>ENA-ORUX01001988-ORUX01001988.1-human-gut-metagenome-genome-assembly--contig:-NODE-1988-length-14255-cov-2.570423_pt1 | contig 14255 bp, 14 predicted proteins | sample MGYA00242087_ERZ509225 | MGnify/ENA primary metagenome ERZ509225 (study PRJEB26280, sample SAMEA2338864) | human gut metagenome | biome: human gut; feature: human-associated habitat; material: faeces... | reverse complement strand
GCTGCTGGACAAGGCGGAGGATGTGGACGAGACGTATGTGCAGCAGGTGCTGCCGGGGAAAATGGCATATAATCTGGCGAGCATCCGGCGCTTTGGCTTGGGTCAGGAGCTGCTGACCATGCTGCGGACGGTCAAAGCGGTGCTGTGACCCCCTCCGGAGGATACAAAGGTTGCAATTCCGGTCCGCAGGGAGTATAATACTCCGTTGCGGCGATAGCCGGAGAACAAAACAAAGAGGACGCCGCCTGCCCCCAGCGGGCCGGGTGGCGGTGAGAGGTCAACTATGGAAGAAAAGAAAGAGGTCACGATACAGGAGATCCAGAGCAAGCTCCTGGAGATCCTGCTGTATTTTCAGAAGTTCTGTCAGGAGAACGGGCTGGGCTTCGTGCTGGCCGGCGGCACCTGTCTGGGTGCCGTGCGCCACAAGGGCTTCATCCCCTGGGACGACGACGTGGACGTGTTCATGCTGCGGGATGACTATGAAAAGCTCTGCCGTATCTGGGACGAAAGGGCGGACACAGAGCACTATTCCTGCGTCCGCTCCAACGATCGATTCAACATCCGTCACTCCGCCACGGAGATCAAGGACAACAACACCACCTTCATCAACCGCCACAGCGCAGATCTGGACATCCATCAGGGGCTGATGATCGACGTGATCCCGCTGGACGCCGTGCCCACCGAACTCCTGCCCCTCGTCCCGCTCATGGGCCGCAGCCTCACGGAAATGGGCACTTCCAAGCGCGATTTCGTGGAACTCGGCACCCTGCTGGCCTCCAAGACCGGCGGCATGGACGCCGCGCCCCTCGTCGCCACCATGCGCGGCACCCGGATGCCCGTCGCCAAGCTCTGCCTCGGCGGCAAGGCCACGGCGGACAAGGCCGACGACCTGTTCTCGCTCATGGCCGAAGTCCTCACCGACACCAACTTCGACAACCCGCAGCGTTTCACCCAGATGGTGCTGGAGGAACGCGCCCGCCTCGAGCAGTCGCTCATCCCCGCCGGGCACGGCACGGTCATCGCCCGCCTGCGCGCGGCCTACAGCCTTGCCGGGCAGATCAGCGAAGCCATCGGCGGCATCACCTACCTTGAAGCCATCCGGGCCCTGTCCGAGCGCGTGGTCAGCGACTGGGACAGCGTGCGCGCGGATCTCGAAATCCTGCGCGGCCTCATCCTGAACCGTCAGGACGCCATCCTCAACCTCACCGCCGACGCGGGCACCCTCGCCGCGGTACAGCCTTACGCCGCCGCGCTCGGCCGCGCCCTGCCCACGGCTTTCTCCGTGCCGCTGGAACGCGAGCCGCTCAGGGCCGCGGCCAACGAAGCCCTTATCGTGCCCGCACAGGTCAACTACGTCGGGAAGGGTTGCAACATCTATGATCTCGGCTATACGTGGCACGGTTCCGCGCACGTCATCACCCGGCATCTGCGCATGGGCTGGCTGTGGGATCAGGTCCGCGTGCAGGGCGGCGCATACGGCGCGTTCTGCGCGCTCGATCGCATGAGCGGCTCATTGGCGCTGGTCTCCTACCGCGATCCCAATGTCGAAAAGACCCTCGCCACCTACGACGCGACCGCCGATTACCTGCGGAAGCTGGATCTTTCCGACCGCGACCTGACGCTTGCCATCGTGGGGGCCATCGGAGATCTCGACACCTATCTCCTGCCCGACGCACGGGGAGCCGCGTCGCTGTCCCGCCACCTGACGGACGACCGCGACGATCTGCGCCAGCAGATGCGTGAGGAAATACTCGGCACGACCCGCCGCCACTTCACGGAATTCGCCGACGTCATGGCTGAAGCGGCCAAAGCCGGGACGATATGCGTCCTCGGCGGCTCCGCAGCCGAAAACGCGGCCACGGGATGAGTAATGACATAGTTAAAAGTCTTTCAACCGCCCATGACGCGGCCCGGAAAACAACGTTTCCGGGCCGCGTCCGGCGACGTCCTCTGCAACACCGGCAAGCCTTCCGCCGGAGTCGTCGTATAGGAGAAGTCATGGAAACAAAAGGGATTGCCCCCGCCACTCCCGCCACAGAACGCCGCCAGCGCACGCCTCTCGCCGTTACCCGCGAACGGGTTCTCGGCATCGCGGAACAGATGTTCCGCCAAAGCGGTGTTCAGGCCGTAAGCGTCGACGCCATCGCACAGGCCGCAGGCATCAAAAAAATGACACTTTACCGCTGCTTCCCTTCCAAGGAAGAACTGGTCATGGCCTGCATGGACCAGTGGGAAGCCGCATTCCGGCGGATTTGGGATCAGGCGCAGGATCAATATCCCAATGAATCCGCCCGGCAGCTTCTGGCGTTTTTCCAGTCCATTTACGAACTGGTTTCCCAGCCCGGATACAGCGGCAACGTGTTCATGCACCTGATGACCGATTATACCGACCCGGAGCATCACATCTGCGTGCGCGTGCGCGAACAGCGGGCTTCCTTGCGGGCGGACGTGCGGAACCAGCTGGTCAAGGCGGAAGCTTCCGACCCCGACCAGCTTGCCGATACCTATTGCCTGCTGCTTGAAGGGCTTTTTACCGCGGCCCGGACCCACGGGTTCGACAGCGGGCCTGTCCGCAACGCCCCCGCCATCGCCGAAAAAACGCTTCGCCAAGGCTGCGGCTCCCGTGCGTTCCCGCCTGAACCGCGCCGGTTCCGCCGCTGGTAGGAGCGCTTCACAAGAAACGCTGTTCCTTGTAAAAAACGGTTTCGCATCGGACGTGCCCGATGCGAAACCGTTTTCTCGCGTGTATGCCTTCACAAAGGTAAAAAACGCTAACGCCAAAAAAATCTGCTTTTCATATTTGCTATATAGACGCCGAGTAGTATTATGAGCGTTCCATAACATTGCATAGCTGAAAATTTTTCATCGAGTATAAAAACTCCAGCCAATACAGATACAGCTGTTGATATGCCTACAAACGATGAGGCTTTGTTCGTTCCAATAGATGATATTGATATATTAAACAATACAAAAGATAGAACAGAAGATGCGATCCCAAGATAAAGAATGGAAAACAGGAAAACCGTATTTTGAAATGGCAACATAAACAAATCAACGACAGTACCTGCAGCTATACTTCTTGCTATCGCCATAGTAGCAAAAAAGCAGGCTCCACACGCGATCATGACGTATGTCTTTTCAATACTTGTTGTTTTATACGCTTTTTCAGCAGAAACGCAGTATAAACTATAAGATAATACGGCCATACATAGCATTATATAGCCAATTCCGTTAAAAGAAGACTCGAATCCTTTTGCCGTTACACAAACAATCACTCCAACTACTGTTAAGCAAATACCGGAAGTTTGAAACCTTGTTGGTTTTTTCTGTAAAAAAAGAATTGATGCAACGAGCGATGCTATTGGAATACAAGCAATTATAGATCCACTCTCTGAAGCCGTCGTCATCTGTATCCCAAATGTCTCACATGTAAAATAGGCTATTGGTTGGAGAACGGCTATCTTTAGCAAAGATGGCAAGTGTTTTTTCTTTATGTTTATATTTATATATCCTGCAATCAATAAAATATTCATCATGATGAACGCCAATAAAAAGCGCCACCCCAATAATGTTACGGCATCGACGTCTGATGTTATTTTCTTTGTAAATAAATAACTAAGGCCAAAAAGGATTTCGCATGACACGGCACATACGCATCCAATAAGAGTCTTTTTTTGTATCTCGGTCATTCCAGATCTTCCAGATCGAACACTGCCGCTTTTCCACGCCCTGCCCGTCGGCCCACTATGCTTGGGCTACTTGTCAGGAATCATCCTGTTCCAGCCCCTGTGGGAGGCGGGAGGCTACTTCCCTTGCCGACGTCTCCGGGTAACCGTTTCGCCGCCCACGCCCCAGTTGTCCGTATCCACCTCGTCGATGACGACGACCGTGGTAGCCGGATTTTTCCCCAAGACGCGCACAAGCAGTTCCGTCGCCCCCTTGATGAGTTCCGCTTTCTGCTCGGCGGTCGGCGTGCCGTTTTCCCGCGTCACCCTGATATTGACGTAAGGCATGAGGCGGCCTCCTATTTCTTCATATCCCAGAGCGTGCCGATAAAATCGGTGAGCGCCTGCCGGTTGATGCCCGCGGGCGGATAAGGGAGCTTTTCCTTGGGCCGTGGGAGCTCCACGCCGCCGTTTTTGGGATCGCCGTTCAGCAGGCGGAAGGATTCCAGCGCCCGGGCCTCAAAGGCCGTCAGCAGGGGGATATTGTCCTCAAGCGGCATATCGGAGGGCGCGGGGAGGGGTTCGCGGTACTCGACGATGAGCTTGGCCTTGTAGAACCAGAGTATAAAGGTAAAGCGGCGGACAAGGCTGCCGTTCTCCCACTGTGCCGGCTCGCCGGAAGCCCACGGGTCATCCTTCGCGTCCAAAACATAGGTGTCCGCGAATCCGGAAAAACCGTCGATATCCTGCTTCTTGTGCCTGATCGCGGGGAAACCGAGCTCCGGTTCCACGGGCCACGTCTCGTCGTTCTGGGAAACCGCCAGGAGCGCTGCAAGATGCGCCGGAGCGGCCTGCGGGCCCTCATGGTTGTACAGGGCATACACGGCCTGTACCGATGTCGCCTGGAGCATACTGTTCTGTACCGAAGGCGAAAGATCCACGCGCCGGGCGTCGACGGAGGCAAAATCGGCGGCGGGCTTCACGGCCACGGCGGGACGGGCGGGCGATACCAGCATACCGTCGGCCACGCCCCGGATAAGCCCGCTTTTGGCGTTCATGCCGACAAAGGCCGCCAACGCGATGACCAAAATGGGAATGATGATTTTGAACATCTGCTGTCTCCACTCAGAAATGCCGAAACGGATCATGCCGCTTCGCCGTCAGGCAAACCGCCTGTTTCCAAACGCCGCAGAGGGCCCAGCCGGTGCGGTATTGCCACTCACGCCCCAAAAGCGTCAGGGGAAGGCGTTGCGGGACACACGGGAGCAAGCCTCTCCGCCGTTCGGAAAGGCTCTTCCCTCTGCTGCCTTACCACTTCACGCCCGGTTCCTCGTGGAACGCGGCGCGATGGCGGGCGGCGAAATCCTCATAGGTAAACACATGCTCCTGCGTGCCCTGATGCTCGATGCAGTAGCTGGCGCACGTCGCGCCGAGCCGGGCGGAAGCGGGCACGTCAAGGCCGTGCAGGAGGCCCTTGAGCAGGCCGGAGCGGAACGAATCGCCCGCGCCGGTGGGGTCGGCCACGGTTTTGGGCGCGGCGATGCCCACGCTCCCCCGCTCGCCGTTGTCGATGACCGAGCCCTGTTCGCCGAGCGTGGTGATCACGCCGCCGGTCAGGGCGCGCAGTTCGGCGCGGGTGCGCTGCGTGGCCTTGCTGATCATCTCCAGCTCATAGTCGTTGGTCACAAGCAGGGCCGAACCCGTGATGGCGTCGAGCAGATCGTCCCCGGAAAGCGCCGGGATCTGCTGGCCGGGATCGTAGATGTACCGGATGCCCTTTTCGCGGAACAAGCGGGGAAGCGCCTTCATGTCGTCGAGGTTGCCGGGGGATACGATGCCCCAGTCGGCGGAAGCGTCGGGATGCGGAAACGCGTACTCGCACGGGAACCCCATCGCGGCGGGGTGGAATCCGTTGATCTGGTTGTTGTTCTTGTCGGTGATCAGCGTGCAGCTCGCGGTGAATTCGTCCATCATGACGCGGACGCCTTCAAGCGAAATCCCCTTCGATTCCAGGAACGTGCCGTATTCGGAAAAATTCTTGCCCGCCGTGGCGAGGATAAGCGGCTTTTCGCCCATCAGCGCCAGCGTATAGGCGATGTTCCCCGCGCAGCCGCCGCGCTTTTCCACCAGCCCGTCGATGAGGAAGCTTACATTCAAAATATGCAGCTTATCGGCGAGGATGTGGTCGGCGAACGCGCCGTTAAAGGACATGATACGGTCGAAAGCCAGCGAGCCGGCGACATAAATGGACATCATTCCTCCGGATGTGTTGATTCGGTGATCCAAGCGAGAAAATCCGCATCCCCCCGGGCCACGGGCAGAGCTACGATGCAGGGGGTTTCATAACTGTGCAAGGCACGCACACGGGCGGCCAGCGCTTCAAAACGATCGTCGTCCGTCTTGGCGATGAAGGGGATCTCTTCGGAACGGCAAAGCTCTCCCTTCCACGAGTATATCGAGCGGATCGGGGCCATGACGTTCACGCAGGCCGCAAGGCGGCTTTCCACCAAATCCCCGGCGATGCGTTCCGCCTCGTCCGCCGAAGCCGCCGTCATGTAGACGAGAAGCGCCATATTCCCTCCCTTCACAGTGCGTTGGGTCGAAACGATAGCCGTTTCGTACCGTTCTGGCAATCGAGCCGCCCAGCCCCAAGCACGGGCCTTTTTGAGAAAAAGGGCTTTTTTTTGTTGTTTGGTTGAACAGAACAGGTTGACGCCCCCGGTGCGGGGGACTATCAAAAATATAGAGGTAACTGTTTTATAACCCTTTTCTCTGGAGGAGAGCCATGTCTGCCTATGGAAGCACTGTTTCCGATGTCATGGTCAAGGGCGGCACGCGGTGCAGGCTGGATACCGTTACCTACACTTCGCCCGAGTTCGACGAACTGGAAACCCTCGTTGAAGTGTGCGAACCCCTTTGTGAAACCGAAAAGCCCACCATGCAGGCCCCTGTGGAACAGGGCCCGGAGCCGGTCATTTTCGTCTCTCCCGAATTCGACGAAATCGAAACGCTTATGTAAGCATCCGGTGAGTGAACAGCGCTTCCGCATGGGCGGGAGGTCTCTTCACTCACCGGCCCCGGCATCGGCCCCACCGCTTGGCTTTTCGGCCTCCCGATCTTATGGTTTGTTTCCGGCGTTCCGGGCGGGATATCCGTCCGGGACGCGTTGCCGCGCTCCACGGCGCGCCACCCCGAATGAAGGAAACGACCATGACAGACAAACAACGGGCTGCAAAAGTCCTTGAGCTGCTCGCCGAACGCTATCCCGATCTCGAAACCCATCTCATAGCCGAAAGCCCGTGGGAACTGCTCGTCGCCACGGTGCTCGCCGCCCAATGCACGGACAAGCGCGTGAACCAGGTCACGCCCGAACTCTTCCGCCGCTGGCCCGATCCGGCGGCCCTCGCCCAAGCCACCATCCCCGAGCTCGAGGAAGTCATCCACTCCGTCGGGTTCTATCACAGCAAGGCGAAACACCTCATCGCCGCCGCGCAGCTCGTCGTGAAGGAATTCAACGGCGAAACGCCCAACACCATGAAGGACCTCATCAAACTGCCCGGCGTGGCCCGCAAGACGGCCAACGTGGTCCTGTGGGGCGGATTCGGCATCAACGAGGGCCTTGCCGTGGACACGCACGTCAAGCGCATCTCCGGGCGCCTCGGGCTCACCAAGCATACCGATCCCGTGGACATCGAAAAGGATCTGGTCAAACTGTTCCCGCAATCCGAATGGGGCAAGGTCAACCACCGGATGGTCTGGTTCGGCCGCCATGTCTGTGATGCGCGGAAGCCCCTGTGCGACGAATGCGAGATGGCTCCGTTTTGCCCCAAAGTAGGCGTGGAGTAGAATCATTCCGGCAACCTATTGATTATCATGGCATCATTTTCTCCTCATCGTACCCTGAACGTATAGATTACGTTCCTGTGTCCGAGGGCCGCAGCAGAGTCCGGGACTGCGGGCCTTTTCAGGAAGCGGTCGGTACAACCTGCCCGGAGGAAGAGGAGAAACGCCATGAAACGTCTCATCGTCGCTCTTGCGCTCGTCGCTTCGCTCGGCATGGCCGGGCATGCTCTTGCCATGGACAAGAAGATCAACATTTTCAACGGGGCTCAGTATGATATTTATACGCTGTACCTCTCTCCCACCAATGCCAACGACTGGGAAGAAAACCTGCTGAAGCAGGAAACCCTCCCCAACGGCGACAAGGTGGACGTTGAAGTCAGCCGTACCGAAAAGGCCGAAGCCTGGGACGTCAAAGTCACCAACAAGGCCGGCGAAACCATGACGTGGATCGGCGTGCCTCTGAACAAGGCCGGCCAGATCACCCTGCTCCCCGACGGGAAGTATGAAGCCCGTTAACGGGTTGGGATAGAATAATTGGGGAGGGGGGAGGGAACCTTTCTAAAGAAAGGGTCCCTCCCCCCTCCAATCTTACTCGTCCACAAAACACCGCGTCAGGTCGTCCAGCGTCTCGCGGCGGCGGATAAGCTTGGGCGTGCCGTCGCTGGTGATGAGCACTTCGGCGGCGCGGGGGCGTTGGTTGTAGCTGGAAGACATCACGAAGCCGTAGGCCCCTGCGTCGAGCGCGGCGACGATGTCGCCTTCCTTAATGAGCGGCAACATGCGCTTCTTGGCGAGGATGTCGCCGCTTTCGCAGATGTTGCCGACGATGCTCTGTTCGACGAGGTCGGTATCAGGCTCGCCGCCGTCGCGGAAAATCTCGATGTCGTGGAACGAGTCGTACATGGCGGGACGCACAAGCACGTTGAAACCGAGGTCGGTACCCACGTAACGGTTTTCGCCGTTGAACTTGGTCGCGTGCACGGTGCCGAGCAGCACGCCGCACTCCGCGACGACGTAACGGCCGGGTTCGATGAAGAACTTGCCTTTATAGCCGGTTTCCTCGACCCATGCGGACAGCAGTGCGTGAAGCCGGCGGCCGAGTTCGGCCATATCAAGGCGGGGCTCTTCTTCATACTTGCGGTAGGGGATGCCGAGGCCGCCTCCGAAGTCGATGATCTCGATGCCGGGGAGCAGATCGGCGAGATCCGACTGGACGAAGTGCAACAGGAATTCGATGGCGTTGAGATAATTGTCCGGCTCCATGAACAGCGAACCGATGTGCTGGTTCACCCCGGCGAGCGTCAGGCTGTGCTTTTTGAGCAGGGCGCGGACCTCATCCAGTGAGGTGGGATCGATGCCGAACTTGGTTTCCTTTCCGGCTGTGATGACCTTTTTGTGATGCCCGGCCCCGATGCCGGGGTTGATGCGGATCATCACCTTGCCGCCGGGGTTGACCTTGCCGTACTGGTCGAGCTGCGACAGGGAATCCACGCTGACGATGAGGCCGTTGTCCGCGGCGTTCTTCATTTCTTCGGCGGAAACGTTGTTGCAGACGTACAGGAGGCGGTCGGGCGTGAACCCGGCCAGCTTGTTGATATGCAGTTCGCCGGGCGACATGGCGTCGGCGTGGCAGCCTTCTTCACGGACGATGCGCAGGAGGGCGAGGTTCGTGTTGGCTTTGGCGGAGTAGTTCACATGGAATCCCGGAAGGCAGGAAAGGCCGAGCAGTTCCCGGCAACGCCGGCGCAGCACGTCTTCATTGTAGACGTAGAGAGGGGTGCCGTATTGGGCGGCGAGTTCCTGCGGCGTCGTGTTTCCAAAAAAGCGGACCTTGTCGGTCTGGGCGGAGCGAACGTTTGACATGGATTGTCCTCTGAATGGCAAAAGATTACGGGGCAAAAGTAACAGGCTGCACGGTGCTGTCAATAGAAGAAGGGATGCACGATAAAATACAATGTATTTTCGTAGGTTAAGGATGTACAAGATTGTCATGCCCGCTGGGGCGGCAGGGAGCCCCCGAAAGGATATTTGACTTTCCGCCTTTCTGGGGACATGGTAGAACATCAAACTACATTAAGGAGCCTTTCATGGCAGTCAAAGACGGCAATACCGTTCGCGTGCACTATACAGGGACTTTTTCCGACGGAGAGGTATTCGATTCTTCCAGAGAGCGTGAGCCCCTGGAATTTACAATTGGCGACGGAAGCCTGATCCCCGGTTTTGAGGATGCGCTGCTCGGACACAACGCGGGCGACCGTTTCACGGTTACCATTCCCGCCGATGAGGCGTATGGGGAGCATCTGGAAGAACTCCTCATGGAAGTGCCCGTGAGCGAAGTCCCCGAAGACATCAAGCCCGAAGTGGGCATGATGCTTCAGATCGCCACCGATGACGGCGACATGGAAGTGCAGATCGTCGAAGTGAACGACAAGGTCGTGGTGCTTGACGCCAACCATCCGTTGGCCGGAGAAGACCTGACCTTCGACATTGAAGTTATCGACGTCAAATAGGCTTTGCGCATAAGCTCCGATTCGGTTATTCTGAATCGGAGCTTTTTTTATGAAGGCGTTTTTCACAGAGAAAGGGCAGAGGGAACGACTGAGCGGGTCGCCTTTTGCTTCGGACATCAGGCCCTGGAGGAGACATGAAAGTTGTTTTCGAGATCACCGGGTTGAGTTGTGACCTTGCGCTTCATCCCATCTCGCCCCAGACGGCGGAGAGTATGCGTGAGGGCGGGCGCGACATCTACAGCCAGAAGTACATGAACTGGTGGCGCAGGGGCAACACGCGCACGTTCGGGATGCGTCTCAACGAGTCTTCCGAGATCCGTTTGCAGGTGGATGGAGAGGACGTTTCGTTCAACGCCAACCTCCTGTACCGCAACGTGTACACGCTGCGCCAGCGTATGTACCTTTCCAGCAAGGCTCAGTTCCTGGCCGTTCTGGGCTATGACAACGAGACCTGCACGTTCCGCTGGATTTGGGAAAACATCGACCATTTCGATGCGTCCAAGTTCAACTTTGTCGTGACGGACTGGGACAACGTCCTCGGCACCAAGGGCTACCGCGTGCTCGACAACGTGTTTTACAACGACAAGCACGCCGACGATGAGGAATGGCTGAACCCGAGCGGTTTCACCCTGATGGACCCCATCGTCATCGACCTTGAGGACGTCCGCCGCGAGATCGAAGAAGAACTTAAGGGAACCGCCGACTACGGCCGGTAAGATGTGCGCCGGGAAAACCTTTTCCCCGGCATCTTGAGCTGGGAAGCCTCCGTTTTGCGGGGGCTTTTTTTATGGCTGGCGGGAAGGAAGGGGCTATCCGGCGACACGCCGAGCGCTCTGCGGACTGATGCGCAGCTCCTCTGGCGAGGACGGACTCCTTGCGGGATGGCTTTCCGATGTTGTGGTGATTCCTACCCCCAAAACCATCCACGGGAACGCCGCAGGTGGGGACTGGAATGGAGTGTGGCGAGAGCCAACTCCGGAAAAGGGGAAGGGTGTCCTTTCAATGGCAGTCTGTGTTGGAAAAGGCTGCGGGCAGAGATCCGGTAAGCACGGACGCCTTTGGAAATGGAGGGATGGATCTCGCGTTGGCGGGTTTGGGGAAGGGGACCTTTTTTCAGAAAAGGTCCCCTTCCCCTATGCTTCTTACGCCTTCAAAGCCTCTCTGCTCTGGAATGTGCCGTTACGCTATCCGTCCCGCTCCGCTTCTTCAAAAGAGGCGCGGTTCCGGTTGATGGCGGAAACCAGATCCGGCATGAGCTGCACGATTTCGTCCATATTGCCGGAGCAGGCGACCTCTTCAAGGCAGCGGGCCGGATCGTCCAGCACGCGCAGATCGTAGGTTTCGGCCAGACGTCCGATATGGGCGGCGGCTTGGCAGACCATCTGCGCGTCGCCCGATTGTTCGCCCTGGATGGCGCGCTCCAAAGCTTCATCCAATTCCGTAAGCAAGGCACGGATGGCTTCGTCAGATGCCTCGCTCTCCTGCTCAGCATCCTGGAGAGGCCCTTTCTGTCCGTCCTTTGTGGGAAGGGCAGGTTCCTGTTCCGGTGTTTCGGGAATGGCTGGAACGGGTTGCTCCTGCGCAGCCGGGTCGCCGTCTCCTGCGGGAAGGACGTGAGGGAGGGTGTCCTCCTGGGGTTCGGGGAGGGCGATATCTTTTTCGGTGGCCGGCTGGATAACCGGAGCCACCGGTACGCCGAGCTCCACAATGTCATCAATGGCCAGCTCGTTCGTGCTTGCCGTCGGGCGCGAACCTTGTCCGCAGGGCGCGAGACAGGCCGCTTCATCCAGCAATGAACGCGGGCCGGGCTGTGGGGCTGGTCGGGCATCCCCAAACAGATCGGGAATGGGAGCGTCCTTCTCCGCAGGCTGCGCCGGGGTGGGTTTGCGGACGGGTTCGGTCAGGTTGATGACCTCCGCTTGCGGCTCAAGCCCAAGTCCGGCCAACGAAAGTTCCGGCTGATTGCCCAGCGGTTCGTCCAGCATCAGAACGTCGTTGGAGAGGTTGCTTTTTTTGTCCGGCAGCGGCGTACCGAGCATGAGCGGTTCATCCGCCTTGTCGGTTTGGGCCGTCAGGGTCAGCGGCGCATCGTCAGTGGGAGCAAGCGTCAAGGGGGCGTTGTCCCGCTTTTTTGGGGAAACCTTTTGTTCCGGTTCCAGCCCAGAAATTACCGATATCATTGATTCCTGCAACGTCAAACCAGTGGCTTGATGATGGGCGTGGGTTCGCCTACCCATTCATCAAGGTTGAGATCGGGCACGGTATTTAGGGGAGTGGCCGCTTCGGAACGCTGCGGCGCTGAAGCATGTTCGGGAGCAGGCCGCTTTTCCGCTTCCTTTTCCTGCGTGGGCATTTCGAGCGGAGCCTCAACCTGCTTGGCCAGTCCCTGATCGTCGTCCTGCTTCTTGGTGATGGGCATAGGTTCCCCGACCCATTCCGCGGCATTTGTCGGGGCGCTTGACTGGGCGGGCATATGCTTGGCGCGCTCTTCCAGCGGGTTCGGGCGCTCAGGGCGCGGCCTGGGGGCTGGAGCTTCCTCGGGGGATGCTTTGCTGATGGGCATGGGTTCGCCCACGCTGGACAGCTTGATCGGCTTTTCGGGAGCTTTTTCCGTGAGCGTCATGACGGGTTCGTCAACCTGATCGACCACGGTGGGCGCTTCGGGTGCGGCTGGCTTGGCCTGCTTTCGGAACCGTGCGAACAGGGAGGCGAAGATGCCTCTCTTAACAGGCGCCGGTTCGGCGGCGTGGCTGTCCCGGGGCGCGGAAAGGGCCGGGGCGAGCGGCTTTGCCGGTTCCGGGAGTTCCGGAAGGTTGGGGATATCCGGCGAGACGCGCGGCGAGCCCTTGGCTGAAGGTGCTTGCGGTTTGGGTGCGGTTTTTTGGGGTGCGCCGTCCGTATCCTTGAAGCGGCGCGAAACAGGCGCGAGGCGCAGGGTCAGGACGCGCAGATCCTTGCGCGTGATCGGCTTCTTGAGGAAATGGGTGCATCCGGCCCGGCGCAGGGCGTCGATCTGCTCGTTGCTGTTGACCAGCGCGAGGATGGAGGCCAGCGGGAAATTGTGCTCGCCTTCGAAGATGCGGATATCGGCCACGGCGTCGGCGATGCTTTCCTCCGGCATGTCGTCGTCGAAAATGATCAGAGCCCCGGGGGTGCGGCGGTAAAGCGCCTTCGCTTCCTCGGCGCTCCGGGCTTCGATGATTTCATGGGGCAGTTCATCCAGATAATAGGACAACATCTGTCGGTTCGCCGGGACGTTGCTCGCCACGATGATGCGCAGGGAGCTCGCGGGCAGGCGGGACAGCGTTTCCTTGTCCGGTTCGGGCGCGGCGGGGATGGGCTGCTGTTCGATGCGGGCGGTGAGCCTCATGCTGAACGAAATGGTGGTTCCTTTGGGGCCGCTTTCGAGAGAGACGAGTTCCCATGTGCGCACGAGCGCCAGGGTGCTGCGTTCAAGGGGCGGCATACCGGAACCCGTATCCGAAACGGTGAACAGCAGATGGCCGGGATCGGTGCTTTCGGGCAGGCGCTGGGCACGGATCTGCACCATGCCGCGATCGGTGGCGAGTACCGCGCTCTCGACCAGCAGGGCCAGCACGTTGGCGAGCTGGGCGCGTCGTCCTTCGTAGCAGCGGGGCAGGTAGGGGGCGGTAAACCATGACAGGCCGAGGTTCTTGGATTCGGCGAGGCTGGAGACCGCTTCATGGGTTTCCAGCAGAAGCTGGTTCAGATCGAACCGTTCCTTGCGGTCGAAGTCCTGAGAGAGGGATACGCCCCTGCCCATATTGCCGATGGCCGTGGCGAGGTTGCGCCCGGCGACGCCGAGGGCGTCGGTCCGGCGTCGGGCTTCGGCGGAGAGCTGCGACTGGTCCACGGCGCTGATGGCCCGGAGCAGGGCATCCAGCGGAGCGCGGAGCGATTCCTCCACCATCCCGGCGGAGAGAGGCGCTTGCAGGGCTTGCGGATACGGACGTTTTTCCGGGGTGCGGGATGTGGGCCGGGAGGCTTCGGCAGCCCGCGCGGGCTCAGAATGTACGTTGGCGGAGGAAGGTTTTTTATTCGGGAAGTTGGCGAGTTCAAGGCCTTCCGGCTCGGCGGAAAGCGAAGGGAGGCGCTCGAACGACGTTTCGGAAGCCTTGGAAGCTCCGCCCAGTTCCAACGCGGCGACGCCCGCCCTGCCGGTCTTGGTGTCCCGTGTGCTGCGGTTCGGAGCGGGGAGAGGCTTCGGGCTTGGGCT
>ENA-ORUX01001977-ORUX01001977.1-human-gut-metagenome-genome-assembly--contig:-NODE-1977-length-14352-cov-80.741974_pt1 | contig 14352 bp, 17 predicted proteins | sample MGYA00242087_ERZ509225 | MGnify/ENA primary metagenome ERZ509225 (study PRJEB26280, sample SAMEA2338864) | human gut metagenome | biome: human gut; feature: human-associated habitat; material: faeces... | reverse complement strand
TTTTATATTGAACATTTTATTAAGGAGTAAAAGTCGCTAAAAGGCTTTTCTAAACAGGGATACGATTTGCTATCTCTGCCATATCGTTTCCTTTCTTTAATGGTGCAAAAATATAAAAAATCAGTGATATGCGTAACACACCACTGATTAAATTAACCTTTTTTATGTAGAAAACTTTGCAAACATTTTCCACAATCACTTATTCTTATTCACTCTTAGCTGTCTGTGATACTCACAGCTCTTGCGTTGTAGTTCTTCCTTATGACTGGCATAATATCGACGTTGATACTCTTTTTTCGTGGCAGTTTTTCACTTTTTAGGAGACATACAGGCAAATTCTCCGAATGAATCTGGATACTGCTTGATTATTGCAGTAAAGACTGCGGACAAGACCTGCACGACAATGGAGTTTCCGGCTCGCCAATATAGAGAATAGTCAGAAGTCTTACGATGACGACCATTTATAAACATAAGTTTCGCTATTTGTTCTTTTGTGTAACCTTCTTTAGATAAAGTCTCGTATGGTCGCAAGATTCTGTTGAGATATAACTCTTCAACACCCATAAATCTGAGACATTCTTCTGGGGTAAGTCTTCTGATTCTCATATATTGTCCTTCTTTGAGACTATCAACAACTGAAAGAAACTTATCTCTATTAGAACATGCTCTTAGTGCTTTTACTGTTTGCTTAGAAGGCTTCGCATTTTCTAAGACTGCAGGAACTATATGCTTATCACCTCTCCACACTTCTATAACACAAGCAGAACGTTCTCTTCGACAACCGGTCATATTTATCAAACTAGTTCCACCGGTAGTAGTCATCAAGGTTTGTATTGTACCATTTGAACATAAAGGATAAATAAAGCGTGAAATACATTCAGTTAATTGAGAGGTAAGCAGTTTACTAGGATGCTCTATATTCTTGTTTACGGAAGTGACATACCCATCCTCGGCATTACGAATGATGTCGATATAAGTGTTCTGTTCTTCAACTGTCAGATAGTATTTATCATCAACTACATCAGAAAGTAAGTCTTCTGGCTTTATCTTTAATTTATTTGTCTTAGGCCATTCGAAATTAGTCTTTTCATCATTATCTATACGCATGGAGACCATAATGAGACGTTTTCTATTTTGCGGGATGCCAAAGTCTGCGGCACATAGCACTTTGTAGTAGCTGACATAACCATAACTCGCAACTGTTCTCGCCCATTTCTTAAAATCATCATCATTTCTTGGATCAAGATAGCCTTCAACATTTTCAAGGATAAGCCACTTCGGACGTTTTGACGCAATCGCTCTTTCTACCTCCCATACCAAGGAAGACTCTGTACCCGAACCTTTCTCAAAACCTTCACGCCGTCCTGCTCTACTTGCATTTTGACATGGACTGGAATAGAACAAGATGTCAAAGTCTTCAACTTGACTCCAGTTTATTTTAGACACATCAGGATAACATCTATTCGCATATTCAGGGAATGCGAGGTTATGTACAAGTTGAACTAATGAATTTATGTCACTCCAACCAATAAGTTCAACACTAAAGCGATCCTTAAAGTTCTTGACTGCATCTATCAAGCCCATCATTTGGGAATCATACCCACTAAACAGGGTAAACATCTTAATCATTTTATTCATATTTCTTTGTATTATATTTGGGAAAAGTCTGAAAACACTTTTGGTTTTCAGACTTTTAGGTTAGTAATTATGCTGCTATATTAAAAGAGGTGGTTACAAACTTCTCAATGGTATCAAAATTTACAACATCTGCTATCAAGTCACGGGTCTTAGGAGATAAGGCTGCACACACTATAAGTTGTGACAGAATAGCCTGCACTTCTCTTTTTTGTGCAACAATATCGGTTCGTGTCTTGATTTTCAACTCCTTTGAAACTCCTGAGAGTGTTTTAAAGATGATAGACTTACCATTGAAGCTCGCAGAAATGGCATTGTTTGTTTGAAACTTCACTTCAGACTCCAAAGAGAGTCCTTTCATCTGCAAATAGAAGAGTGTATCTTCTGAAGACGTCATGTAAACCATTATTGTAGAAGAGATTGCTTTAACGACGGCATCAATAGAGTTCTGTTTGCTTTTTTCTTTTGGAACATCATAGACTACAGAGCTATCTAAAGTTGGCAAAGCTGCATCTGCCTTGATTTTCGCCTTTGGTTTCTGCGACAGTTTTAGCAACTTGTCTTGTCCTTTTTCGTACATATCGACAATGGCATCTTCCAATTTATTGTAATCAAGTTTGCCTGGTGTCTTTCGCCATCCTTTTGAACCGTCAAGCAAAGAATCGTATGACTTGCAATGTGCTACACAATAGAGCAAATCATCATGCATACTACAATGCTTTTCATCGGTTGCTTTTCCAGAAGCGAGTTTCTTGGTAATGGTCACCATACCTAAAGAGGCATCTTGAATCGCTTTCGTGAATTTAGCGTCCTCTGCACCTTTATTATTAATGGCAGCCTCTTGAACAAGTCTTGCAATTTTATGAGCAGACTCTTTCGAGAGACATAGAAAATCGACACTTTCAGGAGTAAGAATGCCTTTGGCTATAAAGTCTTTGGCATTGGCTTTAATTCTTTTTGCATACTTGTTTTTGTCAAGAGACTCTTGATTGTTTGTCACACTTGTTGTCTTAGTTAAATTCTTAATCTGTTTCATAGTTTTATTCTCTTCTTTTATTTTTGTGTTATAAATATCTGTAATAGAAATCGTTTTTTCAATATGCTTGCCGTCATAGATTGCAAAATGCATTTTTCCATTCTTTTTAGGCTCACCATCATAAATAACATTTTGGTTGCTATCTAAAATGACAAATGATGTTCGACTACCTAGAGCACCTTTTTGTAGCAGAGAATCTGCTTCTTTTATTGTTGCGATATAAGCGGTATCGGCATCTGGATAAAATCTGATAGCACCACTCTGCTGCCCGATACGGAGATATGCGAAATAACTATTTGTGTAGTTCATATACTTGGTAACATTCTCCTTTTCATTGTCTATGGAGTCTGACGAAAGTCTCATCGTGCTAGGCTCTTCCTTTATTGCTACAGCTTCATTCTGTATTAAACACTGTAATTTATCCTTTATTATTCTCATAATTAACTCATTATGACTTTTTCAAAGCAATTAAGGAGAGTGTGCACCCTACTCCAAAATCGCTTTTACTTAAATCTCTTTATTTTTTCACCATCAAGAATATGCATCGATGGCGTTGCTATATAAGTCATTTTAAACCTATATATATAATAAGGTGTACAACTAGAGGGACACCTCTAACCTCTTCGCTTAAAATAAAGCGTTTTCTTTTACTGGCTCTTGAGGCAACAATTCGACATAATAGCCTTTCTTCACGAGATGTCCGCGTCCTTTCTTAAGGTATTGTTTTAAATACAGGTATTCTACACCTAAAAAGATTGCAGCCTTGCGTCTTGACTCAAATACCAATCTTTCACCTGTCGTGTCTGAAATTAGGGCAACAGGCATAATTTCATTTTTTTCCATATTTATGTTTAAATTTGAAGATGTACTTAAAGGAGACATCTTACACCCTTCCATTGCTGGACACATTATTATATTATAATGATACAGGATTCACATCATAAAATTTTAAATCCCATTTTTCATTATCATCGCTTATTATAAAAGCGATGATAAAAGTTTATTTTTTCTCCAACTTTTTTTTTATTAGAGAAGGAATTGATTAATGTCCATGAAGTATCTTTCGTAGATATTACGGACTGTTTCTATCTTTTTTTGAACAATAAGCTTCCACACGCCTTTACTTCCTCCTTCATAGAGCTTGATACCTCTCAGAAAGTCTGGATACTTTAAGAGAATTGTTTCAATGGTGGTATTATCACGACAAGACTTCATGTAAACATCAATACCACCGACCTTACTTATCTCAGTTCTAAACTTTCTCCAACAAATCTGGCGTTTTGGTTCTTCATCTACGATTGTCACCTTATTAATATTAGGAGTGGTATTTGTTGATGTTGTTGTCTCGGGGGTTGTTGGGGTAGAAGTCTCTGGTTTTACATGAGACTTCTCCACCGAACTTATCTTCTTCAACTTTCGCAACTTTCGACCTTCACCAGTTTTGAAATAAACATAAACTTCACCAGAGTGTTTACGACATCTTACAACTACCTTATCAAGAATCTCCTCATCACACTCTACCAAAACTGTGGCCTTCTTACGAACCACCAACATTTTCTTTACATACTTCTTCATAACTTTAAATTTTTAAATTAATAAAATATTTTATTTAACTCTTTTTCTCTTGTATTGAGTCTTGGTGAAAAAGTTTAGAATTTGCATAAAAAAAGTTCAAAAAATTACAAATCAGCTTCAACAATAGACTTTTTATCCAACTTCCTATACAAGCCAAAATTTAATTTTTGAGTAGATGAAAGAATATTATAAGAAAGTAGATAATGAAACTATCAATGAGCTGATGGCAAGCTTGGAAGAAAACGAAAAAGCAATTCGAGATATGAATGAAAAAAGAGGTTTGACCATATACACCAACCACGAAATCTGCGATGTACTTGGCATAAACGAGAAGCTATTACGTAAATATCGCTATAATGGTTTGCTGTCCTATAGTAAATGTGGTGATAAGTATTGGTACACCCAAACAGACATAGATGAATTCATAGCAAAAAACAAACGTGAAGCATTTTATTAATACACCTTATTATAATAGGAGATACACGAAACTAAAAATTGAAGAATATGACAGAAAAGAAAGAAATGTTACTGATTGAAAAGACCCAATGGGAATCATTGGTGTCTAAAGTTCGAGACCTAACCCAGCAAGTCTCAATTTTAAAAGAATCTTATGTTCCAAAGTCTCAATACTACACGAACAAAGAATTACGGATATTGCTTGGAGTAGAAGAAAAGTTGATTCGAAAATATCGGGAGCAAGGACTACTCGCCTATTCCAAGATCGGAGACAAGTATTGGTATAGCCAGCAAGATGTTTCAAACTTTCTAGAAAAGACTCACTACGGCTCATTCACCTAAATACATAGACAAAAGAAAAAGACACTCTCTAAGGATGTTATTCCTCAAAGAATGTCTTATAAAAAAAAGCTTTATATGAATCATATATATTTATCTATAAGAAGTCATGACTTCAGAAGGTTCTTACAACGCTTGACTGTATTTACAGACACACCGGTAGCTTTACTGATGTCTCGAAGACTAACCCCTTTGCCCAACAAACGAAACACATCTTTATATTGAGTTCGAAAGTCCTCATCACTTTTGCGGTATCCAGTCTTGCGTCCTACCTTACCTCCATTGGCACGGAAGTTGTTATAACCGCTCGCCATTCTTTCTTTGATGGTTCTACGTTCCATACGTGCGACTTCAGCCAACAAAGTAATCATGAATTGACTCATCGGATTCACCTTGCCATCAGGTGTAAGAGTCTCTATATTATAGTTCATTATATACAACGAGACTTTTGCCTTATTAAGCATATCAATAGCAGCTAACACCTGGAGGGTATCACGACCCAAACGAGAAAGTTCCGTGACAAGCACCCTATTAATATAATGTACGCGCGCGTATGAGAGAAGAGAAGCAAGTTCTTTACGTTCATTATTCTTCTTGGCGCCACTTATCTTTTCAGTGAAAGTCTCTGCTATCTCCCATTGATGTTTCTTGGCAAACTGAGTTAAGTCTGATACTTGACGCTCGTAGTCTTGAACTTGGGTTGAGACTCTACAATACAAAACGACTTTTTCCATATCTGTACCTATGCTTATTTATCATTATAGCACGAAGATACACAATAAATGGGAATTAAGAAAGAATGGAGCACCTAACTGCATCAAAATAATCTTTTAGATTGAATCTATACGAAAAAGTAAGCTAAAACGAGCTCCTTTAAAGATTAAATTGATACGATAATCATTTTGATGCATTGACACTTGTTGCGGATAGTCTTTTCTTCTACCGATAGGCATAATTGTACAGACTGTGTTTCTTCACCTAAATGTCATGACTACAGGCATAGTTATAGTTCCATGATACCGATTCTTTCAGATTATACCAGGTAGAAATTGAAGGTTTGTTACTGCCAGCCTGATTCTATACAGGTGCACTAGACTTTATCTGATAGCAGCATGGTTCTATGTATATTGTGGTAGATGTACTCCAGCATGAATTTATCATAAGATGGGATGAATACTTCTTTTAGTATTTATCTTCCCATAAAAAGACGGAACACTTTTACGTTTTAGATAGCAAGTATCCAGAGAACTAAAATCAAGATAACAATAATCCATAGCTATAATTCTTTAATATAGTATATGAATCAGAAGAAGTAACTTTTTATAGATGTCAGGGTGAGCGCAAAGCGCTCACGAGGGGCTTCGCCCCTCTTATTCTGAAACCCTAAAACATAGAGACATAGTTTGTAAAACATAACATGTTGTTACATATATCTATAGTTTATGTTATATTACAGTGTATTCATTTATGTTGTATAATTGTATTGAATAGTTCATGTTGTTATTATATATACATGATATGAATATGTTGTATAGTAACATCTTACTTAGCTTTGTACGACATAGCATTGACTCGTTTTTGACTCATTAATCAGACCTGTTTTTGACTCATTGCTTAATACATCAAATCATTTTTGATTCAAACATAATTTTTTCTCTAAAACAGGTCATTTTTCCAAAATACAGAGATAAATAAATAAAAAAAGATTATATGAAAATCAAAGAAATATTATTCGACTACACAAACCCGATTGACATTCCTACCAAAAATTTGGCAGATGCCGTAAACACCATTCTCGATAATTTCAAGAAAGCATTGCATGACAATGTAGGTAGTCCTTATAACACAGAAAAAAGATACCGAGAGCATTTCAAGTCTATCAATACCTGTTTCAAACATTGTATTTTACACAACAAGAAATCAAAGACTGGTATTTTCGTTAGTCAATACAAGAACTATTCTATTGACACTGCAGCAAAAGAGTATTATGACTTTACGGTATCCCGCAACAATCTACTGATGGACTATACTTTTCAAAAACTATACAAAATGACACTCGTCGAAGTATCCATCCTACTTTTTACATATGAAAAGATCTATGACTTCCAAATTAAGTATGCCATCATACATTTACTTCGTAATCGATTCAAATATTACTCTGTAGATTGGGAGGAAAACTATACTATCCTACCATTCCAATATGATGGGGACGAGATAGAACGCGCCTATAATTGGATACTTAATACAGAAACTACAGACCTTCCAAAGATAGCCAATGAACAATTCACAAAATTCCATAGGCAAAAAGCAGAGATACTTACACCAAAAAGTATCATGGAGCCTAGAAATAAAGATGATCTCGAATTTCTTATTAAAGATTGTAGTTCACAAACCGAGAGAAAACAGATCATTGCAAACCATTTCCATATAAGCATATCCACAGCTCAAAGAATGATGAAGAAGTTCGGACTACTAAACAAGTCATTCAAAGAGATACATGAAGAAAGAAGCGCAAGGGAGCATGAAGAAATCAAAACTCTTATCACTAACCAACACGCAGAGACCAATGAGGTTATCAGTGAGCAAGCACAGACTATCATTGATTTACTTACTCAACAATTGAATGCTATGTCCAAACAAATAGATAAACTAAGTGATGAACTCGAAAGTCTCAGAGATGAGAACTTCAAGCTAAAAACATCTCAGAGTATGTTTCCAAACAACCAAAACAAAGACTGGTTTGTTGATACAGACTTTCTCAACAAAACTACACCTATTCTAAGATAATGTTTTTGAGATGAAGATAGTCTTTCTGTAACAAATAATTATAAAAATACACTTTTTATGCGACCAAACATAAATCTTTTCGGTTTATGTTTGGTCATTTCAATTAAATTCATTACCTTTGTGGTGCAAATTCGTACCTTTACGTGCGATGATGCTAATAGCCCTACGCCGAAGTCACTTGAAAGAGTGTCGGTTGGTAGAGGGCAAACATAAGAAAAGCGTTATTGGCGCTTGGTTTTCTGGCATCTTGAAACTTCGAACACTTCATGGTCAGCTAAGAAACCTCGCAACGGTGATGCCTATGGGTATGTAATATACGTACCTTTCATAAGTCAGCTCTCCAAAAGAGCTGGCTCTATGAGAGTGTATCTATACATATCGGCGTGGGGTCTCGTTGCTCGTTTCGGCTGACGGGTAAGTTCGAAGACCTCAAGATGTGAAGCGAGCGACAATGGGCTTCACGCTTTTTTGTGCTTAGACTAGCACTTAACTATTAACAATAACAGTCCGAATGGAGCCATAGGACATAAACTTGATGTCTGGCTCTATGGGCAACAAAATAAGACATAACAGCAAAGCTTTTACGACGTGCGAGCAAAATCGTACAGTCGTAAAAGCTTTGTTGTTTTTTTATTTTGTCGAAATATGACCAGCCTGATAAAGATAAAAGACTTAATATGAGAAAGACTAACAACAACAATATCAGCAAAGTCATAGAAGAGTACATCAGCAGTTCACCAATACGCCCAGTACTTATATGGTTTCATTCAAATCCAGATATTGACAACGCAAGACGTGCTATCAGCGAGATGAATGGTTGTGCGACTTGCGGGAATACTCTCTACACAGATAAGAAAGGAACTCTAAAAACTATAACTCCATCTGAAGATGAGACGCAGTTTGTCATTCCTGGAACATACAATGAGAGTACTAAGTTTTTCTTGTTCCACCGCTATATGGAGCAGTTGAAAACCACATATCTCCAATATGCCATAGACTTAAAGAACAGAACCAACCTTCCTGTGATATATTTAGTTAATGACTATTCCAAGGAAGAAGAGCCACAAGCTGACGTCTCGGCATTTGAGGAATGGGAGTATATCAACGAATAACAGCATAAAGAAAATGCCGAAACGCTTGAAAGGAAGTAGGTAATAGAGAAAGTCGAGTCGCTCGATAGGAAGTAGACATGAACGAATAAAAACATAAACTTATGCCACGTTACAATGTATATTTCAAGTCTGAGAATGCAAGTCCTTGGGATAGCAACAGAAGTTGTTACACTGTAGACGCTTCAAGCGAAGCTGATGCTATCTCTAAATGGGAAAGAACAAGCTATGTTACCAATGGCAGTTGTCGAAACAAAGTTGTTGGAGTAGAAAAAATTAGTAGCTAAAATATAAAATTATTATCACTTTAATATTACAAAATTATGGACATAGAATACAATGACATCTGTAAAAAGATGGAAGCTAAAGGATATGAATATATCCAAGAAATTAGAGCATATTGTGAATATTACACCGATGAAACTGGTCGTATCATTGGAATGCGTCGTGATTTTGCTTTGTTTGGAAAGCAATTGGGAAACATCACGGTCTTACGAGTATGTGGAACAAAATATGAATACGAGATAACAAAAGCTAATCGAGTAGCATATGACGATGGTTGGAACGTTGTTTTTGACCGTATAGCTGGTAGGGTCTGCGAAGAAGACTACAAAAGAATCTTTTGCAATGCACAATTTACCAATTACGAAGGAGATACTTTCTATTTTTGCAATCCTTATTGGAATTAACATGTTCGACTGAACACAAAAGGCTATAACACTTACAAACATACGACTATGGGATTATTTGATATTTTCAAGAAGAAAGCAAAAGAGGTATCAGAACCAACCTCTTCTTACACTTCCGGCGTAGGAGTTAACTCCTCAAAAAGAAGCACTAAAAATGCGAGCAAGGAGTTTGAAAAGTATCTTACATTAGCAGAACAAGGCGATGCTAAGATAGAACTAAACCTTGCTTTGTGTTACATCTTTGGTCACGGCACAGCTGTTGATAACGTAAAAGCAAGTAAGTGGATTCTAAAAGCAGCAGAACAAGGCGATGCTAAAGCATGTTTCTTTGCTGGTAGAGTCTATTTCTATGGAGTAGGCGTTCCACAAGATTACCAAGAGTCACTAAAATGGTATAGAAAAGCTGCCGATAAAGGAGTACTCAGAGCACAACACGACATTGCAACTTCCTACAAATTAGGGGAAGGCGTGCCACAGAGCTATTCAGAAGCTGCAAAATGGTACAGAAAGGCAGCAGAAAATGGATATGCATACTCTCAGAAAGTGTTAGGCAACTTTTATGAGCAGGGACTTGGTGTAGAAAAGAACGAACAAGAAGCACTCAAATGGTATTATAAGTCTGCCATGCAAGGTTTTTCACCTGGTCAAAATGAACTTGGTGTTTGTTTCATAAAGGGAACTGGTACATCAAAGAATTACGAAGAAGGAGTAAAGTACATTCGTATGGCAGCCGAACAAGGTGACGCTTCCGCACAAAACAATCTTGCCACTTGCTACTACAATGGCACAGGAGTTGATGAAGACGAAGAAGAAGCTGTAGAATGGTATCGCAAAGCAGCTGAGCAAGGACTTGTCAGTGCTCAAAAAAGACTAGCAAAATGCTATGAGGACGGCATCGGAGTTGAAAGAAATGGAACAGAAGCTTTAAAATGGCTCAACATGGAGGGGAAATATACCAAAACTCCATACTCTCCCGTAGAGATGAGTTTCGAAGAGTTTGCCTATGACATTGATTAAGGAACGTATCACACATAGAATGTCCACTTATGATAACATTGCATTACATAGACCTCTATGGTGAAGAAGAAAGAATGGTAAGACTTATTTCACCATCATGCATTTGCTCTATAGAGCCTATACTTGATGAAGAAAGCGAGCATCATTCAAGACTCACACTAAAGAATGGAACTTCTTTCAATGTAGTTGAAACTATCGAAGAAATCAAGGATTTGATGAAGTCTGAGACATAGCAAGACTATATGATAGAAATATTCTGCCTTGAAGAGAACACCGAAACGCTTGAAAGGAAGTAGGTAATATATAACTTACAAACAGAACATTTATGTTAATATTTTTATTTGGAATCCTCATAGTCATATTACTATTTGTGGTTGGCAGTTCATTTTTAAGCCTTTTATGGGGCACTCTCTACTCATTTTGTGGTTGCGACGACCCATGCAGTGACATAGGATAAAAATTCAGAAAAGGATAAAATCTGCAAGAGGAATCATCTCCTCTTGCAGATTAAACACGGACTGATATATGAAAGAAACGCTGATAAGACTATTTGTATGTTCATTAGTAAAGACCATTACCTTAGCACGATACATACCTATAAAGGCATTATACCTTATATCGAGTTTCGCCTCTAGACTTCTTGCACTTACAGCTTCAAGTCATACAAAACGAGTAAAAAGAAATCTTGAGATTGCATTTGATGGAATGAACAAGAAGACAGAACAGTCTATTGTACATCACTACTATAGAAATTTGTATGACTTCACTTTTGAATTGGCAAAGAAGTCGTATCACTCAGACTATAAAATATGTGAGGAATGTAGATTTACGAACATAGAGTTTATCAAAACTCTATTACTGCAAAACAAAAAGATACTATGCTATAGTGGGCATTTTGTAAACTATGAGCTTTTAGTCTCCTTTCCTTTACATATCCAACATATTTGCATGGGCAACTTGTATTACTCAGGTAAAAGGAATTTGCTTACAGATTGGCTTGCAAAAACGAGACAAAGATATGGAGCTATAAATATACCACATAACTCTCCTATCAAGCCTATCTTAGCTATGCTGAAAGAACTGGAAAAAAAAAGATATGATGGAATTGTTTTGGGTAGCTTAGCTGATGTACCCCCATCAAAAAGAAGCCAACAATATATCCACAAATCTCCATTTTTCGACCACCTTCTTTCTGTTTATACAGGAACAGAGAAGATTGGAAGAAAATACAATATGATTTTTGTATATGCACATATAAGTAGGAATAGAAGAGGAATATACAATATTGAATTCAAGCAAATGTCCCCTAAAGACATCAATACAAATCCCTACGCATATACTGACGAGTTTGTTAGACTTTTAGAACAGAACATACGAGAGCAACCAGACTTATGGATGTTATGGGGAAACAAAAGACTTTCTATCACATCAGATAGAAGAAATGGCAGTGTGTAGTGAAGTAGATGTTGTTCATTTCGTTCTTTTCCTGTTTTTCCGACACTTCATTCCGGTTTATCCGATAATGACTATAGAGGATAAAGGCATAAAAACATATACCTTTGCACCAGAATAAATAAAATAATAAAATGGAGAAATACGTAACAGTTCAGAATAATATTTACATATAGTAGGAGGGTATGGCATCCTTGCCATACCCACTAAATTGGCTGTACAATCATGGCAGAGTGGGTATGGCAGGGATGCCATACCCTCCTACTGATTGCCGTTCATATATAAAGATAAATATGAACACATACTTATCATATGAATACTACAGAAGAGATGTAAGTTCAAGACTCACTGTTCTATTATTGATTCAACTAAAAAATACAATAAGATATGAATACAAGATTGACAAAAGAAGATCAGGCAATGATCAAGGAAGCCAAAGGCAACAAGGTTTCCGGACCAATCTACAGCGAGGACGGACTTCGCTTGTTGAAAGTACTCGGCAATCCAGAGTACCTTGAAGTGAAAGACGGTGTGAAGGCTATTTGCGATGAAGCATGCCAAGGACTTGACAATCTTCAAGATGTGGTATTGCCAGCATCAGTTATCGACTTGGGCACAAGAGCTTTCGCAAGCTGCATAAAGCTCTTCAAGATAACTATACCTGGAATAGAATTCATCGGAACAGAGAGTTTCGCTCATTGTGAAAATCTGAAGGAAATTTCCTTACCTGAGACTTTAGGTAAAATTTGGGAAGGTGCCTTTGCTGACTGCAAAGCTTTGGAAGAGATAAATATTCCAAGTCACCTGAAGATTATCGACAAGTCTGCGTTCAGAAATTCCGGACTGAAAAGTCTCAACATCGTGATAAGCGAAGACTGCAAATGCTGGATTTATGACAGATCCTTTGCAAGTTGCAAGCATCTGGAGTCTGTATATCTAAACAAGAATGTGAAGATTCTGGAGCGAATGGCGTTTGCCGGCTGCACTTCACTAAAGACGATTGAGTTTGAGAATCCGTCATTGACAGGTTCTATTGGTGAAATAAACGCAACGATGCTTGTCGGCTGCACGTCTCTCAAAAATATTGTCGTGCCGAAAAACAAGTACAACAAATACCCAGACTTCAACATACAAGCCTATGAGTCTGCTCAGTTTGAGACTCGCGACTTCAATAGTCTTATAACTCCAAAAGATTAGACAGGGATTTCAATACAAACAAAAAAACTTAATATTATGGCTAATAAAACTGTAGAAAAAATAAGCCCAGATACATTCTGGGACGAAATAAAAGCGATTAACAATAAGGCCAAAGAGGCCGCAATCGACTTGTTGAATAAACAAGGTGACAATAGATATATTGTCGTTATGGACTGGGAAGATTATTACACAGAATACTACACCAATCAAGCAGCCATATCTGTATCAGTATTTGGTGTAGGATTGAATGAAGACAATAATCTTTGCATTGCTGCCACAGTTGACAACCAAGGCTATGGTTGCAGCAAGAATGATTTCGAACAAGATTGGGTGGAGGTTTCCGAATTGTTCAGACCCTGCTATGCTTTGCTTTACGGATTCGTAGCCAATAATATCGACAAGGCAGTAACAAAGGAAGAAGCCGATAGACTGGCAAAAAAATACTGGAATGGAGATGGACATGACTACGGCAAGTATGACTGGCAAGATGACTTTAAAAATGGTTTTGCTAAGGTTGAGCTTGACGGAAAGACAGGATTCATTAATGAAGACGGTGAAGAGGTCATACCTTGTAAATACGATGGTGCTTGGAATTTCTCTGAAGGATTGGTAAGTGTTGAAACTGAAGGTTTATGGGGATTTGTCAACGAAAATGGAGACGAAATTGTACCTTTTAAATACGATTTGGCATGGAGTTTTTCCGAGGGATTAGCTGGAGTAAAAACTGAAGACAGATGGGGCTTCATCAATAAAGCTGGTGAAGAAATAGTGCCTTGTAAATATGAAAATGTAAATTCCTTCGAAGAGGGATTTGCAAGAGTCTTTTTAAATGAAAAGTATGGTTTTATCAACCCTTAATTCCGCAACACTATAATTTAATATTTTTTATAAGCACCTGAGCAACAAAAAGTTGCTCAGGATTTTGCCATGTCAGAAATTTCACTTATCTTAGTGTTGCAAATAAAAAGCAAATAAAACTCTGAATGACATGGCAAAAGTACAAATAAAATCTGAGAAACTCACTCCTTTTGGAGGAATTTTTTCTATTATGGAGCAATTT
>ENA-ORUX01001974-ORUX01001974.1-human-gut-metagenome-genome-assembly--contig:-NODE-1974-length-14359-cov-6.334522_pt1 | contig 14359 bp, 14 predicted proteins | sample MGYA00242087_ERZ509225 | MGnify/ENA primary metagenome ERZ509225 (study PRJEB26280, sample SAMEA2338864) | human gut metagenome | biome: human gut; feature: human-associated habitat; material: faeces... | reverse complement strand
CTGTCTCACGGTCGATACCGTAAGTTTTGTTCTTGATGCGAATGAGAGCGGCCTCACTCAATCCAGCAGAATCTATTCAGTGCTTAAAAGAACTGGCCTCACGAGGTTCCAGCTTTGAAGAACTGAGAGCGGAACAACCGCGACTAACTTATCAGAACTCGTAGCCATGCGCGAAGCATAGCGAAACGCACCTGCAAAAACAGTAATATTTGCAGGAATACGGCACCAGGAATACTCACCTGATGCCGTTAAATAGACTGCATAATAATTCATGAACGAACAATTGATTTTATATATAACAAAATATTTAAAGTGAATATCTTTCCTTTTTCTTACACTACAAAGATAGTAAGAAAAGACTATACTTTGCGTTAACAGAGCGTTAAAACTTAGTTAAGAATTGTATTTCTATATTCTGAACATCTCGATAAGCAACACCAGCAATATAATCAGTGTCACGACTATACACTACATAATGAACTTTCAATACAGGACCGAGTGGGCCATAGATAAAACAGTCCTGGAACAAAAGCAATTGCCTTAAAGGCAAAGAGCACAAAAAGTGTTCAATGTCTTCAAGGCAATAGAAGAGAACCGGAAAGTAACCTAACTGCATCATCTTACAGTACGAGGAATAGCTTGAGAATTTTCAGAGGAGTGCTGAAAATCTTTGAAAAAGTCCTTGACTCCTTGAATTCCGTTCTTATTATATGATTCAACAAGCTTAGAAAACAAATCAAATGCAAGTTTCAACTCATTATCCGGGCCAGTATTATTCTCTGCATGAGTAGCGTCCGCAGACTTAATGCGTAAATCATAGTTATAAGTGTCTTTTTGAAAGTTATAATTCAATAATTCTCTCTTAGCCTGATAATAAGAGATTTCTCCCTGGTTATATCGGTCGAATATCTCAGCAACCTTAGAAGCAATGGATAATTGCTGATTCATATCATAATTCTGGAATTCCTTCATAGTAAGACCAGCTGAATAGGCATTGGCAATACTGGCAATACCTTTTAAGTTATTATCCATAGCTACACCTAACATCTTAAGGCCTTCGGATTGCTGAGCAAAGTAACCTTGAGCGGATGCAACCTGAGCATTTCCTTTGATAGTCGCAAGATAATCCGGCATAGCTGCACGGGTCTGATAATTTTCGAGACCTTGGCCAACATAACTTTGATAATCATTTGCAACGTCCATAGCAGAGGATGCAACACCTTTGATTGCATCAATTACCTGAACCATCTTTTGAAGTCTGTCCATGCCAAAAACAGGTTCAACATGACCGGGAACCATAGGCGCACCAGTCTGCTGAGTTCCAGAAGTATCAGCAGGAGCAGCAGAAGGTGCAGACATAGAAGATGCAGTACCAGCAGAACCACCGGACATCATCATATAGGGATTAAGACCAGCTTCTTCAAGTCTAGCACGTTGAGCAGACGCGGAGTTATATTCATTCTCCGCATTCCACATCTTCCATTGCTCATCAATCTGCCGCTCCAGATTCTCTCTATTATACTGATTATTCATCTGGGCAATATCGCGGTTTGCCTGATTCGTCTCCGTGGCAATATCACGATTTGCCTGATTGGTAGATTCAGTCATCTGAACATTGGCATCATTAGCCAATTTCTGAGCTTTTTCCTGCGCAGAAGCACCCATTATTCAGAAGAAGAAGAAGAAGAAGCCGGAGACGAAGCGGGGTCAGGATTATTCAATTTTTCTTTCTCAGCCAATTCTTTTTCAATGCGCTCAACTTCCATCTTATAATTGTCATCCAGCCATGCAGACCAGCGCAATAACTCGGAAGGAGATTGAATATAACGGGACTTGATAAATTGGCGTAGCTGACCATCCGACATCTTCTCACGAACAGAGCGCAGAGAAGAAGCGGACTTTCCAGCATTATCCAAAAACTGAGAAAGCTTAGAAAGCTCCATACGGGTCAAATCCTGCATATGGAAAAGCGCATATACATCATTACGATAATGAACAGCAGGACACGTAGAATGAACACAAGGAAGCTCAACAAAATTCATATCCTCAATGGGAGAAGGCTGCCTGAATTCAGACAAGCCATCAAAAAGAGTTGAAGTAACAGGAGGAGTATAAGACGCAACACGCTCTTCAACTTTGCGAAAAAAACGAAATCTATTAGCCATAACACAATATTTAATAAGGTAATCCATTCAGATCCAAAGGACGAACCGCGCGACAATTAATCATACAAGAGCCTAACAACTGGTCAGTGTCAGGAGTATTATCAGCCTTAACTGCAAACAATGTATCAACACAACGAGGATCAACTTTAAAAAATCCAGCTTTAATAGAATTAGATTCTACATTAGGATTGTCAGGAAAAATAATAGAATTGGCGGCCAAAGCAGCCTTGTCGTCGAAGGGGAGACACCAATACTGGAGAGAACGAGAAAAAGCACCGACGGAGCGGTCATAATCGGTTTTAAACGGGAAATACCTAGGAGCATAACCTAAGTAAGTTTTAGAAGACAATGAAGGAAACGCCGATTTCAAGGGGTTCATAAGATAACCGATAGGCACTTGCTCCATTCCAATCTGGTCGAATTCAGGAATAGGATAGGATGTAGCATCAGTCAGCAAGCATTCAGGATTAACACCGGAAGTAACATAATCAAGCATAGGTAATGTATGGAATACACACATAACAATACCGTATTCACCATTAGCATCAACTCTAATAGTACCACGTGCAGACATAGAACCTTTACCGCCAAGAGTAGCAGCATTATCATCAGCAAGGTTTGTATTGGTAACTTCATTAATATCCAACGAAGTATCAATTCCACCAAGATAACGCACCATTCCAGACAATTCTTTCGGCACACGAGCGCCAAAGTGAGCCTGAATCTGAGCAGGATAATCTTCCTCAGTGCACAGTGAGATTTCCTTCCATTTTTGAGACGCTTCGGCTCTACGCAATGCAAGAACAGACAGATTAGCAGAGACAGATGCATCACCAGACAACGCAAGACCAGAAGAATACATAAGCGTACCAGTATTAGAACCAGGAGAGCCATTCAAATCAGCATACAAGCCAAGGGTATTATTTTTAGTATTAGATACCTTAGACGGAGTATCAAATTTGACTTGAGCAGTAGAGCCAGACTGGGTGCCAAACTTGAGCAACCCATCAGGGGTAATTTTAAAATCATCAGCAACAGCTGTAACGGGAACAACAGAAGCCTCTCCATACTGAGCTTGTGGAATTACGCCATGAAACATGTCCTTCTGATAATTAGCGTACCGCATATCAAGGAAATTAAAGGAATCAGTAAATCCTGAAACGGTCAAATTAAGTTGCAAATCACCATTACCTGTAAGATAGTCCAAATTGAATGTTGAAGGATTAACACGTTCCCATTGAGTGAATCGGCCAGAATCGGCATAAATCTTCTGATAACACAACAACGGAGATACATCGTATGCATAATTAACCAACAGCGGGTCTTTCAACCAAATCTTACCAGGACCTCCAGCGGAAGATGAGATATAATTGTAAAAAGCATTTCCGTATCCAAGATATTCCAGTAAAATACAAGTATTCCAGGCACGAGAGCGTCCAAAAGTATCCACAGAATCACCTAGAGCACTAATATACTCTGCTAATTGCTGAGCAGTAACATAAGGAAGCTCACCTGTAAGAATAACATTGCTCTGCAGAGTAGGGCCTGATGCATGCTGAACATTGGAATTCATCTGCGTCAATACGGTATAATATTTATTCCAAAGAACACGCAACGGCACAAAATAAAAGTCATAATAACCTTTCAAACGCGCAAATGCAGAAGTATTAAGAGGTTGAGTACGAATAAACTGAGCCAAATCAATCTCAAACGAATCCGAAGGAATCAAACGACGATGCCAGATAGGATAATAAAGACCTACCTTGGCAGAAAAATTAAATTTACGCGACAAATCAAAACCCGAACGAGACGGATCATTCTTGACTGTCGCCAAAGACATAATATTAGCCATCCTCAGAAAATATTAGTTTATCATTAATACGTTTATTTTTTGAACGAACAAGAGAAATACGAGTGATATGACGATAAAAACGCCTATAATACTCAGTTTTTAAAAAAGCATTTTCAAAATCAGCATCAGTATTATTATAAAAGAAATCCAAAGCTATCTCCCTATCATTCTTTTTATTGCATAATTCTTTAATTCTATTTATAACATACGATTTTTCCATAACAAATAATATTACAGCACTTTTTTACAATTAATCTGCTACAAAGATAAAAAACACCTTATTAAACTTCACATTATTTATAGAAAAGTTATGTGAAAGTTATTAACAATTTTATTAAATTCAACCCATTAAATGGACAATTAAAACAATATCAGCAATCCATCTGAGTTCTATTTATCCTATATACATACCCTTTTGGCTTTTTCATCATTATAGCATAAACTTAAACAATAGAAATCTACAAGCAAGCATCTCCTACCGGAATGTCAAGTTTCTCTAAAGGGGAACGTATAAAAGATATATCTAAAAATAGTTCTTGAACAGACTGAAAATATTTAAGAGAAAAAATCAAGAAGATTGGAAATGAAATAGCTTCCTTAACAACAAAGCAGAGAACAACAAGGATTTAATTCACATAATACAATCCAAACAGGCAACCTTCCAGCTGCCTGTTATACTTCTATTTATCTTTAACATCTCCCTTTATAGGAGTCAGAGTTATTTTAGCCCCCTCAACCATCGGAGTTAATATATCAAAAATAACCTGTTTGTATTCAGATAAAGCAATACTCAATAATAGCTCCTCTTTTCTTATTTTATCCGCCAAAGCATTATTATCCTTTTTATATGATTGATCCTGCATATACAGCCGGTAAGTCTTATAGTTCTCATAAAATGCAGAAATCGACCGGAACAAACGGCCATAATTTTCCTTCAGATTCTGACGGTCATTCTCGTTGAAGTAATTTCCCGGATTAGAAACAAACACTGTATCTTGAACAGAAACCACAGGCTGTGATACCACAGGCAGAGAATCTACCGGCATCTTCTGATCCAAGTAGCCCAGCACCGCTTTTATCTCATTCTCATTAACTAAGTCTTTCAAGATTTTCAATGAGGTATCATAATACTTCATCACTTCATTCGCATTCTCCACACTCATGCTACTGCTATCCATAACATGACTACTCTTGGAACCACCGGAACAAGAGGACATGGAGAGGGCGCAAAGAAATACACCATACAATAATAAATTCTTCTTCATACTGTCAGTATTAAATTATAATACCTTGATAACAATATGAAATGCTAATTGCTCACGCTCCTGCCCCGTTTTTTTCCAAATTGCTCTTAATTTTCTCTAACAAATAAAGACATCCCTGCATTTTAGGATTTTCGTAACATACATAGGCCTGCTCAAACAGCATATCTACCGTATCCTTTAAATTAGGAGTAAAAGCAGCCTTATCTATCTGCATTGTTGGAGGAAGTGATTGAGAATCAAACCATTTTTTCAATTCATTAACCTCTTCCTCAGTATATGTTCTCTTTCTTTCTTTCATCATATTATATATTTTTCTTTAAAATGGATAACCTACTGCAAAGTGAAAAGCAAAATCACGGCTAAAGCGCGGTCGGATAACAGGATATCGTTTTTTACCTGTTTCCACAGGATTTATGGCCTTCATGCCACCATCAAAACGCAAAATCAAATAATCCAGATCAAAACGGATTCCCAAACCGTATGCTACAGCTATCTGTTTATAAAACTCGTTAAATTTGAATAAACCACCTTCCTGTCCGGAGTCATCACGAATAGTCCAGATATTACCGGCATCCACAAAAGCCGCTCCATTCAATTTCCAAAACAAATGAGTACGATATTCTATATTCAAGTCCAATTTAATATCACCAGCCTGATTGATAAAGTCCATTCTCCCATCCTCACTACCTTTATAAACACCAGGCCCCAAAGAACGCACAGACCACCCACGTACACTGTTCGCGCCACCGGAAAAATATCTCTTTTCAAAAGGAAGCATTTTGGAGTTACCATACGGATAGGCCACCCCCACTCCTATATGAAACACAAATGAGTTACGCGGATCTATCATGAAATTCTTTGCAAAATCAAAATCTGCTTTCACATATTGAGCAAAAGGAATATTTGCCAGCACATAATCTTCTCCATCTTTCGGATTAGGGTGAACCAATTTGGAAGCAACATATAGTAAATTACCAGCCTCTTCAATATTGGCACGAATAGAATAGGAATTTTTAGTAGGTGTACGCATCATGGCGTTTCCTGCACTGTTATAGGTAAAGCTGTACCCTGTACGCACAACAAGCTGATTTTCATAACTGGCTTTCAAAGCTGAATTCCTCAGACTCATGCTGTCCAAATATTCCTGAAAAGCCGATGACTTTCTAGGCATATATACATAATTGACATCTACCAAATCCAAACGGTGTTGCATACGTTTCCTGTCAGTCCATTTATAACTCCATGAAGCAGAAGCCAGTGTACGCGAGAATTCCGGACGAACTTGCGATGTGAACTTTAAGCCGACCTCTGAAGTAGCTCTAATTTTCTTTTTAAAATTCGATGATAGAAAAGGAAACATGAACTGAGGGAAATTCAAGCTGCTTTCTATCCCATACTCCATGTAATTATCATTCACATAATCCTGTGAAGCCACCCCCAATCCCGTAATGGCCTCATAAGCGCCACGTACTTTCATCATAAAAGTTTCGGAACCTTTGAATACATTGCGGTGCTGAAAAGAAACCGAGGCAGCCGCTCCCAAGTCACCAGCCGAATTAGTTCCTTCTACTTCAAACGCCATGGATTTATTTTTGTTCTTCGCCAAAAATACGTACGCGTCCAGTTGCGTACCATTTTCTCCATTCACTTCACGAAAACGAATATTAGAGTATTTCAAGGCACGCAAACGCCCCAGATTGGAATAGGTGTTTTGCACATCCTGTTCACTATACAGTTCTCCCGGACGGATACGATTGAAATCAACCAACACTTGCGGACGGAGAAAAGCCTTTCCCTTGTAATACATACTATATCCTTTGTATCGCAAAGAGTCAAATTCTTCCAAAGTTCCTTCCTGCACCGACATGATTTCATCATCCGCCAGAAAGTTCACCTCCCCCACCTTGTATTGTCTATGCTTCCGCGGCAAATCTTCTTTTCTACGCTGATAAGGAAGTAATCGTAGAGTCAAATCCACCAAATAGGTATTTCTAGCCGTATCCGCCTGATAGACCAAAAAATCCTTGTTGAACTTATAATACCCCTTATTTTGCAATAATTTGGTAATCCGCTGCCGTTCAGTATCCAGCACATTCACATCAAACAACATACCGGGCGCCAACAAACTTTGGGCAGAGTCCTGCCGCATGTAGTTACTGATAACCCAATCATCTATATCATACACCACATGACGTACCCTATAAGGATGCCCGGCATGAATACGGTAAGCCAATTTTAATTTGTTCTTCTTCGTTTTTTTATCCAAGTGCACAGTAGCCCCCATATACCCCATATTACGTACCGCTTTCTCTATTTCCTCCTGGGATTTCAGGGCAACAGATTCATCATAGATTACCGGAGCATCACCAATCTTCCTAAAAAAACGATTAATCCATTTAGTGGAGTCCACGCCTGAGACGCAATAAGTGCGCATAGGTATCTTAACCAAATTAAACCATTTGGCATTAGGATTCTGACGAATATATGAATTGAATAGTGACGGCTTCACCTCTTTCGTCTCAGATACAATCCTGACCTCATCCAATAAATATTTATCCTCAGGAATAAATTTACTGACCGAACACGAGGTGCATAGTGCTATAATAAATGTGCATATATATGGGCGTGCGCTTTTCTTCATACAAATCCGTAACCTTCGCAAATTTATCTACAAAGATAGATATTAATTGAAAATATCTTCTTAGCTTTGCTCCAAATATTTGTTATTAAATAGAAATTATCATGCTGAGCAAAAACAAAATAAAATATATCCGTTCGTTGGAACTGAAAAAAAAACGCAAAGAAGAACAAGTTTTTGTGGCCGAAGGACATAAATTGGTAGGCGATTTATTAGGCTACTTCCCCTGCAAGTTACTGATTGCCACTTCCAATTGGCTGAAAATAAACCACCCTGTCACGGCCAACGAAATTATTGAAGTAACACAAGAAGAGTTGTCACGTGCCAGCCTTCAAAAGACCCCCCAAGAGGTATTGGCCGTTTTTGTACAACCTTCTTATGATTTAAATCCGGAAGTTATTAAAAGTTCTCTATGCCTGGCGTTGGACGATGTACAAGATCCCGGAAATCTGGGGACCATTATCCGCTTGGCAGACTGGTTTGGCATTGAGCATATCTTCTGCTCGGCAGGGACAGCAGATGTGTATAATCCCAAAACCGTACAGGCAACCATGGGGGCATTGGCTAGAGTAAAAGTTCATTACTGTTCTTTACCACAGCTTATTGAAAGCCTGGCCGATATTCCTGTATACGGCACTTTTTTAAGCGGGAACATTATTTATGCAGAATCCCTATCGGCTCATGGATTGATTGTCATGGGAAACGAAGGAAAAGGAGTAAGTCCTGAAGTAGAGAAGCTGATAAACAAGAAGTTATACATTCCCAATTATCCTCAAGAACGGGAAACCTCCGAATCATTGAATGTGGCAATTGCCACAGCAGTGGTTTGCTCGGAGTTCAGAAGACGTTTATTACCTTAAAATTCATATTTCCATCGGCATATCCAATAATTTCTGAATGAGAAATACTACAGCTCTACCCAAAGCATACATTATAAGCGTACCAGTCTGCTTCCTGCTGTAAACTCCTTTCCCGGCAAATCAAAATCAGCTATATGCCATGCATATACAGGTTGCTCAAGTTCTGTTTCCAGCATGGCACGGTGCAGGAAATCAACAAATTTCTCTCCGGAACAAATATCCAACTCATACATCGGAGAAATAATAATCACTCCGCCTATCCATTGTGTCGCACTAATCTCCTCCTTCAATGGAAAATATGCACGCACTCTATCGCTATCTTCCAACTCCACTACATATTTAGAATAACAGCCATCTGCCGAAACATAAAGATAATGACAAGCAAAACGTCTCATACCCACAAAAAATAATTAATTTCTGCGCTTGATTCTCTGAGGACGATCTGGGTGAGAATGATCTGCCGCATTATTCTCCTTCATCTCACGTGGATTCATACGGACGGGAACATTTTTCCTGATATCCACCGATTGAATCGAATCTGCTTTTTTCTCTGTTACCATCGAATCTGTTCCAACACGCCGTTCCACAGCCAAACTATCCTTTCCGGCAACTGTCATTGTATCTACCGGTTCATGATAACGGGTCAAAGTAATATTATTGATAATCAGTCCCGGCTTATTCGTTGACGAATCACTATCCATATAGTAAATAAATCCGTTCACACTCTTGATGGCAAAAGCAGAATCAGGCTTTATATACAAGGTCTGCACACCAGAACACGTGATATCCTTCACACGTCCCACCACAGAATCATTATCAAACAAAATATTGAACCCCATAGTGGCTCTCCGTTCTCCTTCCGAAAGGAATATATAATCAGCCGACCACAGGAAAGCATCCTTTGCTTTGAAATTACTATCAGCGGGAATCTCAAAAGTCACCTTATTCGCCAACGGAACATCTGTCAGCCAATAAAGTTTACGGTCATACCATACATCCACAGTATCTCCCGGCAACGATACAGCCGGTTTATTCTCACGCAATGCCAGTAACTCCTGCATGTGTTTTTTTTCACTGCGGAAGCGTTCCCCCAGCTTTTTATAGAGGCTGGCAAGTTCCTCTGTGTGACGTGTGTACCATACCATGGACGAATCGAATTCAGCTTCAGTAATATGATGCTTCTCGAAAACATAGTTCTTATATGCTTCCTTTTGATAATTATCAGAATAACTCAGATTATTGCCCATGGAGATACTTAAATGATAATCGTACAAGATATTCTCCATCCTGTCCGGCTGGATAATATTTTCAGGCACTTGCTTACCACACCCCACCATAAAAGCCGCACCCAGCAGCCACACCCAAGTAATATTCTTGCGACGCATCATTTATTCTTTAATTTCTTCTGCTGACGGGTGAATATTCTTATTCAGATATTTACCGTAAAATAACAACAACGCCACAATACCGCAACTGATGGCGGCATCGGCAAAATTAAATATCGGACTGAAAAATATGAAATGTTCCCCTCCTATTCCCGGTATCCATTCGGGCCAGTTGGTTTCAATAATGGGAAAATAGAACATATCCACCACTTTACCATGTAACCATTCCGAATACCCTTCACCTACCGGAACAAAAGAAGCGATGGTACTATGAGTACTTTCATTAAAAATAACTCCATAGAACACACTGTCTATAATATTACCGATAGCCCCCGCCAAAATTAAAGAGATACATACAATATAACCAGTCTTATAATTCTGTTTCACGATTTTTGCCAGATACCAGATAATCAATCCCACAGCTACAATACGGAAGGTAGTAAGGAATAACTTTCCAAATATTTCCATACCGAAAGCCATGCCGTTATTTTCTGTAAAATAGATATAAAACCAATCTGTTATGCGGATACTCTCATGCCAGTACATATTGGTCTTTACCAATATCTTTATTATCTGGTCGATAATCAGAATTCCAAAGACAATAAGAACAGAGAGCTGCCCCTTGGTGAGTAGTTTCTTCATTTATTAAATTGAAAATTAATTAATGGTTAATGATTAGCGGTTAATACTGTAACATGACAGTGAAACTCATTAACTATTAATCACTAACCATTAACCACTATTTTATTTCTTTCCTTCGTTCTTTGCCTCAATGCTCAGTGTTGCATGAGGTACTGCACGAAGCCTTTCCTTCGGAATCAACTTACCAGTTTCACGGCAAATACCATAAGTTTTATTTTCGATACGTATCAGTGCCGCCTGCAATCCTTGGATAAACTTCAGCTGACGTGCCGCCAACCGGGTTGTTTCTTCTTTAGACAATGTATTAGCACCTTCTTCCAAAACTTTATAAGTAGGGGAAGTATCGTCCGTATCATTACCGTCCTTATTCATGATACTACTTTTCAGTCTATCATAGTCGCGCTGAGCCAATTCCAGTTTTTCCATGATAATAGCACGGAATTCCTCAAGTTCCGCATCTGAATATCTAGTTTTTTCAGCCATATAACTTAGTTTTAAAAGGTTAATTATTCTTTTACGACACTCACATAAAGTGAGAAATCATCAAAATTTAATTCTGTACCGTTCTTCACTTCATCCACTAATTCCAAGGAGTTAGCAAGAACTTGGTTACAAATATAAGTATTATATTCATTTACCGCATCATCGGTTTGAGGATTTTTAGATAATGCCACTTTTATTTTGTCTGTTATCTCAAAACCACTATTCTTACGGATATTCTGTATACGGTTTACCAACTCACGGGCAACCCCCTCACGACGCAGTTCTTCGGTTACGGTAACCTCCAAAGCCACAGTCAGTTTGCCTTCATTGGCAACCAGCCATCCCGGAATATCCTCACTGAAGATCTCCACATCCGTTGTTTCGATAACCGTTTCCGCACCATCAAGCATAAAGGTATATTTACCATTTTTCTCCAATTCGGCAATAGCTTCTTGCGACATTCCGGCTACGGCTGCGGCAACAGCTTTCATCTGTTTGCCGAATTTCGGACCCAGTTTTTTAAAGTCACATTTCACCTTTTTCACCAATACGCCTGCAGCTCCGTCTACAAACTTGATTTCTTTCACATTCACTTCGTTCATAATCAAGTCTTTTACGGCTTCGATGTGCATTTTCTGCTCTTCGTCCACCACCGGAACCATGATACACTGCAACGGCTGGCGCACTTTGATATTGACTTTACGGCGCAATGCCAATACCATAGAAGTAACATCCTGAGCCATCTGCATACGCGCTTCCAATTCTCCGTCTATCAATGCCTCATTACATTCCGGGAACTTGGCCAAGTGTACAGAAACCACGGTGTCACGACCTGTAACGGCAATCAAATCTGTATACAAACGGTCGGCATAGAACGGAGCGACAGGTGCCATCAGCCTAGCCACTGTTTCAAGACAAGTGTACAATGTCTGATAAGCGGACAGCTTATCCTGTGACATAGCATTACCCCAGAAACGTTTACGGTTCAAGCGCACGTACCAGTTACTCAAATTATCATTTACGAAGTCTGTAATCAGACGTCCTGCCTTGGTCGGTTCGTAATCGTTGTAACAAGCGTCCACGTTCTTCACCAATGAATTCAGAACAGACAGAATCCAACGGTCTATCTCGGGACGTTCATTTACCGGCACTTCTGCTTCCTGATAAGCGAAACCATCCACATTGGCATAAAGTGCAAAGAACGAATAGGTATTATATAAGGTACCGAAGAATTTACGACGAACCTCATCCACCCCATCGGTATCAAATTTCAAGTTATCCCACGGAGAAGAATTGGTAATCATGTACCAACGCAAAGGATCGGAGCCATACTGTTCGATAGCGCCAAACGGATCCACCGCATTGCCCAGACGTTTTGACATTTTGTTTCCGTTCTTATCCAAAACCAAGCCATTAGAGATTACGTTCTTGTAAGCCACACTGTCGAATACCATCGTAGCGATAGCATGTAGCGTAAAGAACCAGCCACGGGTCTGATCCACCCCTTCTGCAATGAAATCCGCAGGATAATAAGTACGGTTGTCCACAATTTCCTTATTTTCGAACGGATAGTGCAACTGCGCGTAAGGCATCGCACCGGAGTCGAACCACACATCAATCAAGTCGGCCTCACGTTTCATCGGCTTGCCGCTTTCAGACACCAAGATGATATCATCCACATACGGACGGTGAAGGTCTATCTTATCATAGTTCTCCCCGTTATATTCGCCCGGAACAAAACCTTTTTCCTTATAAGGATTGGCGGTCATAAATCCGGCAGCTATTGATTTTTCTATTTCATTATACAATTCCTCTACAGAACCGATACAAAGCTCTTCTCCCTCTTCACTGCGCCAGATAGGCAGCGGAGTCCCCCAATAACGAGAACGGCTCAAATTCCAGTCATTCAAGTTTTCCAACCACTTGCCGAAACGGCCTGTCCCGGTAGATTCCGGTTTCCAGTTGATAGTCTTGTTCAGTTCCATCATGCGCTCTTTGGCTGCGGTAGATCGGATGAACCAACTGTCCAGCGGATAGTAGAGCACCGGTTTGTCAGTACGCCAGCAGTGCGGATAATTGTGCACATGCTTTTCTATCTTGAACGCCTTGTTGCCGGCTTTCATCATCATACAGATATAGATATCGAGTGATTCGGCGGCGGCAGCAGCTTTTTCATCGTACTTGCCATCTACAGTAAACTGAGGATCGTAAGCATTCTTCACCCACCGACCCTGATATTCCTTATATTTCTCTACGTCCACACATTCCTTTACGAAAGTCTCGTCCAGTTCGTCCAACAGATAGAATTTACCAGTCAGATCCACCATAGGACGGGTTTCACCCTTCTTGTTTATCATGAACAGAGAAGGAATACCTGCCGCACGTGCTACAAAAGCATCGTCCGCACCGAATGTCGGAGCGATATGTACGATACCCGTACCATCTTCGGTAGTTACATAGTCACCGAGAATGACACGGAATGCCTGACCGGCCGCTTCTTGCCATTTTCCGTTTTCATCTACCGTCACCGGTTTCACCCAAGGAATAAGCTGTTCGTATTCCATGCCTACCAGATCCGGTCCTTTATATTCACCCACTACTTTGAACGGAATCAGTTTGTCACCCGGCTTATAGTCTTCCAAGGCAAGTTCTTCCGCTTTCTTGTTAAAGTGAGTATAGAGCAAGGCTTTTGCCAATACTACAGTCATCTTTTCTCCGGTATATCCGTTGTAAGTCTGCACGGCCACATAGTCTATTTTCGGTCCTACGCACAATGCCGTATTCGAAGGCAATGTCCACGGAGTAGTTGTCCACGCCAGAAAATAAGGAGTTCCCCATTCCGCCATCTCGGGTTTCGGATTCTTCATCTTGAACTGTCCTACCACAGTAATGTCTTTCACATCACGGTAACAGCCCGGCTGGTTCAACTCGTGCGAACTCAATCCTGTTCCGGCAGCCGGAGAGTAAGGCTGGATGGTGTAACCTTTATACAGCAGACCTTTGTTATAAAGCTGCTTCAAAAGCCACCACAACGTTTCAATATAGCGGTTGTCATAAGTGATGTATGGA
>ENA-ORUX01001970-ORUX01001970.1-human-gut-metagenome-genome-assembly--contig:-NODE-1970-length-14371-cov-3.254680_pt1 | contig 14371 bp, 10 predicted proteins | sample MGYA00242087_ERZ509225 | MGnify/ENA primary metagenome ERZ509225 (study PRJEB26280, sample SAMEA2338864) | human gut metagenome | biome: human gut; feature: human-associated habitat; material: faeces... | reverse complement strand
AAAAGATATCCTGCCATAATGTTTCCGGCTAACCGGTAAGTTATGACAGGATCTGATGTTTTATTCGGCTTGAAGTTCTATTTCTTATTTTACCTGAGCCGGCATCGGAAGGGGTGGTCTGTCCGATACGGTATAGTCGGCCGGTAGTTCATATTGGTCATGTTCGAAAAAGTAATTAACCAATCCGGTCATGCCTTGAGGGGAGTATTCATATACGTTGAGACGGAACAAAAGCCATTGTACGATAGCATATCGCGAAGCAACATTGAAATAAGGTACGTTGTTTATCATACAACTCTCTTCTTCACAATGAGAAACAAATGCCTTGTTAGCAATATCACTGACACATCCATAGCCTCCGTCAGCAGGCTTCAACACTTCGCTGTAACGAGCTGTGCTTCCACTGACATATCGGAAAAACTGCCAACTCATCTCCGGATAAGAAGTTATCAGCCTTTCACTTGTTGGTAGTCCTACATTATAACAATATAACCTGTAATTTTTATAATAAGTTATTAAAGTTTTATCTTCAGTAGTAAACAACTGTTCGGTAGACCATTCGTCTCCCAGTTTTCCGATAGCGTGTCCACCGACTTCATGCAGAAAAATGTTGGTGAATCCTCCCGGTAATTGAATATCTCTGTTCAAAGGGACATAACTGATTGTCCTGTAATCAGTATCATTTCTATCAGTCGGGTCGCCGAACCAATAAGTCGAGCCTCCATAACGTTCGTCATTGACCAATACAATGACGACGGAATTCGTTTGCAGTATGGCGTCATTCATTCCCAATATTTTGCTTGCATAACTGAAAGCCGTTGTATTATTTCCGATGATGCGGTTATCTTCGTTAAAGTAACTGAATAATGCTGTATTTCCTGACTCGGAAGTTCCGGCCCCGCGCTCTTGTGATTCGCAAGCCACTGACCAAACATTGAAATATTCCTTGTAAGTTTTATAGGGTTCGACAGTAAATAAGGCCTCACAAGCTTCTTCTACCGCCAGGTCGAATACTCCCGTTTCTGCAATCAGATCATCGGACGTAAAGCCATCTCCCAGAAAAATCAGGTTAAAGCCGTTTGTGAGTTCACGTTCTCCCTGGTGTTTTTGGACATTTCCGTCTGCCCGGATCCCTCCATTCTGGGAAGCGGTTAATTTCATTGTACGTACGCCGTATTTCAAACGAACGGTTGTCGATCTTTCTTTTTTCTGGCTATTATCCGTAGTTATAAAAACCAGTTCGGAATCTCCCGAACCCACGGTATCTGCAACTTGTAACCAACCTGTCGTATCGGCAATTTCTACTTTCCAATCCATATTGGTATGAATTTTCAGGGTATCGTAGCTAACTCTTTTATTGAAAGCCAACGATTTCTTGCCGTCCGTCACTTCAAATACCATCGGTTCCTGACGCACAGCCAAACGCATTACATTGTCTCCGCAAGTTACTTTTACAGCCGTTCCTCTTTCGTATATGTCATCCGACGGACTAACCCGGATGACCAACTTTCCTTCAGGGTTCTCCCTGTTTTTTTCCACAGTACACCAATCGGCCATACTTTCGGCTTCCCATCCGGAACCGGCAGTCACGTCAATGACAACAGTATCACCGGCCGCTCTTAGTAAAAGATTATCATCAGAGAATTGTAAAAAGCTATCTAACGTATCGTTATCGCATCCGGACAAAGTCCATAGCATTGTACAGCCGATTGTAACAATTCCCATATATAATCGATGTAAGATTTTGTGTATCATATGCTCGTTATTTTCCGGTTTTTATATTATTTTTCCATTGTTCCAGTCCTTCATTCATCCGCCTGATCAGTTCTTCGGCGGGTATGTATCCCTGTGAAGTATACACGATTTCTCCCTGAGGATCCAGAATCAGATAAGTCGGGAATACACGAATGTTCCATTTTTGAGCCAGTTCTTTGCCTTCATCTTTTTCCATATCGATTTTAAGGCTGATAAAACGGGGATTGAAAAAGTCTCCGGCTTGCTTATCCGGAAAGACTTTAGAGCTCATCATTTTGCAGGGACCACACCAACTGGTGTAACAATCGACAAAAACCGCTTTGTTTTCTTTCCGGGCTTTTGCCAGGGCTTCCTGCAGACCACCTGTTTCAAACCGTATTCCTTGATAGTCTGACAATTCAGTTACAATTTGACGGTAGCGTTCCAGGGTTGAACCTGTCATTCCTGCCATTCTTTCTTTCAGATAAGCGATTGCCTGTTTTTTTTCAGTCTCGTTCATATCTTGCAAACGTCCCAATGTAGCGTCATATCTGACTTTCAAGGCTTCATTCGGCAGGTTCGGGACCATTTTTCCCCAGAGGTCCAGCATTTCCGAATACTTTTTCTGTTGTCTGAAATGCAGAATCTTACACATATCCAACAATTGGTCCCGGTTAAGTGAAGTAAATTCCAGGTGACCGGCTTTTTGTTCTATTTCTGAAATGAAATCCATATCATATACTTTTTCAAACATCATGTAAGGATAAACTTGATGAAAAAGTACCTGTACTATAAAATTCAGTACTTTCTCTCCGTTTTTCTCCACCAACTCATTTCTGTGGTCATAGATAAAACGGAACCATTCGCTGTCATATCTTTTCCCCTTATTCCAAAGGATTTCCCACGACTGTGGCAAATAGAGACCGGCAGAATCGATATGCTCCAAATAATAGTCAGCTACTTCCTGAAATTTCTCATTTTCGTCTGCCGTTTTCAATGTGCCGGCATAGGCTGCTAAAAATTTAAATGACCGGTCACCTTTTTCATAATGCCGGGTCATTCCCGCCAATGAGGTTTTTGGATTCAGGCCTGCTTTCAATTTTTCTTTAAATTCAGGAGCTTTGGCTCCTCCGGAAATCCGGTGTATGATTTCTCCTTTTTCATCCAAAATCAGATAATGGGCATAAAACTTTACCCTGTAACGTTCTGCCAGTTTGCGTCCCTCTTGGGTTTTGGGCATATCCACACGTAAACTGACGAAATGTTTCTGAATAAACGAAACCAAATCGGGATCTGTCAGTACGACAGAGTCCATCAGTACCGAAGGACCGGCCCATCCGGCATAACAATTGAAAAAAATCGGTTTATGTTTCCGGGCGGCCTGTTGCATGGCCTCTTCCAAAGTAGTACAATACTGGATACGTTTGTTCTTTTCTTCTTTAGCCCACACTGTCGAAACAAGCAGACAAAAAACAATCAGGAATATATTTTTCATATGAGTTTGGTTTTTTCTATTTTACTAATCGAACACTATAAGAGGGGCGTACATTTTCAGTTGTACTGATTAAACGGCTTGTCATGCGCCGGATTCCGGAATGATACAGGGATATGTTACGGACGATTCCGTTAGATAAACTGTCCGATATTACAATCTGATCACTGCTCCAGAAGTAAGCACCTTCATTTTTATACACATAACGGGAATTGTAGGCTGTTGACAAGGCATATACGGCAGCTCCGCCATACAAGGCATCAAATCCGATTCCTTGTTCTCCTGTTTTCAATAGCTCACCTGCGTGGCCTCTCCAATTTTCCAGGCCCTCCAATTCTCCGGCATCCATTCCCAAATGACGTTCCAGCATCATCCATTCCGCGTCAGTGGGCAAATGAAATCCTTCCGGAGCTCCTTCTTTTACGGCTTTTAAAGCTCCTTCATACGAATACAGGTAACCGAAACGTGTCAGGTAATCCTGGTCGACCTTAAAATAATAATTTACAGCATCATTCCATATGGCCATCAATTCATCTTTAATATCATCGTGCATATTATAAGACAGGAGGTTAGGAATGGTGTAGTTGCCTACTTGTGTCACAATCCAGTCTACTCCGTAGGGACTGCTCGTATTCAAACGGCCTGCCTCATCGGCAGCCAAAAGCTGTTCGCGCAGATAGAGCAGAAATTTCCGACCGGAATAATTCCGGCAAAAAGTTTGGTAACTATTCATATTTGTACCTTCCAATATGGCACGCTCAGTGCCTCCGTATGATTCTCCGTAAGTCACCAGATCGGCAGCTGTAGCTTCGTCCGGACGGTAACGGAAATTTTCTGCCAGCCAGGTCTGGTTTCCTATGGTCAGGGTTTTATAAACATTTCCTCCTTTATCCGTTACCGTACCGTAGGTAATCCCTTCCGGCTTCGGGATCACAGTCGTCTCATCGTCATCCTGACAAGCCAGTCCTGTCAATACCAGCCCTAGCAGACAACAAAAATATTCGATCTTTTTCATATACAATTCAGTATTATAATTCAACACCTAACTCGTCCCGGATGATGGCATACAGGATTTCATATTTCTTAATCACAAGCGGGGAACTTTCCCAGCGTTCCAGAAATTGTTTCCGGGGATATTTCATCATCTCCTCCAGGTAAAGTTCCAGATCAACATCTGTATTTCTAGGCGTAAAACGGCTTCCATACCCCGGATCATAGCTGACAAACCCCAATGCTCCGACTAATCCCCGGCAATAGAGGGCATAATTATCAAATTCTTCATCCGTCCAGACTCCTTCCGGCCAATTCGGATTGGTAACATTTCCATAGGTCATCATCTCTTTCCGGTAACTGCTGTCCTGTTCCCATTCTTCCACTAGCGGCCAAGGAAACCAAATCTGTAAACTGGCCGAACTTCTCCAATAAGGAATACGTTCGTCCGGGTAAAACTCCCCCCAATTTTTATCATATAGACTTTCATCCAACATATTATTGAAAGCATTCAGTTCGTCACTATAATTCTGAACCTTTAGTTTCACGATTTCATTCCGGTAACCGGCGGCTTTTTCCAGCATATCCTCTTCGTTTATCTGATTTATCCAGGAAAACATCAGGTTCCGGTAACGGCTGATTATTTCTTTTTGTTCTACTCCTGCAGAAGATAGTTGATAACATTTTTCTGTCAGCCACAATGCATATGGATAAAGTGCCTGTTGGCTGTTTTTCAGAAAAATTTCCGCAAAACGTAAAGATTTCATCATCAGTCCGGGATCGGTCAGCCGGGTCACCTGATAGGTGACCGATCCGCTGTTTGTCCCGCTGAATGCCCAGTTCAGATCCAGGGTTTCATAACGGAAAACCGAATCTCCGTTAACATCTGTTTTCACAAACACTTTTCCGATGGTATCGTTAAAAAAGACCGGAACCCCATAAGTGGTATACAGTTCATACCGTTTGTGCTGAATGGAATCGTTCGGATCATCCTGGATCGTATACAGATTTTCAAATCCGGTTCCGGGGGTTATCCCGTCCTCTTTCTGGCAAGCCAGCAGCAGGCAGGCCAGCAGCATATATAATCCTATTTTTTTCATACTTTTGTTTTATTGATTGTCAACTATTCGTCATCGCCCAGCGGAGAACGTTTGTTTCTCGGATTTTCCGGCATTTGTTCTTCGTCGTATTCCAATACAGATTTCGGAATCTGCATCACATAAGCCGGATCATTTTTCTCCAATACATAAATATCGGTATGGTCCCATTCGTATTTATTACCGTCGTATACATTAAATGCATGCCGGATTTGTTTGCTATAAGGATATTTTTCACATACCGCATAACGTCTCAGGTCGAACCAGCGATGTCCTTCGAAACAGAGTTCCCTGCGGCGTTCCAGCCGGATTTCTTCCACCAGTTTTTCTCCGGTATAAGTTGTATGTACATAATTCCGGATTCTGCTTTCGCGGAGTAACCACAGATACTGGTTGGCCCCCTGGAAATTATCTTCCATGGCGTATGCTTCAGCCAGGTTCAGATATCCTTCGGCAATCCGTAACGTGTAAATATCGGATACGTGTGGAACTGCGATCGTATCGTATTTCCATTGTAATGAATTGGCAGAAGTACTCTGGTTCTTTCCGAAAAAATACCGGCGGTAATCATTCTCTTGGTCATACAATTGTACCAAGCTGTCAGATACTGCAAAATCACCTCTGTTTCCGGTCATTCCATTGTAAAAATTCATAGAACCCTGAGAGAAAAGAACTTCCGTATTGTCTTCCGACAGGAATATTCTGGCAGAATCCCGGGCGGACATGTGGTAAAGCCGCGTATCTTCTTTCAACAGCTCTTCAGCTGTCAGAGCTGCATTATGCCAGTCCTGCATATAAAGATATACCCGGCTGAGCAATAATTGTGCAGCTTCTTTGGAAGCCCTGTGTAAGGGGCGTTTTTGCGGACTTTCCGTCAAATAATTTACCGCTGTCTTCAAATCCTCTACGATTTGTTCATATATTTTTGCGACGGGAGTACGTTCAAACTGGGTTTTCTTATCTTTGTCGTGTTCTACATATTCCGTTAATTTCAAAGGAACTCCGTAGTCCGTAGCCGAAGTAGCCTTATTATAGGCTTTCCCGTACAGATTGACCAGAGTGAAATAAAGGGAGGCCCGTATAAAATGACACTCTCCTTTCACCCGGATCCGATCCAGTTCTTCAGATGGAGAACTGACAGAGATGTCGTCGATTTCCTTCAGAATAACATTCATCACATTGATGCGCCGGTAAAAATCGAGCCAGGTCTGACTGTCATCCCGTAATACATCTCCCGTGGGATTACGTCCTACTTCTAATTGCCAGGCATAATAGCCGAACAGATTTACACTACAATCCGGCCAAAAGAAAACGGCTAGTCCGCTTCCTCCCACCGTAGTGACATCGTCATCCATGATATTCAGGAAACCGGCATGATCCGTTGAAATATAAGCTCTGTTTTGGGCAGGTAAGTATCCGTCCCCCAACAATACTTCATCGAAATGAGAGACTTTTTTGGCAACCGTCTGCGATTGCGAATACTCTTCCAGGAAATTATCGCATCCGGAACAAAACAAGGCGACTACAATTCCGTATATTATTTTTTTCATATCCATCATTTTTATCAGAATGAAACATTTAGTCCTATCGTATAATTCGGACGTACCGAAAGATTCGGTTTAGCAAATCCGGCTTGTGAAGGGTCCTGGCCTTTCAGGGCCTTGGCGGAGATGGTAAACAGATTCTGTGTACTGAAAGAAACTGAAGCGGAAGAAAACGGAGTCTTTTTCAGCAATTTGGGTTGTAAGGAATAACGTAAAGTCAGTGTCTGCATTTTCAGATAATTACCGCTGACTACCCGGATGTCGGAATTGTCATACATATCCCAGAGGTTATAGGCAAAAGTTTTGGTTTTATTACTTTGCTCCTGCGACCAATGGCGGTTATAGTAATCGTACATCTCGTCCGAACGATTGATAATGGCCGGAATACGGGTACGTTTTTCATCTCCGGGCACTTGCCAACGGTTGACAAACTCTTTCCGTACATTATTTTCCGCACTGACTCCCGAAATGATCGGTTCGTACAGAGCGAACAGACGCACTTTGGAACCCAGACTATAGGCCAGGTTGAAGGATAAAGTGATTCCTCTCCAGGTAAATGTATTGAAAAGATTACCACTAAAGACCGGTTCCCGGGTCCCGCTCTTCGTCATCACCATACGGACTACATCTTCCAGACTTTTGTCTTCCAGTAAATGCCGGCGGTCGGTATAGTCATCGAATACCGGTGTTCCGTTTTGTGCGTTCAATCCCAAAAATTCATAGGAGTAAAACGTACCGACGGATTCTCCGCTAATGATAGCCGTACCTGCCAGATAATCTTCCAGTTCGTATTTTTCGACGGCATCCGTTTGTGTCTTGTTCTTATTCGCTGAATAACTGGTAGAAATTCTCCAGGCAAAATCATTGATTTTAACTGGAGTTGCCGACAAAGTGACCGAATAACCGACATTTTTCAAACTCCCGTTATTCATCAGATAAGAAGTCAATCCATTGGTAGGAGCTACATTTACCCAAGAGAAGACATTTTCAGTCTTTTTGTAGTAAAAATCTCCACCGATATTCAGGCGTCCGTTAAAAAAGCTCATATCCAATCCGATATTGGTTTGCTTCGTTTCTTCCCATTTCAGGTTGGGGTTCGGGAACTGATATACATTGGAGACGTTCTCGTTGTAATAAGAATTTATCGGTTGTTGAGTGATCAGCATATTCGGAGTCTGGCCGTCTAGCATATTTCCCTGCATACCGTAAGACATGCGTAAGCGCATTTCAGACAACCAGGAAGCCTCTTTCAGGAAAGTTTCCTGTATATTCCACATGCCGGATACCGACCATACCGGCAATAAACGTTCGTTACTCCGGCTTCCGAATTTATTGGAAGCATCCGTACGTCCGTTTACATTCAATGTAAAATATTCCCGATAACCATAAGTCAGGGATAAGTATAAACTCAACTGATTGGTCAATCCCCGGGTTAGGGCCAGGTGATTTTGCTGGAGCCATTCCTTATATAAAGGATAGTCGTCGAGGTTCAGCGAACTCATATCGGCAAACTGCATCCCTCTTTCTTTCAAATAGCCTCTCACTTCATTATTCATCGATTTGGAACGTAGCATATTAACCTCATATCCTAACAGGGCTGTAATCAAATGCTGGTCATCTTCTCCGAACAGTTTACGGTAATTGGATTGTAAACGGAATGTCAGATTTTCCGTATCTGAATTCTTGGTTTTCAAAATACCTCCATAGGGAAGAATACATTTTCCGTCATCTCCCGGTATCGGTTTATCTTCGTATTCCCCGTTTTTCAAAGCAGCGACATAGGCTGTTTTATCGCCCCACCAATCTTCTTGTAAGGTGCTGCTGACAGAATATGAACCGGTAGCTGTGACATCCCAGGTGGGCAGAATGTTGTATTTCAGGTTTAAATCGACCTGAATACCCTTACCGTCATATCCGCTGGAGCTGTTGTCAATTTCGTTGACAATATTATAACGCAGGTATTTATTTCCCTGTCCTCCGTATCCTCCTCTATAACGTTCGTAATAAAACAGGGAACCATCTTCGTTGAAACAAGGTAATGCCCGGGTCGTATTGTAAGCATAATCCATCGCATCAAGGGTGGAGACCAGGTGGTTTTTCTTTTGTACATTACCGTTCAGTTTGATTGCCATCAGCATTTTGGAAGTCATCTGTACATCCATTTTGGCAGTTACGGTGTATCTTTCCGTATAAGTTGTATTGGAAACCCCGTTATCCCGGTCGTATCCCAGGGAAGCATAATAGCGAACGATATCCGAACCTCCGCTTACATTCAACGTATGGGAATGGGAATACGCATCCCGGGTCAGAATATCGAACCAATCGGTATTGACCTGTTCGTACCAGGTTACCTCGTTGAGGAAGGTATCGTAGTCTGTCAGACCGCTCTGTAAACGATAAAGAGCACCTTCGTATCCTACCATCGGCATTTGGGTAGGAAATATATAATGCTGGTCTGCCAGTGCTTTCCCGAATTGTACCCGTTCCTGAGAATTCATCAGATTGATATTCCGGTCGGTATAGCGTGGGCGGCGAGTGATTTTAGAAGAGTGTGTATAAGAAAGAACCGGTTTTCCGATCCGTCCTTTTTTGGTAGTTACTACAATCACTCCGTTCGCTGCACGTGTTCCGTATAAAGCTGTTGCAGAAGCGTCTTTCAACACATCGATCCGTTCGATATCCTGAGGATTGATACCGGCAATGGCATTACCGATAATATTCAGGTAATCGGGATTATTCAAATCGTCGGGATCGACATCGACAGGGTCTGTCATCACGATACCGTCCAATACCCACAGAGGCTCCCGGTTTCCCAGCAAAGTAGAAGTTCCCCGGACACGTAAACGGGGAGTAGCTCCCACTTCTCCGGAATTCAGCATAAAGGTCATTTCAGGAATACGTCCTTCCAGCATCTGGTCAATGCTCGTTACCCCCGGAATCATAATATCCTCTGCTTTAACCGTTGTAATGGCACTGGTCTGGGTCCGTTTATCCAGTACCTGGTAACCGGTCACTACCACCTCGTCCAATTCCTTCTGATCTTCGTAAAGGATCACATCGATCTCTTTCTGACCGGCATATTTTACAGAAGTTGTCTGCATGCCGACAAAAGAAAATTCCAATACAATCTGTGCCTTGTTTTTGGGATAACTGAACCGGAATTTGCCATTAGCATCGGTGGAAGTTCCGAAACTTGTTCCGGCGATCTTCACCGTTACTCCCGGTAGTGGCATTTTTTGAACATCGGTAACTGTTCCGGTAAGCAGAACGGTTTCCTGCTCCTGGGCTTGTGGTATAGCTGTGGTTTCCGGACCAGCCTGGGATATCAGAATCAGATCCTCCTGAATCTTCCAGGTCAGACCGGTCCCGGTCAAAATACGATCCAATAAACTCGTCACGCTCTCATTATGGGCTTCTACAGAAATCTGTCCCAATTGTTCGGTTTGTTCGGTGTTGTAAATAAAACTCAAACGGGTTTGCCGCTGAATTTCATTCAACACCTGTCTGACCGTAGCCTGCCTGAAATTTAAAGTTACCCGCTCGTGTTGTGCAAAAGCAGCGGCAGATACAGAAAAAGTCAGGGCACACATCAATACTGAAAACATTTTTGTTATCTTCCAGCTTTTCCTCCAATATCCCCGGGGAACCTGGAAACACCATCGACTTTTTTTCATAACTTTGTAATTAAGTTGATATCTAGCGTATTAGAATTATTTGTCCGTTCATCCGGAATTCCACTCCTGTCACGTCGGTAATGGCCGACAAAATCGTTTCTATCCGCTCATAACGTTTGATATGACCGGAAAAGTGAAGAGTCCGGCTTCGTTTTCCTACAAAAAGAAACTCTTTATCGTACCATAGCGACAGGGTGTGCATGATCTCTTCCAGGGGTTCGTCTTCAAAAACGAAATATCCCTCTTTCCAGGAAATATAGGAAGTAACATCCACTTCCTTTAAAGTAACCTCTGTCGTGGTGCGGTCAAAGTCAGCTAATTCTCCGGGTTTCATCCGGATTTCTTTTTGATCACCCCATTCAAGCGCTACTGCACCTTCGACCAGTACGGTCCTTACCCCACGGGTATAGTGGGTATTCACATTGAACACCGTTCCCAGTACCCGGACTTTAACCTCTTCTGTTTCTACATAGAAAGGGCGGTTTTTATCGGGAGCCACTTCGAAATAAGCTTCCCCTTTCAGATATACCCGTCTTTCTTTTGCATGGAATGCAACCGGATATTTTAATTCGGTCGCTGCATTCAGCCACACCCGTGTACCATCTGGCAATACTATCCAATACTCGCTCCCCCGGGGTACTTCGATACGGTTATATTTATTTTCTTCTTGCCGGGCTGTCGTATCATAAATCAATCCCCCTCCTGCCTGGTATGCTTTTACTTCCTCATTCACATATATTTCTGTTTGTTCTTCCGGATCCAACTGATATTTTTCTCCGTTATCTAATGTCAAAACCGGATTTAAACGGGCCACTGTAGCCTGTTTATTTTTCATTTCCTCTTTCCAGGTATACCACAAGGTTATGGATAATAAAACGGGTAGTACCACTGCGGCATATTTCAACCACTTCGGTCTTATACGCGGACGGACAGGAGGAGCTCCGAACGTCTTTTCCCTCACTTTTTTCCAGGCATCTTCTACATCGGTCTGTAAATAATTTCTTATTTCATTTATACTCAATTGCTTTTTTATTTTACAAAAAAGTAACCGGTGTTCTTCCGATTCATTGATCCAATCTTCCAATTTCCCTTTTTCTTCCGGAGAAAGTCCGCCAACCAAATCAAGTTGTATCAGACGCCGTATGTAATTGTTGTCGTATTCCAACATTCTATAAGATTTGCTAATTTTACTCTGTATATACGATGAGGGGAACGAAAGGAGGTAGCAGATTTTTTTATTTTTTTAATGTAAATATACGGTTAGCTAGGTATAACAGAAGCTTCTTGCTGATATTCAACAAAAAAAACGAGATCCGTTTTATTGGATCCCGTTTTTGCTATTGGGAATTAATCTTGATAAAATTGTCGCATGAAGCAATTGGTCAATCTCTTCTGTTTAAATAGATCATGATGTAATAAAGCAAGGTGGCCAGTGAAGAGAGAGCTGCAATCACATAAGTATAGGCTGCCCATTTCAAAGCATCGAAAGCATATCCCTGGGTTTGATAATCCGTGATTCCGGAATTGCGCAGCCAGGCTAATGCGCGGTGACTGGCATCGATCTCTACCGGTAAGGTAACGAAACTGAATAAGGTCATAATGGCAAAAAGCCCGATCCCGACCAGCAATAGTCCCGGAAAACTGTTCACCATCAGGATACCGGCCAGCAAAATCCATTGCACCCAATGGGAAGCGAACTCTACTGCCGGCACCAACGTTGACCGTAGCTTAAGCATACTGTATCCTTTGGCGTGCTGCAGGGCGTGGCCCGTTTCGTGGGCGGCTACGGCTGCAGCGGCGATACTGTTTCCGTAATAGACATCCCGGCTGAGGTTGATGGTTTTATTCACCGGATTGTAGTGATCGGTCAGCGACCCCGACGTACTTACCACTTCCACGTCATATATCCCGTTGTCATGCAACATCTTCACGGCGATATCACGTCCGGTCAATCCTCCGTCGATAGGAATTTTCGAATACTTTTCGAACTTGTTCTTCAAATTAGCCTGTACCAACCAACTGGCCAAGGCAATACCGATAAAAAGAATCCAATACATATTATATTTATTAAATGGTTTTGTAAAAACAACGCTTCAAACATCATGCCAACGCACGCAAAAATAGCGAAGAAATGTCGAATACGATAAATAAAACAAGAATAAGACCGGTCTTTTTTGAATAATTAGTATATTTGTAAGTCAGTATTCACAAATAAGCATAAAACACATGAGAAAAGGTCTGATATACCCTCTGCTTTCAATGGCAGTCGCTGCAAGTCTCTTGGCGGGATGTACCGGTGGACAACAAAGCAAAGACTATATGGAGGAGAATGATTCTGTGACGGTTTATCCGCCCGACACGGCTTTCTACGGTCATTTGGGAGAAGGCACGGGAATGAGCAGTCTTGAGCTTATTACCGACGACGGCGATACACTGGCGTTAAACAAAACCAACGAAAAAACAGGGGAACCGGGACGTATATTGGGCGAAATAGCGAACTACACCGACCAATATGCCATTACGACGTGCGACGACAACCAAAGTGTAAACGTGGCCCTGAACATCAACCAACTCGCACAAAGGAAATGGCAATCGGACACTGACAAACAACACGGATTCCAATTGGAGATGAACGGTAAAGCCCGGTCTTTAGCCACCGGCCCATATAAGTACAACCAATGGAGTCTGTACAACTGCAAATTAATTCTGTTACGGGAAAGCGAAGGCGTACACGGAGCGGAAACGAGGAACGATACACTGGACATTTTGAAACTGACACCGGACTCTTTGGTGCTGCAAAGTAGCCGCACGAGCATTCCCGAGAAGTTCCATCGCATATCATAAAAGAGTATTATGGCTGGCAATAAAGACAAAATGGTAAAGTGCTACAACTGTAAGCACGGCAAATACATGCAATGGATGAAAAACCCCATTATCTGTGAATGCAACTGGACCGGCGAACGCTACGTGGCCGAAGCCAAACGGCTGTGTAGCCGCTTCGAAGAAAATACAAACCGGGAAACTCCCGAGATCACACATTACGATCATTATTAGAAAGTTTCCCGGTTGTAATGAGTAGCCAGCCTTATTTGACGGCCACGCATTCCACTTCCACCAACGCACCTTTAGGCAATGCCTTTACGGCAACTGCCGAACGTGCAGGAAAAGGTTCTTTAAAGAAAGTGGAATATACTTCGTTCATAGCGGCAAAATCTGCCATATCTGCCAAAAAGACCGTAGTCTTGACCACATGCGACAAGTCGATGCCGGCTTCCGCCATGATATGGGCGGCATTTGTCAACGCCTGACGCGTCTGCTCTTTGATACCGCCTTCGACAAATTCTCCGGTAGCCGGATCAATAGGTATCTGGCCGGAAGCAAAAACAAATCCATTCACTTCAATGGCCTGACTGTAAGGACCGATGGCAGCAGGTGCCGATTTCGTGTGTAAAGCTTTCATAAAATCTTTTTTTATTTATATTAGTTTTAAACCTGCATTCTTCAATGCAAGCTGGAGTTCCTGTACATGTTCCGCATTGCGGGTTTCCACCTGGACACGCAACCAACAGGCCGTGACGTTGGACGTATCGTCATTCCGCTCATGATACACGCTGATGATATTCGCCCCCACCGACGCGGCAATCTGACTGACCACAAACAACTGCCCCGGTTTATCGTCCAGTTCCACGCAAAAGGTGTATATCCGCCCGCTTTTGGAAAGCCCGCGGTTGATCACGCGGCTCAATATCGTCACGTCGATATTTCCGCCGCTCACTACACAAACGGTCTTGCACCCTTTTACGGGCACCTTGTTGAACATGGCGGCAGCCACGCTGACGG
>ENA-ORUX01001948-ORUX01001948.1-human-gut-metagenome-genome-assembly--contig:-NODE-1948-length-14488-cov-3.871475_pt1 | contig 14488 bp, 12 predicted proteins | sample MGYA00242087_ERZ509225 | MGnify/ENA primary metagenome ERZ509225 (study PRJEB26280, sample SAMEA2338864) | human gut metagenome | biome: human gut; feature: human-associated habitat; material: faeces... | reverse complement strand
CGGTGGTATTAACGTACGTAAGAAATTTACAGAAATTCAAATAGCAGGTCCATCTGGTGGCTGCCTGCCTGAATCAATGCTTGATCTGTCTATAGATTATGATTCGTTAACAGCGGCAGGTGCTATGATGGGTTCTGGCGGATTGGTAGTTATGGATGAAGATACCTGCATGGTAGATGTTGCAAAATTTTTCCTGAATTTTACTCAATCTGAATCCTGTGGCAAATGTACTCCCTGTCGTGAGGGAACTAAGCGTATGCTGGAAGTCCTGACACGTATTACTGAAGGGCAGGGGAGAGAAGGCGATATAGAGCTGTTAGAAGAACTGGCCAGAAATATTAAAGAGACTGCTTTATGTGGATTGGGACAAACTGCTCCTAATCCTGTATTGAGTACTTTAAAATATTTCCGTCATGAATATGAAGCTCATATCAAAGAAAAACGCTGTCCTGCCGGTGCCTGTGAAAAGCTTGCCAATTATGAAATTACTGATGCATGCAAAGGCTGTGGGTTATGTGCACGCCAGTGCCCGGTTAATGCCATTTCCGGAGAAGTGAAAAAGAAACATGTTATCGATGTAACTAAATGTATAAAATGCGGTGCCTGCATGGCGGCTTGTCCGTTTAAGGCCATTACTAAGGGTTAAGGGAGGATTATATAGATATGGAAATGATTACCTTAACGATCAATGGGCAGACTGTACAGGCCCCTAAAAATGCTACTATTCTTGAAGCCGCGCGTTCTGCCGGCATTCATATTCCTACGTTGTGCTATCATTCTGAACTTGCTCCGGAAGGAGCCTGCAGATTGTGTGTCGTAGAAGCTACCGGAGCGCGTACGCTTGTAGCCTCCTGTGTTTATCCTGTTGCAGAAGGTATGGTAGTGAAAACGAATACGGATAAAGTCCGCGCAGCAAGACGAATGGTCGTAGAATTGCTGTTGGCCAATCATCCCAAGGACTGCCTTGCGTGCCAAAAAAGCGGTGACTGTGAACTGCAGAATATAGCTGCTGATTTGGGATTGCGCAAGATCAGATTCGAAGGCGGAGCCCGTAAAGCACATACTATTGACGCCAGTAACCCCTGCTTAGTGCGCGATCAGGAAAAATGTATTTTGTGCGGACGTTGTATACGTGTTTGTCGTGATGTGCAGGGAATGAGCGTCTACAGCTTTGCTGAGCGCGGCTTTGACACAATTGTTTCTACTGCTTTTGAACAGGATCTTGGAAAAGTAGAATGTTCTTACTGTGGACAATGTGCGAGTGTTTGTCCTACTGGAGCTATAGTGGAAAAAGATGATACGGAAAAAGTATGGTCGGCTATCAATGATCCTGATAAGATTGTTATAGTTCAAACAGCTCCGGCAGTACGCGTGGCTTTGGGTGAAGAATTGGGTATGGAACCAGGTTCTATCGTTACAGGGAAAATGGTTGCAGCATTGCGCAATCTAGGGTTCGATAAGATATTCGATACTAATTTTTCGGCTGATTTGACGATTATGGAAGAAGGGCATGAGTTCCTCCATCGTTTGACTAACGGAGGTGTATTGCCGATGATAACCTCCTGCAGTCCTGGCTGGGTAAATATGATAGAGCTTAAATATCCTGATTTGTTACCACATCTTTCTTCTGCGAAATCACCCCAGCAAATGTTTGGCGCTATTGCTAAAACCTATTATGCTGAAAAAGCTGGTATTGATCCGGCAAAAATAGTCAGCGTTTCGGTGATGCCGTGTACTGCTAAGAAGGCGGAAGCAGCACGTCCGGAGATGAATGCTTCCGGATATCGTGATGTAGATGTTGTTATTACGACCAGAGAACTTGGCCGTATGATACGGGAAGCAGGACTGGATTTTAAACATTTGCCTGAAGACAGCTATGATTCTCCGCTGGGTACAGGTACAGGTGCTGCTGTTATTTTTGGTACTACCGGTGGCGTAATGGAAGCTGCTCTGCGTACTGTAGCTGATGTTTTAACAGGTGAAAATTTGCAGACTGTTGATTACAATGATGTGCGGGGGATGGAACAGACCCGCGAGGCGGAACTGACTATTGCAGGAAATACTGTAAAAATAGCAGTTGTTCATACTCTTGCTTCTGCACGCAAGATATTAGAGCGTATCAGAGCCGGTGAGGCAGATTATCAGTTTATTGAAGTTATGGCTTGCCCTGGTGGCTGTATTGGCGGCGGCGGTCAACCGATTCCCGTTAATGCAGAAATTAGAAGAGCCCGTAGAGAAGGGTTGTTTGATTGTGATAGTGCCAATGAGTTACGAAAATCACATGAAAATCCGGAAATTAAAGAGCTTTATGATACTTGGTTAGGTAAACCTCTCGGAGAAAAAGCTCATAGTCTACTGCATACGCACTATCACCAACAGACACGTTGAAAGTACTAATTTGATACCACAAAACACCTCTTGAGTAGTTTTGCTCAAGGGGTGTTTCTTTGTAAATTGTAAAGAAAATGCTTGCCATGTTACAGTTTTACTGATATCATATGTAGTATAGCGTTTTAAAGAAAAAATGTTTAAAAACTAAAAAAAGTAGTGATTTTGCCTAAAATTTACTGCTTCTTTATGTGTTATAATAGAGCTGGACACAAAAAGTTCAAAAAGAAATCACAATTAAAGTTTTTTTTGAAGGATTTTTTGTTGGAATGTCGAAGTAAATTAAGCAGAACTAAATATCTTGGATATGTTTTAGCGGTTGGTAGACAGAAGAACGAAGAAGTTCAACTGAAAGCTTTACCTGCTGACAGTTTGCGATTCAGAGCGTAGCCACTTTGGATAGAAGTAAGCTGGCACTTGGCTATGTTTTGTTTTAGTAAATCAAAACTTCTAAGTGCTCCTTTTTTATGGGTAAAATCTTATTCGGCAAATAATACTTTATGCTTTTATAGTTGGTATTTAGCCGACTAAGTGTATTTTTACTAGTGAAGTTAATAGACTTCGCTGGCATTAGCCACAATTTGTTTTATTTACAAGGAGGAAGGTAAACATGATCGACATTAAAGATCGCGTATGCGAAGCAGTAGCCGGCAAAATTATGAGCGCCGAAGCAGCTGCAGAATTTGTAAAGGATGGCGACAACGTAGGTACCAGTGGTTTTACTCCGTCTGGTTATCCTAAAGCTGTGCCTCTTGCTCTGGCAGAAAAAGGCAAAAAAACTCCTTTCCAAATCAACGTTTGGACCGGTGCTTCTGTAGGTCCTGAAATGGATACCGCAATGACTCAAGCTGGTATCGTTGCTCGTCGTATGCCTTACCAAACTAACAATGATCTGCGTAAAGCTATCAACAACGGTTCCGTAAAATATACTGACCTGCATTTGAGCCATGTTGCTCAAATGACTCGCTATGGTTTCATGGAAAACCGCAGATGTGTAGACGTCGCTATCGTCGAAGCCTGCAAAATCATTGACCTTGGCAATGGCCAGGTTGGTTTGATTCCTACAACTTCCATGGGCAATTCTTCTTCTTATGTTCAATGTGCTGAAAAAGTTATTGTTGAAGTAAATACTTCTCAACCAGTAGAATTGGAAGGCATGCATGACTCCTATGTGCCTTTGGATCCTCCGAATCGTAAAGCTATTCCTGTTGAAAAACCGGAAGATGTAATCGGCACTCCTTATATTCCTTGCGATTTGGACAGACTCGTTGCAGTAGTTCCCTGCGATATTACTGATAAAGTTCGTCCGTTGGGCGAAATCGACGAAGATGCTCAAAAAATGGGTAAAAACTTGGTTGAATTCTTTAAATCTGAAGTTGCTGCAGGTCGTTTGCCCGCTAATCTGTTGCCGCTGCAGTCTGGTGTAGGTTCTGTTGCTAACGCAGTTATCAACGGTTTGGTTAACTCTGATTTTGAAGATTTGACTGTATATACCGAAGTTATTCAAGACGGTATGTTCGACTTGATCGATGCTGGCAAACTCCGCGTTTGCTCTGGTACCGCTTTGAGCCCATCCCCTGATTGCCTCAAAAAATTCTATGACAATGTAGAAAAATATAAAAAATATATCATTCTGCGTCCGCAAGAAGTTGCAAACAGCCCGGAAGTTGCTCGTCGTATCGGTGTCATTGCAATGAACACTGCTATTGAGGTTGACATCTATGGTAATGTTAACTCCACTCATATTTGCGGTACTAAGATTATGAATGGTATCGGCGGTTCCGGCGACTATGCTCGTAATGGTTATCTGACCGTATTCTTCACTACATCTCTTGCAAAAGGCGGAGCTATCAGCTCTGTAGTTCCTTTCTGCTCTCATGTTGACCATACTGAACATGACGTTGATGTTATCGTTTCCGAACGCGGCGTAGCTGACCTTCGTGGTTTGTCTCCAAAAGAACGTGCTTTGGTTATCATTGATAAAGTTGCTAATCCGAAATATCAACCGCTGCTTCTTGATTACTTCAAGAGAGCTTGCGAAGCTTGTGGCAATAGCCAAACTCCGCATATTATGGATGAAGCTTTCTCCTTCCATGATCGTTTCGTAAAAACCGGCACCATGGAAAAATAATTCTTAGTCAAGACGATTGACTGAGATTGTTGTCTGAAATATTTTGCCGGCAGATAGCTAGTTCTGCCGGCAAACTTTACAGCTTATCTGTAAATAAATTCTGTTGACGAGGCCTTCGGGCTTTGCCATATACACCGTCTATGACGGACACTCTCACCATAATTCGGTCAGTCCAAACCGGATTGTGCAAAAACAATATTCTTAAGGAGGATTTGAGAATGGCAAATGAAACTCTGAAAGCTGGATTTGACAAGTACATGGCTGGCGTAGAAGCTAAACTTGCTAAAAATCCCGAACGTGCAAACCTTGAGCCCAACAGGCTCTACACCCCTCTCGACATCGAAGGCTTCGACTATGAGAAGGATCTTGGCTTCCCTGGTGAATATCCTTACACTCGTGGTGTACAACCTACTATGTATCGTGGCCGTTTCTGGACCATGCGTATGTATGCTGGTTTCTCCACTGCGGAAGAATCCAACAAACGTTATCGTTACCTCTTGGCTAACGGTGGCAGCGGCTTGTCCTGCGCATTCGACCTTCCGACCCAAATCGGTTATGATTCTACCGATCCGATGGCTGAAGGCGAAGTTGGTAAAGTTGGCGTAGCTATCGACTCCTTGGCTGATATGGAAATCTTATTTGACCAAATTTCTTTGGATCAAGTTTCCACTTCCATGACCATCAACGCTCCTGCATCCGTACTTCTTTGCATGTACATCGCAGTTGCTGAGAAACAAGGCGTTTCCGCTGACAAACTGCGCGGTACTATTCAAAATGATATTTTGAAAGAGTATGCTGCTCGCGGAACTTACATTTTCCCGCCGAAACCCTCCATGCGTTTGATTACCAATATTTTCGAATATTGCTCCAAAAACGTACCGCTGTGGAATACCATCTCCATTTCCGGTTATCATATCCGTGAAGCTGGTTCCACCGCTTCTCAAGAAATCGCTTTCACCATCGCTGACGGTATCGCTTATGTTGAAGCAGCTATCAAAGCTGGTATGAACGTTGACGATTTTGCTGGTCGTCTGTCCTTCTTCTGGAACGCTCATAACAACGTACTCGAAGAAGTTGCTAAATTCCGCGCTTCCCGTCGTGTATGGGCTAAAGTTATGAAAGAAAGATTCGGCGCTAAGAAAGCTAAATCCATGATGCTCCGCGTACATACCCAAACCGCTGGTTCCATGCTGACCGCTCAGCAGCCGAACAACAACATCGTTCGTGTTGCTCTGCAAACTGCTGCTGCTGTAATGGGTGGTACTCAATCTTTGCACACTAACTCCAAAGACGAAGCTTTGGCATTGCCGACCACTGAGTCTGTAACCATCGCTCTCCGTACTCAACAAATCGTTGCTTACGAATCCGGCTTGGCTGACACCGTTGATCCGTTGGGTGGTTCCTACTATGTTGAAGCTTTGACTAACAAAATCGAAGCAGAAGCTTGGGAATATATCAAAAAGATTGACGAAATTGGCGGCGCTCCTGAAGCTATCGCTAAAGGTTATATCCAAAAAGAAATCCAAGACTCCGCTTACAAATGGCAAATGGACATTGAAAAAGGCGACCGTATTATTGTTGGCGTAAACAAATTCCAACAAGAAGAAGAACCGCCGAAAAACTTGCTGCGTGTTGACGGCTCCGTTGGCAAATTGCAAGCTGATAAGATTGCTGCCCTTAAAGCTCGTCGTGACAATGCTAAAGTTGAAGAAACTTTAGCTGCTCTGGAAAAAGGCTGTGCTGACGAATCCGTTAACCTGATGCCTTTGATTCTTGACGCTGTACGTGCTTATGCAACTGAAGGCGAAATCTGCGGCGTAATGAGAAAAGTATTCGGCGAATATCAATCTCATACTGCTCTGTAATTTAGAGCCAACAATAATAGGGAGGTAAGAAATAATGTCTAATATTAGAGTTTTAGTAGCAAAACCGGGTCTGGACGGCCATGACCGCGGTGCTAAAGTTGTAGCTCGTGCATTGCGCGACGCTGGTTTTGAAGTTATTTACACCGGTATTCGTCTGACTCCGGAACAAATCGCTGAAGCTGCTCTGCAAGACGACGTTAAAGTTGTTGCTTTGAGCCTGCTTTCCGGCGCACACAACACCCTTTTCCCGAAAGTAGTTGAACTGCTGAAAGAAAAAGGTTTGACTGATGTTCTGGTTATCGGCGGCGGCGTTATTCCTGACGCTGACATTCCTGGTTTGAAAGCTGCTGGCATTGCCGAAGTATTCACTCCTGGCACTCCGACTGGCAACATTGTTGAATTCATCAACGCTAACGTAAAATAATTAAGGTTCTCAAAAATTTTGCAGGCCGGGCTTGTCCCGGCTTGCATAATACAATTTTTATTGGACCTCAACAAGGCGGTGTGATCATTGAATATTGTTGAAGGCGTATTAAACCATTCTCGTTTAGCATTAGCGAAAGCTATTACTGCCGTAGAGAACGAGTATGATAACGCTGTTGAAATAATGACAGCCATTTATCCCCACACCGGTAATGCTTATGTCATCGGAATAACCGGACCTCCGGGCGCTGGCAAAAGTACTTTGACCGACAAGCTTGCTAAAGAATATCGTAAACGCGGTAAAACAGTTGGTATTATCGCAATTGATCCTACAAGTCCTTTCTCCGGTGGTGCAATTTTAGGCGACCGTATCAGAATGTTGGACCTTACTGCCGATGAAGGCATTTTTGTTCGTTCCATGGCTACTCGCGGGAGTTTGGGTGGATTATCCCAAAAAGCGGGCGATGCTGTTAAATTGATGGATGCATATGGTTTTGATGTTATTATTGTTGAAACTGTTGGCGTTGGTCAATCTGAAGTAGATATTGTTAAAACTGCTGATACTACAATGGTTGTTGTTATTCCTGGTATGGGCGATGACATTCAGGCTATTAAAGCAGGTATACTTGAGATCGGTGACCTTTTCACGATCAATAAAGCTGACCGTGAAGGTACGGACAAGCTGAACATTGAGATTGAAATGATGTTGGAATTAAATCCCGAACATGTTGGCTGGCGTCCTCCGATCAATCGGACCATTGCCAGCAAGGGTGAAGGTATAGAAGCTGTTGTTGACTCTATTGAAGAGCACAAAGCATATTTGATTGAATCTGATCAATTGAGCAAAATACGCAAAGCTCGTATTAAAAACGAAGTTACTGCTATGCTTAATGACAGGGTCAACCGTTATATCGACAAGAATGTTGTAGCTACTTCCGAATTTGATATTTTAGTTGAAAAACTTCAAATTCGTGAAATTGAGCCGTATTCTGTTGTCGCTGACATTGTTGGTAAAGTTTTAAGATAAAACAACCAAAATTACTTTTAGGAGGAATTTGAAATGTTTAAAACAATTTGTGTTGACCATGTAGGTATTGCTTGCAAAGACCTGGATCTTTCCAAGAAATTCTACACTGAAGTTCTTGGCTTGAGCTGCACTGGTGAAGAAGCTGTTCCTGAGCAAGGTGTAAAAACCGTATTTATTCCCTGTGGCGAAACTTTGCTTGAGCTCCTTGTTGATATCACTGAAAATGGCGATGGCCCTATCGGCAAATACATCGCTAAAAATGGACAAGGTATCCAACATATCGCTGTTCGCGTTGATGATGTTCAAGCAGCTATTGATACCACTATTGAAAAAGGTGCTGCTATGATCGACAAAGCTCCTCGTGGCGGTGCTGGCGGAATGGATATCGCTTTCGTTCATCCGAAATCCGTAGGTATTTTGCTTGAGTATTGCGCTCCGGCAAAAAAATAATTCCGTAAAATACGGAATTACAAAAATCTTTTGAAGATTTTATTTTAAGTTGTTACATACTACACGGATGCGGACCAAAGAGTCTGCATCCGCGTAGATGTATATAAAATAAGGTTCTCCCAATAATGATGGAGGTGTAAGATTTGTCTACTCAAGCAAAAATTGAGAAAATGCTCAAAAAGTCCGAAGTAATTCTGGCTGCAGGCGGCGAAAAACGCGTTGCAAAACAACACGAAGCCGGCAAAATGACTGCACGTGAAAGAATTGCTGCACTCCTCGACGAAGGATCCTTTGTTGAATTGGATCGTTTCGTAAAACATCGTTGCACAAATTTCGGCCAAGAGAAGAAAGAACTTCCTGGCGAAGGTGTAACTACTGGTTACGGCACCATCGATGGCCGTCTGGTTTATGTATTCGCACAAGATTTCACTGTAGAAGGTGGTTCTTTAGGCGAAATGCATGCTGCTAAAATCGTAAAAGTACAACGCCTGTCCCTGAAAATGGGTGCTCCGCTTGTTGGCCTGAACGATTCCGGCGGTGCTCGTATCCAAGAAGCAATTGACGCTTTGGCTGGTTACGGAAAAATCTTCTTTGAAAACACTATTGCATCCGGCGTAGTTCCTCAGATCTCCGCTATCATGGGTCCTTCTGCTGGCGGCGCTGTATACAGCCCGGCACTGACTGACTTCATTTACATGGTAAAGAACACTTCTAAAATGTTCATTACCGGCCCCGCAGTAGTAAAATCTGTTACTGGTGAAGACGTAACCCAAGAACAACTGGGTGGCGCTATGACCCACAACAGCACTTCCGGAGTTGCACATTTTGCTGCAGAAAACGACGAAGATTGCTTGCAACAGATCCGTTACCTGCTGAGCTTCCTGCCTTCCAACAACATGGAATGCGCTCCTATCGTAGAAACCGGTGACGACCCGATGCGTATTGATGACTCCTTGAATACATTGCTTCCGGATAACTCCAACCAAGCATATGATATGAAAGACGTAATCAAATCCATCGTAGACAACGGTGAATTCTATGAATCCCAACAATATTGGGCAACCAATATTATCACTTGCTTTGCACGTATGGATGGTCAAACCGTAGGTATCATTGCAAACCAACCTAAAGTAATGGCTGGCTGCCTGGATATCAACGCATCCGACAAATCCTCTCGTTTTATTCGCTTCTGCGATGCTTTCAACATTCCTTTGCTGAACTTGGTAGACGTACCTGGCTTCCTGCCTGGCTGTAACCAAGAATACGGCGGTATCATCCGTCACGGCGCAAAAATGCTGTATGCATATTCCGAAGCAACTGTACCTAAAATTACTGTAGTAACCCGTAAAGCATACGGTGGTTCCTACCTGGCAATGTGTTCCCAAGATTTGGGCGCAGACCAAGTAATTGCATGGCCGACTGCAGAAATCGCAGTAATGGGACCTGCAGGTGCAGCTAACATCATCTTCAAAAATGATCCTGATGTAAAAGCAAAAACGGAAGAATATATCGATAACTTTGCAACTCCGTACCAAGCAGCAATGCGCGGCATGGTAGACATCGTAATCGAGCCGAAAAACACCCGTCCCACCATCATCAACGCTTTGCAAATGTTGCAGTCCAAACGTGAAACTCGCCCGGCAAAACGCCATGGCAATATTCCTTTGTAATTTGCAGCTTGCAGTATAGTGCTTAATTAATTAAGAAGAATGAGGTGAAATAATGGGTCCTGTAACTACTAATCCTTGGTTGATTGCTGCTATCAATATGACCATAGTTTTTGGTGTATTGGCTATGCTGGGTTTCTTGATGAAAGTTATCTACTTTGTAGATCCTACTCGTCAAAAAAAAACAGCTAATCCAGTAGCAGCACCGGCACCTGCCGCAGCACCTGCTGCTGTTGCAGCTCCTGTGCAGGATGACAGTGAAGTAATTGCTGTTATTGCAGCAGCTGTAGCTGCTCTTGGCCATTCTGCAGAAGATATCGCTTATGTACGTCGTCTGCCCGAAGCTGGCTGGACACAGAATGCTCGTATTGAAGCAATTAGCGTACGTAAAGAATGCTTCTAATTTGGGGTTAATAATTAATCTATTTTATTACGAGATTTTAAGGAGGATTAACATCCATGAAAAAATATACCATTACCGTTAACGGCACTGCATATGAAGTAGAAGTTGAAGATATGGGCGGCGCTGCTGCAACAGCTCCTAAAGCTGCTGCTCCTAAAGCTGCACCGGTACCTGCCGCTGCTCCCGCTCCTAAAGCTGCTGCACCGGCTCCGGCTGCAAAACCTGTTGCTGCTGGCTCTGCAACCATTTCTGCTCCTATGCCTGGTAAAGTTCTCGAAGTAAAAGTTAAAGCTGGCGACGCAGTTAAATCCGGCGACGTATTGATGATTCTCGAAGCAATGAAAATGCAAAACGAGATCATGGCTCCGGCTGACGGCACCATTTCTGACGTTCGCGTTTCCGCAGGTCAAACTGTTGGTACCGGCGACGTTATGATCGTAATGTAATTTGCGTCATAAGAAAGCAATAACTTTTATATTTAGAAGAGAGCTTATTTGTGATTGAAACTAGAAGCTCTCAAATAATTGAACATTGGGAGGATATAAATGGAAGCATTTGTAGTTGCTTTACAATCCGTATGGAATGACAGCGGTTTCTCCGCTTTCACCATGGGTAATGCTATCATGATGCTTGTTGGCATCATTCTGCTGTACCTTGCTATTGGTAAAGGCTTCGAACCATTGCTGCTGTCTCCGATCGCATTCGGCTGTTTGCTGGCAAACGTTCCTAAAACCGGTTTCGAAGATCAACCGGGTGTTATGCAGGTAATTCTTTATGGTATTAATCATGAAATTTTCCCGCCTTTGATTTTCTTAGGCGTAGGTGCAATGACAGACTTTGGTCCGTTGATTGCAAACCCGAAAACTTTGCTTTTGGGCGCTGCAGCTCAAGCAGGTGTATTTGTTTCCTTGCTGGGCGCTATGATGCTCGGATTTACCGTGCAAGAAGCATCCGCTATCGGTATTATCGGTGGTGCTGATGGCCCGACTGCTATTTACCTGGCTGCAAAAATGGCTCCTAACCTGTTAGGTGCTATCGCAGTAGCTGCATATTCTTATATGTCGTTGGTTCCTTTGATCCAACCGCCTATTATGAAACTTTGCACTACCGAAGCTGACCGTAAAATTGTTATGGCACAATTGCGTCCTGTAACTCGTTTTGAGAAAATCGTATTCCCGATTGCAACCACTATCGTTATCAGCTTGTTGCTTCCGCCTGTATGCTCTTTGATTGGTATGCTGATGTTGGGTAACCTGTTCAAAGAAGCTGGTTGTTTGGATCGTCTTTCCGATACTGCACAAAATGCTTTGATGAACATTGTAACGATCATGCTGGCAACTGGTACAGGTTTGACTATGAAAGCTGAATCCTTCCTGAACTATCAAACTATTTTGATCATTGTTCTTGGTTTGATCGCTTTCGCAGCTGGTACTTTTGCCGGTGTTGTATTTGGTAAGCTCATGTGCATTCTGGATGGTGGTAAAACCAATCCTCTTATCGGTTCCGCTGGTGTATCCGCAGTTCCGATGGCAGCACGTGTATCCCAAATCGTTGGTCAAAAAGCTAACCCTGCTAACTTCCTGCTCATGCATGCTATGGGCCCGAACGTAGCTGGTGTTATCGGTACCGCAGTAGCTGCAGGTGCAATGCTTGCAATGATTGGACCTGTCAAATAATTTATAGTATAAACAGAAATAGGTGCACTTTATCGTGCACCTATTTTTTTTGGAAAAAGAAAAATATAAAGCAAATCATTATGCTGTAGTAAAGAGAAGTACAAGCTTTCTTTATAGTTTCAAGTAATAATGCAGTCCTGAAGCTGGTTAACCAAGATAAAAACATTAATTTTTCTTTTGGTTATTTTGAATAATGTTTTTTGAGTGGACAAAGAATCTTAAATATTGTAAAAATAGTATTATTGTATTATATTAATATACCTTAATGTCAAAAAAGCTGTAAATTAAATAAAACTTACACTTTTAAATTTGAGTGCATAGTGGTATAATGAATCATAAGGTGTTGCAAGAAAATTCATAGAAAGCAATGCTAAGGATCTTTTACAAAATTCTCTTTATTTTGATATACGCGCCCCGAACGCGCTGTATATAAAATTAATTTAAAAGGAGGAATTATAATGTCCCCAGCAGTAAAATGTCTCATTCTTCTGGCTGTTGTTGCATTGTTATTTGTAACCGAACTCATTCCGCTTGCAATAACAGCTATGGGCGGCGCTATCGCGTGCGGCCTGTTAGGTTTTATTCCTGCTAAACAAGTATTTTCCGGCCTCTCTAATTCTACCGTAGTACTTTTTGCAGGTATGTTCGTTGTTGGTGCTTCTATGTTTTATACAGGTCTTGCACAAAAAATTGGTGCTTCTATTGTTAAAATTTCCGGTACTGGTGAAAACAGTTTGATGTTTGGTATTATGCTTGTTGGCGCCGCATTGTCCGCCGTATTATCCAACACTGGTACTGCAGCTTGTCTGCTGCCGGTTGCCTTGGGTATCTGCTCTGCAGCTAAAATCCCTGCTTCCCGTCAATTGATGCCTTTGGCATTTGCCTGCGGTCTCGGTGGTATCATCACTATGGTTGGTACTCCTCCGAATATCATCGCTAACGGCGCTTTGGAAGCTGCTGGTATTGCTGACAAATTTGGCTTCTTCGAATTTGCCTGGATTGGTATCCCTGTAACAGTAGCTGGTATCATCTATATGATGTTCTTAGGTAAATACCTGCTTCCGAAAGCTGAATTGGATGCCGACCAGGAAATTGAACAAGAAGTTGAAGCTAACGAAACTTCTGCTTCTAAACAAGTAGTTTCCGGCGTTATCCTGTTGCTCGTAGTTTTGACTATGGCTATCGGCATCAAGGGCGTTTCTTTGGAAATGGCAGCTATTATCGGCGCAATCGTTTGCGTATTGACTGGCTGTTTGACTGAAAAACAAGCTTATGCTTCTATTGACTGGGTAACTATCTTCCTGTTCGCAGGTATGATGCCTGTATCCACTGCAATGGACAAAACCGGCGCTGGTAAATTGATCGCTGAATGGACCGTAGGTCTGATGGGCGGTTCTCCGTCTCCTTTAGTTGTTACTGCAATTCTTTTCATTCTTTCTTGCGGTTTAACACAATTTATGTCCAACACTGCATCTGCAGCTCTGCTGTGCCCGATTGGTATTGCGATTTCTCAACAACTTGGTGCTGATCCGAAAGCAGTATTGATGGCTATCGCAGTTGCAGCATCCTGTGCATTTGCATCTCCGGTAGGTACGCCTCCGAACACTTTGGTTCTTGGCCCTGGCGGATACAAATTTATGGACTATGTTAAAGCAGGTACCGGTCTTGTTATCGTATCCTTTATCGTATCCCTGGTTGTAATTCCTATCGTATGGCCTTTCTTCCCCGGTAATTAAATTTACTTCGGAAAAACAGTAAATTTTATAAAATAAATTATGTAAAAACAGGCGTGTATATCACGCCTGTTTTTTAATACTTGTTTTTGTGAATTTTTTTAGAGGAACGGCTTTAGAGTGTATCCTTTATAGCAAAAATTTGTTATAATAAGAAATGGTCTAAAGGTGTGTTCAGTCCTTGGATAATAGAGAATGAAGGGATTGTTTTGTTTGAACGAAATATATAGAGAAGAATCTCAAGTCAGTGATCGCAGAATGCAGATATCATATGGCGGTTTGGCCGTTATAGTTTTATTATGGATTTATGAAGGGTATCGTTATGTCAATACAGGATATTTTAGCCCTTTAGGTTGGGGCTTTAATATTTTATTTCTGCTGATGTGGATATGGCGTGTTGTTTTTAAGTATACATATATTCTACGTGATGGCGAGATGGAAGTCATAAGCCATGGCGTGGGAATTAGACGCAGTTTTAAAGTGGATTTGACTAAAACTGAAAGTTATACCAATAAATATATCAAAAGTTTTTTTAAGAAAACTAAAATCCGTCATTATATTCACAGGTATTCTTCAGTAGATCCTAATGAACAGCGTTTGTTAGTGTTTACTGAAGGTAAAGATAATAAAAGGCTGGCTGGTATTATTTTTAAATGCAGCGAAAAATTTTTGCGCGAACTGCGCAAACAGATGCCTGATAAATTTTTAAACTTAAATTGAGTTAT
>ENA-ORUX01001936-ORUX01001936.1-human-gut-metagenome-genome-assembly--contig:-NODE-1936-length-14595-cov-3.476204_pt1 | contig 14595 bp, 25 predicted proteins | sample MGYA00242087_ERZ509225 | MGnify/ENA primary metagenome ERZ509225 (study PRJEB26280, sample SAMEA2338864) | human gut metagenome | biome: human gut; feature: human-associated habitat; material: faeces... | reverse complement strand
CCGTCCTTGGAAAGCTGAGAAAGGCTTGCCGCTCCAGCCCAGTACCAGACTCGGCGGGCATTCGTGACGACGGCTTCCTGACCGTCCATGTTTTCGAGTTTTCCATAGAAAACCCCGGCGCTGTAGGTCCTGACGATGACGTTCTGTCCGATGAATGGGGAGAGCGTAGGCATAGTGTCCTCTTTTTGGTTGGTGTTGATGAATGTTCCCAATCCCGTTTCCTGCCCCGGAATCCGGGGCAAGTGCGGGGCTAGGCGGCCTTGATTCCGAACCTTCCGATGAGCCATTCCCTACCGAGTTGCGTCCATCTGCGGTGGTAGACAACCTTGTCGTTCTCAAGCACTTCCTGCTTGATGTGGACGTATCCGAGTTCAGCATATTCCGCGTACAGGACATAGGTTCCGTTCTGCTTGTATTGGATGTGCTGTTCACAGAGGACACGATTGAAGGCTACGGCACTGCGGAATCCGAGCTCCTTAGCGATTTCTGTTGTGGTGTACGTCTTGCGGACGTGAGAGAGGATAGCGACGCGCTTTTCAGCATTGACGCGTGCCTCGCGTTCTTCCTTGAGGGCGGTGAGGAGTTGGATACCGAATTCCGGGTTGTCCAGAATCTGATTGACGACATTCTCGGTGGCGTAGATGCCGTGCTTGCGGATAGACGGTACGACATCACCAGCAAGCCACTTTTGGAACGGCAAGGCTGTGGGCTTATCCGATCTGGCAAGGAAAAAGTACAGACCGGGCTCGGAAATGATGAGCATTTCCTGTTCGCCGCCGGGGGTAGCAATCCGATTGCTACCCTTCCATTCATCCGGTACAGCCTGAAAAACGGTTGTCATGTTTGTGCTGGCATACCCCAACGCTACGGCCACATCCTTCGCCACAAACCACGGTTCACCGTTGCGTTCGACAACGCGAACCTGCCCAAACTCTTCTTTCTGAAACAACATCAGTTCGTTCATGCTTGATCCTTGGTTGAGGTGAAGTTCCAAAGTCCCTTCTTCTTTCCTCTTCCCCGGCTTGCTTTATCCGCCGGGGGCTCGGGCTTGCCGCTGGTGTCCAGCTTCGGGCCGTCATCGCGCTGATTGTCAAAGAGCCGTGCGGGGCTTCCCGCGAAATTCGTCACCCGGCGTAGCGGGCTTCTGATTCGGAGAGCCATCCGCTGAACCAGCCGTCGAGCAATCCCTTGGGCTGGTAGTCGCTGGCGTTAACCACTTCGCCGCCGAACTCTTCCGCGAACTCGCAAGCCTCTGTGAAGCTGTCGAACTCATCAACACAATCCAGTTCCGAGTTGTTCGGGTTCTGGCTGATTACGAGGTAGGCGGCGTTCGTGGTGGTCATGGCTGTTCTCCTTTTGGCGGGGTTCGTTCCCCGTCTCGTTGAAAACAGAATAAAAAATGTTCATTTGTCTGTCAACAAAAAATAGAACAAAAAGTATTCTTTTTTACCTAACAAAAAAGCCCGCTTACCGGGCCACGCTGAAAAAAGTTTGCTCAGGGCATGAAAAAAGCCCGCTGGTGGGCGGGCTAGAAGCCTAAAAAAGATACTTTCTATTTTAACTCCTTTGGCTTCCTCTTCTTTTCGAGCTGTTTGATGCTTTCATCAGGCGTTGGGAGGTCTTCCGGCATAGTGCCTCCAAGGTCTGCTATTGTTTGCCGTACCTTTTGTCCGACTTGATAATGTGTTTTATTGGCTTCTCGCTTAGTGTTCACCGCGTCACGCCGCAATTTTTCTTCTGTTTGAGTAGCTCTGAATAAATTGGCTGCGAGTTCAGTGCTACCCATATGATCTAGTATTTTTTGACTTTTCTTTAACCCCTTTCTGATATGAATTCCTCTGGCGTCTAACCCGCCATATAAGCCCTTGTATCCATGATTTTGGAACACGGCATAGTCAAGCTGTGTCTCAACTCCAGCGTCTTTTGCGGCTGCAACAAGGGCTTTATTGTGTTCAGCGATTTCATATCTCAAGGCCAATCGTTTTTCTTCTTCGGAAAGTTGCATGAATGCAGAGCCATCCTGCAATTCCTGCCGACGAGTTTGAAGAGCAAAATACGTTTGGCCAAGTGCGATAACAGGCTTGGAAGGGTCACCATTTTGAACGATCAAATAGCAGGCGTAACGGGAAAGCATGAAATCCTGAACTTCACGCCGTGCACCTTTCCCGGCAATGATCAATTTTCCCGCTTGGGAAAAATGATCATCAATGTTTTGTCCTGAATTTTTACACGCTTCCATAGCGCGCTCAATCAAATTCAGAAATTTATCCCACGACGAATATTCCAGCACAGGCCCCAACTCGCGGGCAAGCCAGAACTCATTACCGTCTTCAACATGCCGTATTTGTTCAAAAGTTTTTCCATGCTGGGATTCAATGTCTTTGCTTGTCATTTCCCAGCCTCCTTCCCCGCCGCCTTGACCGCCTTCAACGCCTCGCGCCCCACGTCTACCCATGAGAGGCCAAGGGCTTCACACAAGTTCACCATTTCTGCCCACCGGAGTTGTTGAGGCTGACGCTGCCCCGCTTTCCCCTGCCCCCGTTTGATTCTTTGCAGTTTCATTCGAGGAAAAGGCAAAAACGAAAAAGCTATTTTGCCTACCGATTCATCAGATAGCCCGATTGCCTCTTGTCGGGACTCAATGGCCTCACGGACAGCCTGTTCAAATACATCCATTTCTTCCTTGGTCAGCATTGGTTCCACTCCTAATTTTACCTCCTTGTAGCATAATTTCTATTCTTTTGTGGACAGATCAAAAATTATCCGTTGACATAAGAATAAAAAATATCCATACTAAGATCAACAGGGCACGCCCAACCGCCCCGCGAAGAAGCGAACAGGAGGGAGTAGGCCACCGCTTAAGGGGCACCAGCATCTGGACGGCTCGATACGGTGGCGGATGTTGGGAGGATTACCGGGAACCACGACCCCATGCCCGAAGCGCAGCAGCGAGACGAGAGAAGACGCGGGGAAGACGGCACATCAGCCGGAAAGCTCTCGACCTGTAGCATGATGCAGTGACTACAGGGGCCATGAAGCGACGGCGGCTCCATACCGGAACCACTTAGCGGGAAGGTCTTAGCGCCCCTCAATGGGAAAGGGGCAGCTTTGGCCTTTCGCTCAGGCTCACCACCCGGAACTCAGGGAAAGCTAATTGCCTTTTGTCTTTGCCTTTCTGCCTTTTGGCTCTAGGCATATGCCTTTTCCCCTCTTCGCTACCGAGAACTAGGGTTCAGGGCGGGAACCGCCCTCTTGCCGGAATGGGGGGACGGGAAAGATGAAAAAGGGGCACGGAATCTCAAAAGCCGTTTTCAATTCTTTTTGAGATTCTGCGAAGTTTGAAAAAACGCTGAAACAGGACATTTTACCCAACTGTTGAGAAATCCTTAACAGTTCGCTCATTGACAACCAGCCCCGGCGATCCGCCCAGTCCGTCTCCGGCCCACGCATTCGCAACGCGTCCCGCAGCGGTGGCATGGCGGGGAGGGAACGTCAGCAGGCTATCAAGATGGATGCCTTACGCTCCTCTCCAATGTACCTGTTGACGAAATAGACCTGCCCCTTGCCCGTGACCTTGGTCGTGAGCGTGATGCGGACGGAGCCGTCGGGGTTGTTGACGGTGCGCTCTTTCAACTCGAACAGGCCCATATCCATTGCCCGCTGCGTGGGACAGTTCCGACGTGAACCGAATTTGATGAGGAACCCGTCATCACGAAGACGCTCGAAAAGTCTGTTCTGACCGATGTTCACGCCGTTCTGTTTGAGCAGTGCCGCAAGTTGGCCAACGAGGATGGAAGATTCGGACGCTGAGACGGAATCGGCGAACAGCTCTTTCGGGCGCATCTCTTCAACGCGGGATTCCAACTTTGCGGCATGGCTCTTCAGTCGCTCGATGGTATCCTGTGCGACCAGCACGGCACGGGCCATGATTGCTTCCGGGGTGTCGTCTGCTTTCGTCAGCATGTAGCCGCCAGTCTTGCGGATGGAGGGAATGACCTCGTGTACAATCCAGCGTTTGAATCGTTTGGCTTCAGGCTTGCGTGACCGGAGCACGAGAGAGTACAGCCCCGGTTCGGATATGATGGACATTTCTTGCGGTCCGCCGGGGGTCCGTATACTGTACGTACCCTTTTCGTCTTCATCCAACATCTTAGAAAGATTACTGGTATCTAAACCAAGGTTATCACACACGTCCTTTGCTACGAACCACGGCTGTCCTTCATGGGCGACCGCCCGGACTTCGCCGAATTCGGCATTCTTGAAAATCTGCAATTCGTTCATGCGTCACATCCTTTTCAGGTCAAAAAACACCCGGCGGAGCCAATCCCCGCCGGGCGGCCCTATTCCATGCTGGCACATCGGCGCATGGTTCGGGACAACGGCCTATCCGCTGTCCCTTGCATACGACCGCTGCCTTGCCTTGCCTTGCCGTGCCGAGCCGCGCCCTGCCCAGCCACGCCTTGCCGCGCCCCGCTCAGTCTGGATGCTTCCGCATCCTTCCCGCCAACGTCATGCGCTGGCGGTGGGATACGAAAATTGTTGTCTCGAGTTTTGTTGCGGGCTTGTCTCGGAACCCATGTTGCCGCCCAGTCGCCTTTCCGCGCCTTTGCTCGGCCCGCCGTCCCCTCGCGGCCTGTCTTCACATCACCAGTCTCACGGGCCTCTTTCGAGCTTTCCGGGCGGCCTCTTGCTCCGCCCACCGTATCCGCTACGGCCTTCATGCCGCCCAAACCGGCTTCCTTTTCACGGGGCATTCTGGCTACTTTCCGGCTAGGTGCCTGGCGTGTTCGCCTTCCCCGTTCGTTGTGAAGTCATAATACCAAATGGAAACACAAAGTAAAGCAAAAAGTTTACAAATGGTATCACGATAAATATAACAATACCGCCGACACCAAACGGCATCGGCGGTCACGCCCCATAAGGCACAAAAAAAGCCCCTCGCGGTGAGAGGCTAGAAGAAGGTATAGAGAGGGCTATTTACAGCTTACGTCACTCCACGCCCATAGGACGCGTCCGACGATGGCCTTGGTCCAGTCGCCCTCGAAGTCTTCCATCAGGCTGTAGACCTCGGGGGGATTCTCGGCGGCATTATCTGAATAGTATGTGATACGGTAGTCGCGCTTTTTGGGTTGGTTTTCTGCCGCCACACGTTTTATTTTTCCGCTACCATCGAACGGATCGAGGACAAGCATGATTCTTCCTTTGAAGTTCATCACGTCCTTATCCTGTCTATCCACCAGCACAATATCCTGCGGCTTGAGCGTCGGGACCATTGAAGTCGAGTGTTTACCCAGCATGACGGCGATAAGATCGCGCTTATGCTGGATGGCCCTCTGGTGGCGCCAGACGAGGAACCACGAGATGAGTTCATTTTGCGGAATGATGCCAGGGCCAGCCCCGACCTCTTCAACCAGAGGGACAGCAAGATAATCTTCATCGGGGGGAGGGGGAAGATCTTCTCCGGCCGGAGCTATACGTGCGTCTACGAAACAAACATTTTTCGATTGTTCCTGCTGAGCATCACAATAGAATGAGACACCTAAAGTATCAAATATTTTTGATACTTCGACGACTGTAGGGTTACGATCTCCTGAAAGCCACCGCGAAAGTGTAACAGCGTTTACACCGCATCTTTCTGCAAGCTTGCGGATACTCCCCGCATCGTCAGCAGCTTTTCTAAGCGTGGCTATAACTGAGTCAAGAAAGGTTTTCATGAAATAATGATACCAATTGGTTGCAAAAAGTCTATGCCACATATGGTATCGGTATTTACTTTACCGATACCATAAGGTACGATCTGTCGCATGGAAGCACGAATCGTTTCAGAACTCCGATTTTTTTTGATGGAGCACAAAATTTCTGCTCGTCGTTTGGCTCTTGAAGCAGGTGTTACCCCGGTAACCGTAACTCGCGTGTTATCTCGTGAAAGGAAAGATATGGTTTCTGCAAAAGCTGATGCGCTGCGGGATGCTATGTCTCGGATAGCCGCTCCCAATACTCCCAGCGAACCCGAAGAGGTAAGCCATGCTGACTGATTTTTTGATCGCCATCGGCGTCGTTGTCGTCGTGGCCTTCATCTTTTCCCCTGCGCGCTAACCCCTTCACGCACCGTCTGGCTACGGCTTCCGGCGTCGAGTACTCCTCGGCGCGGTAGCACTTCCAGCTGATGGTGCCGCCGGACAGGATGCGGACGCGCCAGAGCGGGCCGCGCCGGGTGAGGAGCAGGTGAACAAGTTCCATGCCCCCATTAGAGCATGGGGATACACCAAGGAAAATGATCGATGAATACCCAAGATTATAACACGTTGACCGAAGTCATTGAGGCCATGATCGATGAAGGCAAAAAGCCGATCAAAGCTATCGCCGCCGAGATCAGCAAGCCGTACCCGACCCTCAAGCGTGAGCTGAACCCGGCTGACGACGGCGCGAAGCTTGGGGCGGACGTACTACTCGGCATTATGGCCTCCTGTGGCTCCATCGCTCCCTTGGAATGGCTTGCGGAAAGGCTCGGTTATGTCGTGAAGCCCAAGGAATGGGCAGAGCCAGACAAGCCGACTTGGGAAGGAGAATCCGTGGACGATACCATATGCTGCGGGAAGATGGTCATGCTCATGCAGGAAAAAGCGCATCCGTCCATCGTCTCCAAGGCTGCGGAAGAATGGAAGGACGAGATAGACCAGACGAACACTCGGTATAGGCGAGATTACAACCAAGCGAGGCAGTAACTATGCAAAAATGCCAGCTTTGCGGTCGGTGGTTCAAAGGGAAAAAGGCGGATCATGTCTGCGAGATTAATTGCGTCTATGGAGAGCGAGAGTGCGTTATCTGCCACACGATGTTTATTCCGGCAGGGCACAACCAGATCTGTTGCTCGGAAAGCTGCCTAAAAGAAAAGAAGATCCGGGATGGTGCCGAGCGGGTGCGTCGGTTCAGAGAGAAGGCAAAAGAGTCTGTGGAGACAAGGCCTTGTGCCATATGTGAGGAAGAATTTATCCCGCGTAGTCACAACCAATTGGTATGTGAAAAGCAATCATGCAGGGCAGAATACAAGAAGCGGTATGATGCGGCCCGATACAAAGGGGATTTTACTCCTGCACCTTGGTATGGACAATTCTGTATGCCTGATCCTTACCAAGGGAAGAAGCTGTACTTCGACGGACTGCATAGCGTCCGGGGGAGTATGCCGGGAAGGGCCGCAGATCCGGTTCTGGGGTTTTGATATGTCGCTCCATTGCCGTCACCGCCTCCCCACTCCGCAAGCCGCAGGGTACGAGACGAAAGAGGCATTGCTGGAGGCTATCAGCGCATTTCCGCACTTGAGGCCATGCCCAAAAGCTAACTGGTGGTGGCTCGACAAGAAGCGATGCCAGAAGTGCCGGAACAGGGTTGAAGTGAAACTTGAAGGGAGAGAGGAAAATGGAAGAACAGAAAACGCTTACGCCCGTTAAGGCAATTCGCGCCAAATGCATTGAGTGCTCGGGTGGGAATAGAAGCGAGGCCGATAGATGCCAGATCAAAGACTGCCCGCTGTATGCGTACCGCCACGGGAAAAATCCGAACCGGAAACCCCGTGTGATGACAGAAGAGCAACGCGAGAGAATGCGGGGTAATCTGGAAAAGGCCAGAGAAAAGCGGTTTCAGGAATCGGCATAGGCAAAAGAAAAGGCCCGATGCGGGAACACCGGGCCAAACATAAAACCACCTCAATGGGTGAATTATGATGGAAACACAGGAAAAAGTCAAGAATCTACTGCTCGTTGGATTCGTTTTCAAGCTCTTTAGCTTCATCACAGGCAGCTTGAATCATTTCAATAATGATAGGTGCATCATGCCTGTCAAAAGTGATAATGGCATCAGAATCATTGTAACATTTTTGAAGAATTGTAATTCCTCCATCTTTATTACAAAAAATTTCCATTGCGGCGCGTTCTGTCAGTCTTGCCATATTTCCAACTCCTGAGGTGAGATAATGAATACTGATTTTCGCCTTTCAGTTGGATTTTGGCAACACCCGAAAACAAAGAAGACCGCCCGCCGTATTGGACTTGAGGGGATACGCTCGCTTCAAATCCTGTGGGCGTGGGCTGCTGTGAATCGCCCGGACGGGAATCTTTCCGGCATGGACTGGGAAGATGTAGAGCTTGCCGCCGACTGGCAGGGAGAGGAGCAGAAATTTTTCGACACCTGCCTTGGTATGTGGATTGACGAAAGCCCTGACGGGTACACCCTGCACGATTGGCAGGAACATAACCCGTGGGCAAGTGAAGCTGATACCCGTAGCGATGCCGCAAGGCTTTCTCGTTTTGCAAGAAAATTCCCCGATATAGCTAAAACTATGCGTGATGATGGAGTGAAGGGACTTACGCAGGAAGAATATCGTATGTACGCAGATGGTACGCCGTACGTACGGCGTAGTACGAGCGTAGATACGGCGTTGAACGAACGTACTACGGATCGTTCTACTCCTGCTCCTTCTCCTGCTCTTCGTATAAATACTCAAGAAAATACTACCCCTGACGGGGTAGTTGTCGACGCCGAAGCCGTCGACGCCCTCCAACCCGGCGAAAAGCGACAGGCTCATACCTCGCCAGCCTGCCCCTATGACGCCATTGTCGGCCTGTATCACGAGGCTTTCCCGGAGCATCCCCGAGTTGCAATCGTGAACGCAAAGCGCAAGGGGGCAATGAAGGCAAGATGGACAGAGGCCGGAGAGAGGCTGCGAATGCTGAACAGGGACACCTCCGCCGCCGAAAGGCTGGATTACTTTCGGCGGCTGTTTGCAAGGGCTTCCCGGTCTGATTTTCTCACTGGCAAAAAGGCTTTTCGAGATGGGACAGTGTACCGGGTGGATTTCGACAAGCTCATGTCCCCAAGCGGATTTATGGGCGTGATTGAAGGCAAGTACGACAATCGGGAGGTGGCTTGAAATGGCAGTTCAGACGCTTGAACGCGGCATCATGGCCCGCAGGCAGAACGCTCCTGCGCCAAAGCCCGTCATGGCCTCGGAAGCCCGTGCACAGCTTGAGTCCAGCGTCATTGCCGCGACTCTCTCGGGCATGAACCGGGATGCCTATTTGCTTGGGGATGTACTCGATATCTGCCCCGCAGGTTGTTTTGTGACGCCGGAAGCTGCGCCGCTTGCCGTGGCTCTCGATTTGCTCCGGCAGTCCGGTCAACGTCCCAACCTCACCGCGTTGGCAACGCAGATGCAATCCCGTTGGGCGAAAGATCCTGAACTTTGGCCTGCCCCGGATATGGCGCGTATGGCTGAGCTTTCTACGTCAGCGTGGGGGCTGAAAGGCCATGCCGAGAGTTTGGCCCGAAAGCTTGCCGATGAACATCGCCGGGCGGAACTCCATGCCGGATTGCTCGAAATTGCTGCGGAAGCATCGGTTTACGGCGTGGACTCCGAATACATCGCTGACCGTGCCCGAAAGCTTGTTGAAGCTTCGGGAGGGATTCAGGAAGCCGTAACTATGTCGAACCTCATGGGCCGCATTCGGGCAAAGCTCGATAATCCGCAATCGCTGCGCAAGGTTCAGACTCCGTGGAAAAGCTTGAACAGCGTTTTGCGTGGGGGATTCATGCCGGGGGAATTGATCGTCCTTGCCGCTCGTCCCGGACTTGGAAAGACGGCCTTAGCCGCAAATGTGGCGTTGGGTGCAGCATGGCGCGGAATGGGTGTGCTCTTTGTCTCATGCGAGATGAGCGACGAAAGCCTTGGGCATCGTCTCATCTCCCGCGTAGGGCGTATCGACGGACGGTTTTTCCGTGAAGGGATGGGCGTCACGCCGCAGATCCATGGAGCCATTGACGCCGCCATAGGGCAGCTTGAAGCCCTTCCCTTGTCCATCGTGGAAAAGTCAACTGTGCCCATGTGCCCCCGCGAAGTCCGCAGGTTGGCGCGGGGCATTAAAGACTTGGGGCTTATCGTGGTGGACTATCTCCAGCTTTTGCATCCAGACGAGAAAAGCACCAGCAGAGAACGAGAAGTTGCGGAGATGTCACGCGCCTTTAAGCAAATGGCCCTTGATCTGCAAGTTCCTGTACTCCTGCTTTCTCAGCTTAACCGCTCAAGCGAAGAAGGCAAGCGGGAACCCCGTGTTTCCGATCTCCGAGAATCTGGAGCGATTGAGCAGGACGCGGACATCATCATTTTGCTGCACACTCGTGACTTGGATCGTGCGAATGCCAGACCAGACGTGAAATGCATAGTCGGGAAATCCCGCAGCACGGGAACAGGTGCATCGTTCTTGCGTTTCGAAAAAGCTTTTTCTGAGTTTACCGAGGGTGAAGCATGGGCCGGACGTCCTGCGGTACAGGAAAACGATTTGTGATGTGCCCACGGTACTGTGAAATCTTCGGCCCCGGCGCGTGTGCAGGGGTATTTGACGAAAAGGAGTGTGTGATGAGTACAGCGCAAAACCCGATAATGTCGGCTGCATGGGCGGACTTCATCATGTGGTGCGAGGAACAGCCCGAAACAGTAGCCGCGTTCAATGCCGAAACAGGCCGGGCATACATGAAGCCGAAACCGCCCATCGAAGCCATGATTGACGACGCTACAGGCAAAGATCAGGACGAAGCTTTCGCTTTTGCCCGGTGGGTTACTGAGAATCATTGGGGCATGGAATACGCGCCGGAAGCGTTCCGCGAAGAGTGCCAGAGAAGAGACAGGGGTGAGGCGTGATTTCCTTCCGTCTCGACTGCATCCCCACGGCACAGGCCCGCGTCCGGCACGCCGTCCGTTGCGGGCACAGCGTCGCCTACAAGTCCGCCGGGCAGAAGAGCGCGGAAGCCGTGCTTGACGATCTCCTTTCTGCGCACGCCCCGAAAAAGCCTCTAGACGGGCCTCTCGTGCTCGAATTCATCGCGGGGATGCCAATACCTGCATCAACCCCGAAAAAGCAACGAGAGGCCATGTTGCGCGGCGAAATCGCCCATACGAAGAAACCGGACCTCGACAACATGGCGAAGCAGCTCAAGGACGCCATGTCTCGCGCCGGGTTTTGGGGCGACGACAGGCAGGTGGTGTCCCTGCGTTGCTCGAAATGCTACGCAGCAGTCCCGCATTGGGAGGTAGCCGTGTACACACAGGAGGAAGCGCAATGAATGAACGGAAATTGCTGCTCGGCTGGAAGGCCATCACAGCCTACACCGGAGTTAGCCGCCTCCTCATGATCCGCTACGCCTACCCCGTCCACGACTGCGACAGGGCAACTCATCACGGGTACGGCGTCTGTGCCTATACCGACGAGCTTGACGCCCACAAGGAGGCTACCAGTGCATAACATCGACATCACGATACTTGGTGAACAGGCTCTTGCGGCACTCATGCAGCGGCTGTCGGAAGCACGTGGGAAGCACCCTGTTTTCGCGGAGGGCAAATACCATGCGCTCGGCGTTATCGGGGAGGAGTACCGTGAGCTTGTATACGCCGTTGAGCACGAAACTCCGGAGCGTATCCGCGACGAAGCCCTCGATGTAGCTGTGACCGCACTGCGGCTATGGCTTGGGGAACACAAGGTTGGTGCTCATGAGTGACGTGTGGGTGAGCCAGTTCGAACTGTCAGAGGCCATCGGTGACGTGGGGGCGGTCATCCTCTGCGCACAGTGCGGTGGACGTTCATACTTTATCCCCCGGAAGCCCACAGGTTTTCTTCTGGAGTTGCTTGGTCGGCAGCGTATGGCGGCACTCTGTACAGAATTTGGGGGGATGCAGATCGTCGTGCCCAACCTGCGCCGTGGTGAACCGTTCAAAGGACGTATCCTGTCCCGTCTGGAAGCAGGGGAGAAGCCGGACGCCATCGCCGAAGCCCTTGGCGTGACCACTAGGTACGTCCGTCGGCTCAAAAAGCAGCTTTGCGGGAACCCGGAACCACAGCAGCAATATCGGCTGTTGTAGAATCTTGTTCACGGTGTCCTCCCCCTATTCTCTTGTGCGAGAGTGGACGCAGGAGGATATTTTTTATGGCTGTTCTTCCCTTGCGCCACTTCTCCCCGGTCGAATTCCGCTGCAAGTGCGGGTGCGGCGCGGGCATGGAGAAGATGGACGCCGACCTGCTCCAGATGCTCGACGAGGCCCGTGATCTGGCGGGCATCCCGTTCCCCCTTTCTTCCGCCTACCGCTGCCCCAAACACAACAGGGCGGTCGGCGGTGTGCCCACCTCAGCGCACACTCGCGGCTATGCCGTGGATATCCGCTGTGTGGATTCCCATTCCCGTTTCGTCATGCTGCAAGCCCTGCTTGAGGCCGGATTCCGGCGCATTGAGCTGGCTCCGACATGGATCCATGTGGACAACGACCCGGACAAGCCCCGTGACGTGGCCTTTTACCAGCATGGAGGCAAGTACTGATGGAACAGACCGTGATTGATTTCATCCTTTCGACCTTGATGAGCCTTTCCGCGCAGTATCCCGACGCGGCGTGGCTCGTGACCGCCCTGAGCGTAGTCATGACCGTATGCGGGCTGTGCGCCGTGGCCACCGTATGGATGCCTGTCCCCAAGGAACCGGCGGGGCCGTATGCCGCCGTGTACCGCTGGGCCCACGCCCTTGCCGCGCACTTCGGACAGAACAAGGGCGCCGTGGCTGACGGCAAGTCCGAAACCGTGAAGGCCGAAGTCAAGGCCGTGACGGGAAAGTGATGTGCGGGCCGTCCTTGAGTTCCTCACCTCGTTCGTTGAACTCATCACGCTGTGGCTGCGTCAACGGTACGGCGAACGCCGCGAGGCTGATCGCGCTGCTGTTCGTGATGACGCTGGCGGCGAGTGGGTGCGCTCGATGGGCGGAACCGACCGCCGCGACAAGCCCGGCTCCGCTGACGCCGGGGGCCGTCGTGACGGGTGAGTGGTCCTACACCTACCGGGGCGAGACGTTCACCGAGCCCGGCGAGTGGGTGCACCTGCCCGCAGGAGAGGCCGGGAACCTGCTCCTGTGGATCAAGGGCGTTGAGGCTGGAAGCTGATGGAGCATACACTGGACCACGAATCCCGGCTTTCCCGCATTGAGGCATTGCTCGAAGCGCTCAACCAGCGGCTTGACGACGCGATACTCACGCAACTCCGCGATCATGGAAAACGCATTCGGGATCTTGAGGATCATATCTCGGTTATGGCCGAGACGTGCGCGCGGGAACGCGGGGAGCGGCAGGGCAGCAGGACAACGGCCATCGCCATCATAACCGCCCTCTCGGGAGTTGGCGGTTGCATCGGTGCCATTGTGGGCCGGATGTTTTGAGAATGCCCTGTGCATGAATGGACACCTACGCGCTCCAGCGTCAGCTTCTTCAGGCAGAACTTCCTCCAACGGAAAAGCTTGTAGGTATGGTGCTCGCCCTACACATGGACAAACGGACCGGAAAAATCCGCGTGCGGCAGGAAACCGTCGCGCAGGAGTGCGGCGTGTCTGTGCGAACAGTGCGCAGGGCCGTTGCTGCGCTCGTATCCTCCGGGGTGTTCACTTCCACGGCAACCGGACGCTCCTCGGTTTTGGCTGCCGGTTCTGGAAAGAGTACTGGAAGAGTGGACCGGACACCGGTGTCCTATCAGACCGGTCACCGGTGTCCGCATTTGAAGAGGAAAAGGGCCCCCTGGGAGTATGATTTGGCGCACAGTACGAGGCCCGAGGAAGAGGAGAAACGAGGGCATGAAAGTTTTTTGAGAGAACAGGAAGAACGCAGGTCAAACGGGGGGTGCGACGATGGCTGCACGATTTGATTGGGAATCCATCCGTGCCGAGTACGAAGTAGGGGCGAGCCAGTCCGATCTGTCCAAGCGGTACGGTGTGAGCCGGACGGCAATACAAAAGCGCATCCGGGCCGAAGGATGGGTGCAGGATATTTCCGGCACCGTGAACCGCATGGCAGAGGCCAAGGTTGCGGGCGTGGTTGCAGGCTGCAACCCTCAAAAAAAGGCCGAAGCCTTGGACCGCGCCGCCGAAGCCAAGGCCGCTGTCATCACCCGCCACCAACGGGAGTGGGATCGGCATCAGTCCATTATGGATGAGGCATTGTCCGAAGGCAGCTTCGACAAGGCCAAGCTCGCCAAGATCACCGCCGAGACGATCAAGATCCGGCAGGAGGGAGAGCGCAAGGCGTGGGGCATCGTGGACAAGACCGCCTTGGATCATACTTCATCCGACGGTTCCCTATCTCAGCGTCCGGTGGATCTCTCACACCTCTCCCCGGACGAGCTGCTTCGCCTGACGAAGGAAGCCTTCAAAACGCCGGATCATGAGTAGCCCCGCCATCCTTTCCGATATCCGGAAGGCACTGGCCCGTAGCTGTCTCGCGGCCTTCGTGCGCTACACCATGCCCGGCTACCGCATGGGATGGGTGCATGAGGAAATTTGTTCCGAGCTAGACGCCTTCCTTGCCGATGTCGTAGCCGGGCGTTCCCCGCGCCTCATGCTGACCATGCCGCCCCGCCACGGGAAAAGCGAGCTCGCCTCCCGCCGCTTCCCGGCTTACGCCTTGGGCCGCTATCCCGATCTATCCGTCATTTCAACGAGCTACGCCGCCGACCTGTCCTCGCGCATGAACCGCGACGTTCAGCGCGTCATCGACAGTCCGGAATACCGGGAACTCTTTCCCGG
>ENA-ORUX01001935-ORUX01001935.1-human-gut-metagenome-genome-assembly--contig:-NODE-1935-length-14598-cov-5.106030_pt1 | contig 14598 bp, 14 predicted proteins | sample MGYA00242087_ERZ509225 | MGnify/ENA primary metagenome ERZ509225 (study PRJEB26280, sample SAMEA2338864) | human gut metagenome | biome: human gut; feature: human-associated habitat; material: faeces... | reverse complement strand
AGAAGGTGTACGAGGGCATGGTCATCGGCTACACCGCTTCCGGCGAGGATGTGGACGTGAACGTCTGCAAGACCAAGCACCTGACCAACACCCGTTCTTCCGGCTCCGACGACGCTCTGCGCCTGATCCCCATCAGCAAGCTGAGCCTGGAGGGCTGCCTGGAGTTCCTGGCACAGGACGAGCTGCTGGAGGTTACCCCGGAGAATCTGCGCATCCGCAAGCAGATCCTGAACCACGACCAGCGCATGAAGGCCAAGAGCAAGCTGAAGTAATTTCAACTTATAATAGCAGCGCAGAAGCACCCACGGGCGTTTCTGCGCTGCTTTTTTGTGCCAGTTACCCCCTCAGTCAAAGCCTGTCGGCAACCGGCTGGAACTCCCCCAGTCTCGCTGCGCTCGACAGCCCCCTCTAAGATGGGGCCTTTGGCATGGCGGCAAGGTTTCTGGCTAAAGTGCAAAGTTCCCGGGCGCGCCAGAGGCTCCCTCTCCGAGGGAGCTGTCACGGCGCAGCCGTGACTGAGGGAGTTTGCGTGCCAGTACCCCCTCAGGCGCTACGAGCCACCCGTTCCCCCTTTTGTCGCTATGCGACATTTTCCCCCGGCCGGGGGAAATCTGTTCCCAAGGGGTGAAGGCTTTCGCTCCGGGGCAGGCTGCAAAATTTGATTTCCGAATTTTTGCAAAAAAGGCTTGCAAAAGTGCGGTGACTGCGGTATAATGTTTCTCGCAGTTACTGTTATGCCTCTTTAGCTCAGTCGGTTAGAGCACCTGACTGTTAATCAGGGTGTCGCCTGTTCGAGTCAGGCAAGAGGCGCCAGCAAAGCGATGGATATTTTTCCATCGCTTTTTTGTTTTTCTGTATCTTTTTTTCACGCATTCTTAACGGTTCTTAAAAAATATCGCCTTGAAGAACACTAGTGGATGTGGTATACTTTTATAAGTTTATAGATGTAGAAAAGCTGCATGGCTTTCCCGCATCCGCAGACAGGCGCTCCCCCGGTCAGAAAGCTGCCGTGCAGGAGCGCAGTTTTTTCGTTGGTCAAATCAGCAGGCAGGCCGGCGGCTCTGTGCGGCAAGCACGGGCGGCAGGGCGGCTTTGTGTCGTTTGAATAAATCTGTAGAATAAAAGGAAACATCTATGCGTTATACCTACGTCCGGCAGCACGATACCACCGACTGTGCGGCTGCCTGTCTGGCCATGGTGTGCCTGCACTACAAAAAGGAAGTGACCATCACCCGCCTGCGGGATATGATGGGTACCGACCTGAAAGGCACTAACCTTGTCGGCCTGCAAAAAGCCGCCAATGAACTTGGCTTTACCACCGCCGCAGTCCGCGTGGACCGCGAAAACTTCCTGAGCGACTTCTCGCTTCCCTGCATTGCACAGGTGATCACCGATCAGGGTCTGGCTCACTTTGTTGTGGTGTTCAAAAAGACCACCATCAAGGACGAAGGCGCGCGCCGCAAGCATATGCTGCAGGACGCCGAGACCCGCAAGGAAGAAGAGGAAGAAGAGAAAAAGGGCAAAAAGCATAAGTGCAAGGATTACGTCATCATCGGCGACCCCGGCACGGAGCTGAAAAAGATCAGTCTGGACGAGTTCTACAAGAACTTTACCGGCGTGCTGCTGCTGCTGAACCCCACCTCCGAGTTCAAGGGCGGCAAGCTTGGCAGCAGGGACGGTAAAGACGGCAAGGACGGTAAGGACGGCAAGAGCGGCAAGTACGGCATGATGAAGCGGTATATCGACCTGCTTCTGCCCCAGAAAAAGCTGTTCTTCTACGCCATCCTCAGCTCGGTGATCACCACCATTCTGGGCATCGCGTCCTCCATGTTCAATAAGATCCTGATGGACGAGGTGCTGCCCTACGGGCTGAATAACCTTTTGGTCACCCTGATCCTGGTGTTCAGCGTGGTCAGCATCACCAGCACGCTGATCGGCTTTGTGCGCCAGTGGGTGCTGATTCATCTGTCCATCAAGATTGATATCCCGCTGATGCTGGGCTACTTCGGGCACATCTTCAACCTGCCCATGAAGTTCTTTGCCACCCGCAAGACCGGTGATATCACCACCCGTTACTCGGACGCTGACACCATCAAATCCATCTTTACCAGCATTGCGCTGAGCCTTGTGATGGATATCTCCATGGCAGTCATCACCGGCATCATCCTGTTCCGCATGAACGCCATGCTGTTCTCCATCTCGCTGTTCATGGCACTGGTCAGCATCCTGCTGGTGCTGGTGTACAAGCAGCCCTATAAGCGGATCAACGAAGAGAGCATGGCACAGTCTGCAGCGCTGAACAGCCAGATGATCGAGAGCCTGCGCGGCATCGAGACCGTCAAGTGCAACGCCAACGAGCAGACCGAGCTGGATAATCTGGAACGCGAGTACATGAAGAGCCTGAAGATCAGCCTGCGCTCCAGCCGCATCAGCACCACGCAGGGTCTGATTTCCTCCTTCATCTCCACCGGCTTCAGTATGCTGACCACCTATGTGGGCATCAGTCAGGTGCTGAACGGCGAGATGACGCTGGGCGGCTTTATGGCATTCAGCACCCTGTCCAGCTACTTCACCTCCCCCCTGAGCAACCTGATCGGCCTGCAGATGCAGATCCAGGAAGCCAGCATCTCCATGAAGCGTCTGACCGAGATCATGGACTACCCCGCTGAGAACGAGACTGCCGAGGGTATGGAGCAGAGCGAGATGGAAAAGGTGGAGGGCGACATCGAGTTCAAGGACGTCACCTTCCGCTACGGCAACCGTGCCCCGGCACTGGATCATGTCAGCTTTACCATCCCCGCCGGCAAAAAGGTGGCGCTGGTGGGCAGCAGCGGCAGCGGCAAATCCACCATTACCAAGCTGCTGCTGAAGTACTACGACCCCGAGGACGGCGAGATCGATGTGAACGGCGTGAATCTGGCGGAGTACAGCAGCCACTCGGTGCGCCGCGCCATCGCCTATGTGCCCCAGAACGTTGAGCTGTTCAGCAAGACCATCTACGACAACATCCGCATCTCCCGCATGGACGCTACGCTGGACGAGGTGAAGGAAGCTGCCAAGAAGGCTGACGCGCACGAGTTCATCCGCCACCTGCCGCTGCAGTACAACACCTATCTGGAGGAAGCCGGCAACGGCCTGTCCGGCGGTGAGAAGCAGCGCATCGCACTGGCGCGTGCCTTCCTGAAGGACTCCAACCTTTACATTCTGGACGAGTCCACCAGTAATCTGGACTTTGCCACCGAGACGCTGATCTTCAACATGATCTACGAGCAGCTGGCAGACCGCTCCATGCTGATCGTGGCGCACCGCCTTTCCACCATCCGTGACTGCGACCTGATCCTTGTGATGGATCACGGCAAGATCGTGGAGCGCGGCAACCATGAGGAACTGATGGCAAAGGATGGCCGCTATGCCGAGCTGTGGAATATGCAGCAGGGCATCTTCCGCAAGCGCAAAGCCGAGCCTGCTCCGCAGGCAGTTGCCGCTGTGGTGGAAGAGGACGACGACGGCGAGTCCATCACCTACTGACCGCATCCGCAGCTCTTGCCCGGATGCAGCATAAGCTTTTTTCCCGCCCGGCGGGAAACCGAAGAATGCCTCGTTATGGTGTGCCCGGAGGCAGACGCTTCCGGGCACCTTTTTGTTCCGGCTTACATTGAAAAAATAACAGGATTAGGGGTAATTTACTATGAACGAGATCAAAGTTGCTGAAAACAAGACCCTCAAGCTGACCAATGTTCTCTCCCGCGTTGTGCAGCCCGAGGAGCTGGCAAACCTGCCGGTCATCCTGACCCAGATGCAGAACTTTATGAAGAGCAACGGCGCACAGCCCATCGGCCCGCTGGTGCAGGCTATCGTGGAAGGCACCGGCCCGGACCATATGCCCGTCATGTACATGATGCAGCAGGCCACCCAGATGATCACCCAGATGGAGCCCGGCTACCACATGGACGCTGTGCTGCGGGTAAAGAACTGCTTGTACGCCCACTTTACCGGCCCTCTGGCCTTCAACCAGCTGGCCACCGCCAAGCTGCAGGTCCTGGCTTTTGAAAACGACATCAAGCTTAGCGGCAACAGCTACACCATCTACGTCAATCAGGACGAGGACGACGGCGTGATCGACGTGTTTATGGAGACCAAATAATTATGACAACGACCATTCAGAACCTTTCGGATCTGCAGGACCGCCGGATCATGATGGACAAAAAGCTGCCCCCTTACGGGTACGCCTTTGTCATTCTGACCGGGCTGTTCATGATCTTTCTGGTGATCTGGAGCACCCAGACCAACCGCATCTATGTCAGCCAGAACAGCGGTGTGGTGCAGGCCGCCAACAAGACCTACATCATGTCCAGCTACTCCGGCTCCATTACCGAGCTGTATGTCTCGGAGGGCAGCTATGTGAACGAGGGCGACCTGATTGCCCGGCTGAAGAGCACGGATCTGGATATGCAGAAGGACACCCTGCAGAGCCAGCTGGATATCTACCAGAAGCAGCTGGATCAGTACAACAAGCTGCTCAAGTGCATTCAGGACGACACCAACTACTTCGACGAGACCAGCGCTGAGGATCAGCCCTACTACTACCAGTACCAGACCTACAAAAGTCAGGTAGCACAAAAGACCTTTGACGCTTCTACCTATCAGGCTGCCGGCTACTCCGACACCCAGATCAAGGCTTTGATGGAGCAGAACCAGAGTGAGCTGGAGTCCCTATACTACTCCACCATGCAGTCCATCTCCCAGAGCATCAACAGCGCACAGGTCAATGTGGACAACCTGCAGGCGCAGATGGATTCTTTGAACACCGGCGCCAACGATTACTTCATCTATGCGCCCACCTCCGGCGTGATCCACATGGACACCCCCTACAAGGAGGGCATGGTGCTGAGCGCCGGCTCTGCAATGGCTACTATTGCCAGCGAGAACGACGATCTGGAGATCGTGGCTATGGTGTCGGTGAACGACCGTCCCCTGCTGCACGTAGGCGACCCCTGCAAGATCGCCATCACCGGCCTGTCGGAGTATTCCTACGGCACGCTGACCGGCACCGTCACCTCCATTGACAGTGATGTGACCTCCAGCAACAGCACCTCCTACTACAAGATGACCATCAAGCCCGATGCCACCTATGTGGTGAGCCGCAGCGGCGACAAGGTGGATCTTGCCAACGGTATGAGCGTGACCGCCCGCGTGGAATACGATCAGGTCACCTATTTTGAATATGCCATGGAGGCACTGGGCGTGCTGTTCCGCTAAAAGCGGACTGCACAGCACGGCAGGATGCCCCCCCTTTTACACCACCCCAAAGAGGTACAAACAACATGATTCGAACCGCAAAGAAACTGGCCGCCTGTGTGCTGATGCTGGGTGTGCTGGTATGCGGCACCGCCCTGAGCGCTGCCGCCGCCGGCCTGCCTGTTGAAGCGCAGAACGGCGTTTCACTGCCCTGGTCCAAGGATGTCCCTGCCGAGAGCATCTCCACCGGCAGCTACTCTGCCAATATGCTGCTGGGCGCTTCCCAGCAGCTGTCCCCCGTGGTCAAGCCCAGTTACAGCACCGACTCTGTGGTCTTTTTGACCGATGACAGCAGCGTGCTGACCGTAAGCAGCAGCGGCGTGGTGCAGGCTGTGGGCGTTGGCACTGCCACCATTACCGCAGCCGCCGGCAACCAGATCTGCGCCTACACCATCGTGGTTTCCATGGACTCCTCCATGATCGTGACCGAGATGGACCTTTCCCTCTCCTCCAACACCATCTATGTGGGCAACTCGGTGTCGGCTTCGCTGCAGGTGCGCCCCAGTTCCGCTTCCAACTACGCCACCGTCACCCTGACCTCCTCTAACGAGAAGATCGCGACGGTGAACAGCTTTGGCCGCGTGACCGGCGTAGCGCCCGGCACTGCCACCATTACCGCTGCCTGCGGCTCGGTGGTGGCCACCACCACCGTTACGGTGCTTGCCCTGCCCACAGACTCCACCGGCACAAGCGGCACTACGTCCAGCAACAGCGGGCAGGTGATCACCCCCAGCACCAACTACATCGTGCTCAAGCCCGGTGCCACCCGCACCATCACGGCTAAAGCCACCCCTGCCAGTGCATCCCAGTCCTTCACCTTCAAGTCCGGCAACAGCAGCATTGCCACGGTCAGCCCCTCGGGCGTGGTCACGGCGGTGGGCACCGGCTCTACCTCCATTACCATTTCCAACGGCAAGGCCACTGCCATGGTCACGGTCATCGTGAACCGCTCGGCAGATGCTTCCTCCGGCAGCGACAACAGCGATGCCGACACCAATACCCCGGACGACAGCACCTCTATCCCGCTGGACCCTGTGGTGCAGACCATTCAGGACAGCACGGAGGATCAGGTGGTGTTCAACCAGTCTGAGGTGCCCATCGTGACCGGCGAGATCCTGAACGCCCTGCGCACCACCGGCAAGACCCTGTGCGTGGTGGGCGACGGCTACACCATGAACGTTTCCGGCAAAAACGTAAAGAGCACCACCAGCGAGATCGACACCGCCATCACCTTTACCGAGAGTGAAGAGGGGCTGGAGTTTGAGCTGGACAACGGCCGTGCCCTTCCCTGCGCGGTGCAGCTGGAGCTGGATGTGAGCACCTACTCCCGCCTGTACCTGTACAACACCATCAGCAACAAGTGGCAGTACCTGAACAGCTACAAGGACGGCGTGATCACCGCCGACACTGCCGGCCGCTACCTGCTGACCAACCAGAACCTGCGGTTCGGCAATATCAACTGGTCCTTCTTCATCGCCGGCGGCGTGGTTGTGATCCTGATCGCCGTGGTCTACATCGCGTTCAAGAAACGCTACTGGTTCTGGTAAGCGCCCCTGTTCTTCCCGCATATAACAAGCCGCCCGCTGCACACCATTTCGTGCAGCGGGCGGTTTTGTGTTCTATTCTTCCCTGTTACTCCACCGTTACGCTCTTGGCAAGGTTGCGGGGCTTATCCACGTCGCAGCCGCGCAGCACCGCCATGTAGTAGGCGAACAGCTGCAAGGGCACGATGAGCTGCAGCGGCATCAGGATGTCGTCGTACTCGTCCAAGCGGATGACCTCGGTGGCAACGCCCTCCGGCACTTCCGCGTCCTTGGTGGTGAACAGCAGCACCCGTGCGCCGCGGCTGCGGGTCTCCTTGGCGTTGGAGATGGTCTTTTCGTAGACGTTTTTCTGGGTCGCCAGCGCGATGACCGGCACGCCGTCCGTGATCAGGCTGATGGTGCCGTGCTTCAGCTCGCCTGCGGCGTAGGCATCCGAGTGCACATAGCTGATCTCCTTCAGCTTCAGGCTGCCCTCCAGCGAAAGGGCGTAGTCGAACCCACGCCCGATGAAAAAGCAGCTCTGGGTGTTCACATAGCGGCTGGCAAGGTACTTGATCTGCTCGCAGTCCGCAAGGCGGGGCTTGATGATCTCGGATGCGTGCAGCAGCTGGGCGGTGTAGTATTTGGTCTTTTCCTCGGTCAGCTGCCCGCGCGCGTAGGCCAAGCGCAGGGCAAACAGGTACAGCACGCACAGCTGCACCATATAAGCCTTGGTGGACGCCACCGCGATCTCGGGCCCGGCGTAGGTGTACATGACGTAATCCGCTGCCCGGGCGATGCTGCTGCCCACCACGTTCACGATGGCAAGCACCGGCACGCCCCGGCTCTTAGCCAGCTTGAGGGCAGCCAGCGTATCGCTGGTCTCGCCGGACTGGCTGATGATGATGACCAGATCCTCCGGCTTCAGGATGGGGTCGCGGTAGCGGAACTCGCTGGCGATATCCACCTCTGCGGGCACCCGCGCCAGCGCTTCGATGGCGGTCTTGCCCACCATACCGGCGTGCATGGCTGTGCCGCAGCCCACCAGATGCACTGTGCCGATGCTGCGCAGCTTTTCGTCCGTCAGTTCCGGGATGCGCAGCTCCGGCAGACCGTTCTCCACCCGGGGGCTGACCGTAGCCGTGATGGCGGCGGGCTCCTCGTTGATCTCCTTGAGCATAAAGTGGGGGTACCCGCCCTTTTCGGCTGCTTCCATGTCCCAGTCTGCGGTCAGCTTTTCGCGCTCCACCGCCTCGCCGAACTCGTTATAGAAGCGGATGCCCTGTGCCGTGCACACTGCCATGTCCCCTTCTTCCAGCACGCTGTAGCTGCGGGTGTACTTGAGCAGCGCCGGGATATCCGATGCCACAAAGTTTTCGCCCTCGCCCCAGCCCACGATGAGCGGGCTTTCCCGCTTGACCGCAAAGATGGTGTCCGGGTAGTCCTTGAACAGAACCGCCAGCGCGTAGCTGCCCCGCACCTTGGCAAGCGCAGCCTGCAAAGCCTGCAGCGGCTCGCCCTGATAGCAGCTGTCGATGAGCTTTACCAGCACCTCGGTGTCGGTCTCGCTGGCAAAGGTGTAGCCTTTGGCGACAAGGCGCTCCTTCAAAGCGCCGTAGTTTTCAATAATGCCGTTGTGCACGATGCTGACCCGGGGCGTGGAGTGCGGGTGGCTGTTCACATCGCTGGGCTCGCCGTGGGTCGCCCAGCGGGTATGACCGATGCCGCAGCCGCTTTGGGGCAGCGCCAGCTCTTCCAGTTTGCTGCGCAGGGTGGAGAGCCGCCCCTTGCTTTTGACCACGCGGATGCCGTCCCGCTGGGTAAGCGCCACACCGGCAGAATCGTACCCGCGGTACTCCAGCTTTTCCAAACCGTCCAGCAGCACCTGCTGGGCGCTGCGCATCCCGACATAACCTACAATGCCACACATACAAAATACCTCCAGACCGACTGCGGCGCGCCGAAATGCGCTGCTGCACAGTCAGTTTCCTCTATCAAAGTCTATGTTCTTGTATGGCTTTCTTTGCAGGGTTCTGTTCCGGTATTGCTGCCGGTTTTTGCCCTGTTCTGCGGCTGGTATAGCCCTCAGCCGGAGAAACATCCGCCGAATCTTTCGATGATCCCTCTCCTCGTCACCCTCACGGCTGTCACCCGTGTGGCCCGGCGCTTTGCGTCAGCTTGCGGTACACATTCCTTCTTTCAATGGATTTTTTGGGGCTCAGTGCATCCCCAGCATTTTATGCAGTTTGGGCTGCCACTTCAGCTTGTACAGCAGCAGCAGATTGCACAGGGCGCGGTCGTAAAGGGCAAACGCCACGTTGCCCATACCCAGTGTGAGCAGGGTCATTGCCAGCGCGGTGGTGCGCAGCTCCTGCGAAATGCTGCCCGCCGGCACCAGCACCAGCAGCAGGCCGTACATCGCCAGCACCGCCCCGTTGCACAGCAGCAGCTTGCACACCAGCTGCAATGCCCGGGGGCGGATGCGGTCGAACCGGGGCTTTACCAGCGGGTAATAGCCCAGCAGCACGGTGAAGATCAGGGCGATCTCCTTATCCGGCACAAAGAGTAGCCCCAGCAGGCTGACGGCGGCGTACGCCGTCCACGCCATGGTGATGCCGCACTCCATGCACACCGTTGCAATGAGAAAGCTTGCCACCGCCGGTGCGATGAACATGGCAATGGGGATGATGGTGCCCAGCAGCATCAGTGCCACGCACAGTGCCGCCGCCATGCCGCAGTAGGCCATGGCCCAGCTTTTGCTTCTTCGCTTCTTCATGGGATCTCCCACTTTTCGGTATCTACATCCTGCTCCAGCGGGTAGACCGCGTGTTGCAGACCTAAGATCATGATATTGTTCAGCAGGGTGTCGTTCAACTTGAGATCCAGCATCTTGTACGCCCGCATCAGGTCGTTGACCGCAGCCAGTGCCTGCCGCCGGGCGTTCTCTATGGCAGCAGCCTGCCCGTTGAGCTCGTTGACCACGAACACGTTGTACTGGCCGTTGCGGCGGTCGGCTTCAAAGCGCTCGGCCTTGTCCAGCAGATAGAAGATGCGGCCGATGCAGCTGCCGATATACCGCATACTCTTGCGCTGGTTGGGGTCATCCGTAGCCAGCGTGGAGTACAAAGCGCCGTAGACGTTGCTCATAGGTTCAGACGCAAGGGCGTAGTTTTTGGCGCTCAGGTTCATCTGCACCACCGCCTGCTCCCGCTCCTGCGCAAACAGCCGCTCCAGTGCCGGGTTCTCCTGCCGGGCTTTCTCGTAGGCGCGGCGCAGCAGCAGCTTGTCCGCTGCGCGGCGCAAGCGCTTGACCGGGCGCAGCTCGCTGTACTTGCGGTCCTGCAAATTATGCCAGCCCATCAGGATCTCCGTCTGCGCCGCCTGCCGGATGCCCAGCGTCTGGCACATCATGCTGCGCCGGAACGGCGTGCCGGGCATCCGCTGCCGTTTGCAGGTGGGCATACGCCCCGCCAGACTGTCGGACAGGATGGCAAACAGCACCCCGTTGGTGCGCAGCAGATGGCAGGCGTAGAAGCCGTAGGACTTATACATCTGCCGCCGCACCCCGCGGAGATAACGCATATAGGTGTTGTAATCCCGGATCGTCAGTTCCGGCAGATAGGGCCGCATCCGTCCCTTCATATAAGCCAGCCATCCTTTCTGTACAGTTTTTGTATCCTGCGGTCAATAAGGTTAGTATAATCCTTTTTGTTCGGCAACGCAACTGCCGGATGCAAAAACTGCTGTAATTTGTCATTATGCCGAATTTTGTGAAATCTATTTTTCTATTAAAAACACCCGCAGACCGTCTCTTTTCAGCAAAAGATGATCTGCGGGTGTTTGTGCCGGATTTTCCCGGAAAAAGACGCACTTTTTCAGTGCAATGTCTGCCGGGCGGGCAGTCAAATGCCCTTACTTCTTTTCAAAATGGGTGCGCTTGCCGTCAAAGCCGGATTTGGGCATGGGCTTTGCCATCTTTTCGGTCTTGGGGGCGTTATAGTACATATACAGCTGGCAGGGGATCATGCCGTTGTACATCTTGCGGCGCTTGTTGGCCCGCTTGCCATAGTGGTGCTCAAAATCCATATCGGCGGTGATGGCGTACACGCCCGCGCAGGGGTGGGCCTCCATCTGCTGGCCCAGAGTCTTTGCCAGCTTGGCAGCGCCCTCAATGGTGCTCATCCGCTCACCATACGGCGGGTTGGTCAGGACGATCGCCTCGCTCTTTGCCGCAAAGTCAGCCACATCGGCCACTTCAAAGTGGCAGCGCTTTTCCACACCGGCCAGCTTGGCGTTGGCGTTGGCCTGTGCCACGGCGGCGGGGTCGATATCGTAGCCGTAAGCTTCAAAGCCCACGTCCAGCTTGGACTCTGCCAGTGCCTTCTGGCGCTGCTCTGCCCACAGGGCAGCGGGCACAAAGCTGTAGCGCTCGGCGGCAAAGCGGCGTTTCAGACCCGGGGCAATGTTCATGGCCTTCTGCGCGGCTTCGATCAGCAGGGTGCCGCTGCCGCAGAAGGGGTCCTCCACCAGGCTGTCGCGGCGCACACGGCCAAGGTCGGCGATGGTCGCCGCCAGCGTCTCGCGCAGAGGGGCTTCCATGGCGTTGCGGCGGTAGCCGCGCTTGTGCAGACCCTCGCCGGTGGTGTCCAGCATGATCTCGCACACATTTTTGCGCAGCATAAAGCGCACCTTGTACTCCACGCCGCTCTCGGGCAGCACGGTGGTGCGGTGACCCTTCATCAGGCGCTTGACCACCGCCTTTTTGATGACGCTCTGGCAGGCGGGGATGCTGGTCAGCTGGCTGTTCAGGGAAGAGCCGGTGACCGGGAAGGCGGCATCCGCAGGCAGAAACTCCTCCCACGGGATGGAATACACGCCGTCGAACAGCTCATCGAAGGTGGTGGCCTTGTAGCGTGCCAGCAGCAGCATCACGCGCTCCACGGTGCGCAGGTTGAGGTTTGCGGCAGCGATCATCTCTGCCCCGCCGCAGAAGCTCAGACGGCCATCCTCCACCCGGATGTTCTCTGCGCCGATGCGGGTCAGCTCAAATTTAGCGGTGGATTCGCACCCGAAAAAGCAGGGCGCGATCAGTTCAAATTTTGCGGGCATGGTAGTTCCTTTCTGTTCAGTCCCGAAAAAACAGACCTGTCCGACCGGGGACAGGCCTGCCTGTGTTCCTTGTGATCCCAGCCGATGCGGTGGCTCAGCGGCCGCGGCGGCTGCGGGGGGCATAACCGCCGCCCCGGCGGTTGTTGGTCTCGTGGTCGAGATCCGCCATCTTTTCCTCGCTCTGGCTCTTGAAGCGGCTCATCATGTCCTCAAAGCTCAGGTTGTCGGAGCGGACGGGTGTCTTGGGCTGCCACACGCGGGGAGCCGCCTCCCGGGCAGGGCCTCTGCCACCTTCACGGGGGGCACGGCCTGCGCCGCGACCGCCGGAGCGTCCACCCTCCTGCCCATTGCGGAAGCCGCCCGGACGGGGGCCTGCGGGGCGGCCCTCCCGGGGCTGACGCGGAGCCGGGGGCAGCAGCCGCTTGATGGACAGTGCGATCTTGCCGTCCGGTGCAATGTTGATGACCTGCACCTTAACTTCATCGCCATCGTGCAACACAGTGTTGATATCCTGCACGAACTCGTTGGATACCTCGGAAATGTGGACCATGCCGACACGCCCCTCCGGCAGCGCTACAAATGCGCCAAAGGGCTTTACACCGGTCACGCGGCCTTCGAATACGTTCCCTACCTCAATTGCCAAAACTCAATACTCCTTGTTTTCCAAAACTCTTGACCTGCCGCGCGGTCAGTTGCCGGTCACATCCACAAAGATGCGCTCGTTGGGTGCGGCGTAGTTGTAAGAGTCGCGTGCGACCCATTCGGTGATCTGGTCGGCATCGCCGCTCAGTACGCGCTGCAGTTCCTGATTTTCCGTCTGTTGCTGCACCACCTGTTCGTTCAGTGTTTCCAGTTCTGCCCGCTTGGAGCTGATGGTGACCTGATTGGAGATATAAGCCGCCAGCATACTCAGCAAAAGCAGCACGAAAAACAGGCGGAACGCCATGGTGACCACTGCATTCTTTCTGCGCTTTTTGCGTCCCGTATTCGTCATTGCCTTACGCTCCTGTCTGAACAGCAGACCTTCTGCGTCTGTTCTCTTACTTTGATACGTTTGAATTATACAACAATGCCCGCTGGTTTGGCAAGTTCTTTTTGGATTTTTTTGCGGTTCTTTCCGCGTTCCGGCGTAATTTGCGGGCAGTTTTCGCCGCAGCGCGGCGGCGGCGCACAGGCTGCACCGCAAAACGGCGCAAAATACGGCTGGGCAGGCGCAAAACAGCCCCGATCCCCCGCCCCAGCGCCCGCAGCGGGACGCCCAGCACCCCGGCAGTGCAAAGGGCGGCGGCGAAGGCTGCCAGCACCATGTACCACCGCAGCACCCCGGCGGCGCTGTACCCGGCGGCGTAGCTCTGGCACGCCAGCAGCACCGCACCGGAAAGCAGCATATCCGGCGCAAAAGCCGCCCTGCCCCGCACCGGCAAAAACGCCCGCGCCGCGCCAAGGGCAGCGCCCAGCACGGCACAGGCGGCAGCTTCCTGCAAAAGCCGGGCGGGCAGCAGCACCTGCACCATCAGCGCAGCAGCCGGTGCCAGAAGCCCCCGGCTGCGCGGGCGGCGGTATATTCCAGCCCGTCGAACCGCCCGGTCAGCTTTGCTTCCCCGGCTTCCAGATCCAGTGTCTGCATACTGATCTGCGCACCGGACAGGTGCAAAATGCCCTTGCCGGTCTCCAGCGCGGCGCTTTCGGCGCTGCAATGCAGCACCCGCTGCACCCCGGTGACGGTCAGCCTGCTGCGGCTCTCCAGGATCAGGTCATGGGGCAGCGGCGGCTTTGCGGCAGCTTTTTCCATAGGCAGTCCCCCTCTGCCTGCATTGTATGCGGGCAGGACGGGCGGTTATTCCGCGATCACCTCGTACATCTCGCGGGCAACGTCCTTGGTGCGGGGCTCTTCATCCGAGAGCACCCGCACCTTGATGGGACGGTTGCCGAAGGTGACCTCGATGATGTCCCCGGCGTTGACGGCCTGACTGGCCTTTGCCACCTTGCCGTTGATGAGGATGCGGCCTGCATCCGCCACCTCGTTTGCCACGGTGCGGCGCTTGATGAGGCGGGAGACCTTGAGATATTTATCCAGACGCATTTGGATCGTTCCTTTCTTTTCAGCAAAAAAGCCGCCGCACCTTGTGCAGGCAGCGGCGGCGTGACAGAACCGATTACAGGGTGTCCTTCAGGGACTTGCCGGGCTTGAACACGATGCTGCGGGAAGCAGCGATGGTGATGGGCTCGCGGGTGCGGGGGTTGATGCCCTGACGCTCGGCGCGCTCGCGCACCTCAAAGGTGCCAAAGCCGGAAATGCTGATCTTTTCGCCCTCGGTCATGGCCTTGCCCAGTGCCTCAAAAACGGCGTTGACAGCCTGCTCGGCGCTCTTCTTGCTCATTTCGGTGTTTGCCGCAACCTGTGCGATCAAGTCGGTCTTGGTCATATTATTTGCCTCCATCTGATTTTGTCTTAAATTCTCTCGTTCTATCGGAGCAGGTCATTCGACCTGAGTACCGCGTTGTTCCTGTTCCAGACACTGCTGCGCAAAGCGCTTGGATGCAAAGGTCAGTGCTTCCTCTGCATCCACCCCCGCAAGCCGGGCGGCGTTTACCGCTGCAAACAGCAGCCGGCCTGCGGCTTCCTGCTTTGCGGCGGCGTCTGCCGTGGCAAAGTCCTGCACGGCGG
>ENA-ORUX01001930-ORUX01001930.1-human-gut-metagenome-genome-assembly--contig:-NODE-1930-length-14647-cov-2.364378_pt1 | contig 14647 bp, 24 predicted proteins | sample MGYA00242087_ERZ509225 | MGnify/ENA primary metagenome ERZ509225 (study PRJEB26280, sample SAMEA2338864) | human gut metagenome | biome: human gut; feature: human-associated habitat; material: faeces... | reverse complement strand
GGTGTTTGTGTTACCAACGAACGCGCCTCCCCGACAAGCTGTTGTACCCGCGCTGTAGCTGCCGGAGTAAGCTGCACCATTGTAGTTGCCGCTGTAGCCGCTGTATGTTGTTGTGACCGGCTTTTGGACGAGCGCTTCCGCCTGTTCGAGAAACCCTTTCGTATCGGCCTCTCCAATCGTCACCTTGACATCATCGCCGCTGTAGATGACATTGTCCGCCATGTCTACAACACGGACGTTATACTCCCGCCGCTTGTTCCAGATCATAAAGACGTAGTAGTCTTCAGAGCTCAGGGTATCAATGAGATCCCACTGATTCTGCATGTCCACGCCGCTGGGAGAAGTGCTCATGTTCACATGACTGTGGCCCTGGAACCGCAGCGTATTAAAGGATTCATCGTCCAGCTCATACAACCAGGTCGTATACTTTTCCTGGTCCGTATTCACTGTTGCGCCCGTGACCTGCTGCGGATAGACCAGGATCTTGGTGATTTGGAAGTGAGTCTTATCAATGCGATTCACCAGACCGTGCCAGGCGACCTCGGTACTGAAGTGATCGATCAGGGCACACATCTCGTGATAAGCTTCCAGAGTGAAATTCACCTCGACTGCGTCCTTGGCAGGCTTGGAAAAATTCTTGTTAAAGGAGAACTTATCCGCCTGCAGATTACCCAACGCAGAAGCCTGTGCATAGAACTCCTGCAAAATCCCTTGGATCAGTTCGTCATTCATCTTAACCGGCTGCATACTTCAAACCTCCTTATGCCGTTTCATTGCTTTCGTTTTCCAGAATCTCAATCACCTGTTTGATGGTGTAGAGATTGCCATCCTTATCTTCCAGACACTTCCGATTACTATAATCGCCGAACAGCTTTTCCATCATCCAGCTGACGACCGTAGAATCCGTCCAGTTGATATAGGAAGAAGAAGTCACCAGAGTAGACAAAACGCCGATGTAATCACGGCGGAGAGCCAGATCCTGAAGCATACCGCGATAGCCGCCGTAACAGGTAAACCGGTCGATATGAGGCTGAGGAAAACGATCCTTCATCAGGTCTTCCCGGTGATTCATGTTAGTGCTTCTGACGGCTTCGACGCGGCAGTCATCATAGACGATCCACTCGCAGTAGACACGCAGATTGAACCGGTGCTCTTTCCAGATAGCCAGGAACAACTTCTTGGTAAGATCCATATCATACGGGCTCTCCTCGTAGATGTAGCTGGACATCTTATCCTGCTTTTCGACATACTGCTTAAAGATATCTTCGTTGTAGTCATTCAGATAGCAGTTCACGCCGACCCACAGCTGATTGCCGGACTTATCCAGAGCGATAAGAGATTTGTTCGCCTTGAAGAAATCGACCAGCTCCTTCTCATCGTCTCCAGAGTTGCAGGCACGATTCCGGAGCACCAGAAGCTTCATCTGCTCTTCATCCACCTGCTTCATGGCATTGCGGGCGCTGCTCATATAATCGTTGACGTTGTTTTCTGCCCGGCGGACACGTTCTTCCTGATCGTGGATCGAGCGGGTGAAGTTCTGACTGCAGAATCCCTTGAGCATGCTTTCGACTTTCTTGCCGTAGAAGTCATAAGCTGCACAGATCTTGTCGATTGCCGCATTGAACTTGTCATACTTCTGCTCAGCCAGCATCTTCAGCAGATCGAGTTCATCCCTGGTTGCCGGGTGATCCTTGAATGCCCACGGAAGCAGACGAGGAAGACAGCTCATCATCATCTGCATAACCTGGATTCTCTTGGGTGAAGGAGCGAACACCATGGTCGCCTGCTTGGTTTCGTTCTGGTAGACCAGAGCGTCACCGCTGCGATCGACATACAGAGAGACATCCTCGAGACGAACCCAGCCCGCCTTCTTGTAGTCCTCGTCGAACATTTTCACCTGCTTGATGTAATCGGCTGCTTTCTTGTTGGGGATGAAATGGAAATACAGACCGAGCTTGATCTTTGTGAACGGACCACGCTCACCAGCGTAATAGGCTGCTGTCAACTTCTCATCGTCCGGGAGCCGGATCTCGTTCTCGACCACCAGAGACTGCATGATGCCCTTATTCTCGGGATCAGCGGTAAAAGTCGCCAGCCGCTCCTCGTTCATCACTGCCCGGAGAACGGTCAGGACGGTGTTATCTTCGGTTTCGAATTTGTTCCTGCTCTTGATGTCAGAGAAAAATTCGTTGCATTCGTTCGAGCCGAGCTTCGTCAGCAAACCAGTGAATGCCATAGTTACTTCCTCCTTAAATTCATATCTTGCATTTAAAAAGCCCAGATACTGGACACATATAAGGCAGACTTTAACCGGCCTGCCAGCGGCTGCAATGCTACTTATCTGTTGTAACCAGAACAGATTTATATTCGGACTTTATTCGAGATTCGCTCGAACAGATTCAGGATCAGACTTCGTTAATTCCTTAACGGGCGTTGTCCATCTTCTGAACACAGACCAGATAAGCCTTCTCGGTAACGTGCATGTCGGCAAAGGTCTTGTCCATGTCGCCAGGCTGCAGAACACAGCCATCCAGAGAGGTCTGACCAGCAGAGTAGTTGATATCGTTCTCCTCCAGGCACTGACGCAGGGTAGTGTCCTCAGTAGCCATGACAGTCTTACGGTTGGTGTTGGTACCCACAGTGATCTTCAGCATAATATGTACTCCTTTTTAATTTGAAAAAATTTATTGTTGAAACGTCGGATTGACGAATCATTTAAAACGAATGCCGGACGTATTGCGCTGGAACATCCGGCGTGGAACCACAGTGGCGCTCTTACCAGGCGGCGCTCTTACTCAGCGGCGGCCTCAGGCTCAGCGTCGTTCTCGATGGTGATAGCAGCGTTCATAGCGGCCTCATCAGCAGCGATAGAGCCCATAGCCTCGGCGATCTGCTCCTCGATCTTGGTGCAGTTCACGATGGCCAGACCCAGCTTCTCACGAACGAACTCGTTGATCTCCTCGACGGTGGTCTTGCCGTTGGGCAGCTCGATGCTCATGGTAGCGACCTTGGGAGTGGTGACGGAATTCTTTGCGAAGGTCACACCCATCTCATTGGCAGAAGCAGAACCGCTGACACCGATAGCGCAGACAGGCTCCTTCTCCTTACCCTCGCCCTTGTACAGAACCAGAGCCTCGGGACGGAACTTCTTGACCTTCTTCAGGGTCTCGATGTCGTAAGCGGAAGTGACGAAAACGTTGTTGTACTTAACAGTTGCCTTCATAATATTGATCTCCTTTATAATAAAAAAATGTTATGTAAACGAGCCGGTTTGCTCGTTATACCGTTGTTGTTAACAGCTCTTTCATATCGTCAAGAGCCTCGTCCCATGTGTCGGCCGACTGAATGAACTGGCCATTATCCGCCGACACGATTTCATAATGGCCGTCCACATACTTGATATGCATCCGTTTTCTCCTTTCATTTGACAGTGTAAAGTGTGTTTGGATGGCGAAAAAATTAAAGCAGAGACTCGCAGCGGCATTCACTGGTTGACTCTACAGGTGCCCACCAATCATCATGCAGATGCTCGATCAGGCGAAATTCTGGCTTGCTCCATGTGTACCCATCGCAGAGCTACACTTGAAGACAATCGGTATCTTCTGTATACCCAACAACGATTCCCTCTTTACCCTCATTGGGATCATCAGGACCCCACGGAGACTCAAGCCTTACGCGATCACCGATACAGAATTTTCTCTCGTCCATGTTACTCAGTCCTTTCTATCCATTTCTTTGACCTTGTCGACCGCATAATCGATCACGTCAGTGACATACTCAGTGGCGTTGTTGATGTTATCCTGCGTAAACATATCAGCGGCGAGCATCTTATAGCAGGTATCTTCAGAAGGGACCACACAAACCAGAACCGCGACAACAAAAGTTGCAATTGCAACCTTGATGCAGAGTTTTACTTCCTCGGCTACATCTTTGTCTTTAAAGCCACGATCGTCTGCATCGCTCATAGTACACATGAACATAATCGCTCCTCCGATCATAAGCACGGTTAGAATGACGATTAGTAGTGTTCTGACACTATCTACGATGCCAATCCAGTAGAACACCCAAGGATTGATAATGGAGTTCATACGGCTGTTCCCTCCTTACTTGAGCCCTTTTAAGATATTTTCCTTTAGGACTTTGCACAAGGAATCAGTGTATGCTTTCTTGGCCTCTTTCGACATCTTCGTGCTGTTGAGCCAATCAATGGTAGTGGTAATCATGCTGTTTCCAACCACTTCCATCACGTCGCCCTTATCTTCTCCCGTGTCGAGAGTAATATCAGTCAGTACGCCGTTAAGAGGAGTTGTGCTAATAATCACTTTCATAATACTTCGTCCTTTCGGTTTTTTATTGTTGATATTCGAACATGGTGCGGCTAGAGGGACTTGAACCCTCACCCGAAGACCAGATCCTAAATCTAGCGTGTCTGCCTATTCCACCATAGCCGCTTATAAATTAGGTACACCTGTACTCCCGATTCTCCAAGCAGGACAACTTCCATTCCGGACCACAATATCCGAAACATTAGGGCGCAACAAGGAAGTCGTGGCTATTTTATTGATCGTACTTTTACCACCATGTACCTATTCCCCATTTTGTTAAAGACCTAATGGGCAAAGCTGTCTTGCCTTGCGGCATGGAGCAGCGAATGGGAGTCGAACCCACATCTCCAGCTTGGAAGGCTGGCACATTCACCGTTATACGATCGCTGCATATAAACCCAGCTTACAAAGCCTTGTTGCTTTTGATACGATATAGACCGAGGCATCATATCAAAAGAGCCGGGAATAACAAGAATGAGGTAAAAGGTCCCTGCTGAATAACATACCAAAAAGACAGGAACCCTGGTGCGATTGGATGGACTTGAACCACCGACGCGCATTCAGCCTGCTGCTCTACCAACTGAGCTACAATCGCATAAGATACTCGGCTTACAAGGCCAATTGCACCCTTTCGAGCGAGCCGAGAATAATTGACAAGAGTTATTATGTTACCCCTTTCGGGGTGGTGCTACCGGCGGGATGTGAGCCCGCAATCCATCGCTGGCATTCGCTCTTAAGGCGAACGTGTATGCATTCCACCACGGTAGCATATCAAAGCTGTCTGTCCAGCAGCCAACCGTCTTTCCGATTTGTCAAACCGTTTCGCTCTACATACAAGCTCCCGACTCAATCGAGCCGGTGGTGTTTCGGATGGGACTTGAACCCACATGTTATTGCTAACACTAGAACCTGAATCTAGCGCGTCTGCCAATTCCGCCATATCCGAGCCGCCACTGCTTGCGCAGGTCACTCCTCTACTTCAAACACCATGTAGTACATGTGATTATCTTCACCGTTATCGACCGCTGCTCCGATAACATACTCAGGATATGGGTTCAACTCGCATCCGCAAAAATCAGCGTATGATTCAGTGTCAACTTTCACTGCATCTTCGTACCGAGCGGCCTCATCTTCAGGCATCCCATTGAGAAAGCACTGAAAGCTGACAGCGGCAAAAGCAATCGCATCGTCTCTTGATTTGAATGCTTTATCGATACTTACCGACTTGTAGATATCAGCTTTCTCGTTGGTGTAATCGCTTACGACGATGTACATCTGAATCACTCCTTATCAAAGATATCAGTATACTTGGTATACAGCTTACCGTTATGGAAGTAGGTATTGTAATCGCACTGGGTGACATACCACCAGCGTTTCTGATGACCAGCCAGTAGGAAGTCGTGCAGATGGTAAGTTTCTTTGTAGTGCTCGTCCACACGCTGCCGGAAGGTAAGCTCGTCGATCTCGTTAGACGTTTCGACATAATCAGCGATTCCATTGATTTCGTCCTCAGTCATATCGTCGTCCACAACAAAGACCACACGAACGATTTCACCGCCAACACGATGAATCTTGTCCAGTTCGTCCATATGATGCAGATGATAAACAACCCGATCGAATCTTTCAAACGGGAAAAGCATGATGTCTGGATCATTCTTAACATCATAATAACTGGTGTGCAATTCAGTCTGACGACCAAGCTTTCTGCAAGTATCGAAAAAGTGTGCCCACCACTTCTGATGATGAGACCACTGCCATAATGGATCACCGCCGCCTGATACGGACACCCAGTTGCAATCAGCACAATCATTATAAAGGGCGCTCCATAATTCATCACGAGAAGAATACTCCCCTGTCGGCGTCATCTTGAGCTTGTTATTGCGGACGATACACTCAGGGCAGCTGTAGTGGCACCCGAAGTTCGTGATAATACTGAGATACTTATCGGCCATCTTGATTTACCTCTTTCTTATCTATTGTTTTGTGAATTCACGATTGAACATCGTTTCGATTTTTTCGGAGATTCTTATTTTTAATCTCCTCATTAACCAAAAACGACTTCGCCAAACAGTGCGTACTGGACAATTTCGTCGGCGCAGGTGGCATCAATCTGCCCGCAGTCAACGGAGCCATCGGAGTAGTCGATCGCGTCATAGCTGTCTCCGCCTTTTTCCAACCACAGCTTGAAGCCGGCAAGGAATTTGTCGCGGTCGAGCATATAGCAGGTCTTGTCATCCTCAAACGGCTCATCGATCCAGACGGCGAGCTTTCCGCCGCGCGAAATCTGCTCGCTGGCGTACTCACCGAGGTAGTCACCCTGCACGACAACGCGCCAGCACCAGTAGTTGATGCCACCTTCAAAAGCGGACAACATGATGTCGTCAATGTCCTGCTGGGTCAAATAAACAGTAGTCTTAGTGCAGATTTCAAACTTTTTTTCTGTTTCCATTTTCGCAGCCTCATTTTACTTGTTGATATTCGTGCACATTTGGTGGGACGTGAGGGATTCGAACCCCCGTGAAGAATTAACCTCATCACCCGGTTATGAGCCAGGAGCTTTAACCAACTAAGCTAACGTCCCAGAGAGGAGGATTTAACCATGTAACGGCATCGACGAGGAGCAAGCGGCTTACAAAGTTTGCGCAATACTCAGTCGCGTCAGCGGATACAACACATAAGCGAATTGGTCTCTTATGGTGTCCATCCTCAAAGGCTGCCCTTTTCAAATTCACTCTCCGATACTCTGGGCACCGAGCATCTATGCCACTTTCGCAGGCAGTGCCAAATTCGCCTACTCATAATAGAGCCATGCACATCCACTGTGGCGGGTAGCTACTCCCGTTGCATCATGGATATTATTTTCGGTCAGAGCGTTATGGGTGTGTCAGAGGGGGAGTATGATCACCCACGGTGGAATTGCGCCACCCCAGCAGCTTTGTACTACACTACGCCGCTGCATCGAACCTAGCTGGAGCCCAACAGAATCGAACTGTTGTACGACCATCAACTCCATATCAAAGCAGGGTTATCGTACCTGCTCGGCATTTTCAGCCACGAGCGAAGAAAAAGGAAAAGTGAAAGAGAAAAAACTTCGCTTTTTTTGCACAGGGAGAAAGGATAAAGCCCTATGCTATGGTCCGGGTGACCCGACTCGAACGGGCGAAAATCTCTAGGTCCCAAACCTAGCGCGATACCACCTTCGCCACACCCGGTTATATGCCGGTCTTTCCCGGCTGCCAGCCTCAAAGGCTAATGGAGGAAGTAGATAGCTTAGATAGCTGCCGCCACGATCTTTGCAGCCTCCTTAAACACTTTCATGTTCTTATCAGAATTCTGGAAGATATCAGGAGTAGACTTAGGCGGCTTATTGTGAGAACGTACATACGCTTTACGCATTCGGTCCATCTTTGCAGTGCCGATCGCGTCATAGATCTTTGCATAGGTAACCCAATACCCAAGCGTCTTATCGCCCAGCTTTTTTGCAATGGGTTCAACGATCGGAAGCGTGATACTCGGCTTATAGTAATAATATTTCTTTTTCGGCTCTTCAGCCGCCGGTGTTTCAGCCGCCGGTGTTTCAATTTCGACTGCGTGAGCCTCAGCCACAACGACCGGTGCGGGTTCTTCAGCAACGACCTCAGGAGCGGGTTCTGCCCTATGGCGAGTAGGGATCATATCAGCAGGGATCATAGGCGGCTTCTTGGTGAGTGCCGACTTAATCCCCTTTCTGACCTCAGCGTCGTGCTTTTCGTTATCATACCGATCCTTCATGATCGACATAAAGATCGACTTCCACGTTTCGCTGTCCTCGATGATATCCAAGCCGCTGAGGTTCTTGATGTCACCCATGTAACCGACCCGCTCAACATACGCCTTGCGTTCGTCTTTGAAATACCAGCCATAGTTGCGGCCGATATAATCATAAGCCTGTTTCAGAACCGCATTCAGCGTCAGACCAGTCATGCGAGCGATGGAATTGCCGAGCTTGTAGATCTCAGTCCGCCATTCGCTGCGTCCTTTGTATGTAGTGCTATGGGTTTCCTTTGCGGCGGCTGTGGCAGTCTGCTCAGGCTGCTTCTGCGGCTGACCCATCGAGATAAGCTTTCGTTCCAGCTGCTTACAGACGAACAACACATTGTCGAGAGCGTTGCGGTCCTGCTGTCGTGCTGCTTCGAGAGCGTCCATCTTTGAATGAATCTCCGCCAGCGCCTGAGTCATCCGGTCGAATCGCTCCTGCCGCTTGAGCTCAGTCTGATTGGCATTCAGCGATACGGTTTCACCCCGCATCAGAGCGGCGATCACATCCCAGCAGAAATCAATGAAAGCATTCGCTTTGGGTTGAGTGCTGTAACGGCAGATCTCCATGACACCACGCATATTATATACGTAGGTCTGCTGTTTTCCACCAGGGTTACTCAAATTGGTGAACCCTGAAAGCGGGTCGAGACGAGCCGCATTGCGCTTGTGAATCGTTCCAATCGAAATTGAAGGATTCTTATATCCCAACGCCGTGCCAATCTGCTCACGGGTCATATAGAAATCATCCTGAGCTCTGGTGTGATCGACCGCCGGATTCTCATAGACCTGAATCTCCATGTCACCGAACTGCTTGGTGGTGGCTACTTGCATTACTACATTCGCATTCATTTTTTACCTCATCCTTTTCGTTTGGCATTGTAAAGTGTGTTTCGCTTGAAACAAGTATTACACAAAAACGTATCGTTGTCAATTGGAAAATATTCACAAATGACAGCATTACATTTTGTTTGTATTTGTCGCTCTTATCACAACCTTCATTATTATAATATAGGCGATTTGTGATCTAAATCTATCTGAAGCTACTAGCTGGAGATGGTGATCTTTCATGAACCAGGGGTTGTGGCCCAAATGTGGTTGTTGGATGCGTCGGTTGAGGTGTCATAAGGCTCTTTCAATTCCCCTGATGACACCGTTTGGTGTGGCCAGCGATGTCTGGTACCTGCAGTCGACGCGTCTTCCGCCTTCCTCGGGGGTGTCCCCTCATTCTAACAATTCGTTCCGTTCGGCTTGGCCTAAACGTGCTATCGTGGTAAAACCAGATAACAATTCATCACAAATCTGCTCGTAAAATACGGGATTCCTCACATGGGAGGACCGGTTTTCAACATAGTTTTCAACCCGCTTTCTTATTTTATTATGTACTTTTGTTTCAAATTGAGATCTAAATATCTGTGGAGTCCTGTGCCTCACATGCGATCGCTGCAGCCGGCAGCAAGTAGATGAGCTGCGGATGAGCTGCGAGCACGTTTTGGATTTCAGAGTGACGCATTTTCGCTGTATTCCATTCTGGCACGACCGTGAGTTCCTCCCGGTAGGGTCACCTGATGAGCTCCTCGGTCCTCTAGTGGCAGCCACGGGTGGGGTATCTCACTTTAACAATTCGCTCCGTTTGGCTTGGCCTAAACGTGCAAACCTTTCGACTTGCTATTCATCTCAATCTGTTTCGCGGCGACTCTGCTTGCGCTATGCGGAATCGTCGAAGGGCATTGCGTTCATCTCATTCACCTCCTGATTCAAACCTTGCTGTTTTCTCTAATAGAATTACAAGGCAAAAACACCTAACACATCTCAGTAGAGTAATTTCATTACCGAACAATGATGTATGTTTAGAATACAGTCAAACTCTTTATGAATTCGGCTGAGAATCGATGCTGGCCTTATTCTGTCGAGCCGCTTGTACCTTTTTCATTCGCTCACGAAGTTCTGCACGCTGTTCATCGGTCAGTTCGCGAGGCGCTGTCGGCGTTCCGAATCGAACCAGCTTACGCGGCACCGAATACCACTTGCACAGGATCAACCCGTCTTTCGTGCGGTGGATCTTGGCGAGCTTGTACTCGTCAGGATGTTTCTCGCACATGGCATCAAGCTTGCGCCAGTAAACAGGATCGTTGGTGCACACATCGGCCGTCTTATCCAGAGCGCCAATGGTGATAATGGTCTCCTGCTCAGCCCGGGACATCGAAACGCCGCCATGCTCAGGAATGGCTTTCATTATGATTTCTTCCACGATTTATCGCTCCTTTCTTCTGTTGGGCTTACTCATACCACCACATCGTGACGACATTGACATAGGCGGTTTGATACTCGACACCGTTGATTTCAATCGTAACGACCTGGTTGCCGTAGTAGCAGGATTCATACTCTCCTTCAGTCAACAGCGTGCCATCAGGATTGTAGATCTTGGCATACTTGACCCGGTGAAGATTTTCGTCCGGCTCAGATTTTCCGCCGCATCCAGTCAGCATCAGTGCAGCAGCCAGTACAATTGCCATGAAAAACTTACGAAATCGCATTGAATTCTCCTTACTCGTCATCGTCCGTAGGGACATCGGTGCTGCCCCACATGACAACGTAATAATCGGCCTCATCGAGATCCGTCTTGAGGTGGCCGCTCAGTCGCCCGCTGTTATGGTCAACGTCGAAAACGAACTTATTACCGTAGATTTCGAACAGATGACCGTCCCGCTTGCGCTTATTGCGGCAGGTAATGTAGCTTACGCCATCGGTTCCCATCTCCAGTTTGACCCACCTGGACGGCACCCGGATCTGTAAAAACGACTTGCCGCCTTGCGAGATCATAAAGCAATCGTACTGTTTGATCAGCTTGACCAGCTCGCTCGGTTTGAACTCGTGAACACCCATAGTCAGATTAGCCATTAAAATCTTCTCCTCTCGTTTTGAGCATCTTCGCCGCCAAGACTTCCTTCTACTTCTTTCCCGGAATGGTCTTCTCTCTCCTTACAAACTACTCTTATCCCTATAATCCCTTACTACATAATCATCAATTTTATTTTCGCGTCGCTTGTTCATTGGCGATTGCGTAATTGAGTTCGAGTTCGAAATAGGAATGAATTATTGTTGCAAGCGAAAGAATGAACCAGCGATTAAGTTTTCAACATTTTGAACAAGTGAGTTTTCAACATCGCTATCGTATCACTCGTTCTTTTGTGACTTAATTCGGAATCTCAGCAACGACCTGAATCATCTTGATTGAAGTCGGAATGAAGATTCGTCCTTGCAGCATGTTCATAAAAGTAAGCGTCTGAAGCAGATCGAACCAGTGCGAACTCTGTTCAGCAGGTGCCGCATTCACATCAGCGATCAGGCTCTCCACAACCTTATCGTCAAGGAAATCGAGCTGCGTACATGCTTCGCCGCGCTCATAGCTGGTTCCGATCTTAACTTTTGCATCGTATGTAATCTGTACTGACTTCATACTGTTACGCTCCTTTCTATTATACAACCGTTTGGCGTTTTGCTCAACAACTAACAGGCGTTGATTAGTCGCCATTTTCTTCTGCGTCAACGATCTCGACGCTCTCGATAGAATTCGGCACATACATGCGCTTTCTGAATCGCTCCATGGTCTCAAGCGTCGCCTCAAGGTGAATCATCACAACATGCTGCTCTTTTGATCGCTTCTTATACTCTGTATCAATGGCAGCACACAGCGTATCAACCACATCATTTGGCACAGATTCGAACTGGTAAGTAGTCTTCTTATAATCGAGCCGCGTGCTTGTTGCGATTGCTGCACGATATGTTACTTTGATCGTATACAAATTAACACTCCTCTTATTGCGCCGCTCGTTCACACAGAATCGCGGCCGCTTCTTTCAGAACGCAGACTCGTTCAGCTTGGCTTGTACATGTAACATGGTGTTGATAGCAAAGATCTTTAATTCCATTCGCAGCATCGTCCCAGATTCTTAAAGAGGTATTGTTAAGATGACGATCTTGTTGATATTTCGGAATCAAGTAGTCGAGTTCGAACGGGATGTGCTTTTTAATTACATCTAACCCTCCAAGATGATTGATATAACGAATGTTGAGTTCGCGGAACGTAAGCCGCTTATCGGTTTCGTTGTCAATATCACAAAAATGAACACCGACTGCTTCATTGAATGTCATCTGGCAAAACCTCCTCTCCCGTTATTCTTCGAGTGTGATATCATCGTGACCAGCGTCTTCAAGCGGTTCATCTGTTGCCAGCGCAATGATTTCGTCAATGTTGTTTTCGATCAGATACTTCCAATCTTCCAGACGCTGATTGACGATCTCCGTCGCCTGAATAATGACCGCATCCGGCGTGATACGCTCACAGTTGCATTTCAGAGCCAGGATCAAGTCATCGAATGTGACAGGATCAAGAATCGTATCGCTGGGAATCATGTCCTTACCGAGCTTCCAGTCAGCCATAATCAGAACCTCCTGAACTGCACGAACTTGCCATCAGCGTAGCAAGGAGAGTAACACTGAATTCTTGTACCGTATCGCTCAAGGAATGCGTTTACAAAAACAGGTTCGCCCTGAAGAATTACAGCTTCCGGTTTCATGGTCATAACTGTATCAGCCGTATCCCATGCAAGAACTCTGACTCGGACAGAGGAATCAGTCGGCACGATAATAGGTAGCGCACAATCATGAAGAGCGCCATCTGTACACAGCTTGCGAGCTGCATCGAGCTGGGCATTGGACCATTGGGCGATAGAAAGTTCAGTCATGTTGAGAACCATTGCTACGTTTACCCCCTTATTCTTTTACTGATAGTTCTTTTGCCATGATTCTTTCGCGCATCTCGGCTCCAGTTGAGGAAATATAATCGCGGGTAAGAACCCATACATCTTCTTCGCCGCAGATTTCGGCAGGCTCTTTGAATAAGCGAATGGATTCGTCTGGCTTTTTACCACCAAAGATTTCCTTCTTAGCCGCATCTGTGATACAAGGATCATTGTAGATGTCACGCCACCATTTTTCCTGACTTTTAAGATATTCAAGTGCTCGTTCTTCAGTAGCGAAGAGTTCGTAATGGAAGTTATCGTCATGAATCGTTTCGTCGCGGGCTTCGTGAGACATGAAAATTCCCCAGACAAACATACTGTGCCGCCTCCTTTCATTCCATCTCGATTGTGACACTGTTATATTCAGGTGTTCGATACATCACATTAGCTTCCCACATCTTGGCACAATCATAGCTGGCGAATGCACGGTGGACCACCTTGAGTGGGATTTTGCCATTGTTGTCGGCGTAGAATGTAATCTTATAACGCTGGAGTCGATAGCCAGCGTCTGCATAATCGCCCATATTCGGCTGCCTCCTCGTAATGCTTATTTCACTTCTCTCGATTCGATCTGAACAATACGCTCAATCTCATCATCATACCAGTTTTTCCAACGATAACGAAGATTGCGTCCATTGGCATCGAACACGACATCATAACACTCCGGGTCTGCACTCACCGATTTTGCCATTTCGGTCAACATTTTCATAGCACACTCGAGACTGCTATAGACATCCCCATTGTAATGACTGAACATCACCCACGACTGTCCCTTAACTCGCTTGGAATAGAAATTATCTAAGATATGTACCGTCATGGTTACAACTTCCTCCTATTTGTTTTACTACGCATGTAGTGGATGTGGTTACGTCTACCTCGGTACCACCAGTCGCCCGACATAGGCTTCGCAGTTTGTTGCTCCAATTTTTACCAGAGCGCAACTGCAAAGCATTTATTATAAATCTGATTAAAATTCACTGTTATATATTGTGCGCCGCTATAAGTAGCGCCGCCGGATTACTCCTGTGCGCCGCTCGACTGTGCGCCACCTGCTTTTGCACCGCCGGCCTGCTTCGGGGTCGGCATCTTGAGTCGAATCATAATAGTTGCAGGACGGGCATCGGGAATCTGATTGATACGTGCCTTATAAAGCTCTCGGTCTTTCATCTTCTTCACCAGTTCCCGCGTGGCTTCCTTGGACAGCGGCTCGACTTCGGGCTTATGCCCCACCTTGGTGATGGTGGCATCGAAATTCGCAACACGGAAACAGCCCTGCTTATGAGTCTGAAGACGCGGAATTTCAACCGGTTCCAGATAATCCATATTCAGATTCAACCTGCACACCTCTTTCTCAGTGAACAGTTCATCTGCGATATAGATCGACCACTTTTCTTCGTGGTCCCGCTTCTTTCCCATATACATGGGCTTGTTGTTGGCTTCCTTTTTGGTACGATAGTACAGCATAGTTTTTTACCTCTTTTATTTTTTGTGCGTTTATGTATTACTGCGTTCCGCTTAGACGACCACAGCAATCAACAGAGTCAGGGCGATCGAGATGAGGAAAAAATCGCGAATCGTTTCCGTCATTTTGATCGGATCTACGGTATCAAACCAGCGTGCCAGGGTGTCAATCACCTGATTGTAGCGGCGGAAACATCCCAAATAATACAGGCCGGTTCCGATTTGCTGGAGTGCGCCAACCAGAAACAACATGGCGGCGAA
>ENA-ORUX01001923-ORUX01001923.1-human-gut-metagenome-genome-assembly--contig:-NODE-1923-length-14689-cov-46.557059_pt1 | contig 14689 bp, 11 predicted proteins | sample MGYA00242087_ERZ509225 | MGnify/ENA primary metagenome ERZ509225 (study PRJEB26280, sample SAMEA2338864) | human gut metagenome | biome: human gut; feature: human-associated habitat; material: faeces... | reverse complement strand
ACGGTACGGCTAAGAAATCAGCCTTCACCGGTTCTGCAGCGGTTGTAAAGTCGGATGACATCGCGAAGATTTCAAGCTCTAACGCAATGTCTGCACTTAGCGGTAAAGTATCTGGTGTGCAGATCAACTCTGCTACAGGTGCTCCTGGTCAGGAGAGCTTCAGCATCCGCATCCGCGGTATCAGCTCTATCAACGCCGGTAACGACCCGCTGATCATAGTAGACGGTGCTCCTTACAACGGAGACATCAACAACCTTAACCAGAACGATATCGCTTCAATGACCGTCCTGAAGGATGCTGCCTCTGCAGCTCTTTACGGTGCGCGTGGTGCCAACGGTGTTGTCATCATCACAACAAAGAACGGCCGCGAGGGTACTTCTTCAATCACTGTTGACGCTAAGTGGGGTGCTAACACACGTGGCGTAGAGTTCTACAATACAGTAGAAAGTCCTGCCGGATATTATGAGGCATACTATCAGTCATTGAAGAACTATCGTACAAATCTCGGCGATGATGCTGCAACAGCTCACAGATGGGCTCTGGACAATATGTTTGCAGGCGGTTATAACCTTGGCTATAACGTTTACACTGTTCCTGAAGGACAGGACTTCATCGGCCCGAACGGAAAACTGAACCCTAACGCAACACTCGGCCGCGTTGTTAACGTTAATGGCACAGAATACCTGCTCTATCCTGATTCATGGCGCGACGCTGCTTATCAGACTGGTGTACGTCAGGAGTATAACGTTACTGCTACAGGAAGCAACGACAAAGGTTCTTTCTATGGTTCTGCAGGTTATCTGAAGAACGAAGGTATCAGTATCGGTTCTGACTATGAGCGTTTCACAGGCCGTCTGAAGGCTGACTACCAGCTCAGACCTTGGCTGAAACTTTCTGGTAACTTCAACTATGCTCACTATAAGGCTAACTCATTGTCTGGAGATGGTGAAAGCACCACTGGCAACGTGTTTATGGTTAAGGATATGGCTCCTATCTATCCTCTGTACGTCCGTGACGCAGCAGGCAACATCCTGCAGGATTCTAAGACAGGTCTCGCTATGTACGACTGGGGTGATGGCACTGTAACTGGTCTTACACGTCCTGTAATGACAGGTTCTAACCCTATCTTCGCAAATAACTTCGACAAGAATGAGAACGAGGGTAACAGCCTCGATGCTACTGGTACAGCTGAAATCCGTTTCCTCGAGGACTTCAAGTTCACATCAGCTAACACTGTGATGCTCGATGAGACAAGGTTTACAAATACGATGAACCCGTTCTATGGTCAGTTCGCTGCCAACAACGGTTCTGTTCAGAAAACACACGTACGTACATGGGCTTACAACTACCAGCAACTCTTGAACTGGCATCACCTGTTCGACAAGCACGACGTAGAGGTTATGCTCGGTCATGAGTACTATCGTACACGTTATTATTATTTGTCAGCATCTAAGAACAACCTATTCTCTGTATTCAACGATGAGTTGGCAGGTGCTGTTAACACAGGTTCTATGAACTCTTACACAACTGACTACAACGTTGAGGGTTGGTTCGGCCGCGTTCAGTACAACTATGACAACAAGTACTTCGGATCACTTTCTTATCGTCGTGATGCTTCTTCACGCTTCCATCCGGATCACCGTTGGGGTAACTTCTGGTCATTAGGTGGTGCATGGATCATCAGCAAGGAAAAATGGTTCAATGCTCCTTGGGTTGACGAGTTGAAGTTCAAGGCTTCTTATGGTGAGCAGGGTAACGACAACATCGGCAGCTACCTCTACACAGATACATACAGCATTGTTCCTTCTGGTGACGGTGCAGGCGTTAAACCTTCTTCAACTAAGGGTAACGAAACTATTACTTGGGAAAAGAACGGTAACTTCAATACAGGTTTCGAATTCTCATTCTTCCGCGGACGTCTTGCCGGTAGCATCGAGTACTTCTATCGTCGTACAAGCGATATGTTGGCATTCTTCGCACTTCCTGCTTCTTCAGGCTGGAGCGGATACTATGACAACGTAGGTAACATGCAGAACATGGGTGCTGAAGTTGAACTCGACGGAACTCTGATCCGTACAAAGGACTTCGAGTGGGGACTCAACCTTAACTTCACTGCTTACAAGAACGAAATCACATCTATCGCTGAAAAGAACAAGACTCAAACTGTTGAGGGCTCTGAAGGTTATGCAAGCGGTAGCTACTTCTATGGTGAAGGCGAGTCACTCTATACATTCTACATGCCTAAATATGCAGGTGTTGACGAGAACGGTAAGTCTATGTTCTATAAGACAGAAGAAGACGGAAGCATCACGACAACAACAACTCCGGGTGAGGCTACATACTATCTCTGTGGTACAGCTCTTCCATGGGCATACGGAGGTTTCGGAACACGCTTCTCTTACAAAGGCTTCGACCTCGCTATTGACTTCAACTATCAGCTTGGCGGTCAGATCTACGATTCAGACTATGCCGGCATGATGGGTATCACCAGCAGCGGTAGAGGCCATGCTATCCACGCTGACTTGCTGAACTCTTGGACAGAAGAGAATCCTAATACAAACATACCGAAGCTGGTTATCGACGATACAAGTGCAACAACCACTTCAGACCGCTTCTTGACAAGTGCTTCTTACCTGAGCCTGCAGAACCTCAACTTTGGTTACACATTCCCGACAAAGATGACAAGCAAGATCGGTATAGGCAAGCTTCGTGTTTACCTTACAGCTACAAACTTGTGGTTGTGGTCTAAGCGTCAGGGACTTGACCCACGCCAGAGCATTACTGGTGGTGCTTCTTCTGCATATTACTCTGCAATGCGCACAATTTCAGGTGGTATTTCTGTAACATTCTAAAAACATTTAAAAAAACAAATTGAACATTATGAAAAGATTCATGACAATATGCCTTGGTGCAGCTTTAACTCTGATGACTTCAATGTCATTCACAAGCTGTATCGACGAGGTTGAGCCCACAGACGGAGCGTCTGACGGTCAGGTTACGGGCTCTGAATCAGCTGTGGCGTCATTGGTTAGCGGTCTTAACTCATACGCTACAAATATTTGGAATACAACTCAATTCCCCGCAAGTTTCGGCTATCCTGCATTGATGATAATCCGTGACATCCAGTCAGGTGAACTTGCTTATGGTGATAATGCCAACGGATGTCTGTTCCTTAACTGGCTTGGTGATACCTATGTGTCACGTGAGTATATGGTAAACCAGTTCTTGTGGTATTATCAGACACAGTATGCTGGCGCTGCTACTAACGCTATTGAAAAGATTGATACTCTTGCCAGCGATGCCAACAAGGGTTACTATGCTGCAGCTCTGGCTTATCGTGCAATGCTTTATATAGATATGGCACGCGAGTATGAGTGGTTGCCCAACGACATCACTCAGGGTGTCAGCCCCGAAGGAAATGACATCACGGGTCTTACTGTGCCTATCGTTAAGGAAGGCATGACAGAGGAGCAGTGGCAGAACAATCCTCGTGCAAATAAAGCAGATATGGCTGCCTTCATCCTTGGCGACCTTCAGAAGGCTGCAAGCATGATTGGCTATCTTGACGACGCAAGCAAGACAATGCCTCATCTCGACTGTATCTATGGTTTGATGGCACGTTGCTATATGTGGCTTGAGGATTATCCTAACGCTGAGAAGTATGCACGTCTGGCTATCGACAACTCAACATCTGCACCTGTAACACAGGCACAGGCTCTTAACACAACATCTGGTTTCAACGACCTGAGCCAGTGGATGTGGGGTACACAGTACTACACAGGTTACGTTAACAACCTTTACTGCTGGACAGCAAACATGTGTAACGAAATCAGCTATGGTTACACTGGTACACAGCTCGGTTGCTATGTTCAGATTGACGCTAACATGTATAACCGTATCAGCGACGGCGACTGGCGTAAACTCCTGTGGAAGGCTCCAGAAGGAACATCTCTCGAAGGCAAGAACCAGTTTATCAGCGCTGAGGTTGGAGCTCAGCTTCCTGGATATGCTTCATTGAAGTTCCGTCCGGGCGGTGGTAGCATCAATGACTACACTGTAGGTAACGTTGTAGGTGTTCCGTTCATGCGTATTGAGGAAATGTACTTCATCGAGGCTGAAGCTGCTGCACACAGCGACCAGGCTAGAGGCAAGGAGCTTCTTGAGTCATTCATGAAGCGTCACCGCAACCCGAACTACACATGCCGCGCTGCTGATGTTATCGACGAAATCGTATTCCAGAAGGCTGTTGAACTTTGGGGTGAAGGTCAGTATTTCTATGATGTTAAGCGTCTGAACAAGACTGTTACAAAGGACTACACCGGAACCAACCATACAGCACCTTATCTGTGGAACACAACAACTCGTCCTTCATGGATGAACTGGCAGATAAGTCGTTTGGAGGAAATGAACAACAGCGGAGTAACTGGATACAACAACCCGACACTCGCAGATCAGCCTTATAAAAAATAATTAAATAAGTAAACAATAAAACAGAAAATATCATGAACAAGATATTCAAACATTCCATGATGCTCCTCTTTTCGGCACTGGCACTCGTGCTGGGCTCATGTACCGAAGAGTTTGAGTACATAGGAGCAACGATTGAAGGAGAGCAGGTGTATTTCAGCAATGCGCTTTCTTCAACAGTGAACCTTGATCCTAATGCCAGTGAGGTGAAAATACCGGTAAACCGCATCCAGCGTACCGGTGAACTCACTGTAAACTTCAATGTAACTACATCTGAAAACTGTGCAGTTAGTGTTCCTTCTTCTGTAACTTTTGCTGACGGCGACTCTGTAGCATATCTGACTGTTACTTACGATCCTCAGACAATACAGATGGGTCACTTTGATGATGTTACTGTAGCTATTGCAGATGCTAACTATACAACTCCTTACGGAAGTTCATCTTATACATTCACTATCGGACTGTCTGAGTGGAACTCAATCGGTACAGGACTTTATCGCGATGCAATCTATCCGGGCTTCTATGGCGCAGATCAGCTGACTTACAACGTAGAGATTCAGGAGAACATCCTGAAACCGGGTTACTACCGTATCGTAACTCCTTACGGACCTGGCACAACATTCTATAACACTTATGTTGCTACAGGTATGATGGCATGGGCTAACAAGGAGAACACAAGCGTAGTTATCAATGCAACAGATCCTAACTTCGTTTATGTAACAGGCGACTTCTATCCTGGTACAGACGACGGTATGGCTTCTCAGGGATATGGTGTAATGCACGTATTCAGCATCGTTGACGAGGCTATCAAGCAGGGCAACAGCCTTGAGGATATCAAAGCAAGCGAGCCGGGTCTCTTCGGAACTCTGAAAGACGGTATGATCACTCTGCCTACACAGAGCATTTATGTAAACTTCGACGATTCATTCACTCCGCTTGGCTATCTTGACACAACAGGTTGGGCAATTGCTCTGCCGGGCAGCGAGTTTACTGACTACTCTTCTTCGTTCACATACACAGGCCGCTTCACAGACGTTGCAGGCAACAACTACGCTGAGGGTACTATCACTCTTGGTGAGGATGTAGCTAACGCAAAATATGTATTGGCTGCTGACGGTGACGATATCAATGCTATTGTTGAAGCTATCGCTGACGGTTCTCTCGAGGCAACAGGTATCACTGAAAGCGGTGATGTAAGCATCCAGATAGCAGAAGGTGGTAAGTATACAATGGTTATCGTTACATTCGATGCTGAAGGCAACATGAGAAGCAACTCAGCTACTACATTCACATTCAGCACTGGTGGCGGTTCAGGTACAGCTAACTGGCAGCCTGTAACATCTGGTACATACGACCAGAACTACTTCCCGAACTTCATCACAGACGAGAACAACCAGCCGGTAGGTAACCCGTTCGGCGATGGTACATATTCAACAACTCTCTATGTTGACGGTAACGACCAGACTCACTACAAACTTGAGCCTTGGCTGACACAGGAAGGTAGCCTTGAATTCACTCTCGACGATAGAGGTGTCATCTCATTCGATGTCATCGATACAGGCGTAGACTCTCAGACAGGTTACGGTAATGTGCTTGTTGTAAATGCTAACGACATGTTTGCTGATAATCCTAATTATCCGTTCAGCTTCTATGCTGAGGAAGGTATCTTCGCATTCGGTATGATGTATTATGTTAACATGAACGGCCAGCAAGGCTGGATGGGTGGTGCAACAGAAACATTCACTCCGTCACAGAGCGGTGCTCCTTCAATGATTAAGATGCCGGCTGCTAAGAAGGGTGTTAAGAGCTATAAAGCTGTCAAGGGTGTTAAGAAAGTGCTCAATGCTAAAGTTGACAGAAGCTATAACTCTAAGTTCTTCAGCAACAGAGGACTGACTATCAAGAAATAATGTGATGAATGCTGTGAGTCAAGTTCTTCACTGTAAGACTTGACAATACGACAGACATCATTAAATAACAAGAAAGGCCCTGCCTGACCAATGTGTCGAGGCAGGGCCTCTTGTTTTTTGATATAATTATAATAATACAAGTATTGTCATTCGGGATAAAACATTCTCAGATGAGTGAGATATATAGTGCTATAAATGTTAAGAATTTGTCTGTTTTTAGTATTTGTATCTCATCAGATATGTGCTTTTCGCCTCTTGATTCGCCCTTTCAGATGGGACAGACGACAGTCTCTCCTCATAAAAACTTATTTATGAGAAGGAAAAAAATATTTTTGCTGACGCATGTTAAATATAAAAATTTACTATTATATTTAATTTAACACATATTAGATTTGGCTTAATGTTAGCGGCCGTGATAATCAGTCTATCAAGGCAAATTATGAAATCAATAAATTTAGGGGTTTAATAATATTCTAGTAATCCTTTGGGATTCAGACTGTACGCTTGACATACTAATCAGTTCTGTACGTTGCGTCTGTTGGCATCGGTCTTTGCAGATGCGTCAAGAATTATCTTACAGACTTTAGCATCTTGTCAATGCATTTGCGCTTTTGGCCCATGTCCGGGTGGACATACAGATTAAGCGTCGTGCTTACGCTTGAGTGGCCGAGAATTGAACTTACAGTCTTGTAGTCGCAGTTGCTCTCTATACATCGTGTTGCAAAGGTATGTCTCAGACCGTGGAACTTCATTGCGGGCAAGTTCAGCTTGCTCATGAAGCGTTTGTAGTAGTGACGGTAAATTCGTGGCTCAAGCGGCTTTTCGGTGTTAGTCAATACGAAGTATGTGCTGTTGACAAGACCAATAATCGGCTTCAGCAGCCGTAGTAAATCGCCACTTATGGGTATGTCGCGTATTGAACTGGCTGACTTTGGCGTGCTTATAATGAGCTTTGTGTATTTATGTCCGTCTTCTATGACATAAACCCGCTCAATGGTGCGGCGTATGCAGATGGTCTGAGTCTTTACGGATATGTCGCTCCATTTAAGCGCGCAGATTTCTCCGATGCGCAGTCCGGTGCAAAGACAGATATACAGACCAAGGTTCTTGAACGAGAAATGTGATTTCAGAAATGTCATAAGCTTTCGCTGTTCGTTAATAGTAAGAACCTGAAACTCGTGTCTCTCTGCTGTTGTCGGGAACTTGATGTCCCATTCACAATGTTCGAGCCATCCTTGCCGTGTCCCATAGGCCACAATCATCTTCAGCACGAGCAGTATGTCTCTCACTGTGCGCTGGCTTAAGCCTGCCTTCAGTTTGTCAAGAACAAATTGCTGAACGTTGCTCTCTTTTACCGAGTGCATGTCGCCAAGCACCGGCAAAATGTGCTTCTCGGCATTGGTTACATAAGTGGCAAACGTCGATTCCTTGACGAGACTTACTTTCATCTCACGCCATGCGAGATAGACTTCTTTGATAGTTTTTCTTTCCATAATTTATACATTTTAATTGTTTGTCGCTATAAAAGTAATAAATTATGATATTTAGATGGCAGAAATAGCAAAAAAGGATGAATTTCAAATAATGCATTATATACCTACTTCATCTTATGTGAATCACGCTGATGTGTTCCGCCGTCCCTCAGCTTTCATCCGTCATGAAGTATGGCTACTGAAAGCTGGCGTATGCAAGAAACTTAATGATTTTAAAGTTGCTGTCTGAAACAGTTGGTGATAAACAGCGGACGGGGCAGGGCTCCTATATGTAAATTGACTCGCATTGATCAGCCTGGCTTATTGCTACTTATGGGTGTATGACGAAGCCATGGCTGCCACTTTCTGCTGCAGGTATGCTATGAAACCTTCATCGCCAAGCACCTCAATGTCGTCGAACAGGCCAAGCACAAAGCGTCCTATGCCTGCATAGCTGCACACCGGCAGATCAAGCCTGTGGCGTCCGTCGCTGCATGTGGTCATGTTGGCCTCTGCCGCGGGATATTCTTCGCGGAACACGTTGTAAGACAACTGGCCCAGCAGCATGCTTACGGGCATCATCTTTTCACCGCTGAACATAAATACGTCGGTGTACATCTGCTGATGGCGGTCTTTGTATGCCCACTCCGTATCGAGCAGCTCCACCTCCTGCATGCGGCTCACCTTGAAGGTCTTGTTAAGCTTCGACGACGGCTCATAGCAGCGCACCTCATTATTGTTGTTCATCAGCAGGAACGGCTCAACGAGCCTGTCCTTTGTGGTGCGGCTGTGAGGCGATGCATAGCCATGTATCACCACCTGACGCTGCAGCTTTATGGCATCATACAATACGCCGATGTTGTACACCTTCTGCTCTCGCAACTCGTCGTTGTTTATGATGTCGAAGTCGTAGAAGCGTTCAAGTTTCTTTCTGAGGTTGTCCGCCAGCACGTCGCCTTGTCCGGCCTTGTCCAGCAGGCGCCTTATCATCACCGCCTCCTCTTCGGTTATGGATATCCGCTCTATCAGGCGGTTGAAGAAAGGCGAATTGCGGTCGATGCTGTAGCAGTTGCCGTGCTTGTATACCTTAAATCCGCTGTCGCGGAAAAACTCAAGATAGTAATACAGGTTGCGGCGCGATATGCCGAGCTTCTCGCACAGCCGCTCAATGGTGTATGTGCGGTTTTCGGTGAGCAGCTGCAGCAGATACAGTTCGCGTTCGAGTTTGTCGTGTCGCATAGATTCTTTATTAACGTGATAATTTGCGGCATAAGCGTTGTTGCCTGCCGGTGCGTGTCTTTGGCCCTTACATACGTCATAAGCCGTCAGAACGTGCATAAATGGCTTTTGCCGCTTTCCTTTTGTGCCATTGTCTGCTTTGTTCTGCGCTTCAGATGCTGATGGTCTACTCAGACGTTTGGCTAAAGCAGCCTGAACGTCTTGCGGTGATATGGCGTAATGCCGTGCTCGGCAATGGCCTGGCGGTGCTTCTTTGTGGGATAACCTTTGTTTGATATCCAGTCATACTGCGGATATTCCTCAGCCAGGCGGTCCATGTAGTCGTCACGGTAAGTCTTTGCCAGGATGCTTGCCGCCGCTATCGACATAAACTTGCCGTCGCCCTTTACCACTGTGGTGTAGGGTATGAAGTTGTAAGGCTTAAAGCGGTTGCCGTCTACGATGATGGCCTCCGGGCGCACCTTCAGTCCGTCAAGCGCCCTGTGCATGGCCAGGATGCTGGCATTAAGTATGTTAATCTTGTCTATCTCCTCAGGTGTAACCACGCCCACGGCCCATGCCACGGCGTCGCGCTCTATTATCTTGCGCAGCTCGTAGCGCCTGTGTGGCGTAAGCTGTTTCGAGTCGTTAAGGTCGTCGTTCCTGTAGTCTTCAGGCAGAATAACGGCCGCCGCATACACGCTTCCGGCCAGGCACCCGCGCCCGGCCTCGTCGCATCCGGCCTCAATCAATCCTTTGTTCAGCGAACTTTTAAGCATATTTATTTTCAGTTTATTGTTATAAGCCATGTCACGCAGCCATGTGCCCTGGCCGTCATCTTGCAGTTGGCAGACTGCCATGTGCCGTTCATTAGGTGCAGATTTTACGCTTATTTAACAGATAACGGCCAGAGTTTGAACTTATTGTGCACAAACAAGCATTTATTTTGCACACGGAAAGCCACACCAAAGCGTGGCACATATATAAAAAACAATATTTACAACGAAATAAAAAACACTTAAAACATACGATTATGGAAAAGCAGATAACACTGGAACAAGCCGGCACTGCATGCGGCAAGATTAATTCAATGATAAAAAAGGCAACCAGTATGCTTAACGCTCCGCTCCGTCTTCTTGGCAGATATTATTCATATGTGATAGAGCGCGACCTGGACATGCGCCAGACAAAGGCCATAACCGAAGCCCAAATGGCATTCTTTGCCACCATACTTCCGGTTGAGATGCCCATACTGCTGCATCTGGCAGCCTGCATATGGTTTATCATGTCGCTGAAGAAGTGCCGCTCTTTGCTGAAGTGATGCAGCCTGAATGTATGCCGGCGGCAGCATCATGAAAGGGGTTGCATTGCTGAATTAAAGCCGTTCTGTAGCTTGTCAGCACTGTAGCTGCGTGTAGATGTCTTGTTGCCGACAAACAAACCACTGGTTTAGACATAAAAACTCGGCCACTTTTGATACAAAAGTGGCCGAGTTACGACCCGAAAACAATAGGTTAATGATTTGAAACCAATACGTTGTGTTTTGCTTTCGGTTTATGTTTTAATCGCTGCTCAGATGATTGTTTGTTAATTAAAAAGGCGTGTTTCCCTTTCGAATTTTCGGCCGTTTGAAGCTATGCTTCTTTTGCGGTGCATATGCCGTGTGAGAACTTTTTGCAATAAACTTGTTTCTGCCTGCGTCATAGATGTTCAATGATGCTTTCATGCAGCATTGTCCACGTGCTGTATTATGCTTTGCGTTATCGGCATTGTAAAATAGTGAAAAAGAAATGCCGCCCTGCGCTGTAAAACCGGCATCGGTCCGGCTAGTTGCGCATGGCGGCATATATGTTTGATGTGTGTGGTTCGTAGTGTTAAGTTGGCGTCCGCGATAATCGCATCTGCATAGCGTGCCATTTATCTTGTTGTTTAACATGCTCACGCACCATACTGGCGACATTCCTCTGTAGATGCATCTGGTACGCCAACTATTACATCAGGATAGTTGCATGATGTCCGACATAGAGATGCTGCCTGTTGCGGGATTGTATCCGCTGTGGCGAGACTGCTTGTCTTCGTTGATTTTGTTATTCGTCATAACATAATCAGTCTGCCATAAGCTTCATCACCTTCTGTCCGTTGCCGCATACGATTGTGGCAATATAATATCCGCGGTCGAGGAAACTGAGGTCGGCAGTGTCGTCTGCTGTGGCAGAGTAGACCTGACGGCCCGACATGTCACATACGGTGAGGCGGCTGAATCCGTCTTTTACCATGAGTGTGCTGCCGTCCCATGACACGTGCATGGGCTTAGCAACGTCGTTTTCTATTCCTGCAACGCCCTCGTAAGGCACCTTTGCTTCTTCTGCGTTTAGCACGCGGCAGTTGTTCTTGTCTTCAGCATCATAGTTGGCCACAAACGCCACTACGCTTAGCCTGCCCGCATCCCATCCGGTCTGCATCGGAACAGTATAGTCGGCTGTATAGCCTTTTATGTCAATAGGCTCTCCCCATGTCGGCGTTACGCTCTGTCTTGCCATGTGGCGATGGTAATATCCGCCGGATGCACCGCTCTGGTTGGTAGAGTAGACGCTGTCTTCAGAAACAAAGACAAACAGGCGTGGCGATTCCACGTCAGTGTCTATAAGCTGCTCACCCTCAACATGGATGAGTATGTTGCCGCTTTCGTCCGTTTTCACCGTAGGTTCAACCGATACGAATGCCGGTGCGCAGCTCTGTTCGGCATAGAGAGTCTTTAGCTTTGATGCACCAACGCTCACCACAGGCACTCCGTCTGAATAAATGTCGGGATAGTTGTCCGACATCTCCGTGCGGTCGAGCATCACGGCAGGAGCGTAGAGTCTGCCTTCTTTGTAGAACCACTCATACTCCTTGCTTGCTGCTATGGTATAGTTGTCCTCGTAGAAACCGGCATGATGGCCCAGTTCTATGATTCTTTCGCATGTGTCGGCAACGGCAGAAATCTGCTTGTGAACGGTAGGGCAGTTGGTGCAGCGTTCCGTAGAGAACACCTCGAGCAGCACCTTGCGCTGCGGCATTACGGAGCGGCAGAGCACCTGTTTCGTGCGCGATGTGTTGTCAGACGGGTCGAAGTCGGCCTCGCCGTTTACAGCCGATATTTCCACGCTTACCTTTGGCTCGCCTTCAGACAGGATGCGCAGTCCGTTCATCTCGAAGGTGCCTGTGCCGCGCGGCTTCACTTCCGTTACGCTTACCGTCTCTGTGGCCAGGCTGTCGCCAACGTGATAGGTGAACGTGAGGCTTTCAACCGGCACGGAACCAAGATTGATAAAGTCGCCCGAGAAGGCCATCGGCTCGCCCAGCCGGGCGTATCCCGGCATGACAATGTTGCCTAGGCTGACGTTGCAGCGCGGCAGATTGTCGCTCTCTACTGTGGCATAAAACGCTGCACTGAATCCCTCTACGCTCGGCTTCCATTCAGAGCCGTCGGTGCAGATATACTCTTCGCCGTCCACAAGGCTCAGGGCATACGGAATGTTCAGTATGCCTTCTACGAGATAAGACATATAAAACGCCTTGCCGTCAATCCTGAACGGCTTTTCAAGGCGCACCTCGTTCCATCCGTATTTTTCAAGGGTGGCTGTCTGTTCATAAAGTGCCTCGCCTCCGTCAAGGCTGCTTCTGATGGCGAAGTGTACGGTAGAAGGCTCCATGATGCTTGACCAAATGTGGAACGATACGATGTCCGTGCCGCTATATGCCTGCATAAGCGTTTCTGGGAAGAATACGGCCGAACCGCCAGCCGGAGATTCTTTGGCGGCGGGGTAGAAAGACACGGCGTTGCCCTCGCAGTAGCCCAGCTTCATGCTGTCGGCATATATCGTTTGTGTAGCAGCCAGCATAAGTGCCAGCGTTAAGATAATCTTGCTGACGTGGCGCGTTGCTGACGATAAAATATAATTATGCATAAATGTTCATTGTGAATTAACTTGCAGACAAAACTGAAAATGTGACAGGACGCACTGCCTGTCACATTATGTCAAAATGATTTTCAGCCGACATTATATCAGCCTGATGTTAGTGCTGTTTTAGCGTAACACCTTGAATGTCTTAGAACCGCCGTTGTAAGAAACCTTTACAACATAAGTGCCTGAAGGCAGAGATGACAGGTTGAATGCTTCTCCCTGGCCGCCTTTCATTACGAGGTTGCCGCCAACGCCATATATTTCAGCGCTGTTGTATTCGCCGTTTACGTACAGTGTTCCGCCCTTGCGGTAGTCGATGCTTACATCGCTCTTTACAGCCTCAGGCTTAGATATGCCGGTAGCTCCTTTTGAAACGATCATAGCGGGGCAGTTTACAACACCGAAACCAATGTCTATAGTCTCGCCGCCGGCAAGAACCTTTCCGTCAGTGCTGCAGTCGAGAAGTGAATACATGCCGCCTGCCGGAACAGCCTGTGCCTCGCCGTTCTCGTCATAGGCAACAGACGGACCGAATTTATATCCGCCTCCTGCGCAAGTAACCAGCTGGTCGAAATATACGATGCTGCCGTCGGCCTTTACGCTAAAGTATTTGTACACGTCAGGGTCGTCAAGGAAGTAGCCGTACATGTTTCCTTCTGCATCGATGCTGCAAAGTATTCCTCCGTTGAATGTATTTGTTTCAGGGTCGTCGCAGCTGAACACGTTGTATAGCTTGCCGTCTTTGATGTATGCAGGATTCTGTCCGCCGTTTTCAGCAGTATTGACACCTACAACGGTGTTGCCGTCTTCACTGATGCCGTACACATAGAAGGTGTTTATTCCGAGGTCGTCATAAACCTTCTTTATTTCGTTGTTCTCCCATACGACAGGCAGCAAATATACTTTCTCAATGCCGAAGTCTTCGTCAATCTCACCTGTTGATACATAAACCTGTCCGGCCATATATTTTCCGTCAGATGAAACGGCGCGTACGCAGTTGAGTGTGCGCGTTGAGCTGAACTCGTTCGACTGGTCAGAAGAATAATTCTCAGGTACAGGCAATAGTTTCCATCCTCCGTCAGGCGTAAATGTTGCAGGCCATTGTCTTACATAAGTCTCACCTGTCAGCAGCGAGTCAACGCTACCTGCCATAAGTCCGTCGTTGGTTACGTCGTTAAGAGTTGAATATCCTCTGGAATAATCCCAGGCCATGTTGATGACGTCTGGTGCGTCGGCATTCCAGTAGTAGCTCGTCATCGAAATCAAATCGTCCACGCCAACGGCATATTTGCCATTGTTTGACACATGATTAAATACACCGCAAACCGGTGTTTCATAGCCTTCGATTATGAAAACTGCATCGTTAAAGTTGTAAAGGGTTGCCTCTTCTTGGGCTGATGCACCGCAAGCTAAACTTGCCATTGCTGCTAAAAGTAGTAATTTTTTCATAAGCACTTTAGTTGGTTTTTAATTTGCGTAGATTTGCAGCAACAAGAATATAAAACTTATGTGCTGCTCTTAGTTTCTGTTTGCAATGATACAAAATTATTTTATAAAAGTATTGATTATTTGTAATAAATATGATAAAATTAAATTATTTTAATAAGTTTGACTGATTTATACCTCAAATCCGCAACTACGCGCCTAATATGATACAGAAGCGAAAATAATCTGC
>ENA-ORUX01001921-ORUX01001921.1-human-gut-metagenome-genome-assembly--contig:-NODE-1921-length-14713-cov-3.241643_pt1 | contig 14713 bp, 10 predicted proteins | sample MGYA00242087_ERZ509225 | MGnify/ENA primary metagenome ERZ509225 (study PRJEB26280, sample SAMEA2338864) | human gut metagenome | biome: human gut; feature: human-associated habitat; material: faeces... | reverse complement strand
GACAAACAATTAACTTTTAGAAACTAATCACTTTTAAATTTATTTCAGATGAGACAAACAACAAAATTTTATGCAGTTTTATTGTGCGCAGCGTTGGGCTTCTCTACATCAATTCAGTCTTGTAAAGACTATGATGATGATATTGACAGCCTGAATAAACGAATCGATGCTGTAAACAAAAGCCTTGAGGATCTGAAAAAAGATTTCGGAGCTCTTGCTTTTGTCAAAGATGTGAAATGGGACGAATCAACCCGCACACTGACCATCACACCGGCAACCGGTAATCCTGTGACTTATACCATAGCTGATGCCGATACTAAGGATGGAAACACCCAATATACTTTGGAAACAAAAGCAGAGGGTAAAACTGTTACCATTACTTTAAAAAACGATAAAGGCGAAGTTATTTCTGCACCGACAATCACAATGCCTGACACGCCGGCTGAATTTGATGGAACAAAATTGACTATTGGAGAAAAGGGAGCTATTTTATATGATGGCGAACCGACTGGAGCAACTTTACCTCAAGTTACCATTCCGGGAATGACTATCACAGAAATCAAAGATGCTGCCGGTACAGTCATCGGTTACACCATCAAATATGGCGATAACGAACCGGTTAACTTAAAATTGATTTCTGAAAAACTGCAAGGTTTGGTATTCATACCTGACTTTTACTATCAGGGAATTGAAGCTATGGCTGCCAATACTTTCTACTACAAGGCTCTGACATTGCCTACTGTTAACGCAAACGACGACTTTTCTACTGATAAAGCCACAGAAGGAAAAACTTTCTCTTTAACCCCGAATTTAGTTGCAAATTACCACCTGAATCCTTCAAATGCTGCTGTCAGCGATCTGAAAAAAGAGAACATGTTCTTCATCGCTGAAGATAAAGCATATACTAAAGCTGGTGCACACAATGTTGAGGTTACTGACTTCAAAGTAAATAAGGGTGTATTGACAGTTCAGGCCGGCTTGAACAAAGGTATGCTGAAAGACATTGAAAAAGACGGTGAAGTTACAGTTTTGGCTCTGCAAGTAGGTACCAAGAATGCAGAAGGTGATACCCTGATTACTTCCGACTATGCCGCTGTTAAAGCAAGGGAAGTGAAAAATATTGTTTTGGCCGATGCAGCAAAAGGATATCAAGCTACAGAGGTACATTTTGTAACTACAGCTGCCGAAGCTATTGCCAATGACCCGCAATTCACTATCCTTTGGGATAATGCTAAGGGAATCGACGTAGCTGAATTGGTAGCGACACATGCAGATGATGCTGACAGCAAGCATATTAGTCTTGATGAAAAGGCTTCAACCGATAAAATCAAAGCCTACGGATTCAAGTACAAGTATGAATTGATTGGATACCTTGCAGGTGACAATAAGACTTCTCAGAGTGCTCATGCAGCAATGAACGGTTCTATTTTACGTGCACAAACAACACAAAACGGTTTACAACAGGCTTTCGGTGCTGAGCAGAATCGTTCAACCATCGGTCGTATGCCGTTGGTACGTATAAGCTTGATTGATACTGCTGCAAACAACGTAGTAGCTGTAGCTTACATCAAATTCAAAATCACAGACAAAGAAGAAGTTGCTCCAGTCGATGAGGTATTACATGTAGCAAACTTTACTTTCAACGACAAGTACACAGTTGGCTGTACTCCTGCTTCTTACAACTTCCCGTTGAATTGGGCTAAAGTAGAGGAAGGTATCTACACCGCATTGAATATGTCTAAAGAAGAGTTCGAAGGTGAATTCAAATTGGAATTCTATACCGATCCGAATCTGGAACAATTCACTAACACAACCATCAACGCACAGAAAGTTACGACGAGATTGGGCATTGCCTCCAGAAAACAGGATAATACTGGTGGCGAAATGACCGACGTACTGGCATGGGAGGTATCTCAGGCAGAAGCTTACAATATATTCTCTGCAGGTGCAACAGAAGCTAAAATCATCGTTCGTTTCGTAAGAGAAAATGCCAATAATACGAAACACTATGTATATGTAACCTTGACCTGGAAACCGGCCGAATTGAATGTAGAGCCTACAGGAGCCATTTTAGACGATGCGAACACTAAATTCACAAGTGCTTGGTTTGCAGAAGATAAAGGAACTCCTGGATTCTATGAAGTTCACTTCAATGTTGAGGTTCCTAAGACTGATGCAACTTGCAAATTCGAAAAGAATATTCTTGACGTATTTGTTGGACAAAAAGTACTGATTAGCGATGTTGATAAAACGACATATCCTTCATTCACAGCTGATAAGTTAGTTAAAGAATTTGTATTCGTTACTCCTGACGAAACTATAGTATCCGGTTCTGATGATAATAGCTACAAATTAAGCGTAAGTACAGACGGCCTGACATTGAATGCAACCCTGTTGGATCAGAATGGTAAGGAAACTGCAACTAAAGATGCTGTAGCTGTATTGTCGACTACTACAGATGCAGATGCTACTAACAACTTTGTAACTTACCAAGATAATGACATTGCAAAAGCAGTATTGAACTATGCCGGACACTTAGCCCTAGGTAAAAATGAAACTCTGACTGCAAAAGTACAGGTAAATGTAGTTAACGGTTGTGACCAGAAGTTGGATGTTGCCAACAATACATTCGATGTGAAGTTCTTGCGTCCAATCTCTATCGAGGCTACCGATGGTTCTTTGGAAGATGCTAAAGACAATGGTTCTGATCTTGCTTTGAAGGACGCTATGCAGTTTGTAGATTGGAGAGGATTTGAATTTGTTCCTGATAACATGAACTATTTCGAATACTATGGTGTTGAAACAATCGCTATCAATGTTGATGACATCATGTTAGGCGGTAAGAAACTGAAAGACGTGTATCCTGCTGCACGGGTTGATTATTCCGAAACGACAACGGATAAGATCGCAAGTGGAGATTTCGGTACAATCACCTGGCATAACAACAGTACAGCATTGTCTGCAGATATCACCATCGAGTTACCGGTAGAGGTTACTTACAAATGGGGTACTTTCAAAGTTCCTGTTCCTGTTGTGGTTAAGAAAACCATTGGTCAATAAGATATTGAAGCGGATATATCATTGACAGAGGGGGCGTGAATGCGCCCCCCTTTTTTATCAAATACGATTTTACACATGAGAATACTAGGATTGTTATTGTTGCTTGCAATGGGTCTTGCCGCTTGCCGCGATAAGGGCCCGAAGACAGAGGTTGTCTATGCTACCGACCCCAATGTCATGAAGGTAGGATCAAAGGATTCTGCAGCTGTCAAAACCCTCGTCACCATGTTTATGGATCGAATGAAGTCTGGGCATCCGGATTCGGCACTGATGCTGCTGCGCACGGCAAAACCGGATTGCGAACCACAAGGTTTGAACCGGGAGGGGTTTATAGAGTTCATGAAAACATACAGACAATTCCCGGTGGCAAATTATACGTTGGAATATATTAAATTTAAGAATCCCAACAATAATGAAATAAAATGCAGGATATTAACATCAGACAACACAAAGCTAAACTGGTATTTTAAACCTGTTCGCTACCTTGGTCGTTGGAGTCTTTGCCTTAAAGACAAAGTAGACGATCCGTTGGAGTGAAAATGAATTAATCACAAAATCCATTATCATGAATATGAAACAAACAATTTTAGCCGCCTTGCTTTTAGCAAGCACTACTTCTCTTTTCGCCCAAAAGGAGACAGAGAAAATTGAGTTCCGCCCGCATTGGTATATGCAGGTTCAGGGAGGTATCGGTCATACGATCGGAGAAGGTAAGTTTTCCGACCTGGTGTCGCCGGCAGCAGCCCTGTCGGCAGGCTACCGTTTTACGCCCGTGTGGGGATTGCGCGGAGGATTCAGCGGATGGCAGGGGAAAGGCTGTTGGGTGAATCCCCGACAGGAGTATAAGTTCAATTATGCACAGCTGAACGCAGAGGCCACTTTCGACATCGCCAACTGCCTCGGAGGATTCAATCACAAGCGTTTCTTCAACCCTTATCTGTTTGCAGGTATCGGGGTCAACATGGCTTTCAACAACGACGACGCTGTTGCCCTCAATGAGGCTGGAAACAAACTGCAATATCTATGGGACGACACCAAGGCTTTCGTGGCAGGCCGTCTGGGAGTAGGGATGGATTTCAGAATTTGTGATGCCGTAGCGTTTAACCTCGAAGGGAATGCCAATACCCTATCCGACCATTTCAACTCGAAGAAAGCAGGAAATGCCGACTGGCAATTCAACATTCTTGCCGGCGTGAGCATCCGCTTCGGCAAGGGATATACCAGGAAAACACAAAAGGCTGCCCCGACTTCTATCCCACCCCGGAACGTACCGAAGGAAGAGCCGAAAGAGGACCCGAAACCGGTTGTCGTGCCTGAAAAAAAGACAGAAAAACTTCAGCCGATACAGGTAAATGTGTTCTTCAAAATCAACTCAGCTGTGATCCGCCCGGAGGAAGCCGGCAAAGTGGATGAACTTGCCGCTCATCTGCAAAAAAATCCGGCAGCGCAAGTTACCCTGACAGGATATGCCGATGTGCAGACCGGCAATCACCGTCTCAACAAGACGCTTTCCGCCAGACGTGCACAGGCCGTAGCCGATGCACTCACGGCAAAAGGCATTGCCGCCGACCGCATCACCGCCGACTCCCAAGGCGATACCGTCCAGCCATTCGCCACTCCGGAAGAAAACCGGGTCACCATCTGCATCACAGCAGACGCTCCGGGCATGTAACGACAAAGACATCCCCTAAAAGAAAATTGCCCTCTGAAAGCCGTTCAAAACTTTCAAAGGGTATTTCCTAACTTCGTCATCCAGAATCAGCAAAACAATGCCTTTTCCGTAAACTCCCCGACTTTCAGGTATTTCCGATAGATTTCCTCATACAGCTTCGCATTGGCAGCATTGGGAGTATATTCCATAGCAAACCCGGAGCTCATGGCCTTCTGAGCATCTTCAACACGGTTATATACCCCGGCCGCGGTAGCCGCAAACATAGCAGCTCCCAGGGCACAGGCCTGATCAGTCTTACAGACTTTGATCGGCATATTCAAAACATCACTCAGCGTCTGCATAACAAACGGAGATTTCAAAGCAATTCCTCCGATTCCGATCACGCTATCGATCTGAACCCCCTCATTCCGGAAACGATCGACGATCGCCTTCGAACCGAAAGCGGTAGCCTCTACCAAAGCCCGGAAAATACGGGGAGCGGTACTTCCCAAAGTCAATCCGGTAATCGTTCCCTTCAACAACTGATTGGCATCCGGGGTGCGCCGTCCGTTCATCCAATCGGTAGCAATAACCGTACTTTCTTCCGCCGGTATCTTTTCAGCCTCGGCCGTCAAAGCAGGAATAATCCGGTTGCAAGCTTCTGCCACAAGCCGCTCTTTCATCTCCTCATCCAGCAAATCGCTCTTTCCGACTATCTCTTTCAACGGGAATTCCAACACCCGTTTAAACCAGGCATAAATATCCCCGAATCCCGATTGTCCGGCTTCCAAACCGACCATACCGGGAATAACCGACCCATCTACCTGCCCGCAAATGCCTTTGATCAGTTTATGTCCGATCTCCTCATAAGTAGCCACCATGACATCACAAGTCGATGTACCGATCACCCGCACAAAAGTATGCGGAGTGACCCCGGCTCCGACAGCTCCCATATGGCAATCGAAAGCACCTCCCGCAACCACGACTTCTGTAGTCAACCCCAGGCGTTCAGCCCATTCCGGTGATAACTTACCTACCGGTTTATCGGCAGTCTCCGTCTTTTCAAACAAGCGTGAACGAAAACCGGCCAACAAAGGATCTAAAGTGGTCAGAAACTCCTCACTGGGTAATCCTCCCCATTGTTCGTGCCACATCGCTTTATGGCCACAGGCACAACGGCTGCGGACGATATCGTCACTCTTGGTCACTCCGGTGATCAAAGCCGGCAACCATTCACAATATTCTACGATCGAATATGCTTTCGCCCTGACATGCTCATCTTCACGAAGTACATGTAAAGCTTTTGCCCAAAACCATTCCGACGAATAGATTCCTCCTTCATAAGCCGAATAATCGATATTCCATTCTCCGCAAAGTCTATTGATCTCGGCAGCTTCCCGGATTGCCGTATGATCTTTCCAAAGTACAAACATCGCGTTCGGATTCTCAGCGAATTCCGGCAAGAGCGCCAAAGGAGTCCCCGTGGCATCGGTAAAAGCAGGGGTACTCCCGGTTGTATCGAAAGCGATCCCCACCACTTTTTCCGCCGTACCGGCAGGACAAGCCGCCAAAGCCTCCTTCACCGAAGCTTCCAACACATCGATATAATCCTGCGGATGCTGACGATATTGATTGATCGCCGGATTACAGTATTTCCCCTCTTTCCAGCGGGGATAATATTTCACAGCAGTAGCCAGTGTCTCCCCTGTCAGCGCATTCACAACGATCGCCCGGGCCGAATCACTACCATAATCTAAACCTATAACGTATTTTTCCATATCTTCTCTAATTGAAAACTGAAAATTGACAGAAATAATTGTCAATTATCAATTAACAGAGTGCTTTATTCAGCATATAATAAACTTCGTTCATACGGAGTTCTTTCTTGAATTCCGGAATGGTGGTGTTTTTGTCGATCACAACCATTTCTATCCCTGCTATCTCGGCATAATCTTCCCAATATTCGGTAGTCAGGTCATACGAAAAACTGGTATGATGCGTACCTCCTGCCAAAATCCAGGCACCTGCACCGACTTCCAGATTCGGTTGCGGTATCCACAAAGCCGAAGCAACGGGAAGTTTAGGTAATTTTTTACTCTTGATACAATCCACCACATTGACAATGAGACGGAAACGGTTACCCAAATCCACGACAGTAGCAGCAACTCCTTCTCCTTGTTTGCTGGTGAAAACCAAACGGGCGGTTTCGCTGTCGATACCGATACTCAGCCGGTGTACTTCCAGCCGTGGTTTCTGCTCTGCAATCAACGGGCATACTTCCAGCATATGAGCCTGTAAAATGGCACTCTTTTCCCCATCGAAATGCAAGGTATAATCTTCGAGGAAAGAACATCCTTTAGGTAATCCCTGACTCATAAACCAGGTAGTCCGGTAAAGAGCCGCCGTTTTCCAGTCACCTTCCGCCCCGAAGCCATATCCTTCAGCCATCAGACGCTGTGATGCCAAACCCGGAATCTGATCGAACAATCCCAGATCGTTGAAATTGGTTGTAAATCCTTTTGCTCCGGTATCTTTCAACAAACGGCGCAAGGCAATTTCGGCTTTTGCAGAGTTCCATACTTTGGTATAAGCTTCCGTACCGGTCTGTTCCAGAGCAGCATCATGCTCGTATTCTTTAAAATAAGTAGCCACTAAAGCCTGTACCTCCTTATCCTCGACAGCCTGATAATAAACCATCAGATCATTCACCGGGCAATAGTCGACATGATACCCCAATACCTGTTCTGCAGTCACTTTATCCCCGTCGGTCACAGCCACATTATTCATCTGGTCACCGAAACGAAGGATCAGCATATCCTGAGCATCGGCCCAGGCAGCAGCGACACGCATCCAAACTGCAATTTTTTTCTGAGCGGCCTCATCCTGCCAGTGCCCCACCACCACCTTGCGGGGTTTACGCATACGGGTCACGATGTGACCGAACTCCCGGTCACCGTGAGCACTCTGATTCAGGTTCATAAAATCCATATCTATGGTATCCCAGGGGATTTCTTTATTAAACTGAGTATGGAAATGCAACAACGGTTTCTTCAGTTCCTGCAATCCATGAATCCACATCTTAGCCGGAGAAAAAGTATGCATCCAGGTAATTACCCCGATACATTTAGCATCATGATTAGCAGCCTTGAATGCTTCCGTGATTTCTTTCGCCGAATTCACCGTACCTTTATATACTACTTTCACCGGCAAATTTCCGGATTCATTCAATCCTTTTACCATCTCATTGGAGTGAGCATCTACAGCCACAACAGCATCTCCTCCGTACAGCAGCTGAGCTCCTGTCACAAACCATACTTCAAAATTTTCGAAAGCCATAATTATTTTAAATTGATAATCGACAATTGATAATGCTATCCATTTTCAACAGTCAATCTGAATTATTACTTATTTTACCTATTATATTCCGGCAATGCACCCGACAGTAAAGGTCAACTGTGCATTGTCAATTCAATTTATTGTCCGTAATAAGCATTCGGACCGTGTTTACGGAAGAAATGCTTCTGAATCAGATAAGGATTCATAGATAAACGGGGGTTAACCGTAAATGCCACAAAAGCCATCTTAGCCACTTGTTCCATCACCACAGCATGGTGTACCGCTTCGTGAGCATCTTTTCCCCAGGAAAAAGGACCATGGTTTTTGACCAGTACTCCGGGGATATATTCCGGGTTCAACTTCCGGAAACGTTCCACAATCACATTCCCGGTTTCCTCCTCGTAGGCTCCTTCGACTTCCGCCTGAGACATATCCCGGGTACAAGGAATCGGCCCACTGAAATAATCCGCATGTGTGGTGCCGATATTCGGTAGATCGATACCGGCCTGAGCCCATGACGTAGCATACGTAGAATGGGTATGCACCACTCCTCCGATCGCCGGGAAAGCCTTGTACAACACCAGATGGGTCGGAGTATCCGAAGAAGGTTTCAAACTCCCCTCTACGATATGCCCGTCTAAATCCACTACTACCATATCTTCCGGTTTCATCTGTTCATAAGCTACACCGGAAGGTTTGATCACCACCAGGCCCGATGTCCGGTCGATAGCACTGACATTCCCCCAGGTAAAAATAACCAGGCCATGCTTCACCAATTCCAGATTCGCCTCACAAACCTCTTTTTTCAATGCTTCTAACATAACTACTATTTTAATTTATTACCAGAAATACCAATAGAACACAACGGTAATCAGGATAATGATAGCGGAATGGATGACATCCCATTTGTTCCAGCTAGCACGGGTAACCGCCTTTTGTTCGTCTGTCGTCGAACCGAATGTCAGGCCGACGATCTGTTCTGCAGGTGCCGGTGTTGTGAAACGGCTAACAACCACAATCACCAGCATACAGAACAATAACATACCTCCACAAAAGAACAACCAGTTCGTATCGTAAAACAGATATTTAAACCAGGAATCGCTGAAAGTCGCTCCCGAGGTATAATACACTTTAGCCCCCAAACGGGTGATACCGATAATAAATCCGGCGATCAAGCCCCACATACCACCCTTCGGAGTTGCTTTTTTCGAGCAAATACCCAATAAGAAAGCCGCTGCAATACCCGGTGCCAGTACAGATTGTACATCCTGCAAATAGTTATACAACACCGATCCTACACTTTTCATTACCGGAATCCAAAGAATACCTAACACGACTACCACTACCGTAGCGACACGTCCGACATAAAGCAAAGTCTTTTCGGAAGCCTTCGGTCTGTATTTTTTATAGAAATCGATTGTAAATAACATAGCGGAAGAGTTGAATAAAGAAGCCAGCGAACTCATCAAGGCTGCCAAAATACCGCATACGACCAACCCCTTAAAACCGGCAGGCAATAATTTAGCTACCAAAGTCGGGAATGCAGCATCGGCGGAACTCATCGTAAATGTTTCCCCATTCACGGTAATACCGTGTTTTTGCATAGCAAAAGCAACCATTCCCGGAATCAGGAATAAAAAGACAGGCGTCAGTTTCAGATAAGCACCGAATATAGCCCCCCGCCGAGCCTGAGTTTCATCTTTACCCGACAATACACGCTGTACGATAAACTGGTCGGTACACCAATACCAGAAACCGATAACAGAAGACCCGATGAACACCCCTAGCCAAGGAAAATTGGTATCCCGGTTACTCCGGATCAGATTGATCATCGAATCACCATATTCATTTACCGGAGTCACCCGACAAGCTTCCAACACCTGATCCCAGCCTCCGACAGCTTTCAAACTCAACACCAGAATCACCAAAGAACCGATCAGCAAAATCGGAGTTTGAAGCACAGAAGTATAAAGCACCGATTTCATACCACCGATCACCGTATACAAAGCAGTCAACAGCACCAATCCGATCGCAGCGATCCAGAAGAAATCGATTCCCCATAGTTCCTGAATACCGAACACTTCTTTGAAAACCAAACCTCCGGCATATACCGTCACGGCTACTTTAGTCAAGACATAACTGACCAAAGAGATTACCGATAAAATCGTCCGGGATTCTTTATTATAACGTCTTTCAAGGAATTCGGGCATCGTAAGCACCATACTTCTGGAATAAAAAGGCACGAACACCCAACCGAGAATCAGGATCATCCAGCCCTGAATTTCCCAATGTGCCATAGCCATTCCACTCGAAGCACCGGCACCGGCTAAACCGATCAAGTGCTCGGAACCGATATTCGAGGCAAAAATCGAGGCCCCGATAGCCAACCAGGTTGCATCACGTCCGGCCAGAAAAAAGTCGCCGGAACTTTTCTGTTTTTGTTTGAAAACCCAGACAACGATTCCAATCATGGCAATCGCAAAAAGGGCAATTACGATATAATCTAATGTTCCCACAATAATGATATTTAAAAATGAATATTTAGCGATACACTTTATTTCTCTACAGAAAATTTATAGATACAACGACTGGAATAAGTCTGCCCCGGTTCCAGGTAAACAGACGGCCATCGGGGTTTGTTCGGAGAATCGGGAAAATGTTGTGTTTCCAGGCAAACAGAAGCCCGTTGGTTATAAACGACCCCTTTTTTCCCTTTCACAGTTCCATCCAGGAAGTTGCCGGTATACACCTGAATACCGGGCTCATCCGTATATACTTCGAGTACTATACCGGACTCAGGCGAAGACAAACGGGCAGCGACAGTAGAAAGATCTCCTTTAGTGTTCAATACAAAATTATGGTCGTAACCGTTTCCATTTTTCAACTGAACAAAATCATAACGGTCTATCTCCCGTCCGATTTCTTTCGGTTGAATGAAGTCCATAGGCGTTCCGGCCACCGGAACGATCTCACCCGTTGTCATAAAGGTACTGTCGACCGGAGTATACCCATCCGCATTCACATACAACAAATGATCCGTAGCGGCAACAGCCGGATTACCCGACAAATTGAAATAAGAGTGATTCGTCATATTGATCACCGTTTTCTTATCTGTCACAGCCTCGTACTGAATATCGATAGCATTATCATCTGTAAGATGAAAGCGCACTTTCGCCCGTACATTTCCAGGGAAATTCTGATCGCCATCCGGAGAAAAACGGGTCAGTTCGAGAGTCGTACCATCGATCTGATTAGCTTCATACATCTGATATTGCCAACCTTCCGGCCCCCCGTGTAAACAATGTCCATAGTTATTCTGCGGCAATTGAATAGTTTCGCCATCGATTTCGATTCTTCCCTGTGCAATCCGGTTAGCATACCGACCGATAGAGGCGCCAAAATCACTGGGTATATTCCGATAATCTGCCAAACTATCGAACCCCAATACCACATCTTTCCTATTGCCATGTTTATCCGGAACCAAAACAGACACGATACGGCCACCGAAATTAGTAATACAAACTTCCATTCCGGCCGAATTCTTCAAAGTATAGAGACCGGCCTGTTTCCCATCGATCTCTGCCTGAAACTTCTTCGGATTCAGTCCGGAAAGAGTTGTCTCTTCCTTCGCTTTTGGGGAACAAGAACTCATGATTCCTGCAACAACCACCAAACCCAATACAAACGTTTTCATAATCTTTGCTATAATTTATGATTTAGATTTGAAACCTCAATTGTCAATTGACACGACTCCCTCCGGGTACTGCATCGTCACACAATGTAGCGAACCATGTTGTTTAATCAACGGCAAGCAATTGATTCCTATAATCTCACGCTCCGGAAAAGCCTGTTGCAAAGCTTTCTTCGCCAGTTCGTCCTTCGGAGATTTATAATAGGGTAACAACACAGCCCCGTTGATAATCAAAAAATTGGCATAAGTGGCAGGAAGACGTTCTCCCTCCCATTCCACAGGGTCCGCCATCGGCAAGGCGATTAACCGGTAAGGTTTGCCGTCAGCCTGTCTGAAAGCCTGTAACTCCTGTTCCATCGCTTGCAGCTCCTCGAAATGTTCATCCGACTCATCCTTGCACTGCACGTACGCAATCGTATCTTCGCTACAGAACCGTGCCAGCGTGTCGATATGGCTGTCCGTATCATCACCGGCAAGATAAACATTTTCCAGCCATAAGATGCGTTCAAAGCCGAAGACATCCTTCAGATAGGCTTCCAACTCTTCCTTTTGCAGATATTCGTTCCGATTCTGAGACGAAAGACATTCGACCGTCGTCAACAGTGTTCCCTTGCCATCCGATTCGATACTGCCGCCTTCCAAGACAAACGGTTGCATATTGATGCCCTGACCCCCGCCGGCAAATGTTCCCTGTACCGACAGGTTACGCGTAACCAGGTTATCCAGATTCGCCGCGAACTTCATCCCCCACCCGTTGAACACAAAGTCATACACGACTGGTTCTCCCTGGTCGAATACAGTAATACCGCCATGATCACGTGCCCAGGTATCATTCGTCGCCATCTCCCTGAAAATGATCCGGCTGTCATCCACATCGCCCAATTGTCTGCGTACTTCCTGTTCGTCCGGACAGACAATCAAGAGCTTCTCATGTTTGATCACCTCCTTGGCAATCGATACAAAACAAGGAATCACCTCGTCTAATATAGGCGCCCAATCCGTTTCATCATGCGGCCATGTCAACTGGACGGCACTTTGCGGATACCATTCCGCCGGTAATATGATTTTATTTTCCATCTGCGTTTAATAAAATATGCGATTGTATTGCGGCACAAATATAGGCTTATTTTCCATCATTCTTAATACAAAGATTCTATCACCTCTGTCAACTTGCTGTTTTTCTTCCACGTCTCAAGCAAAAAAAGAAGCGGTGCGTATGTCACCTTCGGCCAGTTATTGACTGTTTGAAGTTCCGCAAAAACTTCCAATAACCGCTTTAAATCCTTTACCGGATTTTCCGGCAGGCAAGACAAGAAAGAGACAAACAGCACAGACAGTTCTTTGTTATGAAAAGATGATCTATTTATCAACATTTCGACAACCAAACCTGAAACTCTCTGCGCAGGAGCCCATTCCAACGCTTGGATCTTCCCCAACACCCGACCTAATGCCACATTGTCTATCAGGTCTTTTTCCACAAGTTCGCCCCAAAGATTCGCCGCACACAAACGAATAGGACGATCAATGCTCAACAGGCACACCGCCAGGTATGTCAAAGCCATCCCCCCTCTCCACTCCAAATCAAGTTCGCGCAGGGTATCAAGAGCAACCAGGTTAAGCCTTGCTAGTTCCAAATCGTTCCAATAAGCATCTCTTACGCGATCCCGCACCAATAAAGCCAACCAAATCCGAGGTGCATTCGGAGAAAGCAACAAAAATCTCTTCAGGTCCTTCTCCCGCAAAGGAACCTTCCAAAAAGTCTCCACCAAAAGCGGAATACGGGAACAAGGACGATAAGCCATATATAAGGCATAACCTCCAAACCTCCACTTTATCGCAACATTCTTACTTGCCGGCGGAATCAACTGCAAGATACGATCGACTTTCCCAAACGGCTTTTCGAAAGTAAATACATCGCATGGAATATCTCCCGTCAGATAGGCCCGGTTCACAGCAGAATAAGGAAAATCCTTGAACTCGTCATAGACGGTATCAGGACTTTTGACCAAAGCGGCGGTCATCCAGACAGCCTGAAACGTAAAAGGACCATTAGGGCGTGCTTCCGGCTTGAACAAGAAAAGCAATAGCTCGCGATATTCGCCCGCCAACTCTTGTTCGGCTAACCGGACAGCCTCTTCCGTATCATCCAATGCCACACGCGAAAGTGCGATTTGAAAGTCCAGACTGTCCGGTTTGATTCTCTTTTTCTGATATGCAGACAACCGGGAGACAAGCACGGACGGATCGATCCAAGCCGGACGGTGGGTCGGTGTCGATAGCAAAGGCAATGTATTATAATCTTTTATCCGGTTAAAAGCCAATTTTACAAGATCCAGATAGGGTTTATAGTCCTGAAATGATTGTTGTTTCGAGCTTTTGACACGTCTTTCCGATCCGGTAAGCATTTGAGCATAATCAAGAAGAAAAGACGCTGCCAGCACATCCAATTCTCCTACCCCGTCTTTTCCTCCCTCCACAACGGTACGGGCCATTTCGAAAACCGGAACCATACGTTCCACATCCTCCTGCTTTACAAACGGATGCATACGGGACAAAGAAGCCAAAAGTAAATCGATATGGAAACTCTCTTCGTTATCCATCGACCGGCCCATCAGAGAAACCAGCCCATCCATATTCGTGACATCTGGAATACGCATTTCTTCCCGAATGAAGGGTTGTTTTTCTATTCTTTCCATACTACTTCAATATTGTGCGATACAAATATACGGAGAAAAATACACCCATCAGACAAAGTCTCCATTTACCCTTGTGTTTTCCGGTATTCCATGGGGGTCATGCCATATTTGTCTCTAAAAATGCGCTGGTAGGTTCGCACATTGCCAAAACCGGAATCGATAGCGACAGCCTCAATCGTATAATGCTTGAAATCTTTCAGCAGCACAAGCGAATAATCGAGTCTCAGCCGATTGATGTATCCGTTGAAATTTTCGCCTGTGAAAGTCTGCAATAACGGA
>ENA-ORUX01001919-ORUX01001919.1-human-gut-metagenome-genome-assembly--contig:-NODE-1919-length-14715-cov-4.373124_pt1 | contig 14715 bp, 10 predicted proteins | sample MGYA00242087_ERZ509225 | MGnify/ENA primary metagenome ERZ509225 (study PRJEB26280, sample SAMEA2338864) | human gut metagenome | biome: human gut; feature: human-associated habitat; material: faeces... | reverse complement strand
CATCCACATGGTGGTCAGCATGTATATCTATGCCGTAATGGTCAGCATTACAGACTTGGAAATGGCAGGTTGTGAACTTAACAATTCGGGAGTTACTGCTCCTGATGTATGTCTTTCCACTCCTATAATCCCTTATAAAATGACTACAATGGCTGATTTGGGCAGAGATGATTCTAAAAACCAAAAGGTAGCGGATCATCCTATTGACAAGATGAACGAGGCAGAAAAGATGGACCTCTTGAAGCGCAGTATTCTGAAAGCACAAAGTTACACTCCGCTATTCACCAAAAAGCGTCATTGGATATCAATTTACAAAATGGCAGCACACAAGAACATCATCATCGATGGCGACTACGCACACTTCGTACAGCGTATCGGCATGATGGATCTGAAAAATATGCCTAGCGGTTTATCTGAAAACTATCTAAGCCGCATGAACAAAGGCGTTTTCGCTGATGATCCCAGCGAGTGGACAAGCATTGGCTTGAGCGGCATAAAACTCTCTGAGTTCACCGATATCAAGGAAACCGCAGAGAAATTCGGTAAAATCATCGACGAAATTAACTATAAGGAATAAGCCTGGAAACTAGTTTAAACAAAAAAGATGGCAACAAATAAAAATGCGATTGTTCGATACAGAGCTTTGGATAAATGCTTTAGTAGTAGAACTAGGAAATATTACATGAACGACCTCATTGAGGCTTGTCGTATGGCACTTGAACGCCAGAATGGTGATAGCGGTTCAAAAGGTGCCGAAGGAGTACAACGTCGTCAAATCTTTGACGATATGAACGACATGGAACTGATGTACGGAGTCACTATCGACAGAATCCAAGACGGTCATAAAAAATATTACCGCTACGCAGTCGACTCAAAAACAATGGCCGAGGCGAGTCCTTCTCAAGAAGAAATGGATTGCATACTTGAGGCTGCCGCCATCATGAAACGCTTTGAAGGAATTCCTCAGTTCGACTGGCTGGACGATCTGGAAAAGAAACTTTATACAACTTCAAAACTAGGTAGTGCAACTCAAAAGGCAGTTAGCTTCCAGCACAACCAATACCTTACAGGTATAGACAAGTGGTACAAGCCTATATTTGAAGCTATTGTTGCAAAGAAAGTAATAGAAATAAGTTACCATCCGTTTGGTAAAGATGTTAGAACAGTTGTGGTGAGCCCTTATCATTTGAAACAGTACAACAATCGTTGGTTCTTGATAGCGAAACGCAAGGACTTTGACAAAATGTCCAACTATGCGATAGACCGAATTAAAGAGATAAAGGAAACGACCAAAGTGTTTGAACCCCTAGACGATGACTTTGATTTCGAAGAGTTCTTTAGTGACGTGGTGGGCGTTTCCGTGCTTGAAGGCGCACCCGTGGAAAATGTTATTCTGCACGTTACCGACAAGGCGTGGAATTACATTACAACAAAGCCGCTGCATGAGTCTCAATCAGTACTAAACAGCAAACAAGCCGACGGTAAATGGGAGGTTCGACTGAAGGTACAAGACAACTATGAATTACGTTCGCTTCTACGTTCCTTTGGCGACAGTGTTGAGGTTATAGCTCCAGCCACCTTACGCCAAGAAATGAAAGAAATGGCCCGGCGTGTTTTCCAAATGTATAACGACTAAATCTATGTACTATGAAAGACACTATACCTGTAAACGCCATCTATCACTATCCGACTTCTTATAGTCTTGAATAATAATTAACTTAAAACAAATCCAAAAAAAACTCCCATAGTACCTGCTATGGCTATATTTCTAAAAAGCGACAGTCTATTAGATAGAATTTATTTACTTTATGTCACTAAACATATCCATTAATTCATAGTATCTCAGTTGTTTTACTATCTTTGTGACAAAACACCTGAATGCTATGACTGTCACCTTATCTAACAAACTTCCTGCCTATCCTACTTTTGTGGAAGGCATCCGCCGTGCGCCCGACAGAGGTTATCGTCTGACACCGGCACAAACAGAAACCGCACTGAGGAATGCACTGCGTTACATTCCCGAAGAACTTCACGCCCGACTCGCCCCGGAATTTATGGATGAACTGCTTACCCGGGGAAAAATCTATGGCTACCGTTTCCGGCCGCAAGGCGATTTGAAAGCAAAGCCTATTGACGAATATAAAGGAAACTGCATCGAAGGAAAAGCATTTCAAGTAATGATAGACAACAACCTTTCATTTGATATTGCCTTGTATCCTTACGAACTGGTCACTTACGGTGAAACAGGACAAGTATGCCAAAACTGGATGCAATACCGGCTCATTAAACAATATCTGGAAGTAATGACTGACGAACAGACTTTGGTAGTGGAAAGCGGACATCCCCTTGGTCTGTTCAAGTCAAAGCCCGAAGCACCGCGTGTTATTATCACTAATTCCATGATGGTAGGCATGTTCGACAACCAGCGTGACTGGGAAATTGCTGCACAGATGGGCGTTGCCAATTACGGTCAGATGACAGCAGGCGGATGGATGTACATCGCAAGGCATTGTACACGGCACATTCAATACCTTATTGAATGCCGGCCGCATGAAATTAGGAGTACCGCAGGATGGAAATCTTAACGGGCATCTCTTTGTTTCTTCCGGTTTGGGCGGAATGAGCGGCGCACAGCCTAAAGCTGCCGAAATAGCAGGAGCCGCCGCCATCATTGCCGAAGTAGATGCCTCACGCATCGAAACACGGTATCGCCAAGGATGGGTGCAGCACGTCACTGCCGACTTGAAAGAAGCCTATACCCTTGCTGCCGAAGCCATGAGGCTACGCAAGCCTTGTTCCATTGCTTATCACGGAAATGTAGTAGATTTGCTGGAGCATGCTTTGAATCACCATATAGATATTGAACTGCTGAGCGACCAAACCTCGTGCCATGCCGTGTACGAAGGAGGATACTGTCCGGCAGGCATCACTTTCGATGAACGTACCCGCCTGTTGAAAGACGACCGTGTACGATTTGAAAAGCTTGTAAATGCTTCACTACGCCGCCATTTCAATGCTATAAAAGCACTGGTGGAACGCGGTACTTATTTTTTCGATTACGGCAATTCATTTATGAAAGCCATTTATGATGCAGGAGTAAAGGAAATCTCACGCAATGGCATTGATGAAAAAGACGGCTTCATCTGGCCTTCTTATGTGGAAGATATTATGGGACCGCAACTTTTTGATTACGGCTACGGACCTTTCCGCTGGGTTTGTCTCAGCGGTAAACATGAAGATTTGATAAAAACCGACCATGCCGCCATGGAGTGTATCCCCAAAGAACGACGCGGACAGGACATGGATAATTGGATATGGATACGTGATGCCGAAAAGAACAATCTGGTAGTCGGCACTCAGGCACGCATCCTCTATCAGGACGCACTCGGTCGCATGAATATCGCCTTGCGTTTTAACGAAATGGTACGCAAAGGAGAAGTAGGTCCCATTATGTTGGGACGAGACCACCATGATGTGAGTGGAACCGATTCTCCTTTCCGTGAAACATCGAACATCAAGGACGGCAGCAATGTGATGGCAGATATGGCAGTCCAGTGCTTTGCAGGCAACTGTGCACGCGGCATGAGTCTGGTCGCCCTGCACAATGGCGGAGGCGTAGGTATCGGCAAAGCCGTCAACGGCGGATTCGGAATGGTGTGTGACGGTAGTGATCGAGTAGACGCCATTTTACGCTCGTCCATGCTATGGGATGTCATGGGCGGTGTGGCACGACGCTCATGGGCCCGTAATCCGCATGCCATGGAAACATCCGAAGAATTTAACCATACTCATCGGGAACAGGGCTATCATATCACCATGCCGCATCTGGCAGAAGATGCATTAATCGACAGAGTATTAAAAGAAAAAGGTATAAAACATCAATAACATTACGAATTATGAGCTGGACAAAAATCATGGAATGCGTTCCCAACTTTAGCGAAGGACGCGACTTGCAGAAAATAGATCAGATAGTATCTCCCTTCCGTGCACGCGCCGGGGTAAAACTGCTCGACTATAGCAATGATGAAGACCATAATCGTCTTGTGGTCACCATAGTGGGAGAACCTGATGCTTTAAAAGAAGCGGTGATAGAAGCCATCGGCATAGCAGTAAAGCTGATTGACCTCAACCATCATCAAGGACAGCACCCGCGAATGGGAGCGGTAGATGTAGTACCGTTCATTCCTATCAAAGGATGTACCATGGAAGAAGCCATCGCCATCTCTAAAGAAGTAGCGCAACGGGTAGCCTCTCAATATAACCTTCCGGTCTTCCTCTATGAGAAATCAGCAAGCGCTCCTCATCGCGAAAATCTTGCCGCCATCCGTAAAGGAGAATTCGAAGGCATGAAGGAAAAGATTCACCAACCCGAATGGCATCCCGATTTCGGTCCCGAAGAACGGCATCCCACTGCCGGAACCGTTGCCATCGGAGCTCGCATGCCGTTAGTGGCTTATAATATCAATCTGAACACCCCCAGTCTGGAGATTGCACATGATATTGCCAAGAAAATCCGTTTTATCGGAGGCGGGCTACGCTTTTGCAAAGCCATGGGTGTGGAACTGAAGGACCGAGGTATCACCCAGGTGTCCATGAACCTGACAGACTACAGCAAGACTGCCCTCTATCGGGCTTTTGAGATGGTGCGTTTCGAAGCCCGCCGCTACGGAGTAAGCATCATCGGCAGCGAAATTGTGGGCCTGGTTCCCATGGAAGCTCTGATTGACACAGCCTCTTATTATTTGGGACTGGAAAACTTCTCCATGCAGCAAGTACTGGAAGCGCAGATTATGGAATAACAAGAAATCTATCGTCATGAACAACAACCTTATCATCAAGAATGCCCGCATCATCACCCCGCTTGGCACCTCTGCCCTGAAAGGTAAAGAGATGAACCAACTGCTGGATCTCACCGGAGGAACCGTAAAAGTAACCGACGGAGTGATTACCTATGCAGGTCCATCCCGTCCTACATGTGAAGAACCGGAAGAAGGCTACGAGATTCTGGATGCCGAAGGACGAGTGTTGCTTCCCGGATTCATCGACTCACATACCCACCTGGTATTCGGAGGCTATCGCCCCGAAGAATTTATTTGGCGCATGAATGGCGAAAGCTATATGAGCATCATGCAACGCGGAGGAGGTATCGTCAACACGGTACATGCCACTCGTGAAGCGACACCGGAGGAATTGAAATGCAAAGCCGAATGGTTCATCGATGTCATGAGCCGCATGGGGGTCACTACAGTGGAAGGGAAAAGCGGTTACGGACTTGACCGCGATACGGAGCTTAAGCAACTGGAAGTGATGCGTTCCATCAATCTCTCTCCGCAACGCAAAGTAGATATAGCCGCCACCTTTCTCGGTGCACATGCATTGCCTCCCGAATATCAGGGCAGAGCCGACGAATACATTGATTTCCTCATCCATGAAATGCTTCCTCTGGTCCGTGAAAAGCAACTTGCCGAGAATTGCGACATTTTTTGCGAGCAAGGTGTCTTTACCGTAGCACAATCCCGGCGACTCCTGCAAGCCGCACAGGAACTGGGACTCGGTGCCAAGATACATGCCGATGAGATAGTAAGCTTCGGCGGTGCCGAACTTGCCGGTGAAATAAAAGCGCTCAGCGCCGACCATTTGCTGCACGCTTCGGATACCGGCATCCGTGCAATGGCAGAAAATAAGGTTGTCGCCACACTCCTGCCTCTGACCGCCTTTACGCTTCGTGAACCTTATGCACGAGGACGTGACATGATAGACAGCGGTTGTGCCGTAGCCCTCGCCACCGACCTCAATCCGGGCAGTTGTTGTTCCGGCTCCATCCCACTGACATTTGCACTGGCTTGCCTATATATGCATCTCACATTGGAAGAAGCTATCACAGCCATGACATTAAACGGAGCTGCCGCACTGGGTTATGCCCACCGGACAGGAAGTATCGAAGTAGGCAAACAGGGAGATTTTGTCCTGCTGGACACCGATACCCCGGCTGTACTCGTTTACTATACCGGCATGAACTCCGTGCAACACACCATCAAAGGAGGACGTATTCTATTCTAAAATATTCATCTAACTAAAAAACATAATACCATGTTAACAGAACTCACTATTAAAGAATTTATTCATAAAGTCATCAGCAACGATCCTGTTCCCGGTGGCGGAAGCGTATCCGCCTTCAATGGTGCTTTGGCAACCTCCCTCGCCGCAATGGTTGCCAACCTGACCATCGGACGGAAGAAATACGCCGAAGTAAACGAAGTTATGGAAGACCTTTCCGCCCGTTTTGAGGAACTGGCACGTCAACTCATTATTGATGTAGACCGTGACTCGGATGCGTATAACCGCGTATTTGCCGCATTCAAACTTCCCAAAGAAACAGAAGAAGAGAAAAACATCCGCAGCGAAGCGATTCAAAAAGAAACCAAATATGCAGCCGAAGTACCGATGGAAGTGGCACGTATCGTCCATTCCATCCTGCCGATGATTGACGTAGTGGCACGAAAAGGAAACAGCAATGCCGTGACCGATGCTTGTGTGGCTATGATGTGTGCACGAACCGCTATACTGGGCGCATTGCTGAATGTCCGCATCAATCTCACTTCTATCAAAGACGAGAAATTTGTAAAAGAAATGACTGAAGAAGCGGATATGATAGAAAAGACAACGATTGCCGAAGAACAAAAGATACTGGACTATGTGAAAACCGTTTTCTAAAAAAGAAGATTATGAATAACGTATATCAAATAGGTTCCGGCGAACTCACATTCGATATTATCGAACGTATCATCAATGAGAACCTGAAACTGGAACTGGCGTCCGAAGCACGGGAGCGCATTCAGAAGTGCAGGGACTATCTGGATAAAAAGATAGCCAATTCCGACACACCGCTTTATGGTATTACCACCGGATTCGGCTCGCTGTGCAACCGCAATATCTCGTCTGACGAACTGAGCACCTTACAAGAGAATCTGGTGAAAAGCCATGCTTGCAGTGTGGGCGAAGAGATGCCGCATGTCATAGTAAAACTGATGTTTCTGCTCAAGGCACATGCCCTTTCGTTGGGACATAGCGGTGTGCAAGTCATTACCGTACAACGCATCATCGACTTCTTCAACAATGATGTAATGCCCATTGTATATGACCGTGGCTCGTTAGGTGCATCCGGCGATCTTGCTCCGCTTGCCAACCTTTTCCTGCCGCTTATCGGTGTGGGAGATGTATATTATAAAGGTAAGCGATGCGAAGCCATCAGTGTACTCGATGAATTTGGCTGGGAGCCTGTAAAACTGAAAAGTAAAGAAGGACTGGCTTTGCTGAACGGTACACAATTCATGAGCGCCAACGGTGTTTATGCCATCTTGAAAGCATTCCGACTGAGCAAGAAAGCCGACCTCATTGCCGCTATTTCTCTTGAAGCTTTCAACGGACGTCTTGATCCGTTCATGAATTGTATCCAGCAGATGCGACCGCACCAAGGCCAGATAGAGACAGGAGCCGCATTCCGCCGTATACTGGAAGGAAGTGAAATCATAACTCAGCCCAAGACACATGTGCAAGACCCCTACTCATTCCGTTGTATTCCCCAAGTACACGGCGCTACCAAAGATGCCATTCGCCATGCCGCGTCCGTTTTGCTGACCGAGATCAACTCTGTCACCGACAATCCCACCATCTTCCCCGATGAAGACCTGATTATATCGGGCGGAAACTTCCATGGACAACCTCTGGCACTCGTCTATGATTATCTCGCCATCGCTTTGGCCGAACTAGGGAATATATCCGAGCGTCGTGTGGCCCAGCTTATTATGGGACTTCGCGGACTGCCCGAATTCCTTGTTGCCAATCCCGGACTGAATTCAGGCTTTATGATTCCCCAATATGCAGCAGCCTCTATGGTAAGCCAAAATAAAATGTATTGCTACTCCGCCAGCAGTGATTCCATTGTATCCAGCAACGGACAAGAAGACCATGTGAGCATGGGGGCCAATGCTGCCACCAAACTGTTTAAGATAATGGACAATCTGGAACATATACTTGCCATCGAACTGATGAATGCAGCTCAAGGTATCGACTTCCGGCGTCCGCTCAGAAGCTCTCCATACATTGAAAAATTCCTCTCGGTTTATCGCAAGGAAGTACCTTTCATCCGCGAAGACATAGTGATGTACAAAGAAATACATAAGACTGTGGCTTTTTTGAAACGTCACCAGGTGGATTATTAAGTTATTATTTCACTATCTTTGCAGGCAAAAAAGAACAAAGTATGAATAGCGACAATAAAGAAGAAATGTTTCCCATTGTGGATGAACAGGGAAATATTGTGGGAGCTGCCACACGAGGCGAATGTCATGACGGCAGTAAAAAACTTCATCCGGTAGTGCACCTCCACGTATTCAACAGCAAAGGTGAACTTTACCTGCAAAAACGACCGGAATGGAAAGATATCCAACCCGGCAAATGGGATACTTCAGTAGGCGGTCATGTCGATTTGGGCGAAAGCGTAGAAATGGCACTCCACCGTGAAGTGAAAGAAGAACTCGGAATTACCGACTTCACCCCCGAACTGCTGACTAATTATGTTTTTGAGTCCACTCGCGAAAAAGAACTGGTATTCTCACACAAAACCGTTTATGATGGTCCCATTACCCCCAGTGAGGAACTGGCCGGAGGACGCTTTTGGACATTAGACGAAATTAGAGCCAATATGGGAAAAGATATTTTTACACCCAACTTCGAAAACGAGTTCCGTAAATTGGGCTTCTGAAACTTCTTTTTCATAAAAAGGGGCAAATTCTTGACCTGTATCAAGAATTTGTCCCTTTAGTGTATATTTTGACCTCATAAGTATACAACAGAAAACAAAAGCACGTAATTTTGTGTTGTAAAACATAGAAAGAAAGGATAACGAGATTATGAAAAAGGTAAAAAGTATTGTGATGAAAGTCCTGGCTATGATGGGTGAAAACGAAGTAAGAGCTTGGGGCATAGGCATTAAATAATATAAATGCCATCATTTTAATCAACAAAGAAAGGATAACATTATGAAAAAGTTAAAAGAAATCATTAAGACAGGTCTTATTGATATGGGAAATGGTGCCCTACGTGCTTGGGGATACGAAATCAAGTAACTGTCATACTTGATTAGAGAACTTTATTTAAACCTCAATAGTATAAAGGAGAGTAATCCAATGGATTATTTTCCTTTTTTATTTATCAGATATCTTATTTACTACAAATAATTAGGAAATGCGATAAGTATTTTAAGAACTTATCCTATTTTCTTCATTCACTAACAGCGGCAAAGATAATAATATTATTGATTTATTCACTATTATTAAGCTCAAAAAGATAAAATTATCTCATTCCCGTTTCACTATCTTAATTATCCTATGCTATTTCTATAATTTTTCACACTTTATCTTTATGTAATAAAGCATCATTACGGTATATAAAAGGTAGAAAACAAGAAGCTAAAAAAAGCTCTTTTTCACAATAAATACCACCTGTAGCTACTTCTGACAAATAGGATAAGTTCTTAAAATACTTAGCAAATACTCCTTAATTCATTAGCCTTTCAAATCTATTATAGTATTATTAACTCTATGAAACACTTATGAAAATTAAGACTTTAACCCAAAGAGGTAAGTACACATTATTAGCCGGTGTACTTGGAATGAGTTCAATTCCTTCCTCTGCCATTCCTACCGGTATGGCTGATGTTTCACTCCCAACCGTAGCACAACAGACAGCCAAAATCAAAGGAAAAGTTTTGGATGCCAGAACCGGAGAACCGGTTATCGGTGCCAATGTCGTTGTAAAAGGAACGACAAACGGTAGTATCACCAATTTTGATGGCGAATATGAATTGACAGCACCGATTGGCTCTACTCTCAGCATCTCTTTTATTGGTTACAAATCAATAGAAGTGAAAGCAACCGGTGGCTTGCAAACAATCAAATTGGACGAAGACTCTGAAGCGCTGGATGAAGTCATAGTAGTAGGTTACACAACTCAGCGCAAAGAAAGTTTAACCGGTTCTATGAATAACATCAAAAGCGAGAAGTTGAAGGACATAACCACACCATCGGTAGAAAATTTATTGAATGGTAAAGTTCCGGGAGTATATGTGGCTCCGGGATCAGGCCAACCCGGTTCCAGTGGTGCGGTAGTTATCCGTGGACAAGCCACACTTAACGGTACGACTTCTCCACTCTGGGTTATTGACGGTGTTATAGTAGGCTCGGACGCCGGACAATTAAATCCTGCGGATATTGAAAGTATGACTATTTTAAAAGATGCCGCCTCCACTGCCATTTACGGTTCTCAAGGTGCAAATGGTGTCATTGTAGTTACAACCAAAAGCGGACGAGCCGAAAAAATGACTATCGAAGCTTCTGTAAAATTGGGGGTCAGCTCACTGAATAATGGAAATTTGGAAGTAATGAATGGTGCAGAACTTTATGACTATTATGCTTCCTTCCAAAATGCCAATGAAATTTCTTTTCCACGATGGAACAAGGACCTGCGTGACAGTAATTTCAGTTGGTGGGATTTAGCTACCCAAAACGGACTCACACAGGAGTATAATGTATCTTTACGCGGTGGTAACGAAAAAATGCAATCTTATCTATCTGTAGGATATTATGATGAAGAAGGTGCCGTAAAAGGATATGATTACAGTCGGTACAACTTCCGCTTGAAGACTACATACAAACCATTTGACTGGTTGACAATCAAACCCGCACTCAGCGGTTCACTTCGAAATATTGATGACCGCCAATATTCTGTCACAGCTATGTATTCCATGCTCCCATGGGATAGTCCCTATGACAAAGACGGCAACTTGGTTCCTCACCGCTACAGTGGTTGGGTAAACACTCAGCAAACCAACTACCTATACGATTTACAATGGAACTATTCAGAGTCCAAATATTACGAATTTATGGGAAGTTTAGATTTTGACATTAAAATAACAGACTGGCTGACATTCTCATCTGTCAACAACTATAAATACATCAACTCTACTTCTCACGGCTATAGTGATCCGCGCTCAAGCAGTGGCGAAAATGTAAACGGGCGTCTCACAGAGTGGAGAGCAGAAGTAACCCGCCGTTATACCAACCAGAAATTATTAATAAACAAAGACTTCGGCAAGCACTCTATCAGCGGATTGATAGCTTACGAATTTAATGATTATTATTATAAGAATCTAGATGTCTATGGTACCGGATTTGTACCCGGATTTGAAGTTCTGGATGTAGTATCCAAGCCCGAACGTACTAAAGGCGGTATCAGCGAATGGGCTACTCAGTCTTATTTCACTCAATGGAAATATGTATATGATGGTAAGTATATCGCCGAAGCCTCTATCCGCCGGGACGGTGCATCCAACTTAGGTACGAATGCTAAATACGGCAATCTTCTGTCAGGTAGTGTGGGATGGATTATCAGCCGCGAGGACTGGTTTGATGTAGATTGGATCGATAACCTTAAATTACGTGGAGGTTATGGTACAGTAGGTAACCGTCCTTCTTCACTTTACCCACAATACGACCTGTATTCGGTATCTTCCAGTTATAATGAAAACTCAGGTGCACTTATCAGTGTTATCGGCAACAAAGACTTGACATGGGAAAAAACTTACACCACAAGCATCGGTCTTGACGCTGCATTGTTTAATAACCGTCTGCGCTTTACTTTTGATTTCTATTCAAAAGACACAGACAACATTCTTTATAATGTGCCTGTTACAGGGCTTACCGGAGTGACCAGTGTTTACAGGAATATCGGCAAAATGAAGAACACCGGATATGAAATCTCATTAGGCGGTGATATCATCAGTACAAAAGACTGGTTCTGGAACGTAGAATTAAATATAGGTCACAATAGTAATAAATTAAAAGATCTCTATAAACAAAAAGATACAGACGGAAGCTATGTGGTAAAACCCGTTATCATCAGTGATGGAAGTAGCATTGCCGGTACAGCGCAACGCATCCTCGAAATCGGTTATCCGGTAGATACTTATTATTTAAAGGAATGGGCAGGTGTAAATCCTGAAAACGGTGCTCCAATGTGGTACAAAGATACCAAAGATAGCGAAGGCAATGTCACAGGAAGAGAAACAACCTCTAACTATGCAGAAGCAGGATACTATAAATGCGGTTCAGCAGCTCCCGATTTGTTCGGAGGTTTCTCTACAACTTTAACATGGAAAGGTTTTGACTTGAATGCCGTATTCGGTTACTCTATCGGCGGAAAGATTTATAACTATTCACGTCAAGAATATGACTCCGACGGAACTTATACCGACCGCAATCAAATGAAACTGAAAGACGGCTGGAATCGTTGGGAAAAACCGGGAGATATTGCCACTCATCCCGTTGCCAAATATAATAATCAAGATAAAGGAAACTCTGCATCTTCCCGCTATCTGGAAGACAGCGACTACCTGAAATTACGTTCTCTGACCCTGGGGTACAACTTTAAGCTACCACAATGGGGTATTCAAAATTTACGCGTATTCATGAACGCAGAAAACCTGTTTACAATCACAGATTATTCAGGCGTAGACCCTGAAATTCCGGCCAGTGACGGTTCGGTAATGGGTACTGCCGGCCCTGCCGTTTATCCGTCTGTACGTAAATATATGTTCGGTTTAAATCTTACCTTTTAATCAGTAGAAACAACAATGAAAAAGATATTGACCTTATTATTGGCAGCGGCATCATTGACCGCTTGCGACATAGATCGTTTACCATACAATTCTATGGCTGCAGAACAAATCACCAACGACCCTTCCGCATCGTTGGAATCTCTAATGAACGGTATGTATGCCCAGTTAAAGACATGGTCAGACCCCATGCACCGTTGTGGTGAATATGCCGGTGACAATATGATGATTCGTGGTTCATCAACAGATGCCTTCTATGAATTCATTTCTTTCTCCCGTACTCCGGTAAACTACCGCTTACAGAACTTTTGGGATTATGGTTACAAAGCCGTTGCCCAAGCCTCGAACATCATCAAAATGATAGAAGAAGGACAGAGTGCCGAAATAGACAACCAGTTGGGCGAATGCTATTATGTGCGCGGTATGATGTATTTCTACTTATGTCGTGCTTATGGACGTCCTTACTATCAGGCCCCCGACAAGAATTTAGGCGTACCTATTGTCAATGGTACTCCCGATGATATTATGGGAGACCTGCTGTTGCCTGACCGTTCTACAGTAAAAGAAACGTATGAGCAAGCTATCAGTGACTTGAAAAAGGCAGAAGAGATGATGACTATCAACAAAGGCGCTGCTTATGCCTCAAAAGAAGCTGCTCAGGCAATGCTGTCACGCGTATATCTGTATATGAGTGGAACGTATGAAAACCCCAACCGGGAATATGCCCAACTGGCAGTTGACTACGCGGACAAAGTTATCAATTCGGGCAACTACTCATTATTACCTCGCGAGGAGTTTATGAAATACAACACTCTTACTCCCGAAAATAATGACGAATCCATCTTTGTCGTAAAACGTGTTGCTTCCGAATTCTCCGGCTATGACCACTACTACGGTATTGGCGGTATGTATGCCAATATCGGCGGTATGGGTTGGGGAGAAATGTATGCCAGTGCCAAATATATTGATTTACTGAATGAGACAGGACGTAATGACTGGCGTCCGGATCATTACAAAATCGTAGACGCACGTGCTGCATTTATCGAGCCGACATACACTGATGATCATAAAGAAGTATTCCGCTTTATCAAACAAGACTCTGAAACGGTACTAAATTATGAACAGTTGACTGTAATCAGAAAAGGAGCAACAGTGATCTGCCAAAAGACCAAAGAAGTAGATGGAAAAGATGTACCGGACGGTCCGGAATATACACTGACTCCTGTAGATGCCGAACAAGAAATTTATTCTATCACTTACCAGGATGGCAAGACTTATACGGGTGTGTTAGACTATTACATCTCTCTCAACCGTGTATATCCACAATTCTACATCACTAAATGTTCTCGCGAAGGAGAAGATTCACATTTACATTCACCGATTATCAGTCGTTTGAGTGAAATTTATCTGAATCGTGCAGAAGCCTATGCCAAATTGGGCAACTATTCTGCTGCTTTAGCCGACCTAAATACTATTCGCGAACGTTCTATCATCGGTGGTGGATACGCTTCATTGGATGCAACAAACGCCAGCGAAAGAATTGATAAAGAGCGCCAACTGGAATTAGCCTATCAAGCAGAACGCAGCTATGATGTGTTCCGCAACGGCAAGCCTTTGACACGTCGCTATCCGGGACCTCACCAACAATTTGAAGACATTCCCGCATCAGACTACCGTGTCATTTATTACATTCCTCAGAATGCAATAAATGCTTATCCGGGCACTCTGACTCAAAACCCAACTGATAACAGCGGAGTTATTCTGAATTAGAGCTCTCTTTTCAATAACATATTAGTTTTTTATGGAGTTGTGTCAAAACGTGGATAATGCTGTCGTTTAGTTTGTAGGGGCGAGGTTCGCTCGCCCAAAAACAGTTTGCTTTGCGTCTTCGGGCAGGCAAACCCTTCCCCTACAGCTGACGATGGGATAGCCCCGGTTTAGTTTTGACACACTCCTTTTTTATAAACACAGAAGCACAAACCTTTCATTTATAAGCCATTCGGCAGCATTTACTTCTTTTTTATTCGTCCGTTCCGAAGATT
>ENA-ORUX01001915-ORUX01001915.1-human-gut-metagenome-genome-assembly--contig:-NODE-1915-length-14720-cov-10.800409_pt1 | contig 14720 bp, 9 predicted proteins | sample MGYA00242087_ERZ509225 | MGnify/ENA primary metagenome ERZ509225 (study PRJEB26280, sample SAMEA2338864) | human gut metagenome | biome: human gut; feature: human-associated habitat; material: faeces... | reverse complement strand
ATAGTTCCGATTAGTTCAGCTACATACTTTTTCATAGGCATTACATTTAAAATTCACGATGCCCTAATTTAGTATTTTCACCGGAGAAAAGCAAGATTGCTAATGATTTATTAACTTAAAAATCAGATAGAAAGAGGTCTTCCGGAAAACACAAGTACGTTTTAGGGAAAACGCAAGGACGTTTCAGTCTAAACGCACTTGCGTTTGAAGTAAAACGCCTTTACGTTTTGAATAAAACGCACTTGCGTTTTTTTATATTCTGAAACCAATTAATTATCAATATATTATAAATGCAAATAATTATAGACAAGTGTATTGTTATAAATTCTTCTGAAAAGCAGTTTATACAACAGAAATGATTTTACCTCCTCATTTTTTCTTCTTCTGGATTGGATTTTCTATCTTTGATGCAGGTTAAACATTTTTGTTCAGTGGATTGAACATTTTGTGGAATTAGATTGAACATTTGGGAAAATATGGAATATAAAAGAGCGCAGTTTCAGGAGATTCTTAGCCGTATAAATGAGCCAAGAAGTAAAATACAAGTTATTGTCGGACCTCGACAAGTAGGAAAATCTACCCTCATCGGTCAGGTACTGGAAGAATGCACCCTTCCGTTCGACAGTTATTCCGCAGATGATGTGACAGGTGTATCTGCCGACTGGCTTACCCAGGTATGGGAATCACAAAGAATGAAAATGGCCGTTCGTGGAGAAAACAAAAGGCTGATGGTCATAGATGAAATCCAAAAAATAAGAAACTGGAGTGAAACGGTAAAAGCCGAATGGGATCGCGACACCCGAGAAAAAAGACAACTGATAGTGGTATTGTTGGGCTCTTCCAGAATGTGGATTGAAAAAGGTCTGACCGAATCGCTTGCCGGCCGATTTGAACTTATCCGTCTCTCCCACTGGACTTATACTGAAATGAAAGACTGTTTTGGATGGTCTTTGCCACAATATGTCTATTTTGGCGGTTATCCGGGTGCCGCACAATACATTCAGAATGAAACACGTTGGAGAAACTATGTGAAAGATGCATTGATTGAATCTTCTATCTCAAAAGATGTGTTGATGGATACCCGTATTATGAAACCCCAGCTCTTGCGGCAGCTGTTTGAGATATGCAGCAGTTATAGTGGAGAATTACTTTCACTTACCAAGGTAGCTGCCCAACTGCAAGATGCAGGCAATGTGACCACGCTTGCCGGTTACCTACATCTTTTGGATGAATGTGGTTTGCTTTGTGGACTACAGAAATACGCAGAAGATGAAGCACGGAAATATAATTCCGTTCCCAAGTTTCAGGTTCATAACAGTGCGCTTCGGAATGTATATGCCGACGAAGATTTTTCGGAAGTGATAGAAGATGCCAAGTTATGGGGACGCTATGTAGAATCCGCCGTTGGTGCGCACCTTGTCAGCCAGGCACAAATTTATGACTACAAAGTGTATTACTGGAGAGACAAGAAAGATGAAGTAGACTTCGTACTGGTTCGGAGAAACAAAAAGGTAGCCATTGAAGTGAAGAGTGGAAGAAGAACTACCAATCAAGGGCTGGCCGTTTTCTCGCAGTTATACCATCCGCACAAGGCTTTGGTGGTAGGTTCCGGAGGATTGTCTTTTGAGGATTTCTTGTCGATGGACCTTAATTTGCTGTTTAAGTAATTGATAAATTCTTACCTTTGAAAAAGAAATAAAAATAGTTATGAGCGGAGAAGATTTACAAAGACAGACCTCTATCAATATACAGGAAAAGGCCAATTTAATCTGGGCCATTGCCGATAAACTGGTAGGCTTATACAAACCTCACGAATACGGAAAGGTAATCCTACCCATGTGTGTAATCAAGCGTTTTGAAGATACCCTTGCACCAACAAAAGATGCTGTTATCAAGATGAACGAAGACCTTGATGCGAAGGGTATAGCCGTAAAGAAAGGTTTTCTTGAAGCGGCAGCCAAACAGAAGTTCTATAATACCAGCAAGTTTACTTTCGACATTTTGCTTGCTGATGCCGATAATATCAAAGACAACTTCGAGAATTACCTCAACCATTTCTCTGAGAATGTAATTGACATCATCAACCGCATGGACTTTTACAACGAGATTAAGAAGATGGACGATAACAACCGCCTCTATCTCGTTATCAAGGAGTTCTGTTCTGCCAAGGCTTATCTGGGAGCGGATGTAGTTTCGGCTGTGGATATGGGCTACATTTTTGAAGAATTAGTCAGAAAGTTCTCCGAATCATATAACGACCAGGCAGGAGCACACTTTACCGCACGCGACATCATCTATCTGATGAGCGAACTGCTTGTAGGCGAAGACGAACAGAAGATGGAAGCTGAAGGCATCGTGGCATCCATATACGATATGGCAATGGGAACCAGCCAGATGCTGGCCTGTCTTGACGAGAGATTCCGCAAGATAGACCCCGAAGCCGAAATCACATGCTATGGTCAGGAACTCAATCCACAGACGTATGGTATTGCCAAAGCCGATATGCTTATCAAGGGCGGTAATGCCGACAATATGCGCTTGGGAGATACTCTTGGCGACGACCAGTTCAAGGGATATCAGTTTGACTATATCATATCAAACCCTCCTTTCGGTATCGACTGGGAAGCATCCGAAAAACGTGTGAAAGCCGAAAACGAAATGGGCGAAGCAGGACGTTTTGCTCCGGGACTGCCGGCAAAGGGAGACGGACAGATGTTGTTTATGCTCAACGGTGTGGCAAAGCTGAAGGAAGAAGGGCGTATGGCTATTATTCAGAATGGTTCTCCCCTGTTTAAAGGGGATGCTGGCAGCGGTGAAAGTGAAATACGAGGCTATCTGCTGGAACATGACTGGCTGGAGGCGATTATCCAGTTACCTAACGACCTGTTTTATAATACGGGTATTGCTACCTATATTTGGGTAGTGAGCAAAAATAAGTCGGAAGAACGTGCGGGCAAGGTGCAGCTGATCGATGCCAGCAAATGCTTCGAGAAACTGCGCAAGCCGCTTGGCAATAAGCGTGTAGAGATTACCACTCTTTGCCGCGAACTGATTATGCAGGCTTATCACGATTTTACCAACTGGGAATATACCTCCGAGCATAATCCTGAGCTAAAAGTGGAAAGTAAGGTAAAAGATGTGGAGGATTTTAAGTTTACAAAACTCACCATCAACCGCCCCTTGCGGCTGGAGTACAAGGATATTCATTTTGACGAGACTACTGCGGCCAATTATAAGGAAGCAGACAAAGCCTTACTGAAAGAGGTGGCTGCATACTGGGAAGCAAATATGCCTGGGCACGTAGGTTTTCCTGATATAACTTTCTTCCTTGAGCTGAAGAAGGCCAAGATAAAAGTGCCGCAGGGAAAGGTTGCTTTGTTGAGAAACTATTTCGGCAAACGTAACCCTGATATGATGGAAGCATACGTAAAGCCTGTTGACCAGGAAAGTGGGTTTTCACCCGACCCAGAACTGAAGGACAGCGAGATTATTCCTTGGAAAGAGGATATTACGGAATACCTCGACAAGAACGTACGTCCGTATGCTCCAGACTTCTGGTACAACGAATCAGAAAGTAAGATAGGTTATGAAATTCCGCTGACACGTGAGTTTTATAAATATACTCCTCTTACAGCAAGTTCAGTAATATTCGATGAACTGAAAAAATTGGAGGAAAGAGAATCGGAACTGATGTCTAAGATTTTGGGGTGAATAGATGTAACTCCATAAAAAGAGAATCAACCATGAATGGGCAGCCTAACAACGGAAGTATAATTCTTTACCAGACAGAGGATGGCAAATCAAGGATAGAAGTAACGCTATGCAATGATACGGTTTGGCTTACAGCCGACCAGATGGCAGAACTGTTTCAGAGAAACAAATCTACCATTTCTCGACATATAAAGAATATATTCGAGGACGGAGAGTTACAATCAGATATGGTTGTTGCATTTTTTGCAACAACCACTCAGCACGGCGCTATCAAAGGAATGCAACAAACTCATCAGGTAGCATACTATAACCTCGACATGATAATCAGTGTAGGTTACCGTGTCAAGTCACACCGTGGCGTACAGTTCAGAATATGGGCTACACAAGTTCTGCGTGAATATCTTGTAAAAGGATTTGCCATGAACGATGATTTGCTGAAAAGAGCCGGCGGAGGAAACTATTTCGACGAGCTGCTAAGCCGTATCCGTGACATCCGTTCCTCGGAAAAGGTATTCTACCGCAAGATACTCGAAATTTATGCCCTGAGTATAGATTATGACCCGCGTACAGAGACTACCATGCAGTTCTTCAAGACAGTACAGAACAAGATGCATTTCTCTGTACATGGTCATACCGCTGCCGAAATTATATACGAACGTGCTAACGCGGAAAAAGATTTCATGGGACTGACTTCATGGACGGGAGCATTGCCCAAACGTACTGATGCAGAAATAGCGAAGAACTATCTTTCTTCCGATGAGCTGGATACGCTCAACAGAATCGTCAGTCTATACCTGGATTTTGCTGAACTTCAGGCTAAATCGCATAAGCCCATGTATATGAAGGACTGGATTCAAAAGCTGGACGATTTCCTAAAGCTTTCTGGTAAAGAACTGTTAAGCCATGCTGGAAAGATTTCTGCAGAACTTGCAAAACAGAAAGCAGATACGGAATACGACAAGTTCAAGGAAAGAACAGCTTATAGCCTTTCGCCCGTAGAGATTCATTTTTTAGAGAATTTTGAAAAGGAGCAGAAGAAGTTGAAAAACTAATGCTACATGGATAGATTACTCTTTTATTTAAATAGGAAGATTGAGGATTATGGAAAATAGATACGAAAAATATAAAGATAGTGGTATTGCTTGGATTGGGAATATTCCGGAACATTGGGAAGTGAAAAAACTCGGACATTTATATATTCCACGAAATGAAAAGGTCAGTGACAAAGATTATCCAGCTTTATCTGTAACAATGCAAGGAGTTCTTCTGCAACTTGAAAATGTTGCAAAAACTAATGATGGTGACAATAGAAAATTAGTCAAGATAGGTGATTTTGCAATTAATAGTCGTTCAGATAGAAGAGGTTCATGCGGAATATCAAAATATGACGGCTCAGTATCTTTAATAAATATTGTGTTGACTCCTATTAATGATATGAACCCAGTATATTACGAATGGTTGTTTCATTCAAGTTTATTTTCTGACGAATACTATAGGTGGGGGCATGGTATTGTTAATGACTTATGGACAACAAGATGGCAAGAAATGAAAAATATTCAAATAGCTGCCCCTCCATTACATGAGCAACAACTCATCGCCACTTACCTTGACCAAAAATGTGGCGAAATAGACGAACTGATAACTTTGCAAGAGGAAATGATAACCAAATTGCAAAACTACAAGCAATCTGTTATTACCGAAGCTGTAACCAAAGGTTTGGATAAAAATGTTCCTCTAAAAGATAGCGGTATTGAATGGATTGGAGAGATTCCAGAGCATTGGAATATATGTAAGTTAAAAAATATTTTTTTATTGTCAACTGGAACAACACCTAAAGATTTTGATCAAACATCAGAAGAAGATAATTTAATAAATTGGTATACTCCTTCAGATATATTGGATAGCTGTAATGATTTATTTAGCTCCCAACGAAAATTATCAGAAAAGGTAATTTATGCGAACAAAATATCACTTTTTCCTATAGGCACTTTGTTATATGTTGGAATTGGAGCTTCTGCTGGGAAGGTTGGATATGCTAATGAAAACGGATATTCCAACCAGCAAATTACAGGATTAATACCTTTGAATTGTTATTCAAGATTTTATTTCTATTATCTAAGTGCATTAAAAGATAAAATTAGAGATAATGCTTTTTTTACAACATTGCCAATTATTAATAATGCTTATTTAGGACAAGAGTTAATCCCATTTCCTACTATCTCTGAACAACACTCCATCGCCGATTACCTCGACCAGAAATGCAGCGAGATAGACGAACTAATCTCCATCAAGCAACAGAAGATAGAAAAACTTAAAGACTACAAGAAATCATTGATTTTCGAGTGTGTAACCGGAAAAAGAAAAGTATAAGCCATGACTGAATTCGACAAATATATCCGACAGGGAGAACCCGACCAGAAAGAGAAAGCTGCCGCATGGCAAGTTGCCATCGGTTTGCAGGATGTGGACGGACTGAAACCGTCTGAGTATCTTATTCAGACGGCACAGCAGCATATAGAGGGAGACATTTCCATTGACGAAGTGAAACATCTGATTGATACGTACTATCAATCGAAATCATCACGTGGGGAAATGGAAGATGAACGGACGGAAGAAGCAGACAAGGTATCAGCACGTATCACCGAACTGCTTTCGGAAAAGACTTTCTCGTTTACACCGGACTATCTCCTGTATATTCATAAACGTCTGTTCGAAGGTCTGTACAAGCATGCAGGGCAAATACGAAACTATAATATCACAAAGAAAGAATGGGTACTCGACGGAGATACGGTAATCTACTCGGATTATGAAATGATTCGCCCTACTTTGGAATATGATTTTGCGCAGGAAAAGGCTACTGATTATCCCGCCATGAATGCAGAACAGGCTTTGCAGCGAATCTGCAAATTTATTTCAGGGGTTTGGCAGATACATGCTTTCGGCGAAGGCAATACCAGAACCATAGCTGTGTTCCTTATGAAATACTTGAAAACATTCGGATTTAAAGTAGATAATGATATATTCAAGAAACATTCGTGGTATTTCAGAAATGCACTGGCACGTGCCAACTATAACAACTATGCCAAAGGGGTTTCAGCAGATGCCGGATTCCTGGATATGTTCTTGAGAAACATGTTGTTTGGAGAAAATAATCCTCTTAGCAACAGGGAGATGCACATAAACTTTTCTCAAAGTGCCAAAAAAAAGGAATCAAAGAGCCAAAATGGCACTTGGGATGGCACTTTGAATTGTACACTGGATGAAATGGCACTGCTGAATTTCTTGAAAGAAAACCCTAAAGCCACACAGTCTGATATAGCCGCACATATTGGCAAATCGGAACGGACCGTGAAGCGTATGACTCCTTCACTCATAGAAAGAGGATTGCTGGAACGTATAAACGGAAAAGGTGATAAAGGAAGTTGGGTAGTAAAAACCAAAGACAGAGATTAAATAAAGATATAACCATGAACACCACAGACCTAAAGGAAAAGAACTTTGAAGCCGATATAGAACGATACCTTATCACAGAGGGCGGATATATAAAAGGCAATCAGGATACATACGACAAGGAACGGGCTATAGATATGCCTGTGCTTATCTCCTTTATAGAAAAGACACAGCCCAAACAGTGGAAACGCTATGTAACCAAGTATGGCGACAAAGCCGAGAAGCAGCTGTATCGCGTGTTTCAGGATGATGTGTCACGCTACGGACTGATTTATGTGCTGCGCAAAGGCGTAAGCGATGTGGGTATAAATATCAGGTTCTGTTATTTTGCTCCGGCGTCACTGCTGAACGATGAGCTGGTGGCAAATTACGATGCCAACATTCTTACCGTAACACGTCAGTTTGCTTATTCCAAACTGAACAAGAACACTATTGATATGGTGCTCTCGTTGAATGGTATTCCGGTGGTGGCACTTGAACTGAAAAACCAGATTACGGGGCAGAATGTGGAGGATTCCAAGCGTCAGTGGTGCACAGACAGAGACCCGAAGGAACCGCTGTTTCATTTCAACAACAGAATATTGGCATACTTCGGAGTTGATTTGTATGAAGTGGCTCTTACCACGGAACTGAAGAAGGAAAAAACCTTCTTCATCCCTTTTAATCAGGGTTCTAACGGTGCGGGCGAAGTGGGCGGTGCGGGCAATCCCGAACGTGAGGACGGAGGATATGTCACTTCGTATCTGTGGGAGAAAGTCTTGTGCAGAGAAATGCTGCTTTCCATACTTCAGCGGTACATCTCCCGTCAGGAAGAAGAGAAACTGAAGATTATCATTGACAAGCATGGCAAAGAAAAGGAGGTGACGGAAACTTCCGTAAAGATAATTTTCCCTCGTTATCATCAGCTGGATGTGGTGGAAAAGCTGGTGGCCGATACGTATTATGCGAATTGTGCCAGCAAGCATACCAACAGCGGGATGCAAAACTTTGATTTGGCTGCCGATGAACACATGAAATACATGTATCTGAAAAAGCCGCATGGAAACAATTATCTGATTCAGCACTCGGCGGGTTCGGGTAAGTCCAATTCAATTGCCTGGCTCACCTATCGTCTGGCAGGGCTTCAGAATGCCGATTTAAAGAATATGTTTAACAGTGTGTTTGTCATTACCGACAGACGTGTACTGAACAAGCAGCTTCAAAATACGATTCTTGGTTTCGACCATATAGACGGACAGATAGAAACCATTACAGATGCAGATAACTCGGAAAAGCTGGCAAGAATCATCAACGATGATAATACAAGAATTGTTATCACTACCCTACACCGTTTCCCGGTTATCTACAAGGAACTGACAAGTCGCAGTGGAAAGAGATATGCTATCATTGTAGACGAGGCTCATTCGTCACAGTCGGGCAAAAGTGCGGAGAAGCTGAAAGCGGCATTGGCCGATACGGATGACGCTTTGCGCGAATATGCAGAAATAGAAGAGATTGAGGCTGAAGAACTGGAAAAGAAGAAGGATGCCCTTATGGAAGATTTGTTGGCCCAGGGACAGCACAACAATCTGTACTTCTATGCATTTACGGCAACTCCAAAGCCAAAGACGCTGCAGACTTTCGGTGAGTTGGCTGAAGAAGGTGAAAATCCGGAAGACAACAAATATGTGGCTTATCACAACTATTCCATGCTGCAGGCCATAGAAGAGGGATTCATCAAGGATGTGCTGAAATATTATACCACGTATGACACTACTTACGAAATTGCCAAGCGTATAGAGGCTGATCCTTCGTATCAGGAAACTCCTGCTACACGTGCTATCAAGGCTTTCCATGACAATCATCAGCATGTGATAGCGCAGAAAACGGCTATCATTGTGGAGAAATTTAGGGAGGTGACACTCAATGCTATGCTTGGAAAAGCAAAAGCTATGGTGGTATGTTCTTCGCGTGCTCATGCGGTACGATATTTTCTGGAAATTAAGAGGTATTGTCAGGAAAACAATATTACTGATGTAAATCCTATGGTGGCTTTCTCCGGTACGGTATCGTATGAGGGAGTGGAATATACCGAAACGAAGTTGAACTCTGCTGACGGACGCAATATTTCGGAAGCCAAGTTGCCGCTGTACTTTGCTTCAGACTTGTATAATATGCTGGTGGTGGCAGATAAGTATCAGACTGGATTTGATGAACCAAGACTGCACACCATGTTCGTAGATAAAAAATTGAAGAACGTGAAAGCTGTACAGACTTTGTCACGTCTGAACAGATGGCATAAAGACAAGAAGGATACATACGTACTCGATTTCTGCAATAAGCCGGAGGATATAAAGAAATCGTTCGAGCCTTTCTATAAAGGGACTGAACTGATAAATCCCGTGGATGTAAACTATGTGTATACTTTCAGAAAAGATATACAGATGTTTCAGCTATGGACTGAAGCTGACGAGCAAAAGTTCTTTGACCTGCTGCAGGACATCAGCAAGCAGAAGGACCGTCTGGGAGTTTTGTCGAATGCTTTCAAAAATACCATCGGTCGATACGAAGAACTTGATGAAGAAAAACGCTTTGAGGTAAGATCGAAAATCAAAAATTTCGTCCGTTTCTATTCCTATATGGCTCAGATAGCAAGAACTTTTGATAAGGACTTGTATAAAGCATACGTGTATGCCGACTATCTGTACAGACTTCTGCCTAAAAATCCTAAAGAAAGGATTGACCTGAATAAACAGATTATGCTGGTAAACTCAAAGATATCGGAGGGAGAAACGGTTTCCATTCAGATGGAGGGAACAGTGAAGCCTCTTAAAGGTGAGAACCCGAAAGCTGGAAAGCCAAAGAATGACAATGAGGATTTGCTCAGTCGTATCATTGACAAGGTCAACATCATGTATCAGGGTCAGTTCTCCGAAGCTGACAGGGTGATAGTGGAATCTATTTATGACAAAATGGTTTCGACGGCAAAAAGGAAACTGACCAAACAGGCCAACAATACGGATGAAAAGCAGTTCGAGGAAAGTATATTCCCTCAGATATTCGATGAGGTTGCCAGAGGCTGTTATGTAGAGCAGATGGATTCTTTTGCCAAGCTTTTTGAGAACAGTGATTTTTACAGAAATGTAATGACACAGATGGCCAGGGTAATGTACGAGAACTACAAAAAGAAGGAAGATGAACTGCCGTTTATCCCTGCATTGTTCAAAGAAAGATTCCTGACAGATTTGAAAGCTGAGTTCTCAGATCTTGCTCCGTATTTGCCGGATTTATCTCTTGCTGCTGACTGCTTTATAAAGACATTAAGTGCAAAGTCTGTAGCTACAATAGATGGAGCCAACGAACTTTTATTGGACTCGTTTAACCGGATTTATTGTCTGGAAAATATGAAACTGGTAGACAAACGCAGGCTTTTTAATACAATCGTCACTAAATATGAGGTCTTCCTGAAGAAGGTGTATTATTTGTTACATCAGAAGGAAATGGTCAATACTAAGAATGAAAGCAGTATGCCTACCTTTATAGATTGTATCTTGTCTTTCAGTTGTTTGAGAGGATTGAAGTACAATCAAGATGAGAGATACCAGAAGTTCTATACTTATCTGGAGCTTGTCAAACAGTGGAGAAACAACGAATCACATACCGCTCCGGATGCTTCTCTGCAGGAGCTGAACTCTGCCGTTCATGTGGTATCGACTATGTATCTATGGATTATCCTGCATCATGTGGAGGAGTTGAACCGAGTAATCAATGAATAAGTTCCGAAACCGCCATTTCGGAAATGGCGGTTTCGCTATATATAGAAAACACTTTCCACAATTCGGGTATAAACATCTGTAAATGGTATACATTCTCCCCATATTAATCGGTTAACTTTGCCATTGAAAAAGAAGACAAACCAATAACTCATACCATTATGAAAATACAAATGGTCCTTGCGCTTGCCGCATGGGTAATAAACAGTACAACTATTATGGCACAGGAAACGATTAAACAGACGGCTGGACGCGACCAGCTGGGAGATTTTGCTCCTAAATTCGCGGAACTTAATGATGATGTACTTTTCGGTGAGGTGTGGAGCCGTACCGACAAACTCGGTCTGCGCGATCGGAGTCTGGTTACCATCACTTCACTTATCAGTCAGGGTATTACCGACAGTTCACTGACTTATCACTTGCAGACTGCCAAGCAGAACGGCATCACCCGTACGGAAATCTCGGAAATCATTACGCACATTGCCTTTTATGCCGGATGGCCGAAAGCATGGGCCGCTTTCCGTCAGGCCAAGGAAGTTTGGGCGGAAGATGTAACCGGAGAAGAGGCAAAGGCAGCTTTCCAGCGCGAAATGATTTTCCCAATCGGAGAACCGAATACCGCATTTGCACAATACTTTATCGGTCAGAGTTACCTGGCTCCGGTTTCAAAAGAACAGGTGCCGGTGTTCAATGTGACCTTTGAACCGGGATGCCGCAACAACTGGCATATTCACCGGGCGACTAAAGGCGGCGGACAGATGCTTATCGGAGTGGCTGGCCGTGGATGGTATCAGGAAGAAGGCAAACCTGCCGTACAGATTCTGCCGGGCACGGTGATTCATATTCCTGCCGGCGTGAAACACTGGCACGGGGCAGCAGCCGACAGCTGGTTTGCACACCTGGCATTCGAAGTGGAAGGAGAAAACACTTCGAACGAATGGCTGGAACCTGTCTCAGACGAAGAATATAGTAAACTGCAATAATCTATCCAGCGTCATCGGCCTTTCGGCTTTGTCGGGGCCGATGACCTTTCACTCTTCCCTTTTCTGTCACCTACATTTTTATTTATGAAGAGAATCTTGTTATTCCCGCTTCTGCTTTTTGCCGGCATGACCCTGTTTGCCTGCAATCCTTCGGACGATGCCCCGTCTGCACCTGAAACGAACACCCCCGGACAGTCGGGGAATGCCGGAGACAGTGAAACCAATGAACATCCTGAAAACGATGAAAATGAAGATACTCCTATGGAAAATAATACACTTAAACTGACCGTAAACGGTCTCTCTTTTACAGCTACATTAGTAAAGAATTCATCTACAGAGGCGCTGATGAAACAATTGGCGCAAGGAAGTGTAGACATCCGCATGGATGATTACGGAAATATGGAAAAGGTAGGCTCTTTAGGCTTTTCCTTGCCAAGAAATGACCGGCAGACAACCACAGCTCCCGGCGACCTGATTCTGTATCAGGGCAATTCGTTTGTTATTTATTACGATACGAATTCATGGAACTTTACCCGCTTGGGAAAGGTGGATGGCGTATCCAGCCGCAATGAGATGTTGGATTTGCTGGGTGGCAAAGGAGAAGTTACCGTAACCCTCTCACTAGCAGAATAAAAAACTTGATAAAAGAATTAGAATAAGGTCTTGCTCAGGGGCAATTATATTGGCTCTGAGCAATTTGTTTTTTAATAGGATTTTTTACTTTTGCATCCTTTTACGTGCATACATTTAATTGACGACTTGAATGAAAAAACGAACGATACCTGTTTTACTGCTCGGTCTGGCCTGCCATGCAGGAGTGGCCCAGAAGCCACAACGAGATACACTTTCATTGACAAGTAAGATTCACCAGATAGATGAGGTGGTAGTGACCGGCGCACGCCATGAAACGGATGTGCGACATCTTTCACAGACCGTATCGGTAGTGGGGCGTGCCCAGATAGAAAGTGCCTTGCAACCGTCTTTGTTGCCTGTGCTTACCGAGCAGGTGCCCGGACTCTTTGTCACTTCACGAGGTATCATGGGTTATGGTGTGTCAACCGGAGCGGCAGGCGGAATTTCTTTGCGCGGACTGAGTGGAGGTACGGCCCGGTTGATGGTCATGATTGACGGCCATCCACAATATGCAGGGATTTTTGGTCATCCGATAGCCGATGCCTACCAGTCGTTTCTGGCCGAACGTGTAGAGGTGCTGAGAGGACCGGCCTCGGTACTTTACGGTTCGAATGCCATGGGAGGCGTGATTAATATTGTGACACGGAAGATGCAGGAAGACGGGGTCGATACACACCTTCATGCAGGTTACGGTTCGTATAACACGCTGGAAACGGAACTGACCAACCGTGTCCGCAAGGGACGGTTCTCGAGTGTGATATCGGGCTCATACAATCGTACCGACGGGCATCGGACCGATATGGGATTTGAACAATACGGCGGATATGCCAAGTTGGGATATGAAGTGGCTGAACACTGGAACCTGCGTGGAGATGTAAACGTGACACATTTTAATGCCTCCTACCCCGGTCCGATAGCTGCTCCGTTACTCGACGGCGACCAGCGCATTACGCGCGGAGTCACTTCTTTTGCCATGGAAAACCACTACGAAAAGACTTCCGGCGCATGGAGCTTCTTCTATAACTGGGGGAACCACTGGATTAACGACGGATATACTCCTTCTGCCGGAGAGGGTCCGCAAGATGCCCGCTTCAACTCCCGCGACCACATGATGGGTGTTTCGCTCTATCAAAGTACCCGATTCTTCGAGGGAAACCGCATTACCTTTGGCTTCGACTGGTTCCGCTACGGAGGACATGCATGGAATGAGTATGTGAGTGGAGAAAATGCGGGTACGTCTGCCGACTTGGTGGATAAGCAGGAAGATGAACTGGCCGGATACGTGGACTTGCGTCAGGACATCCGTTCGTGGCTGACGTTCAATGCCGGACTTCGGGTAGACCATCATTCGCGTGTGGGAACGGAATGGGTGCCGCAGGTCGGTCTGGCTTTCCATCTGCCACAGGCTATGGAACTGAAGGCATCGGCTTCAAAAGGTTTCCGCTACCCCATCCTTCGGGAAATGTACATGTTTCCGCCACAAAACCCTGATCTGCAACCGGAATCTATGTGGAACTATGAACTGGCCTTCTCACAGCAACTGATGAATGGCAGGCTGCAGTATGGTGTCAATCTGTTCTTTATTGACGGAAAGAACCTTATCCAGACGTTGCCGAATCCTAACGGAAGCGGTATACTGAACCAGAACTCCGGAGAGATAGAGAATGCGGGTGTAGAAGTACAGGCTGCCTACCGTATCGACCGCCACTGGTCGGTAGACGGAAATTACAGCTACCTTCATATGAAGAATCCGGTCATCGCTGCTCCGGAACATAAACTTTATGCCGGAGCCAGTTTCTCGCAAGGGCGGTGGAACGTATCTACGGGTCTGCAATACATTGCCGGACTTTATACGCAGACAGCCCCCGTGGTGACCGAAGATTTCGTGCTTTGGAACCTGCGTGCCACCTTCCGTGTGAACCGCTGGCTGGACATTTGGGCACGTGGTGAAAACCTGTTAGCACAGAAATATGAGATCAATGCCGGGTATCCCATGCCGCGTGCCACTGTGATGGCCGGAATCAATCTCAATTTTTAGGATAAGTTTGTGAAATTCATAAGTTCTGCCTATTTTTGCTCTCATTATGAAAAAGACAATCACTTCTCTCCTACTGGTGTGGGCGATAGGCTCATGCGGTACATCTTTCCTTCAGGCACAGACCGCCGTAGAAAAAGGTCTGAAGAGTATCAA
>ENA-ORUX01001914-ORUX01001914.1-human-gut-metagenome-genome-assembly--contig:-NODE-1914-length-14725-cov-4.412134_pt1 | contig 14725 bp, 9 predicted proteins | sample MGYA00242087_ERZ509225 | MGnify/ENA primary metagenome ERZ509225 (study PRJEB26280, sample SAMEA2338864) | human gut metagenome | biome: human gut; feature: human-associated habitat; material: faeces... | reverse complement strand
TTGGCGCAGGTGCGGATGGCCTCCCGGCTACCCGTCTTGGCCAACAGGTCGAACAGTACGCCGATGGAGTTGACCAGCAGCTTTTTGTTCAGCGTGGCCATAATGGAGCCGTGGAGCACGTTGTCCTTCTCGGTGGAGTAATCGTACAGCTCTTCGGCGGCGATGGTGGTGCCGTCCCGGGAGAGGGTACGGCCCAGCAGGAAGTCCGCCGACACATTATAATAGTTGCAGGCCTTCGTGACAAAGGCCAGACCGGGCTCACGCACGCCGTTCTCATAGTGGGAGAGCAGCGCCTGGCTGATCCCCAGATCCTTTGCGGCCGCGCGCTGGGAGATCCCCTTCTCCTGCCGGAGCAGGGAAAGGCAGCGGGAAAAATCGGAACTCATAACACACCTCAACTTCAACTGGCTTCAAAACAGTAGGTATAGTATAAATGTGAGAATACAAAAAGTAAAGTGTATTTTTTCACAATCTTATGGCTTTTAGGCATTGAGAACCGCAGTCGAAATGGTGTATAATAGCTCCGACGCCGAGCATTTTGGCATTTGACGTACGTTTTTTATGATGGAGGAAGATACCAATGGCCATTCACATGTTTCAGCAGCTCATCGACACCCTGAAAAAGTCCCCCAAGCGCATTGTCTTTACCGAGGGCACCGACACCAAACTCAAGCCCAAGCAGCGCCTGGCACTTCGCCCCGAGGGCACGGCCGGTGTGGTGCGCGCCGTCGTCGAGAACAATCTGGTGCCCCAGGGCTCCACGCCGTTTAAGGCGTACTACGCCGAGGCCATGTTCCGCGGCGAGCGTCCCCAGAAGGGCCGCCTGCGCCAGTTCCACCAGGTGGGCATCGAGTGGCTCGGCGCTCCCGATCCGGCGGCAGACGCCGAGTGCATCATCATGCTCATGGAGTTCTACAAGCGCCTGGGCTTCGACCTTTCCAAGCTTCGACTGCTCATCAACTCGATGGGTGACGCCCAGTGTCGTCCGGCCTATCGCGAGCAAGTCAAGCAGTTTATCCTCGATCACGCAGACGAGATGTGCGATGAGTGCCGCGAGCGCGCCGAGCTCAACCCGCTGCGTGCCTTTGACTGCAAGAACGACCACTGCCGCGAGATCATGGCCGAGGCTCCGCTGATGGGTGACAACCTGTGCGATGAGTGCCGCGAGCATTACGAACAAGTCAAGCGCTATCTGGATGCCGCCGGTATCGAGTATGTCGAGGATCCCACCTTGGTGCGCGGCCTGGACTACTACACCCGTACTGTCTTTGAGGTCGAGGCCCCTGGCGCCGGCGTCGGCTCCATCGGTGGCGGCGGTCGCTACGATGGCCTCGTCGAGCTCGAGGGCGGCAAGCCCACGGCAGGCGTCGGCTTCGCCGTCGGTTTTGAGCGCGCCCTGCTGGCCCTGCAGGCCTTTGGCAGCGACCTGGGTGCCGAGGAGGTCCCGTGCGTCTACGTCGCCAATGCCGGCAAGGAGCTGCGTCAGAACGTCTTTACCATTACGCAGCAGCTTCGCGCCGCAGGGATTGTGACCGAGGCCGACTATCAGGGCCGTTCGCTCAAGGCCCAGTTTAAGCAGGCCGATAAGGTAGGCGCCAAGCTCATCTTGGTCCTGGGCGGCGACGAGCTTGCCGCCGGCAAGGTCAAGGTGCGCGACATGCAGAGCCATGACGAGGTTCTCGTCGATTTGGCCAACGTTGTCGAGGCGGTTCGCGAGCGCCTGTAGCGTATCTTTTTGAGCTGCGGGCCTGCTATCGTGCCCTGCTCATGGAGAGCGATTGTTACGGGGGTGTTTCGCATTTATGCGGAATGCCCCCGTTTACGTATGCCGCCCACCGAGAAATACGACCATTTAGGGCAAAAACCTTTGCAATGCAGAAAATACTTTTGTGTGGTAAAGCGCAATCAGTGTCGAAAGTATTTCTCAAGCGCCTATAATGAATACCGCATGTTACGTGCATAGAAGGAGGAATGGGAGGAAACGTGGCTGAGAACCTAAGCAACCAGTCTGTACCCGAAGCCGCGGCGCGCGTCGCTGCCGTGGTCAACCGCCTCGTTAACCGAATCGGCTCGAATGCCGAGTCCAGGGAGCGTCTCGCCGAGATCGAGATCCCCGAGGAGCTGCGCGACAATCTGGCGCTGTTCTTGCGCCTGGAGCGCCGTGTGCTTAGCGAGTATGATCCCGAGATCGCGGACCTGTTCGACAAGATTTTGACAGCCGAGATTGTGGTCAATGCCGGCAACCCCGGTACCTGCGCTGCCGACGAAGTCGTCGACGAGCAGGGCGTGCCCACCGCCGACGAGCCCACTGCCGTGGCATTTCGTGAGGTCGTCGATTTGATCGACAGCCTGCCGCTCGATAAGCAGCAGGTCATCGTTCGCGCCTTTACGAGCTTTTTCCATCTGGCAAACCTGTCGGAGGAGAACTACCGTGTGGCGCAGCTGCGCGAGCGCGAGGCCGGTGCGTCGACCGATACCGAGGTCGATCCTGCCAACGAGCTTACCGTTGCCTATCACCAGCTGGTGAATGAGCTGGGTGTCGAGGGTGCCAACGAGCTGCTCGACAAGCTCGAGTTCCACCCTGTCTTTACCGCACATCCCACCGAGGCCCGTCGCAAGGCCGTCGAGGGCAAGATTCGCCGTATCTCCAACCTGCTGGAGGAGCGTCCGCGTCTGGGCGGCTCCGACCTGGTGGAGAACGAGCGCCATATGCTGCAGGAGATCGACGCCCTGGTGCGTACGAGTCCCATCGCGCTCAAGAAGCCCACGCCGGTCGAGGAAGCCGATACCATCATCGACATCTTCGATAACACGCTGTTCGACGTTATCCCCGTTATCTATCGTCGTTTTGACGATTGGGTGCTGGGCGACAAGGCCGGTACTGTGCCGCCGCTGTGCCCGGCGTTCTTCCATCCCGGCAGCTGGATCGGTTCCGACCGCGACGGTAACCCCAACGTCACCGCCAAGGTGAGCCGTGAGGTCGCCGCCAAGTACTTTACGCACATGGTGCTCAAGCTCGAGGACAAGTGCCGCCACATCGGCCGCAACCTCACACTCGAGGCTACCTACAGCAAGCCGTCGGCCGAGCTCATTAACCTGTGGAACCATCAGGTCGAGATGAGCCCTCGTTACACGGCCCGCGCCGAGCTGATCTCCGAGCACGAGCCGCATCGCGCCGTCATGCTCGTCATGGCCGACCGCCTGAACGCCACCGTCCGTCGTATCACCGACACCATGTACCACAGCGCCGACGAGTTCCTGGATGACCTGCGCGTCGTCCAGCGTTCGCTGGCCGCCTGCGGTGCCGTCCGTGCTGCCTACGGCCCGGTCCAAACCATCATCTGGCAGGTCGAGTCCTTCGGCTTCCATATGGTCGAGATGGAGTTCCGTCAGCACTCCGTGGTGCACGCCCGCGCCCTCAAGGATATCCACGAGAACGGTATCCATGGCGACCTGCAGCCCATGACGCGCGAGGTCATCGACACCTTCCGTGCCATCGGTTCCATCCAAAAGCGCTACGGCAAGAAGATGGCGCACCGCTACATCATCTCGTTTACCAAGAGCGCTCAGCATGTGGCCGACGTCTTTGAGCTGGCGCACCTGTCCTTTGCACACGAGGAGGATGTCCCCGAGCTCGACGTGATCCCGCTGTTCGAGCAGCTCGAGGACCTCGAGGGCTGCGTCGACGTGCTCGACCAGATGCTCACGCTGCCCGTGGTGCAAAAGCGCCTTGCCCAGACCAACCGCCGCATGGAGGTCATGCTGGGCTATTCCGACTCCTCCAAGGATGCCGGTCCTACCACGGCCATGCTCGCGCTGCACTCCGCGCAGGAGCGCATCGCCAAGTGGGCCGAGAAGAACGATATCGACCTGGTGCTCATGCACGGTCGCGGCGGTGCCGTGGGCCGTGGCGGCGGCCCGGCCAACAAGGCCGTGCTGGCGCAGCCCAAGGGTTCGGTCAACTGCTTCTTTAAGCTCACCGAGCAGGGCGAGGTCATCTTCGCCCGTTACGGCAACCCGGTGCTGGCCATCCGCCACGTCGAGTCCGTGGCTGCGGCGACCTTGCTGCAGTCCGCGCCGAGCGTGGAGAAGCGCAACACCGAGATGACCGAGAAGTATGCCGACATGGCCGCTCAGCTCGACGAGGCCGCGCACAACCGCTTCCTCGACCTGTTGAACACCGACGGCTTTGCCCCGTGGTTCTCGATCGTTACGCCGCTGACCGAAATCGGCCTGCTGCCGATCGGCTCCCGCCCGGCCAAGCGTGGCCTCGGCGCCAAGTCGCTCGACGACCTGCGTACGATTCCGTGGATCTTCTCCTGGGCCCAGGCCCGCATCAACCTGGCCGCCTGGTACGGTCTCGGCACCGCATGCGAGAAGTTCGGCGATCTGGAGACCATGCGTCAGGCTTACGAGGAATGGCCGCTGTTCTCCACGTTCATCGACAACATCGAGATGTCCATCGCCAAGACGGATGAGCGCATCGCCAGGATGTACCTTGCCCTCGGCGACCGCGAGGACCTCAATGAGAAGGTGCTCAACGAGATGGAGCTCACCCGCAAGTGGGTTCTGGCCATCGTGGGTGACAAGTGGCCGCTGCAGCACCGTCACGTGCTCGGCCAGGCCATCCGCATCCGCTCCCCATACGTGGACGCGCTGTCCGTCACCCAGGTGCTGGCGCTCAAGTCGCTGCGCAAGAAGGTGGACAAGGAAGAGCTCTCGCAAAGCCAACAGGCAGGATTCATCTATCTGATCCTCTGCACCGTTTCAGGTGTTGCTGCCGGCCTGCAGAACACGGGCTGATTCCCGGCCGACCGATCGGGAAAAGCGAGCGGGGAGGTTCCGTGCCGATTGACGGCGCGGGCCTCCCCGCTCGCGTCATCCGGCCCTAGACTGGCCGGCGACGGCGCACGCCTGGCGGGCGCGCAGAGAACGGACGCGCGGAACGGGCACCTCGACAGATCGGAGGGGACATGGGCAAGCCAGCGGACGGGCGCGGGAACACCGGGTCCACGGACGGCATCAGGACGGGGGGCGACGCCGGGAACGAACGCCACGCTTGCAAAGCGAATCCGGCTACAACCGATGGCATTGGGAAAAAACATGGCCTGGAAGATACGTCAGAAAATTTTTCCGGCAAGAAATATGCTTTGGCACCGAAAGCAGCTACCAAATTCCTTAAGGCGAGTAGATGCTATGTGGCTTTGGGCAAGGCCAGACGCGTGCTATGGTGGCTGGGATTACTGCTGCTTTCACCAGCACTTATTTTGTGGGCGGAATGGGGCGCCAATGGCGATGATGATACTATAATCTGCAGAGTCTTAACGTTCTCTTCCTCTTCGTGCATGAATTTAACTACGGCAACTGAGTATGTACGTAGACTTACCTTAGTATTGATTATGGGGGTAGTCTGCTGGATTGCGGCGCTTGTCATCTTTGGCGTGCGTTCATATATGCGATCTGTATATCCGGAACTTCGTGATCATTCCTCTTCCGCCTCGCATGTCCTTGTGGGAATCATATCGTTTCTCGTGCTGGTCATGGTCTTTCCCGTTCTTGTGATAACGCTACTTTCCGCTCTAATGACTCTATGACGTTTTACCAGAGGCGCATTGCGTGGAATGGCTGAATCATTCCACGCAATGCGATCACAATCATGATTGATTAACGGTTCGGATTTTCAAGAGATTCAGCATAGGATAATGCCAATATACCAGCCTCCGCTTGACTCGGGAGTCGGTCTGCATGTGACGCAATGAGCAGTGCTTTTTTACTTCCGGATACGTTATCGAATATTCCAAGATCGATTCCATCAACAAGCTTTCGAAATGCGATGACCAGGTTGTCCGCACTTCCCTTGAACCGGGACTGATAGAACCGTTTAATTCGATTCGTCTCGCTTTGCGCGAACATGTCCCGCATAGCGGTGGACAAAGACCTTTCGGAAGAATTGCTCTGCATGGACCGCGCCAGCAACCATGCATCACAGTCCGCGAGAACATCGCTGTAACTGAATCCCATACGAGCGTCTTGCTCGCCGAGATGAGCGTGCAGCCATGACGCCAGGTCCTCTTTCGGGGTATTCGCCAGGTAGCTTCCCCAAATCTGCAGCAAATCCAGAGCCCATCCGCCCAGATCACCGAGACCATAGTCCATTGGATCGTTCGTAACGCCCCATGTCAAGTATCCCAAGGACGTGGCAGCCATATGGGCGATGTCCCGATTGGGCAGCGTGCCTTTGATGACAGGCTGTGCATCACATGCGACACCGCATGCCTGACGCGACAAGGCCAATTCGCTGGGAGTAACCGGCTCCGGTGTGTACGCATGCCATAGTGCCTGCGTGCCGGAACTACCTTCCGACCAGTACGTAGGTTTGCGGAGCCATTGCAGGATGAGTTGACCGATGCTGTCCTCATAAACCGCCACCTGGGTACCCAGAGCGGCAGGGGCTTTGTGACACTCCTGCTCGGGTGTCGCCGCCGGCCTGCGGAACACGGGCTGATCCGCGGCTGTCCGACCGCTTGATGAACGGGGAGGTTCCGTGCCGATTGACGGCGCGGGCCTCCCCGTTCGCGTCGCACGGCCCTAGACTGGCCGGCGACGGCGCGCACGGAACGGGCGCGCGGGCCGAGCGACAGACTCGGATGATCGGAGGGGGACATATGGACGCGGAAAGGGACACGGACGGGACGACGGACGCGCACGAGGGGGACCACACGCCCGCGGACGGTGCCGGGACGGAGGGCGAAGGCGGCAAGCCGGACACTAGGCCGGGCGACAGACTCGCGACCATCCGACGCACGCTGTGGTGGATAGGACTGGCGCTACAGCTCCCATTCGCTTTGACTCTGATCCATTTTGATACCCCTTACCTGATATTGGAGCGTATCCTATGCGCTATTCCGCCAAGACTGGCAAGCGACCCGTCATCAATCGTCGGCATTCCCGCACTTGAAACGGAATGGTGTCGAGAATTCCTGGCACTAGTCCTGGGCGCAGTTTGCTGGGTTACAGCTGGAGTAATGAGATTAGTTGCGGACAGCCCATCAAACCATGGAAAAGAAACCCTTCCTGTACGCATCTTCGCCGGAATCATCACCATCATCGTATTGATGGCCACCGGTATTACAGGACTCTTCCTCGGCATAGCGGCCTTTTAGAAGTTTCCCCGTATCTGGCAGAGGAATTCCAAATCGAAAGCACAACAGCGAATGTGTGGGCAGACGACACATCTGCCCACACATAATGCATTATGCGAGCTACCGTCTTGGCTGATCAATGAATGCAGCGAACGCCCGAGCACTCACTTCAGCTTCCTGCTTATCAGGAAGCTTGTCTGTACCGGCAGCCTTTTTTAGGATGCTTTCGCTCATTCCAATATTTGTCAAGAAATTACGATGTATCTGGTCTCAAATCCTTTCAATAGACGAAAGTTGCGCTTCTCTGATCCAGCTGTAAACGGCGTATACTGGCGATATTCCAGTGTTTTACCGGCTTATTCGTCTGAATCTGGCTTCCATCGTAGGAACAGTGACCTCATGGGAAGGCGACGGATGAAGACAAATGGAGACGAGAAGGAGACTCGCTTGGCCGAAACTACTGCTACCTATGCTCTGGGAGTCTTCTGTCAGCTCGTAAGAAAAATTGAAGCAAAACACGCAGAGCCAACAGGCCGGATTCATCTACCTCATCCTCTGCACCGTCTCCGGCGTCGCTGCCGGCCTGCAGAACACAGGCTGATCTACACACCAGCGCATATGGGGAAGCCCCGCTCACATCGAGCAGAGCTTCCCCGTTTCGTGTACATCTTTCACCATCTTGCAATAATTCTTACATGTAAACAGAGAGTTCTTGCATGTAAGAATTATTGAAAGGTGATGAAAGAACTTACTTTCACGCGCGCCAATCATCCCAACACGTATCGGGATGACGGCCCATTCCCCTCGCGGCGCAACTTGCCCGCATCCTCTAGCTTCTTCAACAACCGGTATGCACTGATATAGCTCAGGCCAAACAAATCCATGACATCCGCCGTAGTTACGACACCATCATTTTTTTCGGCGAACTCCAGAACAAGGCCACTGCGCCGGGTGGCATCGATGTCACGCTGGCGCACGTAAGACGCCAGCCCCTCTGAACGTTTGTACACTCGGGCACTCAGCATATACGAACGAGAGCTCCCGCTACCGACCCCCTCTACCAAACCAGCTTCCACCAGATTCTCAACAGCGGACACGATGCGTCGATGCTCCAAATGAGAAAAATCGCACAATTGGACCACGGTAAGCCTACGATGCTCACGCAGCAGCGAGAGCACAATCAGTGACCAGACCGGCAATGGAGCCCCACGTCGACGTTCCTCGTCGCCAATCATGGTTACGAATGCCTCGTCAGGTACCACGCGGCGCAAGAACAAGATAACTTCCTCAGCACTGGACTGTGAATAATCCGGGAAAGAACCGCCTGCCGCAATCGACCCGGCATAGATGGTATCCACGCCTCGTCCGGTGCGTTCAACATATCCGGCAGCTTTCAGAATCAGGGCAAGCTGCGGATTGCGGGAACGCGGTTGTGCAGTAAGCAGGTTAGCTTCGGAGACACCCTCTATGAATCCTCCGGGGTTGGCTATGGTCAACCCATCATCATCAACCAGGAACCTCACCGAACCCATTCGCGCATAATCGCGATGGCAGAAAGCGTTAATCATTGCCTCACGGAATGCCCCTCGATCGAAGTCTGGCAGATCGACACGAATCAAGCCGCTCATGACTTCGTGGCTGGGATTCCACGGCTCCATCAGCTCGCCTACACGATCAAACATATCCACCAAGGGCAACACGAACGGATCCATATTGACCTTTGGAGACATGCCTTTCATCACTTGAAAAACAGCCGATGCGGCTGGAACCGATCGATGAATAGCATCAACCGAACCAATGGTGAGCAGACCAGCAACAGATGGCTGCAATCCATACGGGCCATCAACAACCAGCTCAAGTGCCCGATCGAAATCCTCATCAGTAAAAGACAACAACGAGTTTTGCGCATTGGCACTGCGAATATGGCTTCTCAACTTGTTCCGTGAGTCTGGATTCAAATCGTCCAACCGAGCCTCTGGGGCAGGTTGCGCACTGAAATCGTAGAACCGTTGCTGAGATAAACGGCTAATGAATTGGGAAACAAACAGCGGAACGACCTCAGGCGAGCCGTCTGCTTTCAGCCGGCGCTGCAATGTCTTCCCCTGACTGGTAGATACGATTTGCTGACTGTTATCCACCTCAATACTGACTATCGGCACCTCGTTCTCATACAAGAGCGCCACGCGAGCGGGAAGCTGCGGAACAGTCTTATTGAAAATTAGTGCCGCAAGTCCATTGATATTGCGATGCTCGTCACATACGCCGGTCACAGTGCCATCGTCTTCAATACCGAGATACAGTGTGCCGCCTTCGGTATTGGCTAGAGCCACTACGTTGTCAACAATTTCATCATGCGATTGAGGGCGCTTCTGCTCACTCTTGAACTCAACCGTCAAACTTTCTTTGGCCGGCAACATGAGCATCCCCTTTCACCATCTTGCAATAATTCTTACATGTTAACAGAGAGTTCTTACATGTAAGAATTATTGCAAGATGGTGAAAGGGGTAAAGAGCAATCCATCCTGTCATCTCCAGCAACTTAAATCCGATCATCGCTGCTTTCGGCATATCTGATATCAGCCGCTGGTGCCAGTCCAATCACCCAATTGAAGCTCAACACGGCCAAAGACTCTACGCCGCAGTGGATTCGCGCTCGATGAGCTTATAGCCCACATTCACGGTCTGCGGGAAGAACTCGTCGTCCAGGTTCTCGATACGCCGCATAAGCAAGGTCAGCGCGGTATCCGCCATGCCCTTGAAATCGGTGGCCACGGTGGTCAAAGTCGGCACGCTGTACATGCTCTGGCTCAGGCCGTCGAAGCCGATAACGCGCACATCGCCCGGCACACTTACGCCATCGTCCGCCAGACCACGCAGAATACCGAGCGCAATACCGTCGTTCAGGCAGTACAGACCGTCGTACTTGCACTTGCCTTTCTTGGCCAAGCCGCGCCCGGCCTCGATACCGCCGTCAATCGACCACGAGGATTTGATGAAATCAAGGCGCTCGTCAAACGGCAGTCCGGCCGCGAGAATCGTCTCCTTGGCGGCCCGCATACGAATATCACGCGAGCCGGGAATGATGTTGGGATTGTTGGGATCGTGATTGTCGCCGACGATGCCGATGCGCGCACAGCCACGCGCGATAAGGTGTTCGATTGCCGCCCGTGAGCCGGCGTCGCTCGGCGCGTTCACGGTGTCGACGGGCAGGCTGGTGTCGTAGTTTTCCAGCATGACGGCCGGGTGCCGCTTCAGGATATCGACCGCACGTGGCGCATTGATGGCGATGATGCCGTCCGAAAACGTGTACGACAGATCGTTGTCGTCGGTAAGATACCGGGACAGTTCGATGAGCATGTGCGAGTCGCGCTTGTGTACTTCCTCAGCCACACACATGGCCAGATGGGAGAAATAGTCGCCCTCGAGGCCCGAGGTAAGGAAGGTGATGGTATCGGACCGCCCAGAACGCAGGGACCGGCCAGACAGGTTGATTTTATAGCCGAGTTTGCGGGCGGCGTCACGCACGCGTTGCGTGGTTTCGGGCTTGACGTAATCCTTGCCTCGCAGGGCCGCGGAGGCGGTGGTGGCGGTCACTCCGGCCAGTTCGCCGACATCCTTTAAGGTCACCATCGTTACCATCTCCGCATATCACGAACCTTATCGATAAGAATCCATAGTACCGCCCACATCTCAGCCGAGGATGAGACCCTCGGTCGAGGCCCTGCCCGGCGACTCGAACGCCGCGGTCACCGTGGTGAGCACCGACGCTGCAAACGAAAACATGTCAAACCAAGAAATGGACATGACGGAGTCATTGTTTTCCGAGAGGGATATGCCGCGTCCACGGGCAGACGTCACGTATCAATCACGCCGATACCGTCATATAACTGTTTTCGATGTGAGAAAGCTCATAGCTTCCGACCACAGAAATCAGCCACAGCAACCCCATAACAGCGTTATAGTTCTGTTTGTCGGCGTCGACAAGAGCCAGCAGCGCCGATGAAATGCACACCAAGGATGTTTAGCGAATTGTTCGCAGTTCGCACGATTCGATTTGATTCGATTCGTGCAGCCCGGATGGTTCACGGGGGGCATGCCGTCGTGATGTGCGTGGATATGGGCGATGCGACTCTCGTTCGGGCCGGCAGGCCATCGTACACCAGTTACGAAAGGATCCGCCCATATATGGCAAGGTTTACCGAGAATCGTTGGACCAGCGCGATTATCCCTGCACTGCTGATTCATATCCCAATCGGTACCGTCTATTGCTGGAGCGTGTTCAAGCAGCTTATCGCTGACCGTCTCCACGCCAGCCCCGCCTCCGTGGAATGGGGCTTCTCACTCGCCATCTTCTTCCTCGGCATGTCCGCCGCGTTTGCCGGGCCAATGGTGGAGAAAAACATCAAGAAATCCGCACTCGTCTCCATGGTCTGCTTCGTGGTCGGCTTCGCCGGCACGGGCGTGAGCATCGCCCTGAACTTCCTGCCGGGCGTGTTCATCTGTTATGGCGCGATCATGGGCATCGGCCTGGGCGTCGGTTATCTGACTCCGGTCAAGAACCTGATGCTTTGGTTCGCCGACAACAAGGGCCTCGCCACCGGCATCGCCGTCGCCGGCTTCGGCCTGGCCAAGGCCATTGCCAGCCCACTGATGGAATATCTCATCGGCACGGTTGGCCTGGTCAGCATGTTCTTCATCCTCGCCGCGGTCTACGCGGTGATGATGTTCGTCGGCTTCCTGCTCATCAAGCGTCCGGCCGGCTGGGTGTATGATCCCGCGACCTCACACGTCAGCCGCAAGACAATCCTCAAGAAGCCCGTGTTCTGGGGCATCTGGATAGCCTTCTATATCAACATCACCTGCGGCCTGGCCCTCATCAGCCAAGAGAAGGACATACTGCACGATGTGCTCAGGGCCTTCCCGCAGTATGCCAACCTGAGCCCCGCCAAGTTTGCCGCCGCCATCTCCGGCATCATCGGACTGGTGCTCGCCGTGGACTCCGTGTTCAACACGGCTGGCCGCGTGGGCTTCTCCACACTCTCCGACCACCTGAAGCGCCGCGAGACCGTCTATCAGGTAATCTTCATCATGTCGATTGCCGTGTGCTTGCTGCAGATCTTCACCAACAGCATCGGCAACGCTCTGCTGTGGGCCGTGCTGGCCATGCTGTTCCTCGTCAACGCGGGCTATGGTGGCGGTTTCTCGACGCTGCCCGTGCTGCTTGATCAGCACTTCGGCACCAAAACCGTCTCCACCACGCACGGTCTGACGCTGAGCGCCTGGGCGTTCGCCGGTCTGTCCGGCAACCAGTTGGCCTCGTTCGTAGTTGCCCACGCGCCTGATCAGGCCCACCGCTACGCCGCACTCATCCCGGTGCTCACCGGCCTGTTCGTCGTGGCCCTGATCAGCATCAGCTTGGTCAAGTACCTCGGCGACAGAAACGTCACGAAGGCCGTCGAAGACCGAGGCTGAGCTGCCGCAAAACAACGATTCTGCCGGAGTCGGGCGCATCGATCGCATCAATCGATGTACGTCACGATTTTGGCAGAATCGTTGTTGTTGCTGTTGAGTACCTGAGGTCGTGCGGCTTACGCGCCGACCAGTTCGAGCATTTGGGGGATGCTCTTTTTGCCGAATTCAACTTGCTGGGTGCCGTCGGCGTGGGTGATGACGATGCAGGGCACGCTCATCGCGCCGTACTGGTCCTTGAGTTCGGGGAAGTGCGAGACGTCGTAGGCTTCGGCGCGCACGGCCGGGCTCAGGGAGGCAATGCGCTGGGAAGCAAGCACGGTTTCCGGGCACATCGTGCAGGTGAGCGAGACGAGGATCATGATGTTCAGCGGGTCCGTGATGGACTTCGCGCGTTCGATCAGGTCGTCGCCCAGCGGCTGGCCGGGACCGGCCGCGTTGTACAGGCCAAGCACGAACGAGTTGAACTCGTGGCCGGAAGGTACGCCGTGGAAGGCCAGACCGGTGAAGACCAGTGAACCATTGCCGTCCTTGCCGGCCTTGCCGTCGCCCTCAGCCGGCACGCAGATGCGCACAGTCGGGCGGGCGAGCGGCAGGACGCCGGCGACGTCGAATGTGGCGCGGCCGGAATCGTCCAACGAACCATAAGTGGGCAGTTCGGTGCCGTCCGGCAAGGTGACGGACAGCGGTTCGCCGACCACCAAAGAAGTAGGCACAGAAGCACCATCCACCGCCGTGATCAGCCCTGCGGCATCAACGGCAACCGAGTTCAGCTTGCCGCCGGACAGCGCAACCATCTCGCCGATGAAACCCTGCAATTCCGCCGAAAGCGGAGTGCCGTCCAGCTCGAGAGCGAGCGTGACCGGGCGGGTCATGCGTCCGAAGACCACGCCAAGCTGCTGCTTGACGGCGGCGGAGAACAGTTCGCCGGGCTTCTTGGCGGCGCTGGCTGCGGCTGCGGCATCGGCGCTGCGTTTGGCGGGAGCCGGGGCGGGCGTCGTGCCAGCGGCCGAGGCGGCGGAGGCGGCCTTGGCCTCGGACTCCTCATAAGCGGAAGCAGTGGGACGCGGCGGCACCAAGCCGGTTTTCTCGCTCATCTGCTTGGCGTAACGCTCCAGTTCCACGGCGGCAATCGCACCGTCGGCGGTGGCGGTGACCACTTGGCGCAGGTTCTTGACGCGCAGATCGCCGGCCGCGTACACGCCCGGCACCGAGGTTCTGAGGTAGTCGTGCGTGACCACGTAACCGTGGTCGTCGAGCTCCACCACGCCGCGCACCAAATCGGTGGCGGGCACATAGCCGGCGAACACGAAGACGCCGAAGGTGCCGGCGTCGGCGGGCTTCCACGTTTCGGTCTGGCCGGTGGCAAGGTTCAGGATCGAGGCTTCTCGCAGGCCTCCTTGGCCGGCGGTGACGCCCTTCAGCTCAACCTGATAACGCACGTCGATCTTCGGGTTGTTCTTGGCTTCGGCGGCCACTGCGGCATCGCAGGTGAAGTCCGGTTCGCGCACGAGCACGGTGACTTTGGAGGCGTATTTGGTCAGGAACACGGATTCCTCGGCTGCGGCGAATCCGCCGCCGACCACCAGTACTTCCTTGCCGGTGAAGAACTCGCCGTCGCAGGTGGCGCAGTAGGCCACGCCGCGGCCGGCGTACTCGGCCTCGCCCTCGAAGCCCAGCTTGCGCGGGCTGGCGCCGGTGGCGATGAGGATGCCGAACGTCTTGAGGTCGCCGCGTGAGGTGTGCACGGTTTTGATGTCACCATCCACGTCGAGACCGGTGGCTTCGGCGGAGAGGAATTCGGCACCAAAGTCCTGAGCCTGCTGACGCATGGTCTGGGTGAGCGCGCGGCCCGTGGTGCGGCCCACGCCCGGATAGTTGACGACTTCGTTGGTGATGGTGATCTGGCCGCCGAAATCATCTTTTTCAAGAATCAGCACACGGTAGCGAGCGCGGGCCAAGTACAGGCCGGCCGTCAGGCCAGCCGGCCCGCCACCAATGACGACGACGTCATAGAGATTGTTGGTCTGAGTCATGAAAACTCCCTTACATACACTGGCTCCCCTCTCTGAGGGGAGCTGTCGTAGTGAGACTGAGGGGAGCATATCGGATCA
>ENA-ORUX01001907-ORUX01001907.1-human-gut-metagenome-genome-assembly--contig:-NODE-1907-length-14753-cov-3.275684_pt1 | contig 14753 bp, 10 predicted proteins | sample MGYA00242087_ERZ509225 | MGnify/ENA primary metagenome ERZ509225 (study PRJEB26280, sample SAMEA2338864) | human gut metagenome | biome: human gut; feature: human-associated habitat; material: faeces... | reverse complement strand
CCGCACCTGTTTCAAGAAGATCTGCCAGGACTCCATTTCTTGCAAGTTCCATATAAATCGGTGTACTTGCCGGATAAACACTGAGTGTAAATGCATCTGCTCCGATGCTTGCTCCACGAAGGATATCCGCTGCTGCACAGATATTCTCAAATCCACCGCCGGCACATCCGGCAATGATTCCCTGTTCTACATAAAGCTTGCCATCTACGACTTTATCCTTAAGTGAATACGGAACTTTGCCATCGAGGCTGATCTGTGCTTTCTTCTCCACATCATCAAGAATGTCATAGAGATTTGCTTTCAGTTCATCAATTGTATAAGTATTGCTTGGATGGAACGGCATTGCAATCATCGGCTTGATCTCGCTTAAATCCACCTCTACACAGCCGTCATAATATGCAACCTTGCCTGGCTTCAGTTCTCTGTAATCTTCTTTTCTGCCATGGATCTCATAGAATTCCTCAATGGTCTCATCTGTCTGCCAGATAGAAGAAAGACAGGTTGTCTCTGTTGTCATAACATCGATACCAATACGGAAATCTGCACTTAAACCGGCAACTCCAGGTCCTACGAATTCCATAACCTTATTCTTTACATAGCCGTTGGCAAATACCTTACCGATAATTGCCAGTGCAACGTCCTGCGGACCTACGCCCGGTCTTGGCTGTCCCTTAAGATAAATAGCAACTACGCCCGGCATATTGATGTCATACGTCTGGGAAAGAAGCTGCTTAACCAGTTCTCCGCCACCTTCACCCATAGCCATGGTACCAAGTGCACCGTAACGGGTATGGCTGTCAGAACCAAGAATCATCTTGCCGCCGCCTGCAAGCATCTCACGTGCGAACTGATGGATAACTGCCTGATGAGGAGGTACATATACTCCGCCATATTTCTTTGCACAGGTAAGTCCGAACATATGATCATCTTCATTGATGGTTCCGCCTACTGCACAGAGAGAGTTGTGACAGTTTGTGAGCACATAAGGAATCGGGAATTTCTCAAGTCCTGAAGCACGGGCTGTCTGAATAATTCCTACAAAAGTAATATCATGGGATGTTAATTTATCAAACTTGATCTGTAATTTCTGCATATTTCCAGAAGTATTGTGTGCCTCCAGAATACCATATGCCATAGTGTTCTTTGCTGCGTCTTCTCTGGATACCGGCTGTTCCATCTTGCCTTCTTCAACAATATCACAACCGTTTACAAGGTAAACGCCACCGTCGTATAGCTTCATAATAACTCCTCCATTCATGTAAATTCTGCATTGCATTCTTGCTGTTTTTGCAAAATGTATATTAATTATACTTTATCTCACTAAAATCTGCAATGAGATTTCATAAGATATGTCACAAAAAACATGACTCTGGTGAATTTATAACACTCCTTTACTTTCCCATCAAAATCCGTTATACTTGGAATCACATTTCTGCCGCCTGTGGCAGTTCTGACAGGGAGGTATTACCGATATGTTCCGTTTATGGGGAAAAATATGGAAAGATAATCATTTACTGAAAGATACTGTAATCTGCGATGACTCCGAAGATACGCGGACCCACAAGATTTTTCGTGGTCTGGAAAGTATCTGTTATGAAATGGATCTGGGAAACCCAATCTGGCTGGAATCTACAGTCAGACATTTTAAGAAACATGGAAAAGCCAGATTTTATCAGGATAATTTTATAGAGCAGATTGATTTTGATTATCTGGAGATCCAGGTAATTGAAGAGGATGACGAATAATAAATTATTCTGTCTTAAAATGTGTACAGGATCAGAAACTTTACATTGCCATATTGTTTCTGATCCTGTGTATCTCATTTGCAGTGAATTTTCATGTCTTTATTTCATAAATTCTCTTATGATTTCTCTCATAATCTCATCTTCCTCGGGTGTAAGCATTCCGCTGAAATGGCTTCCTGCTGCTGCAGTCTGGCGGATACTGTCCGCAATATGTTCAACGATTTCCTCTTTTACAGCTTCGTCAGCCTTCTCCGGCACCGGCACTTCTTCTACCCATGTGCGGGCATGTTCCACATAATCAGAAAAAGAATTCATCAGAAGTTCTTCTCTGTATGTAAAATCCAGCGCCTGTCTCAGCAAAAGCAATGCTGTCGGAATGATCGCAGCCACATAAAGATATGCCAGCGGCATTCCGTCCCATCGTGCATCTTTGGAATACAGAAAAAAAGCCAGTCCAAGAAAAGCGATACAGAAAAGTGACGGATACCAGACAAACCGGTTCATACGGTTCAACAGCCTGTCTCTTGTTTTCCAAAGATTTGTCCATTTCTCTTTGAGATTTGATTTAACCTCTGTATTTTTTCTGATCATTCTTCGGTAGGTAAGATGTGTGGTCAGCATCCCCAGTGCTCCCAGTCCGCCCATTAACATCATGGCATACAGCAGGAAATGCAGTTCCATAACTTTCTCCAGCATAACATCCTCCTCACTTGAACAGATAAGACTATCTGCTTCGCTGCCTGCTCATAAACTGACAGGATTATTATACTGCTGTTTCCGGTATCATGGAACTAAAATCGCTCATCAAATTCTCTCATAAAAAGACAAAAATGTCTCGAAGTGTTTACATATTTTCCAGTTTCGTAACTACCTCTTCAAACTTCATAAAATGGGAAGCTTTCACAAGAATAGTGTCACCATCCTGTACATAACCTTCCAGATGCTCCAGCAGACTTTCTCTGTCCGGCTCATAGATTACTTTCAGGTCCGGATTTGTCCGCTGTGCTCTCTCTGCCATATTTCTGCACAGTTTACCTGTACAGATAAGAACATCAATATCACATTTTCCGGCATGCTCTCCTACCTCCTCATGAAGCTGAACTTCATTCTCTCCAAGTTCTCCCATATCGCCAAGGACTGCTATTCTGCGTCCTGCACCATCCTGCAGAACATCCAGAGAGGCTTTCATGGACATAGGATTTGCATTATAGCAGTCATCTACGATCAGAAATTTATCTGTTTCGATCATTCTGAAACGACCGCTGATCGGCTCCAGGCTCTCGATTCCGGCTTTGATCTGCTCAGTTGTAAGTCCATAAATATTTCCAACTGCAGCTGCTGCCAGCGCATTATATACCATATGGCGCCCCGGCATCGGGATATCAACTGTAAATGCCGTATCCCCCAGATGAATGGTGCAGGTCATTCCCTTTAAACCTCTGCTTACAATCTTATCACCGTAAACCTGACATTCATTACTCATTCCGAAAAATACAGGTTTTATCTTTTCATATTCTTTTACTGTGATAAGCTTGTCATCATCGCCATTTAATACAATATGTCCCTCCGGTCTGAGGAATTTAAAAATCTCTGTCTTTGCTTTCAGAACACCATTTCTGTCTCCCAGATTCTCCAGATGGCAGGTACCGATATTCGTGATCACGCAGGTGTCCGGTCTTGCAATCTGCGCAAGTCTGGTCATCTCACCGAAATCACTGATCCCCATTTCCAGAACTGCAATTTCATCTCCATCACGCAGACGGAAAATTGTGAGAGGCAGACCAAGTTCATTGTTAAAGTTGCCCTGTGTTTTCAGAGTATGGTATTTCTGGTTCAGAACAGATGCGATCACTTCTTTTGTACTTGTCTTACCAACACTTCCTGTAATTCCCACAACCGGGATCTGAAGCTGCTTTAAATAAAACTCTGCAATATCTTTCACTGCCTGAAGAGAAGATTCTACTGCGATATAAGGAAAATCAGCGTTATCAAGTACCCGTTCCGACAAGGTTGCCAGTGCCCCTGCTTCCATTACCTGTGGGATAAATTTATGGGCATCTACACGTTCCCCCACAATAGGTACAAACAGACATCCTTCTTCTGCTTTTCTGCTGTCTGTGATAACAGACATTACTTCTTCCTGTAATTTATCAGCCGGACCATAATAAGTACCGCCGCATACGCGGGCGATATTTTCAAGAGTTAAGTTTTTCATAATATTTTTTATATCTTCTTTCCTGTTATAGCAATTCTCTTAATAATGCATCTATAACAATTCTATAAATTACTGCAGACACGCTCTATAGTGTGAAATCCTGCGTCGGATATTTTTTCATGGAAACTTCAATCAGTTTCTCACATAAAGTCGGATAGTCGATTCCCAGAACTTTTGCCTCCTGCGGAATCAGACTGGTTGGTGTCATTCCGGGAAGAGTATTTGCTTCCAGACAATACATATCTCCATTCTCCTTCATCATGAAATCAAGACGGCAGTATCCTTCCATAAACAGAGCTTTGGCTCCTGCTTCCGCATAATGCTGCATTTTCTCTGTGAGTTCCGGTGAAATTTCGGCAGGACAGGTCTCAATCGTAGAGCCGGCCTGATATTTATTCTTATAATCATAGAATCCCTGAAGCGGAGCAATTTCGATGATCGGATAAGCTTTTCCGTCCACAACCGCTACTGAAAATTCACGTCCTTTTATATATTCTTCGACCACGACTTCATTTTCATAAGAATAAGCGTCTTTGAGAGCCTGCTCATATTCGGCCTGATCATTCACAATATAAACACCTACACTGGAACCGCCACAGCAGGTTTTTACAACTACAGGAAATTCCATTCCAAGTGCTTTCAGATCTGTGGTCATTTCTTCTTTTACCATAGACACTCCCCGCGGTGTTGGTACATTATTCATCAGGAACATCTGCTTGGTGATTCCCTTATCCATTGCCAGGGCACTGCTTAAATATCCGGTTCCTGTATATTTGATTCCCATCAGGTCAAATGTTGCCTGTACTTTTCCATCTTCTCCGTTCGCACCATGAAGTCCCAGGAAAACAATGTCAGCCGCCTCGCAGAGTTTCAGCACGTTTGGTCCGAAGAAGCTTCTTCTCTCTTTTTTCATCTGTTCAATCCTGTCGTTAAATGCTGACATATATTCTGATGCTGCGTCCACATCATACTCTGACGGAAACGGATTCTCCCGGTCCACATTCTCAATGCCGCAAAAAATATCCACAAGAATCGCCTGATGTCCTTTCTGTCGTAATGCCTTACATATTCCTGTTCCTGATGTAATGGAGACAGTACGTTCTGTACTTGTTCCCCCCGCTAATACTACAATCTTCATCATTTTTCTCCTTTATTCATAAATAACAATCGGTGTGTTCTTCTCAACATTGCTGAAAATGATCTGCACCTGATCGGATGGTGCACAGATGCTTCCATGTGTGCCTTCAAATTCATAAAGCTGTCCTCCGAAATCCATTCTCCATGGAGCATCACTGATCCCCAGATTTCCATCGAATGGGATCCAGTAATTTACAGCAGAAGGATAGTCCTCTCCGTTCACTGTACATCCGCTCTTCATTTCACCTGTTGTATAACATCCCACAGGAGTTGCACAGTTGGGCACGAATGGATTTCCGGATACGATCTGCGCATCCGCAGTCGGCGTTCCATCTTTATAGAATACCATTCTCTGGGCCGTCAGGTCAATCTCTATATACGTATATCCGATATCATTTGTTTTCCTGACCAGACCTTCATGGGAATAAACAGGTTCTCTGACCTGGGTTTCTCCGTTTTTTATCAGTTCTGTAAGTTCTTTCAGCTCCGCTTTCTGATCGATCTGCCAGCCATAATTCCCTCCGCTGACAGTAATCTCACGACCATCATATGTATTAAATGTTCTCTCTGTTCCAACCGTATCATATTTAGCCGCCAGTTCACTGATATATGCTTCTATCTGTTTTTTGTCAAGTGTATAAAGACCGTTTTCATCTGTTGTGAGCCAGTTTTTGATCATATCTCTGTCTACTGTCTCTGTGCAATCGTCAAAATCATAGGTTATCACTACATCCGTAAGTTTGTTTATCAGTTCACAATTCTTCGTCAGAGTTTCATCACTCTGATAAACTTTCGGTTCTTTGTAGCATCCATCTGCTTCCAGATCAACCGGCGTTCGTCCTGTGACAAGAGCATCTATAATATCCTGACTTGTTTTTTCTGGTTTCAGTGCAGTTCCCTCCTGCTCAGGAACAATTACAAACTTATCGTCTTTCTCTTCTATATGAGCATCCGAAGGCTCTGTCATATTCTCCTGTTGCATACATTTCAGTTCGGAAATGGCAGCCTCTGTCTTCTGCTCATCATATTTAATGGAGGAGGACACTTCATAATTCCTGTGCTGATTAAAAGCAAGAAACCATGTAAAACGATCCTGATTTCTGATCAGTTTATCAACACTTCCATCTGAGTCATAGGAAAGTCCCGCCTGTTTTGCTGTGATACTTTCCTGTCCGTTATTTCTGGTGTCAATAGTAAGAACATATGCTCCCACCTTCTGCGTAAGCAATTCTTCTGACTGGGATACTGTCATATAGGAACAGTTGAATCCGTTTACCATTGATCCCGGTAAGAAATGCTCTGTGAAATAGTATACACCATATCCATATACTCCGGCAGTCAGCAGGAGCAAGATTATGATCAGGGTGATCATGATTTTCTTTCTGCTGCTCACGACATCCTCTCCTTTCTTTTTTATAAACAGCAACCGCCCGGCAAGAAATTATGCCGGGCAGTTTTATTATCACATTATTTATCCAGAAAGTAAATACGATTATTCTCTTTTATGCGTTTTCCAGTAGTGTTACTGTTCACTCCGTTCACAGTAACACGCTTCGCGATGCACAGAATTTATGCTAATTGCATAAATTCGCGCGGTATGTCTCGGGTTTTCTGTGATCTTCGCTCACAAAAAACACCTCGCGGGATATTATCAGCGAACAGTAGCCAGTAGTTTCTCTACACTTGTAAGTTTAACACAGAGTACGAATACTTCTGCTGCTTTTCCAAGATCCTCAGGAGTCGGGAAGCTTGGCGCAATACGGATATTGGAGTCTTTCGGATCTTTTCCATATGGATAAGTTGCGCCTGCTCCTGTAAGTACAACACCTGCTTCTTTTGCCTTGGCAACAATAGCTTTTGCACATCCTTCCATTGAATCAAAGGAAATGAAGTATCCACCATGTGGTTTTGTCCACTCGCCGATTCCAAGACCGCCAAGTTCTCTGTCCAGTGTGTTAAGAACCATTTCAAATTTCGGACGGAGAATTGCCGCATGTTTTCTCATGTGTTCATGAAGACCGTCGATATTTTTGAAGAATTTTACATGACGTAACTGGTTTAATTTGTCATGTCCGATTGTCTGGATCTGCATGTAGCTGCGGAAATCTTCCAGGTTTGCTTTGGAAGCTGCAACTGCTGCAATACCGGAACCCGGGAAGCTGACTTTTGATGTTGATGTAAATTTATATACAAGATCAGGATTTCCTGCTTTTGCACATGCTTCAAGGATTTCTACAAGGAAGTCCTGATTGTCATCATAGAGATGATGAATGCTGTATGCGTTATCCCAGTAGATACGGAAATCAGGTGCTGCCGGTTTCAGATGCGCAAAGCGCTCTACTGTTTCTGCTGAATAAGTATATCCCTGTGGGTTGGAGTATTTCGGCACACACCAGATTCCTTTGATGGATGCGTCTTCACTGACAAGCTTCTCTACCATATCCATGTCCGGTCCCTGTGGTGTCATTGGCACGTTGATCATTTCGATTCCGAAGAATTCTGTGATCTTGAAATGGCGGTCATATCCCGGTACAGGACAGAGGAATTTTACCTTATCAAGTTTGCACCATGGGGTATTTCCCATTACACCCTGTGTCATAGAACGTGCAATGCTGTCAAACATAACGTTTAAGCTTGAGTTTCCGTAGATGATGATGTGGTCCGGATCTACTTCGGACATTTCTCCAAGGAGGCGTTTAGCTTCCGGGATTCCGTCGATAACACCGTAGTTACGGCAGTCTACTCCTGTTTCGCACTTGAGGTCTGAATCGCTGCTTAATACGTTCATTAATCCCATTGAGAGATCGAGCTGGTCTGCTGACGGTTTTCCACGTGACATATCGAGAGCTAAGCCCTTTGCTTTAATATCTGCGTATTCTTTATCCAGCTGTGCTTTGAGTGTAAGCAGTTCTTCTTTGCTCATGTCGCTGTATTTTTTCATAATATTCCTCCTTGTTCTGCCATGGAAGGATGTCCCTTTTTCCGTATAGGACAATCATTTGTTTTTCCTGCGGCAACAGTTTTTTTGCTTTTTACATTTTAGTATGGTAAAGTAGGGTTGTCAAGTGTTTTTATGGAATTGTTAATATTTTACCAAAACAATCGTTACTGTTCCCTCTGTTCTCAGTAACGTAACCCAAATTCATTCTGGATTGCCGTAACATCTTTCTCTGATACTTATAGCAAGCCTCGTAAATAATTAGCCAAAAAGCAAGTCGAAATCCCTCGAAAGTTTCGGCTTGCTTTTTTGAGTGTGACAGCGTATATTTAAATCAGTTAACAGATCTTTTAACTGTCTTAATTGTTCTTGTCAGGTCATCCTGATATCTTTTTATTACTCCTTATACAACATCCATTTTTATCCAAGTCAGTGAATGAGACAAGTCAGGCGGATAAAATCATCTGCTTCGCTGCTCAGTTCATAACCGAATGACTGTGAAAGGAGGTCATCCATGTCTATGTTTATCCACGCAATTATCGTAATCCTGCTTGCTGTGCTGGCTATGTGGATCGGGCTGCTGATTCTTGTGTGCTGGGCTTTGGCAGCATGTGCAAGCAGACGGGATTCTTATCTGGAAAAGGATTATCGGGTGAAATAAAGGAAGTCTGCGCATGGACGCTGAGTATTGCCGATAAGTTTATTCATTACTTTTCCATTAAAGTACAGGGTTGCAGAACCGCCTCCATCCAGGTTGTAAGCATAAGTACAGCCGTAGGATTTGAAAATATCCACCATATCCCAGTGATTAAGACCATTATAGCTGCCGGTATCTGTTACAAGGAGTACATAATCGTTGGGCTTTACCATTCCTACCGCTGTACGTGGATAATATTTTTCTGTTTCAGCCCATGGAAGCTGGGCTTCACCATCTTTAATAAGAACCGGACCAAAATTATATGTATCTTTTACACCGGCTGCAAGAAGATTTTTTCCCATAAGTCCCTGTGCCGGAGTATAGATGGTTCCGTCTTTCTTTACTGCCATGACTGAATAACTGGTCATGTAATCACCATAGATAATCCCGTTTTTGATGCACATGCCAAGGGGGGATGGTTTTCCTGTACCATAGTCGAAAGCACTGCCGTTTACTCCGATAATGCCTCCATTTGAGGATACTGCATCAGAAGTTGTCTGTCGGGATCCGCCATAAGTTCCGTTGGAGAGGGCGGATTTCAGCTGTTTGGCATTGGATGTCTTTATATGCGCTGCCCAGTAGGAAATTCCATGGACTGATTTGCGTTCAAGTTTAATATTAAGAGTGCTGCTTTTGTATTCGTAAGTATTGCCGCTTTGAGTAACTGTTGGTTTAGTATTTGTCGGTTTAGTATCTGAAGATTTTACACGCTGCCCTTTGCTGTTTACATAATATTTACCTATCCAGGTATTTTTTGCCATCACTCCTGTTTTCTTGCTGAAATAGTAATAATATTTTCCTATCTTCTGCCAGCCCTTTGCCATGGTGGAATTGCTGAGGAAATAGTATTTTTTTCCATCCTGAGTAAGCCACTGCCTGGCAATTGCCACGCCGGATTTATTAAAGTAATAGGTATATTTATCTCCTGTAGCCCAGCGATTACGGAACATGGCACCATTTTTACGATTGTAATAGTATTTATTACCGGAACGCTTCATCCACCCGGTGAAACGTTTGCCGTTGGCAATACTGTAGTAATAATAACCTTTATACTTAAAAGAACCGCAGATCAGACGCCCCTTTGAATTATAAAAATAGTAATCTCCGTTTATTTTCTGCCATCCTGTTTTCTTCGATGTGATGCTGACGGAGGTTCTGTCCTGTTTCACATATGTAGCTGCATTTACGGTAACTGCACGCATACTGATGCCTGCTGTCAGAAATAATGCCAGTATCAGAAATACCGCCACTTTTCTGAATAGTAATTTTCTTTTCATGTCTTTCATCTGCCTTTCCACGATGTCTGATATGCCCATATAAGGGAATTGCTATAAATATATTACCGATATGTCCCCTGCGATTTCTTTACCCGAAAATTCGACAAACCGAGAGTTGGCAGATCAGATTCCATGTCTCTCTCTGACATCAGACACTTTGGCCCTATAACGAGTTCCTTTATCAACTGGTCAAGGCAATCTGAAAAATCAAAATCCACATAAGATATCAGCTGACTTTCTTTTACATAGTAGGAATAGTTATATAAACGTGCACCGAGAGAAAGTTCAACTTCTCTTCCCATCAGAAACTGTTTCGGCGAAAACTCGCACAATCGGATTTCGCTTTCTTCTCTGAAAAACGGATTTTTCATGTAAACAGATTCCTGAAATAATTTCAAAAACTTTTTCTCAAAACAGTTCATGACTTTATCCAGTACTTCTATTTCATAATCCTGCTTCTTCTCAATGCTTTCCCGACATTGTTCTTCTTTCTGTAATATCTTCTCGATTTCATCAACCAATTCATGCACTATCTGATGTACAACTTCTCTCTGCTCTGTTTCAGAATAACTGATCTTATGTAATGACACAATTGACGGCTTTGAAATCTCCGGAGAAACCGTTACAACTTCTTTTAATACATCCAGGTCAAATCCGATGGCAGCTCCGCGCCCGTCATCCGCATATCCCCGCCACTGACTGAGCAGATCATTCTGATACGAAAAACAGGTTACATAATATCTGAAGTCTGCATGATTTTCATTGAAAAATTCATCTGTAAACAGTTTCACATATCCCATCAATCTCTCTGATGAAATCTTTGATCTGAATAAATCTGAAGCATTTTCATAAGCTCTTTTAAATTCTGTGTCATAATACCTGCAGATCCAGCTGATCTCCATGGAATCATTGGATTTCAGGATATTTGTCAGACGGAGGGAACGATTTTTCAAAATAGAATTCAATGATTCTAAACTGCAATAGTGATATACGATCATATTTTTTCTTCTCCTGTAATTGGAATACAAGTAGAAAACTGCTAAAAAAGGTAATAGCAACAATAAATATAAATATGTAGGTTCTTCAAATCGGAACATTTTCTTCTTATTTTACGATTGACAAATAACGATTGACAAACATCCTTATGGAATCTTTTTGAGTATTGAGTTACGCAATAACACTTCTAATAACACACAAAGGAAAGCCGCCAATGCAAACCACTGATATTCTTCGTCCCTCTTACTATACTCCTTTACATTCAGTTTAGTTTTTTCCAGTTTATCAATTTCCTCATATACTTCTTTTAGTTTCGAGTTACTCGTAGCCCTAAAATAGTTACCATCGGTTGTACCTGCAATCTGTGTCAACGTTTTCTCATCAATTTCCACCGGCATATTTACATATTGCACCGTATTTCCAACTGGATAGGGATAAGGTGCCATACCATTCGTCCCCACCCCAATAGTATACACGCGAATACCAAAACTTTTGGCTATCTCAGCAGCCGTCAATGGAGAAATATCCCCTTTGTTATTAGTACCGTCTGTCAATAAAATAATCACCTTAGACTTTGCCTTACTATCTTTCAGTCGGGTTACTGCATTTGCTATTCCCATACCTACTGCTGTACCATCTTCGATAAGGCCACATTTGATATTATGAATCATATCCAATAAAACAGCATGGTCGACAGTAAGCGGACATTGAGTGAAAGTTTCACCTGCAAATAAAGTTATACCGATATTATCGTTAGGGCGGCCGTTAATAAATTCAGCAGCTACATCCTTTGCAGCTTCCAACCGATTCGGCTTTAAATCCTCGGCTAACATACTAGTAGATACGTCAATAGCGAGCATTATATCAATCCCTTCTATTTCGCTATTCTGCCATTTATTAGTCGTTTGCGGACGTGCAAGCACTAGAATAACCAGCACTAAGGCAATAACACGCAATAAGAATGGAACATGCAACAAATAGTTCTTATAGCTTTTAGGTGTATGTGCATATACACGAGCATCCGAAATTTGAAGAGTTGCTTCACTTTTCTTTTGCCTCAGAATATACCATACAATATAAGGTATAAGCAATAATAGCAAAAACAGATATTCAATATTGGCAAAAATCATTTCATTTATGATTTAACAGTTTACTATTTAGTATTCAAGCTATATATACTTTTAAGCAAAAAGATTATATAGCTGCATACCTATATATATAAAGGTACCTATCAATGCGGTTGACAAAATTGCGATTCCGCAAATTAACAATACTTTTGTCCGCAAAGAACGCTTCTCTATAATTGTAATTTCTGTTGGTTGCGGTTTTTGATTTTCTTCTTCAGGTTGCTTCGTTTCATTAATAAAGTCAATAGCATTGATCAGATTGGCATCATTCTCGTTCATTTGCGGATCGTGCTTCGCGAACTTCACTAGATCGGCTGTCTGGAAAAGCTCCTTCAAATCAGAAATAGCTTCTTTATCCTTCATTTCTAATAGCTTGTCAATAATCTCAGATGAAGTCATTTCAAGCGCATTGAAACCAAAACGATCTTTTATATAGGTGCGAAGTGTATCAGTCAATTCTGTGTAATATTCCTTCGGTTGTCCTTTCTGCCATACTTTCTCATTCTTGATACGCTCTATCTCTTTCATTGCAGCCTGATGGGGCGGCAATTTAGGTTCTACCTTTATTTTGCGGATAATAGGTTTGTTATCCCGGATACGAACTATGAGATAAATCAATAGACCAAGTAAAGGCAAAGCCAAGAATGAACAGCCAATTAACCCATACCAGTCTTCCCATGCGAAAGGAGCTTTCATCACGGTTTTCTGTCCAAAAAATTGGTCTGGATGTAATGTGTCAACCGGTATTGAATATACTTTCAATGCCAAAGCTCTTGATCTATACTCTTTGCCATCTACTGTAACAGGCATTGGTGGTAGATAATACAAAGCCGAGTCAAAAGAAGTAACAGTATACTCTTGAGTAATCATCATACGCTGACGATCGTTCAAGAACTGAGTATCCGGCTTGGCAGTTTCTATAATTTCTACCCCTCGTACCAGTGTATCGGTATAAGCGGGAAAAACAGCCCGTTGCTTGGCATCCATAGCTACTTGTAATTGTATTTTCGCTTGTTCACCAATCAGTATCTGCAAAGAATCTATCTTTGCCTCCACTGTTACAGATTGTGCTCCTACTCTATCAATAGACAGTAAACATAACAATGCTATCAGAATAATATTTTTATTCATCTTTGATTTCATTAGTTTCGTTTGGCAAATAAATTCAACAATGCCTTTACGTAATCCTGGTCAGTTCTTACAGATACAGAGTCTACGTTACTTTTAGTAAATGTATCATTCAATTCTGTCTGTTTTTGTATCCACCAGTCGCGATGTGCCCGACGTACAGCTTTGGAAGAAGTATCAATCCATTGCTCATGTCCTGTTTCTGCATCTTTTATCCGCATCAATCCCACCGGAGGAAGATCACTGACTCTCCTATCATAAACCTGTAATGCTACTACATCATGTTTCCGGTTAGCAATAGTCAAAGCATTTTTGAAACTTTCCTGATCGATAAAGTCGGATAAAACAAACGCAGTACAGCGTCTTTTCATAACATTAGTCAGATATTCCAATGCAAGACGTATATTAGTGCGATGACTTTCCGGCTGAAAATCAATCAATTCACGAATAATATATAGAATATGCTTACGTCCCTTCTTGGGTGGAATAAACTTTTCTATCCGGTCTGAAAAGAAGATCACACCGATTTTATCATTGTTTTGGATAGCAGAGAAAGCAAGAGTAGCGGCAATTTCCGTTATCATGTCTTTCTTTAATTGCTTGACCGTACCAAATTCTAAACTTCCGGAAACATCGACCATCAACATAACTGTCAGTTCGCGTTCCTCTTCAAACACTTTCACATAAGGTTTGTTGAAGCGCGCCGTCACGTTCCAGTCTATGTCACGTATGTCATCCCCAAATTGATACTCACGAACCTCCGAAAAGGACATTCCTCTACCTTTGAAAGCCGAATGATATTGGCCTGCAAAAATATTGTTAGACAATCCTCGTGTCTTGATTTCCATTTGGCGAACCTTTTTTAGTATTTCACTTGTTTCCATTTATAAAGTAGTTAAGTGGTAAGTAGTTAACTACCAATTAAGGTACTTCAACCTTATTCAAAATCTTACTGATGATTTCGTCCGAAGTCATACTGTTTGCTTCGGCTTCGTATGTCAGTCCAATACGGTGACGGAGCACGTCATGCGCAACAGCACGTACATCCTCTGGAATCACATAACCGCGGCGTTTAATGAAAGCATACGTACGGGCAGCTAAAGCAAGATTGATAGATGCACGAGGCGAACCACCAAATCCGATCATATCTTTCAATTCTTTCAGGTCATATTTTTCCGGGAAACGAGTTGCAAATACAATATCTACGATATAGCGTTCAATCTTTTCGTCCAAATACACCTGACGAACTACTTTTCGTGCTTCGATAATTTCCTCTGCCTTCAGAATTGGCTTTATATTGAACTTTTCTCCATTTATATTCTGGCGAATAATCAACTTTTCTTCCTCTAGTTTTGGATAATCGATAACAACTTTCAGCATAAAACGGTCAACCTGTGCTTCAGGAAGCGGATAAGTACCTTCTTGTTCGATAGGATTTTGAGTTGCCAATACAAGAAAAGGCTCCGGTAATAAGAAAGTCTCTTTACCAATAG
>ENA-ORUX01001904-ORUX01001904.1-human-gut-metagenome-genome-assembly--contig:-NODE-1904-length-14783-cov-88.634574_pt1 | contig 14783 bp, 7 predicted proteins | sample MGYA00242087_ERZ509225 | MGnify/ENA primary metagenome ERZ509225 (study PRJEB26280, sample SAMEA2338864) | human gut metagenome | biome: human gut; feature: human-associated habitat; material: faeces... | reverse complement strand
CTCGCGTATCTGTCTTCACATGCAACTAATCGCTATTTTATCCCGAACTGGGGTAGGCTATGTTCCTTATTTGGCAGTTGAGGCAGTAAACGCTGCTGACTTGGCAAGTGACATTACCCTCACTTATTCTTTAGGAACGACAACAGCAGAAGGAACTCTTCCTGCAAGCGCGACGGTAGAAGTGGGAAGCAGTTATACGCTTCCTGTCAATACCACACTCTACGTAGCAGGCAGCACTTTGACTGGCTGGACAGATGGCACCAACACCTACAAGCCTGGTGAAACCATCACTGCTCCAAGCGCAAGCACTACGCTGACTCCAGTCTTTACAGCCAACACCAAGTCGCTTGCCGACCGCACAGAGGCAACAACCCTCACCTATTACTTCGGTCACAAAAATGGTGCCCAGGATATCAACGTTGAGAAAAAGGCTGGTATCTTGGTAACTCAGGCGACTGTTGATGGTGAAAGCATTGATGTAAAGATTGACCTTGATGCCACAACCAAGGGAAAGTTCAATAACGTAGGTCGTGCAGACGAATGGGCACAGATGAATGCAAACGGAATCATCATCGTTCCTTCTTGCAAGGGTGCAACCATCGAAATGGCTGCATACAACAACATCACAACGACAACTATTGATGGACAGGCTGAATACACATCAGGTAAAGTGATTAGCCAGACCATTGCATCAAGTGCTGAAACAGTGAACATCGTCATTGGCGATGGTTCATGGTACAGCTATTTGAAGATTACCCTTCCTGTCATTGCAAGCGAACCTGCTGGCAAGACTTTCAACAATGAGGCTGCCAGCGTCGTATTTACGATGAACGACCTCAGCAATGCAAGTGCCAACACAACCTCTCCTACTGATGCTTTCAGCACCATTGCATTTGATTACGGAGCGAACTTATCTTTGAAAGGAATTCTCGAAATTACCAAGGCGGATGGAACACCATCAGGTATCAAAGGTCTTAAAATTGGTAATGACTCAGGAAAGAAGGAAACAGAAATCAACTGGTTGGTTCGTCCTGCAGCAGGACTTACTTTCACCCCAACCAAGGTGAGCGGTTATGTAAACCGCTGTGGTACGAATGTAGAAAAGGGAATCGTTATCAGCGCCCATAAGGCAAACGGAGAAGTAGTAGCACTGGGCACCTATACCGCATGGCATCAAGGCAAGGCTACATCAGATCAAACTTATGATAACACCGCTATCCATCAGTTTGAAATCACACTGACACCAGAGCAGCAGGCAGCCTTGGCTGGTACCGAGGGTTTCTATCTGACATCTTCTATCGGTGTTGCTTCTGGCAAGCAGGCAGTTTTCGGCCCTGTTACGATCGAAGGCACCGTCAACGGAACACTCGTTGCTGTGAACAAATACAAACTCTCTGTCGTAACCAATCCTGAAGGCATCGCAGACGTTACCGTCTATCCTAAGTCTGACGAATATCAGGAGAACGACGAGATAACACTGACTGCAGCCGACAAGTTCGGTTATAATTTTGTCAACTGGACCGGCAAGAACGGCACAGTGCTTTCTACTGAGAGCAAATTCAAATACACCGTGACAGAAAACCAGACTCTCACTGCCAACTATAAGAAGGTAAAGACCTATGCGCTCGACGTAAACGTAGAAGGTGGAGCCAAGGACTATATGGTGACTCTCTCTCCTGCCCCAGAGATGGTAGATGGCAAGAAGATGTATGAAGAAGGTACAGAGGTAACTCTTACCGCAACAGGAAACGACATCATCGACTTCAACAACTGGAGCAATGGTGAGACAACAGCAGAAATCAAGACAACCATGAATGCAGACCAGGCTTTCACTGCCACATTCTCTGCCAAGGACTACATCGTGGCATGGGACTTCTATCAGGAAGGCAAGGAAGGTCGCACTGCCGACTTTGCTGCAGCAGACAATGACGCAGTACAGCTCGTACTCCGTGATGCAGAAGGCAACTCATACGGCTGGCTCGACAAGAGCAATACGGCTGGTGGTTACGAAGGCAAGAACGCAGCTGTCAACTGGACCAAGACTACAACAAAGGCTCTGGGTGAAACATACTGGCAGACCAAGTTCAACGCCACAGCATTCACCGATATCAAGGTAAAGAGCAGCATGCTCTACAATTATAATGCTTACGAGACCTACAACGTAGAGTACTCTCTTGATGGCGAGAAATGGACCAAGGTTGGCGCCATCACGATGCCAGGAGCCAAGGCATGGACTACAGGCGAGTTTACTCTCCCTGCCGATGCCAACAACCAGGCTGCAGTATATGTTCGCTGGATTGCCGACAAGACTTCATCTGTCAAGGGAACAACAGGAACCAACGACGGTATCGCTCTCGCTCAGATCTATATCACAGGTACAGCCAAGCTCTTCGATGACGGCACAGCTCCTGTACTCCAGAGCCAGGTACCTGCAGCAGGTGCAACCAATGCTTCAGCCAATGGTAAGATTGTATTGACATTCGATGAGAAAGTAAAACTGACAGAAAGCGCCAAGGCAACCCTCAATGGTCAGGAGTTGACAGGTACCGTATCTGGCAAGACCATCACCTTTGCTTACAAGGGCTTGAGCTATGCCACAGAATATACCTTCGCTCTCGCAGCAGGTTCAGTAGCCGACTTGACCGACAATGCCATCCAGAGCGACATTACCTTCAGCTTCACCACCAAGGAGAAGCCTGCAGTGACCAAGGCTCTGTATGATTTCATCGTACCAACAGACGGAACATTCACTGAAGCTCTCGCAGCAGCAGCCAAGCGTGCTGATACCAGCAAGCGTTTCCGCATCTTCATCAAGCAGGGCGACTATAAGATTCCTGCCAACCCGAACAGCATGGTGACTGGTATTGATGGCAAGCAGTATCCAAGTGCTACCACCTATATGAATACTCCTAATGTATCTATCATCGGTGAAAGCAATGAGAATACTTCTATCACCAATACAGTACCGTCAGTAGAAAGCAGCAATGGCTACAATATCGCCAACGTATTGGAAGGTATCGGACGTGGTGATGTATTGAGTTTGGAAAGCGGTGCAACTAACACCTACTTCCAGGACATCAAGATGTACAGCAGCATGGGCGACGGCAAGGGTCGTGACATCGTACTCAACGATAAGAGTAACAAGACTATCTGTAAGAACGTCAACCTCTGGGCTTATCAGGACACCTACGTATCCAACAATCAGAAGGGTCGCTTCTACTTCGAGGGCGGTATCCTGCGTGGCAACACCGACTACCTCTGCGGTAAGGGTGACGTATATTATAATAATGTAGATCTCTTGATGTGTGGCACCGGCTATCTCGCCGTACCTTCGCAGCCTACCAAGTATGGTTACATCTTCAAGGATTGTACTATCAAGGACGGATCAACCGCAGGTATCAACGGCAAGTACAAGCTCGGTCGTCCTTGGGGCAAGGGCACTCCTATCGCTCTCTTCATCGACACCAAGATGGAAGTGATTCCTACAGCAGCAGGTTGGGACGAGATGAGCGGTGGTTATCCTAAGCGATTTGCTGAATACAACTCTACCACAGCTACAGGCACTGCAGTAGACCTGAGCGGAAGAAAGCAGGTTTATGATGCCTACGATGCAAAGGATGGAGACAACTATACCAACCGTCGCAACGAGACAGCAGAAAGTCCTGTCCTTACAGCAGAGGAAGCTGCATTCTATACCCTCGAAACCGTTATGGGCGGTGATGATGACTGGGATCCAACAGCTGCCACCGAACAGGCTTCTGCTCCAACTAATGTGAAGATTGCAGGTAAAAACCTGACATGGGACAACAGCAACTATGCTCTTCTCTGGGCTGTATGCAAGGACGGCAAGGTGGTTGCCTTCACCGTTGAGCCTACCTACAACGTTGACGATGCTTCTGCTACATGGAGTGTCCGTGCAGCCAACGAGATGGGTGGTCTGGGCGAAGCTACAGTAGCAAGCACCAGCACCGGCATTGAGAACATCGCAACTTCTTCCGATGTTTTGAGCACCAAGATTTACTCTGCCGACGGTGTTCAGGTAAGCAAGTTGCAGCGCGGCATCAACATCGTCGTAAAGACCATGACTGACGGCAGCAAGAAGACCAACAAAGTGGTACTGAAGTAATCAAGACCTCTTTTTTACACCTTTTACATAAGGTGACAAAAGAATAATATCAACAAAGAGAGAGGGTGTGTCATGAACTTATGACACACCCTCTTATCTTTTTTACAGAAAACCATACCGATTTTACGTAAATAACGGAAACGTTTACGTAGATTTTAACACACCATATTTATTAAAAAAGCAAAAAAGATATTATCTTTGCAGCGAAGAAATATATTTTTTACTAATCTAACCAAATAAATGTATGTCTGGTAATTTAAAACAAATTAGAATTGCGTTGGTTAGCATCATGCTGTTTTTTGCAGCAAGCCTATCTGCGCAAACCGTAAAGGGTACAGTTATCGACAATACGGGTGAGCCAGTAATCGGCGCCTCTGTCTTCGAGCAGGGTGTGCAGGGCAATGGCGTTGCTACCGATATTGATGGTAATTTCACCTTAACATTGAAAGGCAACAGTAAGAAACTGAAGATCTCATACATCGGTATGAAGACTCAGATCGTAAATGTTGCAGGTAAATCAACCGTTTCCGTTAAGCTCGAGGACGAGTCCAACAGCCTTAACGACGTTGTCGTTATCGGTTATGGTACCGCAAGAAAGAAGGACTTGACAGGTTCTGTTGCTACCGTTAAGGGTGACGATCTGACAAAAGCTCCTGTAACTAATGCTGCGGAAGCTTTGACAGGAAAGCTCCCTGGTGTACAGATTACAACTACAGACGGTTCTCCTGATGCAGAAATGATCATCAAGGTACGTGGTGGTGGTTCTATCACTGGTGACAACTCTCCTCTCTACATCGTAGATGGTTTCCCTGTATCAACCATCGGTGATATTGCTCCTTCAGACATTGAGGACATTACCGTATTGAAAGATGCAGCTTCTACTGCTATCTATGGTTCTCAAGGTGCAAATGGTGTTATCTTGGTTACAACCAAGGGTGCAAAGTCTGGTAAGACTGTTGTTTCTTACAATGGATTCATTCAGGGTAAGAGCATTGCAAAGACTCTTGACACAATGACACCTTATCAGTACGTAATGTACAACTATGAGCGTGCAGCTCTCCGCGGAACATCTGATATCAGCAGCTTCGAAAAACGTTTCGGTTCTTTCGGAGACCTGGACTTGTATCAGTATCAGAAGGGACACGACTGGCAAGATGAAATGTTTGGAAACCACGAATTGTCTCAGTCTCATAATATCAGCGTGAGCGGTGGTTCTGAAAAGACAAAGTTCAACTTGAGCGGTACATACACAACCGATAACAGTTTGATGAAGACTAATGGTTATGACCGTTTCAACGTAAACTTCAAATTGAATCATGAGATTTGCAAGAACTTAAAGCTTGACTTCGGTATGCGTCTTGCTGACGTAACTACTAAAGGTGTAGGTACTGGTGGTGGTACTTACAAGATTCGTTCTTACGAAACTATCACCAAAGGTCCCGTTAATGGTCTCTACGATCAGCTCGACATTGACCCATCAACTCTTCCAGACGATGAGTACGATGAGTACATCGCTATTACCCGCAGTCTGCAAGACAAGGTAAATGACTACTGGAGAAGAAAGAATGAACGCCGCTATAACTATAATGGTGCCATCACATGGAAGCTCCTAAAGAACTTTACTTACCGTGCAGAGGCTGGTTACGACTATACTTTCTTCCAGCAGAAAGATTACTATGGAGCATTAAGTGATAAGTCTGTGAAGGATGGCGGTAGTCTTCCTATGGGCGAATGGACCAAGAAAGACACCTGGAAACTTCGTTTGACCCACACCTTGACTTACAATAAGACATTTAATAAGGTACACAACCTGAATGCCATGATTGGTCAAGAGTATGTAGCATCAAACAACGAAAGTCTTAATGTGATTGCTAAATACTTCCAAAAGGATATTACCCCAGAGAAGATGTTTGCAAGCCTTGCATCAAACTCAGGCGCAACAGGTTCTCGTACAATCAACTCATCACTGGGTCAGGAAGACCGCACCCTGTCATTCTTTGGCCGTTTGAACTATTCATACGCAGACCGCTATTTGTTTACATTCACCATGCGTGCTGATGGTTCTTCTAAGTTTATGAAGAACAACCGTTGGGGATACTTCCCTGCAGCCGCTTTTGGATGGCGTATTGTAGAGGAGCCTTGGATGAAGAACACCAAGGACTGGTTGTCAAACTTAAAGCTCCGCCTTTCATTTGGTACAGCAGGTAACAACCGTATTAGTTCTGCTATGTATGAGACTACCTACAGAGCTTACGGTAATAACAAATATTATGGTGCAGGCAACCAACAGAACCCACACTATACTTTGAACAATTCTCAGTTGGCTAACCCAGATTTGAAGTGGGAAACAACTATTACACGTAACATAGGTTTGGACTTCGGTTTCCTCGGTGAGCGTATTTCTGGTAGCTTGGATTATTACTGGAACACGACAAAGGATCTTCTCCTTGATGCTCCTGTTACAGCAATCGGTTATACTTCTATGCAGCAGAACATCGGTCAGACATCTAACCGTGGTCTTGAGTTGAACTTGAATGCAGCTATCCTTCGTCACAAGGATTACTCTTTGAATTTCAACTTCAATGTAGGTATCAACAAAAACAAAGTTGATAAGTTAGCAGGTGGACAGACCTATCAGTCATATAACTCAGGTGCTTTCTCTACCGATATGCGCGGATATGATGACTACCGAGTAGTTGTTGGTCAGCCTCTCGGATTGGTATACGGTTTTGTTTGCGATGGTTTCTATACTGTTGATGACTTCCAGACCACAACCGATGAGAACGGCAAGACTCAGTTTGTATTTGACAAGAGCGGTAACTACATCTTGAAAGATGGCGTTGTAGATGGTACATACATCACAGCAGGCTCTAAGGCTGGTCTTCGCCCAGGTGCAATGAAAGTTAGAGACCTTACTGGCGACAACAAGATTTCTGAGGATGATCGCACTATTATCGGTAAGACTCAGCCTAAGTTCCAGGGAGGTTTCGGAATCAATGCTACATACAAGTGGTTTGACCTCACTGCAAACTTCAACTACGTAGTAGGCAATGATGTTTACAACCTCGACAAGATGGTTACATCTCAGTCATATCGTAACACATACGCAAGTCTCCGTCAGGAAATGACTCCTGTAACTTTGGGAGGTAAGGCATGGACTTACATGGATCAAGCAACAGGTGAAATCATCACAGATTATGAGACATTGAAGAATATGAATGCAAATGCTTCTATATGGAGTGCTGCAACACTGTCTGACAACAACCCTGTACCAACATCATGGGCAGTTGAAGATGGTTCGTTCCTCCGTTTGCAGAACTTGACTGTAGGCTTTACTTTCCCTAAAATGTGGACAAAGAAATTTGCATGCAACTCTTTACGCTTGTACTGCACACTGACTAACGTGTTCTGCCTGACAAGCTACTCAGGTTATGACCCTGAAGTTAACTCATCTATCCGTGGCAGCAAGACCAGCGGTTTGACTCCTGGTGCAGACTTCTCATCATATCCTAAGTCATTCTCTTGGACTGTAGGTGCTAACATTTCATTCTAATAGAAAACAAAATACAATTATGAAACGTATATTTCTATATATTTCAATGTTCATTGCAGGAGCAAGTTTCAACTCCTGTAGTGATTTATTGGACACAGAGACTTTATCTACCGATAATTTGAATTATCTGTGTTCAAACACAACAGATGCCCGCAAGATGGTAGACAACGTATATGCCTACTTCTGCGAGGATACTTATACCTCCCGCATGAGTACAAACTGGATGCAGAATACTGACGTAGAGATCGGTTTCGTAAAGAAGGCTCAAGCTACAGAGACAACACGTCGCGGTATCTGGGCCCTTAACCCATCATATTTCGGTGATATCAAGAACTGCTGGAACAACACTCAAAAAGCCATCGATTTCGCCAACCAGTGTATTCAAGGAATTGAAGCAAGCGATGCTTACAAGAATGGAGATGCCGATATGAAGCAACTTCATGGTGAAGCAATCTGCCTTCGTGCATATTGGTATTTCCTGATGTGTAACTTCTGGGGTGACGTACCATTTGCAACAACTCCTACTTCAAAGGAAGATATGCACAATGATCCACGTACAGATAAGAACATCATCTATACTCACTTGATTCAGGACCTCATCAACAATGAGGGCGAGATGCAGTGGAGCAGCAAAGCTACAGTAGAGCGCATGAACCGTGAATTCGCTTTGGGATTCATTACCAAGTTAGCCATGTTCCGTGCAGGTTACTCTATGCAGGCAGATGGTACTATGGCCCGCAGCACAGGTACAGGTGATGAATATACTGTACATTATGTAGATGAGAATGGCAACGAGGCTACAGCTACTTCTGCAGACGATTACTACAAGGTTGCTAAGGCTTATGCCAAGAAGTTGATTTCCTTGAAGGACCGTCAGCTCAACAGCAACTTCAAGCAAATCTTTGATAATGAAATCAACGGCTGCAACCCAGCTAATGGTGATGTATTGTTCGAGATGGGTTATGTACCAAACTCTGGTGGTGACATCGGTTGGTGCCTTGGTTTAAGCGTAGTTTCAAGTTCTAAGGGTGCTGGTACTACTTATACCAACCTGACTCCAAGCTATGCATGCTCATTCAATACACAAGACCAGCGTCTTAAGGCTACTTGCGCTAACTACCGTTGGTTGTATGACAACAAACAAGGTGCTGTTGATGGTGTCAACATCCAGCCTGCTAAATGGTGCCGCATGGATTTGAGTGTCAACAACATTGAATCTAAGGGTACTGGTATCAACTTCCCTATCCTCCGATATGCTGATGTATTGTTGCTCCTCGCTGAAGCTGATAATGAAATCAACAATGGCCCAACAACAGAGGCAAAGGATATGTTGAAGCGAGTTCGTAACCGTGCCTTTGTAAATGCAACCAACAAGAACGAGATGGTGAATGAATATGTTGATAATCTCAACGATTACGACTCTTTCAAGAAAGCTATCATCAACGAGCGTGCTTGGGAGTTTGGTGGCGAGTGCATCCGTAAGTTCGACCTCGTTCGTTGGAACTACTACTCTGATGCCATCGTTAATACTTTGGAGTGGGTTCGTGACGTAACTATGAACTATAACCAGCTTCGTTTGGAGAATGGTGAATTCGTCTACGACAAGACTAAAGAAATTGTTGATATGGGTATCGCACCACGCCTCTACTACAACTATGTAAATGGCGAGATTCAGTTCGAGAACAACTATTTCACTTATCGTGATAATAGCGCAAGCCCATACAAAGAGGCAACAACACTTGCAGATGATGACATCAAGACTGCAGGAGCTTCTTTCGATGGTTTGAAATATATCAAGTTCTTGGATACATACATGTCTGTCAGTGATACTGATCCAACAACAAACACAAAGTATGGAACCGACGCAGATGGCAACACTATCAAGAAGGGTGTCATGAATGAGGCTTTCTTATACTCATGGTTTGGTTTGACAGACGGAGTTGTGACAACAGGTGCAGAAGACATGGAGCCTCTCCGCAAAAAGGTAACTCCATATATCTTGCCTATCCCTAAGGACAACATTGCTTCTTCAAACGGCGTATTGTCTAACGAAGGTTATGCTATTCGCAACAAGTAAATCGGGTTATGTAGTCCATAACAAATAAAAGTAAGTAATTATGAAATACAATAAATATATATTGTCTATGCTTTTCGCTGCTACAGTTGGTACCACAATGGTAAGCTGTAGCGACGATGACAACTTGGGCGATGCACCTCGTTTGTTCCGTCCAATTGCAAGCGCAACGGTCAACTCAAATAACTTGAAGGTAGAATGGGACAAAATCCAGGGTGCCACCAGTTATGAGTTGGAATTGGGTCTTGTGACATCTACAGATGAGGATGGCACAAATCACCTGAAAGTAATCAAGAAAGCCACAACAGAGGATGATACCTATACTTTCGATGACTTAGGATGGGACGAGAAGTATGGTGTAAGAATCAAGTGTATTGGCAACAACAAGGAATCTGAGTATTATGAGGTAAAGGCTCAGAGCATCAACTACCCAACAAAGGTTTCTGGTGCCAAGGCTATTGATAATGCAGCTCGTGTATCTTGGACTGAAGGTGGTCAGAAAATCAAGTATGTAATGGCTTGCCCTGCTGAAGACGCTGAAAACCAAGATATAATCTCAGTTAAAGTAAGCGATGCTGACTATGCTCAGGGATATGTAGATATTTACGGCTTGCAGCCAGAAACATCATACACATTCAAGACATACGACAGTTCTACAGACTTCAACAACAACACCTATGCAGGTAAAACAACAGCAACTACCAAGGCAAGTGTTAACTTCGACGAAAAGTATGGAGAAGGTATGTGGCTGGATACCCGCAACTGGGATGCAAAGGAAGCTAAGGATACATTGAAGACTGCTGAGTTCTGGAATATGGTTAAAGACGGTATGACTGTCATCCTCCGTGGCGAACAGGAATACAAGATTAGCAATGCTATCAATCTCGACCGCAATGTAACCTTCATTACCGGTATGACATTGGGCGGTAACGCTCAGTTCACCTTCTCCGGCGGTATGAACGTCAAGAAGGATGTTAATATCGATAAGGTGAAGTTTGAAAGCATCGATATGATTAGCGATAAGCAAGCTGATAAGGATGCCTTCCTCGCTGGTACAGATAAGGGCTTCGGTGGCCGTCAGGTTATCAATGTCAGCGGTACTGGTTCTACCATCAGTGAACTCATCTTCAACGATTGCTACATCCGCGGTTTCCGTGGTGTAGTAAGAGGTCAGAAGAACAACGACAACTTCCTGAACGTTACCTTCAAGGGCTGTACTATTGATGGTGTCGGCGATCAGGGTGTAGTAACCATCGCAGATAAGGGTGGTGACTTCCGCAACGTTACATTCGATGATTGTACAATCACAAACGTTGTTATGCTTTGCGACTTACGTAAGACTGCCCAGGCTCCTACTGTAAATGTAAACAACTGTACTTTCTGCTATGCTCCAATGGAGACTACAGCAAATGCTAACACACCATTGTTCCGTTTTGCTACAAATGCAGCAAATCTGAACATCACCAACAGCATCTTTGGTCCTTCTATGGCTACAGACGGAAGTGCAGGAGCAAAACTTCAGCTTTACACACCAGGCGCTAAGGGAAGTGTTCTTCTGAATGGTGCAAGCACAGTGCTTTCTGTTGCAGGTTCATACAAGACTAATTTTGCTTACACACCTATCGGTGCTGACGCTGTTACATACGGTATTGAAGGTCTCATCGACTTCAAGGGTTCTGAGACTGATCTTTGGACTGCTCCAGCTAATGGTGAATTCAAGTTCAATACAAACCTTGACAGTGAAGCAGGTGCTTCTAAGTGGAAGTAATCCAACTATCAAAATTATATTAAAGTGCAATGCCCGATGTGGGCATTGCACTTTTTTATTATTTCACTTGGAAGTTACAAAAGAAAAATGTATCTTTGCAAAAAATAAACTTATAATATTGAAAAAATATGGCAACAATTTATCTCGATAATACAACTTATAATGAAGCTGCATTATATGCTAAACTTAATAATATAAGTATTTCAGAAGCTATCAAGGCTGGCATGAAAGCCCTTATGAATAATATTAAAACTAATTCACAAGACGCTACTTCAGAAAAATATTATATCTCTCCAAAAGTGAAAGCATTAGAGAGCGGTTTTATATGCCCTAAAGACTTGTCCTTTGATTACAAAAAAGAATTATCAGATTCAGCTATAAAGAAATATCTATGAAACTATTTTTAGATACAAACGTACTTATAGATTTCATTTTGGAGAGGCAGCCATTTTATCAAGCTGCAGCTATGATTATTTCTTATGCAGAAGAAAATAAAGTCCAAATCTGTGTTAGTTCTTTATCCCTCGTTACTACAAATTTTATATGTATAGAACGATGCAAGATGCCTATTGAAATCTTCAGAAATAAAATTAATTTCCTTAGAGATTTTATGGAAATCTGTTCAGTTGATAACACGGACATATACAACTCCTACGACTCTTTGTGGAAAGATTTTGAGGACGGAGAACAATATTACTCTGCAAAAAGGACTAATGCCGATTATATAGTTACAAGAAACAAAAAGGATTTTGAAGAAAATGATATAAAAGCAATAACATTGGATGAAACCTTCAATCTTCTTAAATGAATTAATAGATTTGAAGCAGATGGAGACTTTAGAGAAAATGCCTTTCGAGGCTCAGCATAAAATATTCAAGAGACTGGCAGAAATAGCAGACTCAAAGACCCTGACAAAAGAAGAGCAGGAGAAATACGACAACAGCATGATGGTCATGTGGGACAATTATGCAGTATATAAGCATGCAGAGGAAAAAGGAATAATAAAAGGAGAAGCAAAAGGAAGAGCTGAAGGAAGAGTGGAAGGAAGAGCTGAAGGAAGAGCTGAAGGAAAAAAAGAAAAAGCCAAAGAAATCGCCCTCAAACTTCTTGCTTTAAATACACCAATTGACATCATTTTCCAATCCACAGGTTTATCTATAGAGGAAATCAAGAAATTAAAATCATAAGCGCATAGGAAGTGCAATGCTCACATCGGGCATTGCACTTTTTTATTTCATTACCACTCCCCTACTTCCTAAGAACAAGACTGAATTCGTAGATTCATCGAAGAGGAAGTGAACTCAAGTTTCGCAAATGGTTTGTGTATGGGCAGAAGGCTCAAAAGCTCTTAGCCCCTTCAGGGCGTGTGGGGCAAAACTTGCGAAAGTTCAATTCCATATACGTAATCGTTTTCGTATAATTTTCTGAGGTTTACACCTTATTATATATAGAATAATTGTAATTTTGCAATATAATAAATATAAGCCTAATTTATGAACAAGACTTTTTTCAAAAACATGGTGCTTGCAGCACTTATGACATTACCTGTACTCGCAAAGGCACAGACTACTTTTGCGGGAATCACCGCTGAGCAAAATGCTCAGAACACTCCTGAGGGATGGACAGCAGTTGAGTTACCACAATTGCCAGTCATCACATCAGCAAATACGTTTAACATCACTAACTACGGTGCCTCTACATCGGCAGCAGACAACACCAAGGCTATTCAGAAAGCCCTGGATGCTGTTCCTACTACTGGCGGTATGGTGGTAATACCTGAAGGTACGTGGATGTTTGGTAGTACAGACCAGATGACAAGTACAACCGAAGTTCTCAGCATCAAGTCAAAAACCGTACTCCACCTCTGCGCAGGTGCCACCCTGAAGCTCGTGGAATATGGAAAGGCTCCTAACAACAAGACTCTCTTTATTGGTTGTAAGAACAGAAAGCAAAATGATATCATTATAGAGGGTGAAGGCGAAACATCCATCATTGATGGACAAGGTGCACGCTGGTGGCTGGCAAAAGAGCAAAGTGAGACTTTCAACCCTGGTGCAATGATACGCTTCGAACAGGGTCAGCGTTTCTTGCTACGCAACTTCAAAATTCAAAATACTCCAGGTGTTAATATCACTATCAGTAACAGTGGCAAGGCAAGTCATGCTACTATTCATGACGTAACCATCAGCGAACCTGCTTCAGAAGCAGGAAAGGGCAAGGCATCTCATAACACGGATGGTGTCTCTATCTGGGGTCCATACGTCAACATCTACAACTGTAATATCAGCAATGGTGACGATAATGTAGTCTGCGATGACGATGCACAATATATCCATGTATGGAACTGCGACTTCGGAACTGGACATGGTGCTTCTATCGGCAGCTTCACCAACAACATCAAGCATGTATGGTTCGATAACATCACCATGAACGGTACTACTGCGGGCATCCGCATGAAGACTGGTATCAATAGCGATGGTACACTGCGTGGAGGTGGTGAGGAAGACTGGAAGTTTACTAACTTCACCATGACCAAGGTAAAGAACCCTCTCTCTATCGACTGCTTCTACGACAAGAACTACAATAGCGATCCTGCGGTAGATAAGGCCAATGCAAGAGCTGTAGATAGCACTACCCCAACCTATAATGGTATTTATCTGCAGAATGTAAAGACTACAGATGTTTGCGAAGGAAACGCAATCTTCTTTGTTGGTCGCCCAGAAAGCCACATCAATAACGTGACACTCGACAACGTACAGATTTCTGCCAAGAAGGGTATAGATATCCGTTTTGTGGATAATCTCGTATTCAAGAATGGATCAAAGATTACAGTTAGCAGTGGTGCTATGTGGCTGAAGAAGTTTGACTCTACCTATGAGGATCTGTGCAATGCGACATCTACAGGTACTATAGAAACAGATCCTAATGGAGTTTATACTTTGAATTCAAAGACCCTAACTGATAAAACAGCAGGTACTTTCAATAATGGCTTCTCTATCTCTAACGAGAAAGGCAAGAAATATGATGTTGGCTCAGGAACTAACTATATCAAGTACAGTGCCAATCAATATACCATCATCATTCCTGATGGCATCAAGATTGTCAAGATGGATATAGAGGGCAATGACAATTATACAGATGCAGACGCATACATTGGTGAGATTAATGGTGTGAACTATGATGCTACGACCTATGTTTTTCCAAAGGATACCCCAGTTCGGGATAAAATAGCGATTAGTTGCATGTGAAGACAGATACGCGA
>ENA-ORUX01001897-ORUX01001897.1-human-gut-metagenome-genome-assembly--contig:-NODE-1897-length-14827-cov-2.912876_pt1 | contig 14827 bp, 8 predicted proteins | sample MGYA00242087_ERZ509225 | MGnify/ENA primary metagenome ERZ509225 (study PRJEB26280, sample SAMEA2338864) | human gut metagenome | biome: human gut; feature: human-associated habitat; material: faeces... | reverse complement strand
CGCAGTTATGTGGAACAGCCACTGATCGACAGAGATGAGATTGAACAACGTCTGGAAGCACTGGAAGAGTTAAATAAAAACGGAATGCTCCGGGATGAGATCAGGGAATATCTGGGACCTGTTTATGACCTGGAACGACTGATCAGCCGTATCAGTTATAAATCTGCGAATCCAAGAGATCTGATCGCATTTGCTTCTTCGCTGGAAATGCTTCCTTATATAAAACAGGTTTTAAAAGAATTTAAAACACCTCTGCTTCAGAAAATCTATGAGGATATGGATTCGCTGGAGGATGTGACAGATCTGATCAAACGTGCCATCGTGGAAGATCCGCCTCTTGCACAGAAGGATGGAGGCATTATTAAAGAGGGCTATAATGAAGATGTAGATAAATTCCGCCGTTCCAGGACAGATGGTAAGAAATGGCTTTCAGAACTGGAGGCCAAAGAGCGGGAGCGTACAGGCATCAAAACAATGAAGATCAAATATAATCGCGTATTTGGTTATTCACTGGAGATCACCAATACTTTTAAAGATCTGGTGCCGGATAATTATATCCGTAAACAGACGCTTACCAATGCAGAGCGATACATTACCCAGGAGTTAAAAGAACTGGAAGACCTGATCCTTGGGGCAGAGGATAAGCTGTATGCTCTGGAATATGAACTGTTCTGTGATGTGAGAGATGCAGTCGGGAAAGAAGTTATGCGGATCCAGAAGACTGCCAAGGCAGTGGCTGCACTGGATGTGTTTGCTTCTCTTGCACTGGTTGCGGAAAGAAATCATTTTGTACGTCCGAAGACAAATACAACAGGTGTGATAGATATTAAAAACGGCCGTCATCCTGTTGTGGAACAGATGATAGAGAACGATATGTTTATTGCGAATGATACATATCTGGATAACCATAAGAAAAGGGTATCCATTATCACAGGTCCGAACATGGCAGGTAAGTCTACCTACATGAGACAGACTGCCCTGATCGTACTGATGGCACAGATCGGAAGCTTTGTCCCTGCTGAAAAAGCAAACATTGGAATTGTTGACAGGATTTTCACCCGTGTGGGTGCCTCTGATGATCTGGCAAGTGGTCAGAGTACCTTTATGGTAGAGATGACAGAGGTTGCCAATATTTTGAGGAATGCAACTGCAAGAAGCCTTCTGATTCTTGACGAGATCGGACGTGGCACCAGTACATTTGACGGTCTTGCCATTGCCTGGGCTGTGATCGAGCATATCAGCAATACAAAGCTTTGTGGTGCAAAGACATTATTTGCCACCCATTATCATGAGCTTACTGAACTGGAGGGTAAAATTCCGGGAGTTAATAACTACTGTATTGCTGTCAAGGAAAAAGGGGACGATATTGTATTTCTGCGTAAGATCGTTCAGGGCGGCGCAGACAAAAGTTATGGTATCCAGGTTGCCAAGCTTGCCGGTGTTCCGGATTCTGTGATCCAGAGAGCAAAGGAACTGGTGGAGGAACTAAGTGATGCGGATATTACGGCAGCAGTAAAAGACCTGACATCTGCGAAAAAGAAAAAGCCTGTATACGATCAGATGGATATGGCACAGATGTCTCTGTTCGATACAGTTAAGGATAACGATATCATTGATGAGATAAAAGGTCTTGATATGGGGAATATGACTCCTATCGAGGCAATGAATACACTTTATAACCTGCAGAACAAGATTAAGAACAGATGGTGATAAAAGTTGAGAAAAATTGCAGTATTAGACCAGCAGACCATAGATAAGATCGCTGCCGGTGAGGTAGTGGAACGTCCGTCCTCCATTGTGAAGGAGCTTGTGGAAAATGCAATTGATGCAGGAGCAACTGCTGTAACAGTGGAGATCACAGACGGCGGCAAAAAGATGATACGTATCACAGATAATGGCGGGGGTATGGAAAGAGATCAGGTACCCCTGGCATTTTTGCGTCATGCCACCAGTAAGATTGAGAAGGTTGAGGATCTGGAACACATTGCGTCTCTTGGATTTCGCGGTGAGGCTTTGTCCAGTATTGCTGCTGTTGCACAGGTGGAACTGATCACAAAAACCCCATCTGCATTAAGCGGCGTCCGTTATGTGATCAACGGTGGTGTACAGGAGTCTTTAGAGGATATGGGAGCACCGGAAGGAACTACTTTCCTGGTGAGAAATCTTTTTTACAATACACCTGCTAGAAGCAAGTTCCTGAAATCAGATACTACGGAGGGAAATTATGTCAGCACTTTGATGGAGCAGCTGGCATTGTCCCATCCTGAGATTTCTTTTAAATATATCCAGAATAAACAGGTGAAGCTTCATACTTCCGGAAATTACAATGTGAAAGATGTGATTTATAATATATATGGAAGAGATATCACCAAAGCACTTCTTGAGGTATCCTACGAGAATGATTTCATGAAGATTGAGGGTTTTGTGGGAAAACCGGAGATTTCCAGAGGTAACCGTACCTTTGAGAATTATTATATTAACGGACGTTTTGTAAAGAACCGGATCATTGCAAAGGGGATAGAGGATGCCTATAAGGGTTTTCTCATGCAGCATAAGTTTCCCTTTGTTTCTCTTCATATTCAGATGGAGGGAAATGATCTGGATGTAAATGTGCATCCAAGCAAGATGGAGGTGCGGTTTGCAAGAGGAACAGAAGTTTATGATGCAGTTTACGAGACAGTCCACAAGGCTCTTACCACAAGAGAAATGATCCAGACAGTGCCTTTTGGAAAAGAAGAACCGATTAAAAAGCAGCAGCCTGTGGTAAAACCGGGGGATGTACCGGAGCCATTTGAAACCAGACGTCGGGCTGAAATTCCGGAGTATCGTCCACAGACTGTAAATACAGCTTCCAGGGTTTCTGAGCATACCGCACTACCACGAGGAACTGTTACAATGGCAGAACAGGCAGTGCGTGAACAGCAGATCTATCAGACTAGGGATCCTCTTACCAAGGCAGAGGAACAGCTTTTTGAGGGAACACTAAGCGATAAAAAGAATGAAGAACAACCGGTATTTTCAGAGACAAAGCAGGAAATTGCAGAACAGAAAACTGCAGAATATCTGAAGACTGCTGTGGATTCAGAAGGAAACAGAAAACAGATAGAACAAAACAAAAATGTAATATCAGAAGAAATCAGACCACAGCAGCTGGAATTATTTGAGGAGAAACTTCTTGCTCCTGAATCCCGAAGCCGTCATCAGCTGATCGGACAGATTTTTGATACTTACTGGCTTGTTCAGTTTGAGGATAAATTTTTTATTATCGACCAGCATGCGGCACATGAAAAGGTTTATTATGAACGTTTCGTAAAAAGGTTTCGTGAGCAGACAGTAGAATCCCAGTACCTCAGCCCGCCGCTGATCGTATCCCTGAATCTTCAGGAAGAAGCTCTTCTTAAGGCTAACCGTAAATATTTCGAGGATTTTGGATTTGAGATTGAACCATTTGGCGGTAAGGAATACTGTATCAATGCAGTCCCGGCCAATCTGTACGGTCTTACGGAGGAAGAACTTTTTCTGGAAATGCTTGACAATCTTGCTTCTGAGAAGGATAAAGATCCACTTGGAATCTTTGCTTCCAGACTGGCCACCATGGCATGTAAGGCTGCGGTAAAGGGAAATCATCAGATGTCCGACCGGGAGGCAAATGCCTTGATCGATGAACTGCTTACACTGGAGAATCCCTATCACTGTCCTCATGGAAGACCGACGATTATTTCCATGACTAAAACAGAACTGGAAAAGAAATTTAAACGTATTGTATAGTTTTATATATAAGGAGCTATTATGAAAAAGCCACTGATCGTTCTTACAGGACCGACGGCAGCAGGAAAAACCCATCTATCCATTGCTCTTGCGAAAGCAGTAAACGGGGAGATCATTTCTGCTGATTCCATGCAGGTCTACAAATATATGGATATTGGATCAGCTAAGATCCGGCCGGAGGAGATGCAGGGAGTAAAGCATTATCTGGTAGATGAACTACTGCCTCAGGAAGAATTTCATATCGTGAAATTCCAACAGATGGCAAAAGCTGCCATGGAAGAAATTTATGCCAAGGGGAAAATTCCTGTTCTGGTAGGAGGAACCGGATTTTATATACAGGCTATTACAAAGGATATTGATTTTACTCAGGCAGAGCAGGAAGACGGATACCGTCAGGAGCTGGAACAGCTTGCTGCAGAGAAGGGAAATGAATATCTGCATCAGATGCTTTTGAATGTTGATCCTGTCAGTGCCGGGGAAATCCACGCCAATAATGTAAAACGTGTGATCAGGGCACTGGAGTTTTATCATCAGAACCAGTCGCCGATCTCCGCACATAATCAGGAGCAGAAGGAACACGAAACCCCTTATAATCTGGCATATTTTGTGTTGAATGTACCAAGGGAACTTCTTTATAAACGGATTGATGACCGTATTGATGAGATGTTAAAAGAGGGACTCCTTGAGGAAGTGCAAAAGTTAAAAGATATGGGATACCACAGAGGAATGGTTTCCATGCAGGGACTTGGATATAAAGAAATCCTTGCATATCTGGATGGCGAGTATCCGTTAGAGGAAGCAGTCAGGATCCTGAAAAGAGATACCAGACATTTTGCAAAACGCCAGCTGACCTGGTTTCGCAGGGAGAAGGACACCATCTGGATGAACAAGGATGAGTTTGACTATAATGAAAACAGAATCCTTGATGAGATGATAAAGATATGCCAAAACAGAGGAATTCTATAACCGAATTCTTCTTAAAAATCACTGATACAGAATAAATGAAATTCAGAGATAAAATAAAGATAATAATGTAAACAGAAATGAGGACGAAACAAGTTATGAAAGAAATGTACGCACAGCTTGGGATTTCTTCAGAAGTTTATGACTTTGGTCATAAGATTGAGGAATCTTTAAAAGAAAGATTTGATAAATTTGATAAAACGGCAGAATATAACCAGATGAAGGTACTTCTTGCCATGCAGAAAAATAAGGTAAGTGCCGAATGCTTCGGAAGTTCTTCCGGTTATGGATATGACGATATCGGCCGTGAGACTCTGGAAAAGGTTTATGCAGATACCTTTCATACAGAAGCCTGTCTGGTACGCCCGCAGATCACATGCGGAACTCACGCACTGGCCATTGCTTTATTTGGTAATCTCCGTCCGGGTGACGAGCTTCTGGCACCTGCCGGAAAGCCCTACGATACTCTGGAAGAGGTAATCGGCATCCGCCCGTCAAAAGGTTCTCTCGCAGAATATGGAGTAAGTTACCGTCAGGTGGAACTGTTGGAAGACGGGACCTTTGATTATGACAGCATCCGTAAAGCAATCAATGAAAAAACACGTCTTGTGGAGATCCAGCGTTCCAAAGGATACCAGACACGTCCGTCTTTCTCTGTAAAGCAGATCGGAGAGCTGATTTCTTTTGTAAAGAGTATTAAACCGGATGTGATCTGTATGGTGGATAACTGCTACGGTGAGTTTGTAGATACCATTGAGCCAAGTGATGTGGGAGCTGATATGATCGTTGGTTCTCTGATCAAAAATCCGGGCGGCGGACTTGCGCCTATCGGCGGTTATATTGCAGGTACTAAGGAGTGCGTGGAGAATGCTTCTCACAGAATGACTTGTCCCGGACTTGGCAGTGAGGTAGGCGCAACTCTGGGAGTCAACCGTTCATTCTTCCAGGGATTTTTCCTTGCACCAATGGTTACCAAGGGTGCGTTAAAGGGAGCTGTGTTTGCGGCAAATATTTATGAAAAACTTGGATTCCCGGTAATCCCGGATTCCACAGAGCCACGTCAGGACATCATTCAGGCGGTAAGTCTTGGCACACCGGAAGGTCTGATCGCATTCTGTAAGGGTATTCAGGCAGCAGCACCGGTTGACAGTTATGTAGATCCGGAGCCATGGGATATGCCCGGATATGACAGTCAGGTTATCATGGCAGCAGGTGCTTTTGTACAGGGCTCTTCCATCGAGCTTTCTGCAGATGGTCCGATGAAGCCTCCATATGCAGTGTATTTTCAGGGAGGACTTACCTGGGAACATGCAAAACTGGGTGTTCTGATGTCCCTGCAGAAAATGGTTGATAAAGGACTTGTAACTTTATGAAAAAAAGACAGGTAGTGATCACAGGAGCAGGAGCCTGTGGACTGATGGCAGCGATCATGGCGGCCCGAAACGGGGCAGCAGTCACTGTTCTGGAACAGAACGAGAAACCCGGAAAGAAAATCTGTGCTACAGGAAACGGCAGATGTAATTTTTCTAATCTTGCAAGACCGGATGATGCATACAGAGGCGAACATCCGGAATTTGTCGAAGATGCACTCAGAGAGTTTTCTGTCGAGAATACCATTGAGTTTTTCAAAGAGATAGGAATCTATCCTTTAAACAGGAACGGCTATCTTTATCCGAGAAGCAATCAGGCGCAGAGTGTTGTAGATGTACTGTGTATGGAGGCTGCCAGTCTGGGTGTGAAAATAAAGACAAACGAACAGGTTACAGAAATAAAAACCGGGACAAATGGAAAGAATTTCCAAATCCTGACAAAAGGATGGCACTATGATGCAGATGCACTGATACTTGCCAATGGATCCCGGGCATCTTCTGTTTCAGGTTCAGACGGCAGCGGATATATGCTGGCAGAGAGCTTTCAGCACCGCATTGTCCCGGTTTATCCGGCACTTACTGCCCTGAAGTGTAAAGGTTCTTCTTTTAAGGCATGGGCAGGCGTACGTACAGAAGGAGAGATTTCTCTTTTTACAGATGGGAAATTCTGTAAATCTGAACATGGCGAGCTACAGCTTACAGAATACGGAATCTCCGGAATCCCAGTGTTTCAGCTCAGCACTTATGCAGTACGTGCAGTCAGAGAAGGACATAAAGCAGAGCTCCGCATTAATTTCATGCCGGAGCTGTCAGAAGAAGAATTAAAGAAACTTCTGTATGCACGAAAGAAGGCATGTCCCTATAAAAAAGAAAAAGAACTCCTGGTGGGACTTTTCCCGGAAAAGCTTATCAAAATCCTTATATCACAAAAACAACTGGTTTCTGCCATAAGGGAATTTCCTCTTGAAGTGCAGGATGGCATGTCATTTTCACAGGCACAGGTCTGCTCCGGGGGAGTAGATACCACGCAGGTAAATTCTCAAACCATGGAGTCAAAGCTGTGTAAGGGTCTGTATTTTGCAGGGGAGCTTCTGGATATTGACGGTACATGCGGCGGATATAATCTGCAATGGGCATGGAGCAGCGGCGCAGTGGCCGGCAGAAATGCAGCAAAGGAGGAGAAAAAATGATTCGAATTTCACAGCTGAAACTTCCGATCACACATACAAAGGCACAGCTCGAAAAAAAGATTGCAAAAGCATTAAAAAATCCCGGAAACAGTTTTACTTATGAAATAAAAAAGCAATCTCTGGACTGCAGACACAAAAATGACAAAATCTTTGTATATACTGTAGATGTAACGATCAGAGATGAACAGAAGCTCATTAAAAAAGTTAACAATAACAATGTTATGTTAACTAAAGAAAGGCCATATGAATTTCCCTCTCCGGGTGAGACACCTCTTTTACATTCTCCTGTTATTGTGGGAAGTGGTCCTGCAGGTCTTTTCTGCGGATGGTATCTTGCGAAGGCCGGATATTGTCCGATAATACTTGAACGCGGAGAAGAGGCTGATAAACGTCAGAAAACAGTAGGAAATTTCTGGAAAAATGGTGTTCTTGACCCAGAGTCCAATGTACAGTTCGGAGAAGGCGGCGCCGGCACCTTTTCCGACGGAAAGCTGAACACGTTGGTAAAAGATCCTTACGGACGTAATCATGAGGTACTGAAGCGTTTCGTAGCTGCCGGCGCACCGGAAGAAATTATTTATCAGCAGAAGCCACATCTGGGAACAGATGTGCTGGTTGGTATTGTTGAAAAAATGCGTCATGAAATCGAAGAAATGGGAGGAGAATTCTGCTTCCGTTCCAAGGTAACAGATCTGATTTTTGAGAACAATACATTAAAAGAAATTGAGATCAACAATGATAAGAGAATCCCTGCACAAGTCTGTGTACTGGCACCAGGACACAGTGCAAGAGATACTTTTGAAATGTTACAGAAACGTGGTGTTTATATGGAGCCAAAGTCATTTGCAGTGGGGCTGCGTATTGAACATCCTCAGGAAATGATCAATATGGATCTTTATGGAGAGCCTGAGAATAAATTACTTGGTGCAGCCAGCTATAAAGTAACCCATAAGTGTGCAAATGGCAGAGGTGTTTATTCTTTTTGTATGTGTCCGGGCGGATATGTTGTAAATGCATCCTCTGAACCCGGTCGTCTCGCAGTGAACGGAATGAGCTATCAGGCACGTGATTCCAGAAATGCAAACAGTGCCATGATCGTCACAGTTACACCGGAAGATTTCCCGGATAAAGGAGTTCTTGGCGGCGTGGAATTTCAGCGTGATCTGGAGAAAAAAGCATGGGAGCTCGGAGAAGGAAAAATTCCTGTTCAGCTGTTTGGTGATTTTTGCAAAAATCAGGCAAGTGAAGCATTAGGAGAGGTTACTCCCTGTATGAAGGGAGAATATATACTGACAAATGTACGCTCTGTTCTGCCAAAAGCAGTAGGCGATTCTATTGAAGAAGGTGTCAGAGCCTTCGGAAAACGAATTTCCGGATTTGACAGAGAGGATGCACTGCTCAGTGGCATTGAAAGCCGTACTTCTTCTCCTGTAAGAATCGTACGTGATCAGGAGCTCACAGCAAATATGGCAGGAATTTATCCATGTGGCGAAGGTGCAGGTTACGCAGGCGGAATCACAAGTGCTGCCATGGATGGAATCAAAGTTGCTGAGACTGTATGCCGGAAATATGCGGCTATAAAAAATAATTGATCTCTTAAGCGGGATATTACCGGTAAACATAAAGTTCACATAAAAATCAGAGAGGAGAGTGTACATCTCTCCTCTTTTATGCTAGAATATAATTTGCAATTTGCCCAGAGGCTTTAGAGAGCACAGGCAGACTTATGAATAATGCAAATAATATTATGAAGCAGCTTCCCAGGGAACAGCGGCCGTATGAGAAATGCTTTATGCAGGGTGAGGGTTCATTAAATGACACTGAACTGCTGGCAGTAATCCTGCGCAGCGGCACTTCAGGAAAGAATTCACTGGCACTTGCACAGGAGATCCTGAAATTTATGGAGTCGTCCTCCTATCCCGGCCTTATGGGGCTTATGCATGTATCTGTACAGGATCTTATGAAGATTCATGGAATCGGACAGGTAAAAGCAGTACAGTTAAAATGCATTGGAGAACTTTCCAAAAGAATTGCCAAGGCTGCTGCCAGACCGCAGATAGTTATGAACAATCCCTCCTCCATAGCAGCTTATTATATGGAAGAACTCCGCCATGAAGAGCAGGAACTGGTGATCTGTATGATGTCAGATGTGAAAGGACATTTTCTGGGAGATAAGATACTGACCCGGGGAACTGCAACCGGTTCGCTGGTAACACCAAGGGAAATCTTCATGGAAGCCCTGCGCCGCCATGCAGTCAGTCTGATATTGATACACAATCATCCAAGTGGTGATCCTACACCAAGTCCGGATGACTTACAGATCACAGCCAGGATTTATCAGGCGGGGGAACTGCTGGGAATACATCTGCTGGATCATATTGTGATCGGGGATCAGAGATACTGCAGCTTCAGAGAAGAAGGATTATGGAATACATGTACAGAATAAGGCAACAACAAAGGGGCAGAATATGCTATTTGAGAAAACATATGGAATAGATTTGGGAAGCAGTTCCGTAAAAGTCTATTCTTTTTTCAGAAACAAAACTTATATCGAGAAAAATATGATCGCGTCCAAGGGACACACGATCATTGCAATGGGAAATGAAGCATACGATATGTTTGAGAAATCCCCCACAGATATTACGGTTACTTCGCCAATGACATTTGGCATGATCGCTAATCTGGAACTTCAGGAGATTGTTCTTTACAGTATGATCCGAAAGATCGATCATATCCTGGGATTTGGCGCAACAATGTATTTTACTGTTCCTCTGGATATGACTGCGGTTGAGAAACGGGCATATTTTCATGTGGCGAATGGTCACTGGTTAAAGAAAAATCGCGTATTTATGGTAGAGGCACCCATTGCAGATGCCATTGCCATGGGTGTCAATCTGGAAGATCCGGAAGGAAATATGATCGTAAATATCGGTGCACAGAGTACAGAAGTATCGATCATCACCGGAGGAAAGATCATTATCAGCAGGAAAATACCGCTGGGCGGCAGACAGATGAATGAATCTGTCTGCAGTGAAATACGTAAAAGATATAATTTGCAGATTGGCACAAGGACTGCCAAGAGGCTTAAGATGGTCATGGGACGCCTCAGTGATCCGAAAAAGGAAGTACGTAAGGTTGTAGGAATTGACTGTATTTCCGGACTGCCAAGAGAAGAAATCATTTCTTCTTATGTGGTAAATGACGGTATCATGAACTGTCTGAATGAGATTGCGGCAGAGATGAAAACATTTCTGGAGCGAATTCCTCCCCAGATTTCCTACCATATTGCGAAACAGGGGATTTACATAACCGGAGGCAGTACCAGACTTCCTTATATTGATAAATACCTTGCCAGTTATACGGGATTCACCTTTAATCTGTCAGATTTTTATGAAACCTCGGCAGTTACAGGTCTGGAGAAAATAATCAGAAATAAAGAACTGCGTGAATGGGCAGTACCGGTTACGCAGAGAAAACTATAATTTTTAGGGGTGCATCAATGAAAAACCTGAAAAAGAAAGTACATTTTAGGATTAAATTAAAAAGTAAACATCTTCTGGTCATTATGTCGATCTTCTGCGTCAGCTGTATTGCTGCCACTTTTTCATCCGGCGTAACCACTGCACCGCTGCAGGATGCCGCCGGGATACTGATCGTTCCATTTGAAAACAGCATCAATCGGATCAGTTCAGTTCTGAAAGGAATGCAGGACCGTATGCGTGATAAAGAAGAAATCCTCAGTGAGAACGAAAATTTAAAGGCACAGATAGACAGTCTCACAGAACAGAACAATAAACTGATCCAGGATCAGACAGAATATGTAAGATTACAGCAGATGTATAATCTTGACCAGCAGTATACCGAATATCCAAAGATTGCTGCAGAAATCATATCCAAAGATCCGGGCAACTGGTATGATACCTTTATGATCAACCGGGGATCTGCAGACGGCATTCGTGTGGATAATAATGTACTTGCAGATAAAGGTCTGGTCGGGATCGTGACAGAGGTCGGAACTCACTGGGCGACTGTACGTTCCATTATCGATGACAGCAGCAATGTCAGTGCCATGACTGTCAGCACACAGGATAACTGTGTGGTGGAAGGAGATCTGGAACTCATCGATGAGGGTAAATTAAGCTTCAGCCAGTTGTATGACCAGAATAATAAAGTAACAGTGGGGGAACGCATCGTTACCTCCAATATCAGTGAGAAATATGTAGAGGGACTGTTTATCGGATACGTCAGTGAGGTGGAACAAAACAGCAACAATCTGACCAAAACAGGTACCATTGTCACACCTGTAGATTTCCAGCATCTGAAAAATGTACTTGTCATTACAGTAAATAAACAGGATTCTGTTAATGACAATGCTCAGGCAGCTCAGGAGGCGACTGCAAATGAAGAGTAAGATAGCGTTATTTTTTATGATCCTGATCAGTTTTCTTCTTCAGTGTACTCTTCTTCATGTGATATCCATCGGTTCTATCACGCCGAATCTGATCCTGATCCTGTGTATATCCATGGGGCTGATGCGCGGAAGAAAAAGTGGACTGTGGACAGGATTTTTCTGTGGATTTCTGGTAGACATGTTCTATGGCTCTGTGTTTGGTTTCTACGCTCTGATCTATATGTATATTGGCTTTTTAAGCGGATATGCCCACAGGATCTGCTATGATGATGACATAAAGGTTCCGGTTATGCTTGCAGGTATCGGGGATTTACTGTACGGACTTTCTGTCTATGCATTGCAGTTTCTGCTCAGGGGACGTCTGGGGCTCGGAACCTATTTATACCGGATTATTTTACCGGAGATTTTTTATACAGTGATCCTTACACTGATTGTTTACCGGGTATTTCATTATATTAATTATCATTTCATGAAGAATCCATCAATGAAGGAAAGTGAGTCTATTTGGGTACTAAAATAAAAAGATTTTTTAAAAAGATACGAATAAAACGTACCACAATACTGGTACTGGTTTTTGTATTTATGTCAGCCACTCTGGTCCGTCAGCTTTTTGAACTGCAGATCATCCAGGGAGAGGCTTATATCAGCAAATTTGAATCAAGAACAACAAAAAAACGTGTGATCAAAAGTACGCGTGGCAATATCTATGACAGAAATGGTGAGGAGCTGGCAACAAATGTGCTGGCTTATTCTGTTACCTTTGAGGATAATGGAACTTATGATTCTACCAGAGAAAAGAATCTCACACTGAACGGGATTGCCTATAAAGTCCTGAAAATCCTTGAGTCCAACGGGGATTCCATCAGTACCGGCTTCCATATTGTTTTGGATGAGAGCGGGAATTATGCTTTTGATGTTGATGAGGGATTTACTCTGAACCGTTTTCGTGCGGATATTTACGGAGAACCGTTGATTGATAACCTGACAAAAAAACAGAAAAATGCCACTGCAGATCAGATGATCGAGTTTATGAGCGGAAAAGAGGGATTTTCCATTGTTCTTTACGGCGATAATGCTTATACCAAAGAAGAACTGACATCCCATGGACTTCCGGAGAACCTGTCAAAGCAGGATATACTTGAGCTTTCCAAAATCCGCTATGCACTGAGCACTAACAGTTTCAAGAAGTACATGGCCGTTACGATTGCTTCAAATATAAGCGAAAAATCTGTAGCTGCAATCAGAGAAGATCAGCCGGAGCTTCAGGGAATTGACATTGTAGAGGATTCTGTCCGCAAATACATTAATGATGCAAGCATGGGACCAATTCTTGGTTATACGGGACAGGCTTCTTCAGAAGAGCTTGAAGAACTGAGACAGAAGAATCCTGATTATTCAAATGATGCGATCATCGGTAAATCGGGAATTGAGAAATATATGGAAACATCTCTTCAGGGAACAGACGGTGAAGAAACTGTCACTGTCGATAACCTTGGCAAAGTACTTAAGATTGACGACAGCACGAGAGTAGAACCTGTCGCAGGTAATGACACCTATCTTACCATAGACAGCAGCTGGCAGTCCGCTATCTACCAGATCCTGAAACAGAGAGTTGCCGGAATCCTTTTATCCAAGATTGAAGCATCCAAAACCTATGATTTCAGTGTAAATGATGCTGCACAGATTAAAATACCGATCTATGATGTATATAATGCCCTGATTGCCAACAGTGTCATCGATATCAATAAATTCAGTGATGCCAACGCTTCCGATACAGAAAAAAAATTATATGCCAAATTTCAACAGAAACAGCAACAGGTTTTTGATACAATAAGTAACAGGCTGACAGGAGATAATCCTCCGGCATATAAAGACGAAGACTCACAAATGCAGGAATATCTTACCTATATCTGTGATGATCTTTTAACAAACACATTAAACATACTGAAAAGTGATTCCATTGATACCTCTGATGAAACATATAAAGCATGGAAAAATGATGAGAGCATCAGTTTGAAAGATTATCTGAATTATGCTGCCAGTCAGAACTGGATTGACATATCGGTCATCTCTCCGAAAGAAGAATATCTGGATTCTAACGAGGTTTATACAACACTTACAGATTATATTACTGATTATCTCAAGACAGATACCGGATTCTCCAAGCTTCTGTATAAATACATGCTTATGGATGACCGGATCTCAGGACAGGATATCTGTCTGGTGCTGTATGAGCAGGGAGTACTCTCAAAGGATGATGCAAGCTACGCAAGCCTTGCATCCGGTCAGATGTCAGCATATGATTTCATGATCAACAAGATTGCCAATCTGGAGATCGAACCAGCACAGCTTGCACTTGCACCGTGTTCAGCATCTGCCGTCATTACAGATGTAAAAACAGGAAAAGTTCTTGCCTGTGTATCCTATCCGGGATATGATAATAACAAGCTCAGCAACAATATGGATACCAGCTATTATACAAAGCTTGCTCTGGATCAGTCGAGTCCGTTCTTCAATAAGGCAACGCAGCAGACAACGGCACCAGGTTCCACCTTGAAGCTTCTGTCTGCCGTTACAGGTATGATGGAGGGTGTTATCGATGACGGCACCTATTATGAATGTACGGGTAAATTTGATCTGGTATCACCGGCTATCTACTGCTGGAACCGTCAGGGTCACGGATCTCTGGAGATCAGAGGTGCGATCGAACAGTCCTGTAACTATTTCTTTAACATGGTCGGTTTCCTTGCAGGCAAAGATGCGGATGGTGATTTTTCTGAAACACTGAGTCTTTCCAAACTGCAGAAATATGCTTCGGAGTTTGCTCTCGATGAAAAAACTGGCATTGAGATTTCAGAAGCAACACCACATATTTCTGACAGTAAAGCAGTTCCTTCCTATATTGGACAGGGTAATCATCTGTTTACAACCAGCCAGCTTGTCCGTTATGCGACAGCACTGGCAACCTCGGGAACCGTCTATGACCTTTCACTTTTAAATAAGGTTACAGACTCCCAGGGTAAAATCCTCAATGAATACGCACCGTCTGTAAAGAATGAAATGAGTGATGTACCGAATAATGTGTGGGAAGATATTCACGACGGTATGCGAAGAGTGGTACAGAC
>ENA-ORUX01001885-ORUX01001885.1-human-gut-metagenome-genome-assembly--contig:-NODE-1885-length-14928-cov-3.184428_pt1 | contig 14928 bp, 9 predicted proteins | sample MGYA00242087_ERZ509225 | MGnify/ENA primary metagenome ERZ509225 (study PRJEB26280, sample SAMEA2338864) | human gut metagenome | biome: human gut; feature: human-associated habitat; material: faeces... | reverse complement strand
CCAGCCCGAGATGCTTTTAGGGCTATTCCAGGCTGGAAATTAAGGCAGCTGCTAAACAAAAGGCTTTCAGACTACAGGCGAACATATGTTACTGCAAAACTGTGGAGATTAATTTAAATTTGCATTTTGGTTCGGGGTCATTAGAATACTTTTAATACCAGAAATACAGGATCTTTTATAGTTAGTGATATATTATGATAATAGATGAATATTATTGATTGGAGGAGATTCTATGAAGTCAAAGAAAGTAAAGAAAATATTGTTGATTGCTTTAACGTGTGTAGCAATTTCTGCATCTGTCTCAGCAGAAGCTGCTATGAAATCACAGATAACCATTGAAAGTAAAAATAAGTATGAACAGTTGAAAATTTCAGAGAGCCGTGTGTATGGAGAATACCCAACTGGAGATTATAAGAAGATAATGCTTCTTCCTTCGGTTTCTAAAGTAGAAAAATTTTGTTTTGAAGATAATTTGAATATAGAAGAAGTAGAGTGGATGGCTTCAGTAGATACTGTTCCAGTTTTTGCCTTTAGCACATGTCCAAAGCTTAAAAGGGTAATACTTTCTGATAATGTGAAAAAAATTGGACAAAGTGCATTTATATACTGCGGTGAACTGACGAGTGTTAAACTTCCCCAAAATCTTCAAAGTATAGATTTTTTTGCATTTGCTGACTGTCGAAAACTGAAAACGTTATATATACCTGAAACAGTTACTGAGATAGGTGCTGAGGCGTTCATAAATTGTGATTCTCTAACAGTTCATGGAAAGAAAAATTCATATGCATACTATTACTGTAAGATGAATGGTATTCCTTTTGTAAGTGAGGGAACTGCTTCAAAACCAGAAACAAATCGTCCGTATATAAAATCTGTTGATTCAGATATAGTAAACAAACAAATCTATGTTACAATTGATTTGAGCGGAAAAGTAAAGAATGCAGATGGATATCAATATCAAATATATGATGGTACTAAGGTATTAGCTAATAAAAATTCTGCAAACACAACCTGTATATTAAAAAAAGTGCCGACTATGGGATTTGCCAGAGTCCGTTCTTATACTGTTCAAAATGGTAAAAAAAGTTATAGCAGGTGGTCTAATGAAATGCGTATGCCTCCTGTTAAACTAAATAAAGATAATATAAAATTAATAAAAATTACCGGGAAAAAGAAAACAGTAACCGCACAGTTTGGAAATTTAAAATACAGTGATGGGTTTGATTGCGTACTTAAGAATGCAGATTCAGGAGAAAATATTGTATTAAAAAATCAAAAGAAAAATACAGTTACTTTTAAAAATATAAAACCGGGAGTTTACTATTTGAAAGCGCATGCATATACGTTGTTGAATGGTATTAAACAGTTTGGCGTATGGTCAGATAATAAAAAAGTTGTTGTTAAATAGAAAATTGGAATTATAAAAAGCAGGCGAAAAACTGCCTGCTTTTTATAATGGAAATTTATGCTGTTATTGATGTAGCGAAATCAAGCTGTAATAAATTCAAGCGTATTATACTGAAAGAAGCCGTCAGTGGATGCTAAACCACTGGTGTGGGTAGCATCTTTGACATTGACATTGCACACAGCGATTAATTTATTATTTTGATCCAGAGCCACTGATTCCAGTTCAAAACTGTTATATGTGCGGCCCTGAGCATCTTTAGCAGGAATATCTGTAACAAATCCGAAATCCGGATATAAAAGTTTGCTATCATCAAGTTTTTTCAGATTATAATGAAGCAAGGTGTTTTTTGTTGTGATTTTAGTCGTTACTCCACTTACAGTATGTGGATTACTGGTTCCGACAAAAAGCCCTAATTTATTGTGATAGAAAATATCCTGGGATGTAGGCTGACCGGCGTTTACCAGTGTACAAAGATAAGTGGCTTTTACATTTTTTTCATTTTCAAATGTACATTTATAGAGCTTTAATGTTCCGTCAACAACGGACAATAATAAAGCTGTATTTGCCTCATAAAAATAATTAATTGCTTTAAGAGCAAATGATTTATCGTTATCGTTGGGAGTTACTGTATATGTTATTTCCTCATCCTCTTTGTTACTGCTGATAGCAACCACTTTGTTATTTCCTGCGACAACAAAGAAATTTCCGTTAAAACAGCTCATACCATTGGCATGACCTAATAAACCGTCAGTGAATGTTTTAAAGTGAGATACACCTGCGCTTGTATTCATATAATTTTTACAGTAGCCAAGAACAGCGACTTTATCTTGACTTTGTTTTATAAAATATGGAGTATTGTTTCCGTTAAAGGATACACATCCCAGATTAGTTGTTTCATAGTTGGGATCTACTTTGGTAGGTACACGGGCTCCTGCTTTAAAACCGCATGCAAAAGTATAGGTTTTACCGGAGTAGGTAATGCCTTCCAGCACAGAGAATTTATCTTCTGCGGTTCCATCAGATGTTATAACATTGGATGCAAGCACAAGGTGATTGGCTTTCATACAGATTGATTCAAGGTTGTACTGCTTATATTCACCTGTTTTATTTACATTGATGACCGAACATGGAGTGTATTTTTTACCTTTATCATCAGTAAGATGATAATCAACTACCAGAATACGGTTCTGAAGTGTTGAAAAAGTGTTATTTGTCAGGATAAATAATCCAAATGAAGTGTGATAGTAAATATCCTGAAGCCGTGTGGTATAACCAAAACCTGAGTTAGTAACTGTGAATGTACTTGCTGCTTCAGCAGCCTTCCAGTCTACAACACTGAAAGCTAATGTCCCAGCATTGCTCTTGTCAGCGTAATGCATAATGATAAATTTCTCGTTAGTTCCGTCAGCTGCAGTGATACCTAATGCGCCTTTTGGACAAATTTCATTGATACTGTACGTACCGAGCTGATTGCCTTTGGTATCCAGTTTTACGATGGTTGTAGAACCGCCGTAACCTTTATGGTCTTCTGCAAGCATATACAGATAATTTCCAATTTTGGTAAGTCCCAGAGCGAACCAGTTCAGATCTTTTTTTACGGCAGTTGCTTTTGTTGCCATGTAGTCAGTCGTTTTGAGTAATGTAGTTTTAAGACCGGTTGTCTTTACGCAATACATATCTGACCCCACAATTGCAATTCCCGCTACGTTTGTTGCACCTTCATCGGGAATTAGTGCATGGTCTACGGGTGTAGCTGAAATGGTTAAAGTTGTTCCATTGAATGTTCCTGGCATAATTTTTTTGCCTCCTTTAAATTTTTGGAATTTGCAAATTCACTTTGTAAAGAGACGTTTTTTCATGATTTGTAAACCGGAAATAAAAAATAAATACAGACAGGAATTATTGTTTCAGAATGATAAAAGATATAGTACTTTATAAACGGGTAAATTTGTTTGTGAAAGAAATTAAGTTAATCGATTATTTCTTTATAATGCAGGAACGGATACACTTCATCTGTCTGATTTTCCGCAGAGCAGGTATTTTGATTTTTCCTATTCACCGATTTTCGATACGAATACAGATGAAGAAATGCAGACTGGAAGTTGTGCTGCTGTGGATATTGTTGATAAGAAGAATCTTCCTGCCGGAAACTATGAGGAGACAGTTACATTTGAGACAAAAGAAGGTGCTTCCTGCCCGGTTACTCTGAAAGTAATTGTGGGAGCTTCCTCTGAAAAAGAGTATGATTTGACCATAACAACAGGTACAGAAGAAGAGTTTACAGAAAGCGATTTCTATGACCCGGAATTTCGTGTGGAGAAGTATGTAGTGGTCAGAAATTCAGGAAAAAAGGAAACCAGAATACGGGTAGATACTTCCGGTCTTAAGAACTTTGAAGTAGATGACCAGATGGCAAAGTGGGCAGAAGATTATGAGGAACAGGATTCCAAAAAGCTGCTGAAACCGGGAGAAACGCTTTATTTTTATATATTGCCGAAGCAGGAATACGGAATTTATGATGAAACGTTTGCATTTCTCGCAGATGACGGAAGCAGATATCCTCTTCATGTTACAATGAACAGAGAGAAGAATCCGACAGAAAAGAAGCAGCTGGAAATTACTGAAAAGTCTGCCGGGGGTTTTCCGACAATGCAGTGGGGCTATAAGACACTTCCGGAAGCAAAGACATATATTCTGAAAAATGTTACTGATACAGATATGAAGCTGTCTTTTAACCGTAGTAAAGAATGCAGTGTGTCATTGTCCGGAAATACTTATCTGGCACCTGGGGAGAGCACAGAACTGAGACTCTGGCCCAAACTGGGGCTTTCGGTGGGAAAATATAGTTTTCAGGTGACTGTGACTGCGAAAACAGTGGCAGGAGAACACCTGACAACGCAGAATCTGTATAATTCTTTTATTGTAGGAGACCGGACTTATCAGGGACTGGCAGATGCTGTTGAGCCTGTGACTGGAATTACCAATGGTGCAGAAAAAACAGCTCAAAGTTTTCTGGTCAACGGATCTCTGGAACTGAATGAGGATGAAAATAATGAAGGACTGGACACTGCCGTACAGATAATGGTACAGGTGGATGCTTATCAGACATTAAACAGACCAGTTATTGATACGCGGTGGACCAGAGTGATCACAAATTATGCAATGATTATTTCCTGAGGATCTGCAGATTAAAAAAGACAGGTTAAATGCTGCAGACTCTTTGTTTTATGGGGAACAAGATGGAAGAATAAGATTCATGTCTATCAAAATACATTTAATGCCATAATTACAAAAATTCCTCCATCTTGTGATATATTAACATTAACGGTTAAATATCACGGAATGGAGGAATTTTTATGAATAGAAAAGAGTTCATAGCGGTTGTTATTTCAGCAGCACTTGGTTTATCCGGTGCTCCGGTTTATGCATCAGAATCTGCAGCATTTTCTGATGGGGAAGTACAGGAATATGGAGCAGAAGAAGAAAAACAGGAATTCCAGACAGATAGTCAGGATCCTGAAACTGATACATTTCAGGATGAAGTGGAATCAGATGCAGATACAGACGGATTTGTGGATGAGGCAACAGAAGCATCCTCAGGTGCAGCGGAATCGGATGCGAATGGATTTACATATGAATATCTTAAAGAGTCTGATACATACCGCCTGACAAAGGGAACAGATACAGAGAATGTCATAATACCTTATGAGTATAATGGAAAAGTAGTCTCAGAGGTTGGAGAGAGAGCTTTTTACGGATGCGTAAACATAAAGACTGTGAAAGCAGAAGAGGGAGCTGACAGAAGGAAAAATCGTATCCGCATTGATAAATCTGCTTTTGAGAACTGTGAAAATCTCAGAAAAGTTTCTTTTGATCAGGGAGCGAAGCTGGAAAGCAGGGCATTTTATAATTGTCCGAAGCTGTGGGAGTATACAGGGGTTTCCTACTATGATTCTTTTGACACAGAAATAGAACAGGATTCTTTTGACGCGGATACAAAGGTAATATTCAGAGCAGGAGATAATGGAATTCCGGAGTCTGTTAAGGCTTTTGCAGACAAGAACAGGGTATTTATGGAAATTACGGATAATGATGATTATGTTCTGACAGATAAAGACGGTACTTCTTATTATGATGACTGGAGTGAAGGAGATTCCAGAACATTCTGTGTAGATTGTGATGATACAATGGCATCGGTAAGAGTGTGGTCTGCTGTGGAAGTGATTGGACGGAAAGCCTTTTATGGATGCTCAAATGTAAAAAAAGTGCTCATTGAGAGGAAGACTTCAACGATTGAGTCAAAAGCTTTTGCAAAGTGCAAAAATATGAGTATTATTATGCCTTCCGGTATAACAGCAATCAGTGACGATGCTTTTGATGGTGCCTCTGGCATTACTATTTACGCGGATAAGGGCTCTTATGCGGAAAAATATGCAAAGAAACATAATCTGACCTGTAAGACAACACCAGCACCGACAGCAGTACCGGTACCGAAACTGAAAGTATCTTATGATGCAAAAAATGGTAATGCTACATTAAACTGGACACCGGTAGAATATACTTTTCGATATTATATTTACAGATATGATACAGCCACAAAAAAATATAAATGTGTAAGCAAAGTTGACCAGAACACTACGTCATATAAGCTTGAGAGTCCTGCAGGGAGAACAGTGAAATACAAAGTCCGGGTAAGAACATTAGCCGGAATATATACAGACCAGTACAGTAAGAAGAGTAATACAGTGACTGTCCAGGGACGACCGGGGAATGTAAGTGATGTTTCTAAAAAGAAGAAGGGGAAAAACCTTACGTTTAAGTGGACAAAGGCAAAAGGCGCACAGGGATATATTCTGTACAGATATGATGAAAATGCCCGGAAGTACAGAAAAATCAAAACTATAAAAAATGGAAATGTTACATCTTATACAGATAAAACCGGAAAATTAAATAAGAATGAAAATTATTATGTGAGAGCATACTGTACAACTAAAGATGGTACCAGATTATATGGATGGTACTGGGCGTAATAATTTCAGGCGGTGATAAAATAAAAAAAGCTGCCTGGGGTTGATTTTATATCAGGCAAAAGGTCCCTGACAGAAATGAAAGAAAGTTTCATAGGTAAAAATAAAGATTCGAGGTCAGATGATGTATGTTTAGTCCCACTTTTATATTTTCGTCATCAGCTTAATGTAAAATAATAACGGGTAAAGAAGATATAAGATGTTCTGGTACATACAATTAAGAAGAAAGGGGCATGTGCTGTGCATAGTCAAAATGATGAACCGCCTGAGATGATCAGGCGGTTTTGGAATATCTGGATTTTTTATGAATATTTTATTTTTAATTACAGGTGTAATATGTTACAATAAATATAACCATAAAGACTACCAGGCAGGTCAGAATTTGACCTGCCTGTAAATGAATGCGGAAATAAATCGGGGTCAAAAGAATCGTTAATAATTGTAACAAAATAAAATTACCGGTGTAGCAAAAATAAAATTACAGGGGAAATGCGGATGAGCGAGATGACAGATGCATATGTAAAACTGGATAAGGTTTCCAAGATATATGGAACCAAAGAAGTAAAGATCGTTGCAGTGGATGAGATCAGCTTTGAGATTGCCAAGGGAGAGTTCGTAGTGATCGTTGGTCCCAGCGGTGCGGGCAAGACGACAGTGCTGAACATTCTTGGGGGTATGGATCAGGCTACCAGCGGAGAGGTTCTGGTGGATGGCAGGAATATTGCCAGATATAACAGCAGGCAGCTTACCGGCTATCGGAGAAATGATATTGGATTTGTATTCCAGTTCTATAATCTGGTGCCCAACCTTACAGCACTGGAGAATGTAGAACTGGCACTGCAGATATGTAAGAATCCTCTGGATGCCAGAGAGGTTCTGGAGGAAGTGGGACTGAAGGACAGACTGACCAATTTCCCGGCACAGCTTTCCGGTGGTGAGCAGCAGAGAGTTTCCATTGCCAGGGCACTGGCGAAGAATCCCAAGCTGCTGCTGTGTGATGAGCCTACAGGTGCACTGGACTACCAGACTGGTAAGGCAATCCTGAAGCTTTTACAGGATATGTGCAGGGAGCGTGGAATGACAGTAATCGTCATTACCCATAACTCGGCGCTGACACCTATGGCAGACCGTGTGATCAAGATCAAGAACGGCAAGGTTTCCAGGATGACAATGAATGACCATCCTACACCGATTGAGGAGATAGAATGGTAGGTGATGAGTATGAAAGCAATGCATAAAGATTTCTGGATGGAGATACGCAAAAGTAAGGCCAGATTTATTTCCATATTTATGATTGTTGCTCTGGGAGTTGCGTTTTTCTCCGGGATACAGGCCTCGTCACCGGATATGCGCTTCTCAGGTGATGCCTATTATGATGAAACCAATCTTATGGATATCAAAGTATTGGGAACTATGGGACTGACAGAGGATGATGTAGCTGCCATTAAGCAGGTGGACGGAGTAGAGAATGTAGAGGGCGCCTATGGTACAGATGTAATGTGTGGAGAAGGCGAGAAGCAGAAGGTACTCCATGTGGAAGCTGTGAATCAAACCATGAACCGGATCTCTGTGACAGAGGGAAAAGCTCCGGAAAAAAGCGGAGAGATTTTTCTTGACTGTATTTTTGCTGAGAGCAATGGATATCAGGTAGGAGATCAGATTACTCTGAAAGAGGGCGGAGACAGCGAACTGTTGAAAAAGACAGATTACACAGTTGTAGGTTTAGGAGAGAGTCCGCTTTACATATCCTATAACCGGGGAAACTCTACTCTGGGTTCCGGTGAGGTTAATGGATTTGCCTATGTGCTCCCTGAGGATTTTGACCAGGAGGTTTATACACAGATCTATGTGCAGGCTCATGGGGCACAGGATCTGATCAGCTATACAGATGCTTATGATTCCCTGATAGAGCGAGTGCAGGAGCAAGTGGAGGGGATTGAGGCAGAACGGTGCCAGGTTAGATATGATGAGATTGTAGAGGAAGCTAATGACAAGCTTGCAGATGCCAGACAGGAACTTGAAGACGGCAAGAAGGAGGCTGATGAGAAGCTTGCGGATGCCAGAAAAGAATTGGAGGATGGCGAAAAGAAGTTAAAAGATGGCAAGAAGGAATATAAGGATGGCAAGAAAAAGCTTGCAGACGCAAAAAAGGAACTGGAGGACGGAAAAGCCCGGCTTGCAGATGCAAAGAAGGAGTTAGAGGACGGCAGATCCCAGCTTGCCAGTGCGAAAGAGCAGATTGCCAGTGGCAGAGCACAGATCGCATCTGCAAAGGAACAGCTGAATGCCGGATGGGCGGAGGTTTCCGAAAACCAGGCAAAGCTTGATGATGGAAAGGCTCAGCTTGAGGATGGCAAGAACCAGTTAAGTGCCGGTGAGAAGAAGATTGCAGATGCAAAGACGCAGCTTACCCAGAGTCAGCAGGAGCTTGACAATGGCAAGGCGCAGATCCAGTCAGGCAGAGAGCAGATTGCAGCAACCAGACAGGACTTAAATGCCAAAAAGGAAAGCTGCAATCAGGGACTTGCGCAGATTGAGCAGCAGGAGGCCGGACTTGCAGAAGGAGAGGCTCAGCTTGAGGGTGCCAGAAGTCAGCTTGCAGCATTGCAGGCACAGTATGAGGAAGCAGCAGCTTCGGGAGTATATTCAGAGGAAGACCTGGCGGCTCTGGCAGCACAGGTTTCCGCTTATCAGGAGCAGGTGGACAGTCAGGCAGCCCAGCTGGAAGCAGCCAGAAACCAGATCGCAGCAGCAAGAAATGAACTGGAGAGTGGTTTAAGCCAGGTGGAGAGCGGACTGGCCCAGCTTGATGCAAAGGAAGCAGAACTGAACCAGCAGGAGGCCGCATTTCCCGATGCCCAGGCAAAGATTGATGCAGGATGGAAAGAGGTGAAGGTTCAGGAGAAGAAGCTGGAACCAGCCAGAAAAGAGATTCAGGAAAAAGAAGCCCAGCTTGAGTCAGCACAGGAACAGATCGATGCTGCAAAAGCAAAACTAAATTCCAGTCAGGCTCAGTTAGAGGAGAAGGAGGCAGAACTTGCTTCAGGAGAAGCACAGATCCAGGAGAAAGAAGGAAAGCTTGCTTCCGGTGAGAAAGAGATTGCTGATAATGAACAGAAGCTGAAGGATGGCGAAAAGGAAATCTCAGAGAACGAACAGAAGCTGAAGGATTCCAGAAAGGACATCAAAAAAGCTGAGAAGGATCTGGAAGAAGGTAAAAAAGAATACGAAGACGGCAAGAAGGATGCAGAGAAAGAAATCGCAGACGGTGAGAAGAAAATTCAGGATGCTCAGGATGAGATCGATGATATCAGTATGCCGGAATGGATGGTAACGGACCGCAATGATCTACCGGAATATTCAGATTATGGGGATAATGCAGACAGAATGAGAAGTATCGGACAGGTTTTCCCTGTTATCTTTTTTCTGGTGGCTGCACTGGTAAGTCTGACTACCATGACACGAATGGTGGAGGAACAGAGAACCCAGATCGGTACAATGAAGGCTCTGGGATACGGCAAGTATGCGATTGCATCCAAATATCTGCTGTATGCCTTTCTTGCCACAGTGGGAGGCAGTATCCTGGGAATTCTGATCGGAGAGAAAATCCTGCCCTGGGTTATTATTAACGGGTATGGCATTATGTACAAGGGAATGATGAATAATATCCAGATCCGTTATGAATTTAAATTTGCAATGATAGCGGCAGGTGCGGCAACTGTGTGTACCGTCGGAGCCACCATTTTCTCCTGCTACAGGGCACTGTCGGAAACTCCGGCATCATTGATGCGTCCTCCTGCTCCTAAGGAGGGTAAGAGAATCCTGCTGGAACGGATCCCGCTTTTCTGGAAGCATTTGAATTTTACATGGAAATCTACGCTGAGAAACCTTTTCCGATATAAAAAACGTTTCTTTATGACGATTTTCGGTATTTCGGGAAGTATGGCGCTGATGCTGGTAGGTTTTGGACTTAGGGATTCCATTATGGATATTGCCAGACGGCAGTATCAGGAGCTTCAGCATTATACAGGAACGATCATTGATGATGAGGAGGCAACGGATAAGGAGAGACAGGAGCTGGATGAGTTTTTGAAAAATAACAGTCAGATTGAGAGATATACTCATGTCCAGTTTACCAAGATGAGTGTTCCCAGAAATAAATCCAATATCAGCGTATATGTCTATGTGCCTGAGAATCTTGAGACCTTTAATAAGGATGTAACACTTCAGGACAGAAAGACAAAAGAGAAATATAAGCTGACAGATGCAGGTACAGTGATCAGTGAGAAGACGGCAACCCTGACAGGACTGAAGGTCGGGGATACCATGACCATCACAAAGGATGGGAAAAATTATGAGACAAAGATCGCAGCAGTGACAGAGAATTACATGGGACATTATATTTATATGACGGGAAATGTCTATGAACAGATCTTCGGGGAGAAGCCTGACTACTCTGCCACTGTATTCACAGTAAAAGAGGAATATAAAGAATCAGAATCTGAGGTGGGAAATGAGATCCTGAAGTATCCGGCTGCGTTAAGTATCAGCTATACCAGCAGTCTGGAGGCCCAGCTTCATAGAATGCTGGGAGCATTGGATACGGTAATCATAGTGCTGATCATTTCTGCGGGAATGCTTGCTTTCGTAGTCCTGTATAATCTGAACAATGTCAATATTACGGAGCGCCAGAGAGAACTGGCAACTTTGAAAGTGCTGGGATTCTATGATACTGAAGTTTCTGCCTATGTGTACAGGGAGAATGTTATCCTTACTCTCATCGGCGTGCTGGCAGGAGCTGTATTCGGAATCTTTTTGCACAGGTATATTATCCGTACTGTGGAAGTGGATGCAGTCATGTTCGGAAGAAATATTAATCCTGTCAGTTTCCTGTACTGCGGACTGCTGACAATTGGATTCTCCATGATCGTAAATCTGTTTATGCATCAGAAATTAAAGAAGATTGACATGGTAGAATCCCTGAAAAGTGTGGAATAAACGATTTGTCGCTTTATTGCAGGAAAGAAGAAATAGAAAAATACAGGATAAAATGTGAAATATATCAGATAAAACACAAAGAAGAATGAAAATACAATAGCGATTTTTGACAAAATAAAAAAGTGGGGTTAACGTATTTTTGTAACTTTGTTATAATAGCTTCATCAATTAAAAACATACGGATTGTTACTGTCAGGCAGGCAAAACCAGAATCTATGGCTGAGGAAATCAGTCTGTAAATTCTGGTTTTTTTATGTTACAGGGAAATTACTTCGTAATGTTCCTGTAAGCAGGATTCTTTCTTGTTACGTTACAGGGAAATTACTCCGCTGTCAGGAAACATATCGTTTGGAAAAGGAAAGACATGGATAATATCATAATTGAAAAAGTGATCAATAACAATATTATCTCGGCATATGAGAAATCCGGTGCAGAAGTAATTGTGATGGGACGGGGAATTGGTTTCAAAAAGAAACAGGGAGAAATGGTTCCTGCTGACCAGATCAGTAAAATCTTTCGCATTAAAAGCCGGACACTGGCGGAACAGTTCAAGGAACTGCTGGCGAATATGCCGCTGGAACGTGTGAGGATTTCAGACGAGATCATCTCTCATGCAAAGGATCATCTGAAATTAAAACTGAATCAGAGCATTTATGTGACACTGACGGATCATATTAATTTTGCAATTGAAAGAGTGAGCCAGGGAATTGAACCCCAGAATGCATTATTGTGGGAAATCAAGCGCTTTTATCCGCAGGAATTTCAATTAGGAATTTATGCATTGGAGCTGATTCAGGACAGACTTGATATTCTTTTGCCGGAGGATGAAGCTGGATTTATTGCCCTTCATTTCGTAAATGCAGAATATGGTACAGATATCCGGGATGCAGTGAAGTTTCCGGATCAGATGCAGGCAATCGTGGATATTGTGGAACGTGATCTGGGAATACTGTTGGATGAATCGTCCTTGCATTATGAACGTTTTATGACACATATTAAGTTTCTGATACAGCGGATCTACAGGAAAGAGCTGCTTTTCAGCGAGGACAGGGAGCTGTCCCTGTTGATGCAGCGGAAATATCCCAGGGAATATCAATGCAGTGTAAAGGTTGCGGAATATATCATGCAGGCAACCGGCAGCAGATTGTCTGAGGAAGAAATTATGTATCTGTCTGTGCATATCCGCAGAGTTACTACGTAAATCGCTACTTTCTCATGTTTGGCGGGTCCCAAGTTCAAAAGTCTTATCGTGCAAGCACGAACGACTTTTTGACCTTTAGACCCTGATATCATAAAATTATAATTATAAATGAAAAAAGAAGGAGGCTTTTAAGCATGTTTGATTTTTTTAAGAAGAAAAAGACACCTGAACTGATCATCGGATCTCCGGTGAAGGGGAAAACAGTTCCTCTTTCCAGTGTAAATGACCCGACTTTCAGTGAAGGTATGCTGGGAAAGGGTGCAGCAATCCTTCCGTCAGATGGAAAAATTTATGCGCCTGCAGACGGAACCATTGAAACACTGTTTGATACCCTTCATGCATTCAGTCTTTCTACGGCTGATGGTGTGGAGATTCTGGTTCATGTGGGTCTGGATACAGTCAAAATGGGCGGTGACGGATTTACAGGTCATGTACATTCCGGTGATGCAGTGAAGAAGGGAGATCTGATTCTGGAGATTGATCTGGAAAAGGTCAAGGCTGCAGGATATGATACCAGCACACTTGTTGTTATCTGTAATACAGATGACTATGAAGATGTCCGGGAACTGGATAACAAAGAGGTACAGCCCGGCGATGATGTGATCGTGATCACAAAATAATAATCATGTATTTTTCCCGGAGGTGTCCGGGTAAAAATAAATAAAAGGGGATTTGAAAGAGTAAATCATTCTATCTAAGGAGGAAAAAGTATGAAGTATTTACAGAAATTAGGAAAAGCCCTGATGTTACCGGTAGCTTGTCTTCCAATCTGCGGTATCCTCATGGGTATTGGTTATTTACTTTGTCCTGCAAGTATGCAGGGTGGTGATATCACCGGTATTGGTCCGATGATTGGTATTTTCCTTGTAAAAGCCGGTGGTGCCCTGATCGATAATATGGCACTGTTATTCGTAATCGGTGTAGGTGTGGGTATGTCAGATGACCACGATGGTACAGGCGGTCTTGCAGCCCTTGCTTCCTGGCTTATGATCACAACACTGTTAAGCACAGGATTCGTTACAACACTGTTCCCGTCTATCGCAGACAATGCAGACAAAACACTGGCATTTAACAAAATTGCCAATCCGTTCATCGGTATTCTTGCCGGTGTGATCGGATCTAGCTGTTACAACAAATTCAAAAGCACAAAATTACCGGACTGGCTTTCTTTCTTCAGCGGCAAACGTTGTGTAGCCATCATCGCAGGTGTTATATCTATTCTCGTATCCGTAGTTTTATTGTTTGTATGGCCGATCCTCTTCGGTGTACTGATCTCCATCGGTAACGCAATTGCCGGAATGGGAGCTCTTGGAGCTGGTATTTATGCATTCCTGAACAGACTTTTAATTCCTACAGGTCTGCATCACGCATTAAACAATGTATTCTGGTTCGATACAATCGGACTTGGTGACCTGACTCATTTCTGGGCAGGTGAGACATCTGCAGATGTAAGCTGGAGCCTTGGAATGTATATGTCCGGCTTCTTTCCATGTATGATGTTTGGTATTCCTGGTGCAGCTCTGGCAATGATCCAGTGTGCAAAGGACAATAAGAAAAAAGTTGCTATTGGTCTGGTAGCTTCCGCAGCAATCTGTGCATTTATCTGCGGTGTTACAGAGCCGTTCGAATTTGGTTTCATGTTCCTGGCTCCTGGACTTTATGTTATTTATGCATTATTATATGGTATCTTTACAGTTGTCACAGTATTATTAGGATTCCGTGCAGGCTTCTCATTCTCAGCAGGTGCAACAGACCTTCTGTTCTCCGCATCTCTGCCTGCAGCACAGAAAACATGGCTGATTATTCCTCTGGGAATCGCAGCATTTATCGTATTCTATGTAGTATTCAGATTTGCAATCCTTAAATTTGATCTGAAGACTCCTGGAAGAGAAGATGATGATACAGATGAAACAACTGTGAAACTTGCAAACAATAACTTTACAGAAGTTGCAAAAATTATCTTAGAAGGTGTTGGCGGAAAAGAAAACGTTGCATCTATTGATAACTGCATTACAAGACTCCGTCTGGAAATCAAAGATTACACAGCTGTTGGACATAAGAAGATTAAATCAGCCGGTGTTGCCGGTGTAATCAGACCTGGTAAAAATTCTGTTCAGGTTGTAATTGGTACGAAAGTTCAGTTCGTAGCAGATGAGTTTAAAAAGCTCTGTAAATAATATAGCAGATAAAAATCCCTTTTTACAAAAAGACAGTAGTCGGAATTTCTTTTACAGCGAGTAAACATTTTGTTTACTCGCTGTTTTTCTGTGGTTTTTAAATATGTAGTCAAACAG
>ENA-ORUX01001884-ORUX01001884.1-human-gut-metagenome-genome-assembly--contig:-NODE-1884-length-14929-cov-2.378109_pt1 | contig 14929 bp, 13 predicted proteins | sample MGYA00242087_ERZ509225 | MGnify/ENA primary metagenome ERZ509225 (study PRJEB26280, sample SAMEA2338864) | human gut metagenome | biome: human gut; feature: human-associated habitat; material: faeces... | reverse complement strand
AGGCATCCACCATGCGGCGGTCTTTCCAGCCGCCATACTTTTTTATGAGGGCAATGGGGGTATCGAAGTGACAGATGGTCACAAGCGGTTCAATGCCGTATTTGTGGCACTCATCAAACACATCCTCATAGAACTTCAAGCCCTCTTCATTGGGCTTGGCATCATCGCCGTTCGGCAGGATGCGGGTCCATGCGATGGACAGCCGGAAGCACTTGAAACCCATCTCGGCAAAGAGGGCGATGTCTTCCTTGTAGTGGTGGTAGAAATCGATGCCAGTCTGCGCGGGATAGTAATAGCCGTCCTCGAGTTCGAGCATTTTACGCTGACCGGAGACCACCGCGTAGCGCTCGGGGCCGTGCGGAGCCACATCCACGTTGGCCAAGCCGCGGCCGTCCACGTCGTAGGCGCCCTCGCACTGGTTAGCAGCCGTCGCGCCGCCCCACAGGAAGTCATTACGGAAAGCCATGCATCGATCCTTTCATACGCTGTTGTCATAGGCTCAGTATCCCTACAAACAACGCGTCGCTCAACGGCAACGACGCAGGCCGATACTTCTTTTCACGCGCGGGTGCTCGGCAGCCGCCCCGTCTGACACTTTTTGATACCCGCCTGCCCAAACCACCAACCACCACAAAGGGGACGGGCACCTTCGTGGTGGCCTCAGGCGATTTGGGCGAGTTGATGCCTACAATCTGCGCGCAAATTCAAATATGGTTGTCTGAACATTACGCTTCCAACCACCGATGGGCTAAAGATATTCTCATCAGTTTGGCAAGGTATTACTCCCGGTAAATGACCTACCGCTCATGGTCGATTTTCGACTGTTTACAGGATGTTTACTCTTGAGCAAAATGTTGTGCAAATAAATCTAATGCCATTAAAAAATGATAGACAACTATATTACCAGCAGAAACAAAAAATAGATAGCGAATAAACGAAGGTAAATCTGAGCAAATGTCAAGAGAATTGAGAATTCGCTACAAAACAATCGGTTATCTTGTTTAGATGTTCAAACAATCGCTACAATATGGATTACTAAGCGTGCGCAATTACAGATTGCGCAGATACGTTTGATAGTGAAAGAGCAAGATCGCGGTCTCTTGGGGAGGAGACATCGATGAAAGCAAATTCAGACAAATCTAAACAGAGTAATAAAGCGACGCGCCGTGTACTGGCAGGCGTTTTGTGCGGAGCCTCCGTTTTGAGCCTGGTACTGTCGCTCGTCATGCCCCCGATCTCTCAGGCCATTGCCAACGATGCCCAGGCGGTTTCTGCCGAGGAAGCTGTGATGGGGGAGGGTTCCTCAAGTGAGTCTACTGGTGTAGACAGTACCACTAACGGGGGTGCCGAAAAGCAGATTAGCGATGATGCCGAGAATGGCGCGAGCGAAGACGCCGCTGCCGCGGGACTGCCGTCCGGCGACGCGGAGGCCAAGGGCGCCGCGCAGCCTTCCGATACACAGCCTTCTGATGATGAAACTAACGATGAAAACGCTATCGCTCCCGCTACCGTCAGTGCCGATGGCTATAACGAGGTGAAAGGTAATATTGCTGAGACGTTCACCAATGGCGGCAAGTTCCGACTGACGGATTTTGCCTATTCGGATAAGCAGATCACCATCACCAAAGACACTGCTATCGATCTTGCGGGACACATGCTCTACCGTGGTTCCGGCAACAAAGACTCCTTCTTTGTGGTCGAAAATGGAGCCACACTCACTATCGAGGATTTAGGTAAAACAAAAGACGAACAGACCCTGGTCGAAACGACGGCGGGTCATCTTGCGTCTATGGAATGGGAAACAGGAAACGGCTCAAATAGTGGCACTCCTAAGAGTCTTACTTACTTTGAGACCAAGAGCACGCCCAATCAAGATGGACTCGGCACAACCGAGACTACGATCAGGCATGTCGTTACGGGCTTTGGCGCTATTGATGCGGCATCGGACAGCGGTTCCGTAAAGCATGTGGTCACCGTTAAAGAGGGCGGCACGCTCGATCTCAAGGGCGGCATGATTCCCACGGCCGCCAATCTGAGCGATGACGGCCATGTGATTTTTTCTGAGGGTAAAGTCAAAATCGAAGGCGGTTACGTCACCAATGGCAACGGCGGTGGCTGGGGCGGTGGCCTGTGCATAACGGGCGAGAAGGCGGGCGCGAATGCCAGTCTCGAAATGACAGGCGGCGTGGTCGCGGGAAACAAGTCGGGTTCTGGCGGCGGCATCTATGCTGACAAGGGAGCCACCCTGAAGCTTACGGGCGGAATTATCTCTGGCAACGCTACGTATGAAAACACTTGCAACAGCGGCGGCAGTCCCGAAAATGGTTATGGCGGCGGCGTCTTTACCAAAAATGCTTGCGTTAGTATCAGCGATTCGGCAAGCATTACTAACAATCGTGTCGATTCCAATATCTCTGAATCGTTTAACAATGGCCTGCTCGGTGGCGGTGGCATTGCATGTGTAAATGGTGGCAAGCTCAGTATAACGGGTGGCTCAGTTACTGCTAACTACTCCCATGAGGCTGGCGGTGGCGTTTACGCTGGTTTTTACAACCAGACCATCGAGTTTGAAATGACTGGCGGCACGATTGCCGGCAACGTGGCGGAGAACGCTGAGGGCGGCGGTTTGCGTATCGCTGGCGGTGACAACACTGGTACGATGGCAACAATTAGCGCTGGTGAGAACAGCAAGATTTACATTACGAACAACAAGACTATGACGGGTAAGGATCGCGGCGGCGACTGGGGCGGCGGTGGCGTCTTTATCCAGAAGGGCGGCAAGCTCAATATCGTAAAGACGTTGATTGCCGAAAATGAGGCTGGCGGCTGGGGCGGCGGCGTTGGCGCTTGCCCTACGGGCGAAACAATCGTTTCGCATTCCAACGGTGCCGCTATTTATAACAATAAAGATAATAATGGTGAACACTACTCTGCCGGCGGATATGGGAAGAACGAGGATAGTAACTCCGAGTACATTACCGAGCCCTTCAAAAAATCCGGCCATAAGGATTTCTTCCTGGTGCGTAAAAAAGATGGTGCGAACTCGACAATTGCAGTTGTGCTCGGCAAGATGCTCGGCGGCGACTCGGCTGGTTGGCAGGGCACTTGCGACGGCGAGAAGATCACCATTGAGCCAAATGGCGGCGCCGAGGCCAAGTACATGTTCGGTCTTGAGGCCCATCCGACTGCCGATGCCATGGGAAAGGCGCAGACAGCGGCTACGACCATTATCAGTGGCAACTATTCCTACACCCACGGTGGCGGCATCATGACCAACGGCGATCTTGTCGTTGGCGAGGTCAAGGATCTGAGTGTTTATCCGAGCATGAAGCTCAATGCCACCAAGGTGCTTAAAGATGAAAAGGGAATCTCGCAAGGCCTTAGCACGCACAATTACAGATTTAAGTTGCTGCGCCAGGATGGTGACATCGAGCCTTCTTGGAAAGATGACGACACATTTGATATGGGCGATTGCAGTGTTGCGGGCGAGGCGCCTGTTGATCAAACAAACGGCAATATCACCTTCGACTCTGGCAAGGACTATTCTTCGGGACAATACGTTTTCTATCTTGTTGAGGAACCCATCAGCGGCGAAAACGAATTGGATATCAAATTCGACGAGACCATTTACAAGATCGTGGTAAAAGTTGAGGACAATCCATCCGACACTAAATATCTCATGTCGATTCCTATTAATTATTACAAGGTAAAAGAAATAACCGTTTCTAAAAAGACAGAGAAGGATCCCATCTTCAAACCACTTGGTTCCGAAAGCTATTCCGTTGACATCCCACAAGATAGCTCACAAGATAGCACGAAGACTACGGTTACTATCGGTAACAGTAAGAAACCGACCTTTACCAACAAAATCGTGCCCCCCGCCTCCTGGACTCCTAAGGCGACTAAGGTCGTTGAGGGTGGCGAGATGAAGGAGTTTACACTTCAGTTTGCGAAAGACAGCAAATTTAAAAACATCATCGGTACTGCCGTGACCTCTGGTAAAGAAACGAAGCAGACGCTTTCGTTCAAAGACACCACTGATAAAGAGGTTGAGCTCAAGTACTCGCTCGCTGATATCAGGGGTAATCCCGACGACTCGGGCGACTCCACGGGTGGCCCTTCCAAGACCTATACGTACTATGTGCGCGAGAAAACCGACGGTTCGCGGTTCTCGCGCTACACGTACGACCACTCGGTCTATAAGTTCACGGTTGTGGCAAGGTATGACACCGAAAAAGGAGAGATCAACTGTGCGGTGACCTACAGGAAGGGAACCGTTGACAAAGAAGGTACGTGGGTAAGCGCCGAGACCGAGGGCCACGAGTTTCCCGACACTACCCCCACCTTCACCAACACCTACTCCACCTCTTTGCCCCTTTCTGGTATGTCGGGCGTCACTCTGACGTACCTTGCCGGCGCGGCGGTGCTTTGCGCTGCTGCGGCCTGGATGCACATTCGTCGCAAGGCGAATGCGAAGGGAGGTAAGCGTCGTGAATAAGAAAGTTTGCTCCTTCCCGATCTTGTTTGCGCTGCTTGCCCTCCTGATCGGCACCTGCGCGGTTGTGTTCCCCGCATCCGCGCAGGCCGCGCCGACCTCGACCGGTTCCATCACGGTGAGAGGCACCGTGGCGCGCAGCTACGACGCCTACCAGATCTTTAGCGCCAACGTCGTCGACGGCGACAGCGACGCCAAGATCGCCACCGACCTCGCCTGGGCAAGCGACGCCGTGCGCGACGCCGCGCTGCCTGTGCTGCACAGCGCCGGTATGCCCAATTCCCAGGCCACCGCACAGGAAGCTGCCGAGTGGCTCAACACCGATTCCCACCTTACGAGCGCGCTGAGCGCACAGCTCGCTCGTTCCCTCCAGAGCTCTGACGCCGTGCCCGTGGCCCTTAACGCGGGCACGGCGGCCAAGCTCGCGAACGCCGTCAAACACATCGGCAATCGCCATGCTCGCACGTACAACCGTCGACGTCGCCTTGGCGGTAAGACCCAGGTAAAGCGTAGAGCCCTCCGAGGTTGCCAAATCGCGGGAAACCTGGCTCAGCGCACCGGTGCTCGAGCCACCCAGGCGCTCAAACAGAACGCGCGATTCATCCGCCGACACCACGCGCGCCCATTGACGGCGCGCCTCGCGCTCGATGGAGTGGGCCTCATCAATCACCCAGTGACGAATCGGAGGCAAGATTCTGCCCTCGGCCGCAACATTGCGGAACAGCAGGGAATGGTTGGTGACCACCACATCGGCATGCGCCGCGCGACGGCGAGCGCCATGGACCAGGCATTTATCGGGGAAAAACGGGCATAGGCGACGGGCGCACTCGCGCGACGCCGTCGTAAAGTCGGGACGGTTGACGCTGCGCCAGCGAATGCCGAGCGAGTCGAGGTCGCCATCGGCCGACTGACACACGTACGCCATGATGACCGCGACTGCCGTAAGCGTGTCAGCAGGATCACGCTTAGTCGTAATTTCGACTTGGCCGCGACTCATACGCTCAAGCTTGCGCAAGCATGGATAGTGGTCATAGCCCTTGAGGGCGCAAAACGATAGGCCTCCGTCCAGTTGCTCGGCAAGTTTGGGCAGCTCATGATACATGAGCTGGTCGGCAAGATTATTCGATTTAGTCGCGATACCAACCGTGATGTTGTTGCGGCGCGCGGCCTCGGCAAAAGGCACCAGGTAAGCCATCGATTTGCCGACGCCCGTGCCTGCCTCAATCACGCGATGCGTTCCCGTAACGAGTGCGTCACGGACCTCGAGCGCCATCGCAATCTGCTCATCGCGCGGCTCATACGTGGGATACATGCGATTAACCAGGCCGCCCGGGGCATAGTCCGCCTCGATTTCCTCGCGGCTCGGCATCTTAAGGACCGGCAGCTCGTCCGCATCAACGCGATCATCGGCCCGATCGGCCTTGAGCACGTCGGCGCGGGCGGCGCCGAGAGAGAAGATGGAACCGGGGTTCTGCCCTGCCAAGAATGAGAAGATAGGACGATAGGACCAAGGCACGTCCGGATGCATGTCGGCTAGGCGCGCCATGAGGCCCTGGGGCAAGTCGGTGAGTGCCACAAGCAACACGCGCCATACGCCACACAGGGCGTCGACGTCGGCATTGGCGCGGTGCGACACCGAGTCGCAGCCAAACAGGTCGGCCATGAAAGACAACTTATGCGAGGCCAGGCGCGGAAGCGCGATGCGCGACAGCGCCAGCGAATCGATCCAGATGTCGCTGACGTTGACACCGCCCTTGACCGACTCGATAAACGAACGGTCGAAGGTGGCGTTATGCGCAATCACCGGGCAGCCGCCGACAAAATCGGCGAGAGCGGCCACGGCCTCGACGGCCGATGGGGCATCCACCACATCGGCGTTTGTAATGCTCGTGAGTTCGGTAATCTCGGCGGGAATCAGCTGCTTGGGGTGCACGAAGGTATCGAACCGGTCGACGATCTCGCGGCCCGAAAGGCGGGCAGCCGATATCTCGATAAGCTCGTTGTCCTGCACCGAAAGACCCGTGGTCTCGGTATCGAGGACGATAACATCTTCCTCGATGAGACCAAACGATTGGGTTTTGGCGCGCTCGGCAAGCGTGGCATAGGAATCGATGACAAACTGCGGCGTTCCCGACGAAACAGCGTCCTCGATTAGCATGCAACGCCCGCTCGACGAAGTCCCATACGAATTAGACTGTCACAGACCTGCGGGAACGTCATGTCATCGGTGTGGCGAATCTCATCCGGATACAGCGACGTATCGGTCATGCCGGGAATCGTGTTGGTCTCGAGGATGACGGGGCCATCCTCGCTCACGATAAAGTCGCTGCGCGAGATACCCAGGCAGCCGAGTGCCTTATGGGCAGCACAGGCGAGCTCCTGAGCACGAGCGTAGTTCTCGGGTGAAATCTGCGCCGGAATGCGGTGGATGTCCGTAGGGTCGACATACTTCACGTCCAGATCGTAGAACTCGCAGTCCTCGGGCTTACGGATCTCAACAATCGGCAGGGCGCGCACGTCATCCTCGCCATATACGCCGACGGTGATCTCGGTACCCTCGATGCACTTCTCGACCAGCACTTTGTCGCCGTACTCAAATGCCTTGGCGATTGCCGCGGGCAGCTCGGAGGGTTCATGTACCAGGGAAATGCCATAGCTGGAACCGTTTACGGCCGGTTTCACAAAGCAGCGCTCGCCACAAACCTCGACGATATGATCGATATCGACTTCATCGCCCGACTCGATCGCAATGCCGGGGGCAACGGGAATGCCCGCCTTGGCGTACAGGAGCTTCGAGACCTCCTTGTCGGCACCGCAGGCGCTGGCAAGCACGCCCGAGGCCGTGTAGGGGATACCCAGGGTCTCCATGGCACCCTGCATGGCACCATCCTCACCGCCGGCGCCGTGCATGGCGATAAACGCCACGTCGAAACCACCGGTCGCCATGGTTACCATAAAATCATCGGCAGCGGTGAGCAGCTCCACCGAAGTGTAGCCGGCCTCCTTCAAGGCCACCACGACGTTCTTTCCCGAATTGAGCGAGATCTCGCGCTCAGCGGAATGACCGCCCGCCAAGACCGCTACGTGCATGTTCTCTAGGCTTTTACCCGGCATGGGCAGACTCCTCCTCTATAATTTCTGCAGCTGATACCATATTGTAGCGATACCCTCTACGTTTCCCCAAAATCGAAAGGCTTCCATGAATCCCAGGACTAAATCTCAGGACATTCGCGACTTGAGCCAAAACGATATTCGCGAGCTTGTGGCCGAACTCGGCCAGCCCGCCTTCCGCGCGAAGCAGCTCATCGAATGGGTCTTTGAGAAGAACGTTTGTTCGTTTGACGATATGACCAACCTTCCCAAGGCTTTCCGCGAGCAGCTTAAAGAGGCTTTTGCCTTTGACACGCCGGCCGAACTCACCAAGCAGGTTTCCAAAGATGGCTCTCGCAAGTATCTGCTCGAGTACCACGACGGCATTTCCGTTGAGACTGTCGGTATGCCCCGCCGTAACAAACTTTCCGTCTGCGTTTCCACCCAGGCAGGCTGTGGCATGGGCTGCGCCTTTTGCGCCACCGGCCTGAACGGCCTCAAGCGCTCGCTGACAGCTCAGGAGATCGTCGACCAGGTACTTCATGTATCCAACGACTTTGGCGAGCGCGCCACGAGCGTTGTCTTCATGGGCCAGGGCGAGCCGTTTGCCAACTACGACGAGGTTCTCAAGGCGCTGCGCATCCTTAACGATCCCGACGGTATCGGTATTGGAGCCCGCCACCTTACTGTCTCCACCAGTGGCGTTATTCCTGGTATTCGCAAATTTGCCGACATCCCCGAGCAGTTCACGCTTGCTGTTTCCCTGCATTCCGCCATCCAGTCGACGCGCAATAAGCTCATGCCCGGTGTTAAGAAGTACACGCTGCTCCGCCTTCACGAGGCGCTTCAGCTCTACACCGAGAAGACGGGCCGCCGCCCGACCTATGAGTACGCCATGATCGAAGGCGTCAACGATACGAATCCCGAGATGCAGGCGCTCTGCGACTTCTGCGAGGGAACGCTGTGCCACGTTAACCTGATTCAGCTTAACGACATCGAGGGCAGCCCGCTCAAGCCGTCGCCGATTCATAAGGTTGAGGATCTTCAGCGCCGCCTTGAGTCTCGTGGCATCGAGACCACAATCCGTAATTCTCGCGGCAATGATATTGACGCCGCCTGCGGACAGCTGAAGCAGCGCTTCAAAGTTCAGAAGAACGCATAGGGGAGTCGCGCCCCAAAACGTTTCATGTGAAACATCGAACAGCCCCGGTTGTAGATAATGCAACCGGGGCTGTTTCATTTTTTCATACTATTGGATTTGATTTACGCAAGCATAGTTTTATTGCCAAAATAAGGGGTCCTTGTCTCACGAATCAGACAAGGACCCCTTCAAAACAGGCAAGTAATTGTTAGGTACCTAATAACCAACATTTTCCCATTGATGGGTGACCCAGTCTTGGTTAATCTTGGGATTCTTAGTCATCTGAGCAGTGCGCATGGCAACATCTTCCGTCATCACATCCATTTTCTTCTTGGATGTATCGACGATATCCTTAGCTCCGCGCAGCAGTCGACCACGCAGTTCATCATCTGTCGCAAGCTTATAGCCTGCAAAAGCACCAGCAGCGACAGTGGTTGCCAACGCAATGGCTGCGAGAACCTTATTCTTCATCCTGATCCTCCTGCCCGAATTGAATCATTTCGCCAAGGATACGGGAGAGCTCCTCTTCGTCTTTGAACTCGATTTCAATCTTGTTCTTGCCACGCGAGCTCTTCACGCGCACATTCGTGTTAAATACTTGACGAAGGACTCGAGCGGCCTTTTTGAATGACTGAGGTGTTGCTGTCCTCGGCGTCTTAGGTGTTTCTCCGGCAGAAAACAACGGAGCAAGATTTTCTGTCGCTCTGACGGAAAGGCCTTCTGCGACAACCTTCTCAGCAAGTCGAATTCGAGCATCCTCATAGGGAACTGCAAGGATCGCTCTCGCATGGCCGGCAGTAAGTTTACCCTCGAAAATCATCTGCTGTACGACTTCGGGAAGATCAAGCAAGCGAAGTGAATTTGTAATTGCCGAACGAGACTTACTGACAGCCTTTGATAACGCCTCCTGCGTCATGCCGCTGGCATCAATGAGCTGACGATAACCCTTCGCCTCTTCGACGGGATTCAGATCAGAACGCTGAAGATTCTCTATAAGTGCAAGCGCGAGCATTTCCTCATCATTAACTTCCTTAATGATGACAGGCAATTCTTCAAGGCCAGCGAGTTTCGATGCCTGATAACGACGCTCACCGGCAATAATCTCATAGCCATTTCCATGCTTACGAACCAACAACGGCTGCAAAACGCCATGTTCTTGGATTGACTCGCTCAACTCGCGAAGTTCAGTTTCGTTAAAGTGAATTCGCGGCTGATTAGGGTTGGGAACGATATCCTCAATAGGTAGTTTTGTTTCAGATGCGGCATTTGAAGCCGATGCAGCCGAACCGCCGGTCTCATACTCGGCTTCTGAGACCAACGCATTGAGTCCACGTCCTAATCCGCCACGTTTCTTTGCACTAGGCACGCTTGATCACCTCTTTTGCAAGATTCATATACGCTTTTGCACCCTTATTTTGAGGTGCATAGGTAATTACCGGCTCTCCAAAAGACGGAGCCTCAGAAATTTTTACAGTACGAGGAATTAGAGTCTTAAAAGCCTTATCACCAAAGTACGACTGAACCTCCTCAACAACCTGATTCGACAGAGAAGTACGCGAGTCATACATGGTCATAAGCACACCATAGGTGTCTAAGCCCTTGTTCAGACGTAATTTGACCATCTTCATTGACTCAAGCAGCTTCGTAACGCCCTCGAGTGCGTAATACTCGCACTGAATCGGAATCAAAACGCTGTCTGCTGCGGTCAAAGCGTTGATGGTAAGCAGGCCAAGCGAAGGAGGACAGTCAATGAAAATAAAATCGAATTCGTCTTGAATGGGCTCAAGCAAATCTTTGAGGCGGGTTTCACGAGCAATTGCGCTTACGAGCTCTATTTCGGCGCCTGCAAGCTGAATTGTCGCTGGAATAACGAATACCTTTTTGCAATTTGTATCAAGAACAAGCGATTCTGCCGGCACATCATTCAGCAATGCATCATAGATGCATTGATTAAGGTCTTCTTTTTCAATTCCAAATCCACTGGTACTGTTTCCCTGCGGATCAAAATCGACAATCAGTGTCTTGCGTCCCTGTTCACCCAGAGCTGCTGCAAGGTTTACAGCCGTCGTTGACTTACCGACGCCGCCTTTTTGATTGATGATTGCAATAATACGCGTGTCTTTTGCGCTCTTCGAACGCTTAACGTCGCGAAATCCCACGGTCCCTCCTGGTGTGTATTAAAGCTGTCAAACGGAGGATGTTTCACGTGAAACATTCCGATTCGATATCAACCGCCATGTTTCACGTGAAACACCGCAAGTTGTTAGTATCCATTATGTTTCACGTGAAACATCTAGGCAAGCGGATTCTTCTTTGCCATGCCATTTGCACGAGGCAATGAGACGGATGCTGGATGACTCTTCTTAAGAACAATAAACTCCCTGTGGCCCAAGCCCTCAGGCAAATCGATTGCGTCATTCAGAAGCAAAGTGAAGCCACAGATCTTAGCTGCTGACATGCCGGAAGTAAGCTCCTCATCCGATGGATTGCCCTTCGTAATAACAAATAGCCCTCCGTCCTTGAGGTACGGAGCCGCATACTCAACAAGAGTAGGTAGAGGGGCCAGTGCGCGGGCGGTTACGACAGAGAACTGCTTCTTATGGCTTCGAGCATATTCTTCAAGGCGATCATGGACTGCATGACCATATTTCAATCCGAGAGCATGAGTAAAAGAATTGACAGCATCAACTTTTTTGCCAACAGAGTCAATATAAGTAGCTTTACGATGCGTGGTTATCGTTAATGGAATACCAGGGAAGCCTGCGCCTGTTCCCATATCGAGCAAAGCTCCATCAGGAGCCTTATCGACATAAGGAAGCAAAACAAGTGAGTCGAGGATATGAAGTACCGCAGCATCTTCAACGTTAAGAATACGGGTGAGATTGGTTGTCTTATTTGTTTCTAGAACCAAATCCAAATGCTGAATACATTTCCTTAGCTCAGTATCAGTTACGCTCAAAGAATACTCTTTGCAAAAGGAAGTTAGACGACTCAGCATCTCGTCAGCCTGCTGATCTGTAAGTACAAACAACAGAAGCTCCTTTCTGACAAAAATCAGTGTATCGAGAACTTTTGACAAAAAAAGGGGACGTGGAAACCACGCCCCCTTAGCATAAGCTCGAGTAGATTATCGAGCAACAATCACCACATGGCGATCAGGGTCAGAACCCTCAGAATGGGTATCGACGGCATCATTACCACGAAGTGCAATATGAACCAGTCGGCGCTCATAGGCATTCATGGGCGGAAGGGAAACACTCTTATGAGTACGAATGGCACGCTCGGCGGCAGACTGAGCCATAGAGGCAACCTTGTCCTGACGACGGCTCTTGTAGCCCTCAACGTCAACCACAACCGGATACTTAAAGCCAAGCTTGCGGCTCACCAGCAAAGAGAACATAACCTGAAGGGCATCAAGGGTACGACCATGACGGCCAATGAGAACAGCAAGATCAGGAGCGGTAACATCCAAAATCAGCTCGCCCTCGTCGCCCTCGTATTCATCAATAGGAGAGTTGGCGGCATCGAAGTGCGAAAGGATGGAACGCAGAATGGAAATCGCAACATCGGCAATGGTGTCGAGCTCCTCATCGGTCAGCTCTTCACCGGCCTTGTAGCGCTGTGCAATCTCGGGATAATCGCCCGCAACCTGCGGGGCAACCTCCTCAAGCATATCCTCGATGATCTCTTCAGACATAACGTACTCCAAAAGTTAGGTACCTAAATAAGATTGATATCCCGACTACTTCTTCTTGTGCGGACGCGGCTTCTTCTCGCGACGGGTAACTTCGACCTGCAGCGGAGCGTTCTTGAGGCGCTCCTCCTCATCGGCCTTGGCCTTGTCGATAACCTTCTGCGTCACGAAGATCTGCTGGATAACCTGCCAAGCAGAAGACACATCGTAGTACAGCAGAACGCCGACGGGCAGGCTCCAGCCCATCCAAAGCATCATGACGGTCATGACGACGGCCATCATACGCATGCTCTGGGCCTGCTGACCAGTCTGATTGCGAGACATATACAGCTGCGGAATCAGGGTCAAGACAGCGAACAGGATCAGGCAAACCAGCGCAGGCAGCGCAACCATAAAGCCATCGGCAAAAGAGGCGCTCGGCGTGGTGGTCAGATCGGGCAGGATGTTGAAGAACGAGAACGTGCCCTCGTTAAAGTACTGCGGCAGGTTGCGCAGAAGCGTGAACAGGGCGATAAGGATGGGCATCTGAATCAGAAGCGGCAGGCAGCCGGCCAGCGGATTGAACTTGTTCTCGCTGTAGAACTTCTGCATCTCCTCGGCCTGACGCTGGGGGTCGTCGGCGTAGCGCTCCTGGATCTCGAGCATCTTGGGCTGCAGCACCTGCATGCGAGCCGTCGACTTGGTCGACTTGAGCATGAGCGGCGTCAGCAGCAGACGGATGATGACCACCAGGATGATGATGGACAGGCCCCAGTCGACCGCAAAGGTCTGGATGAGCTTGAGCAGCTCGAAAAGGATGTTAACGATCCAATCCCACATGTAAGTTTTCCTCCGATAGCGAGTGCCCGCTAAGGCACAGGGTCATAACCGCCGACGTGCAGGGGATTGCAGCGAGCGATGCGCCTCACGGCAAGCCAGCAGCCTCTCAAAACACCGTACTTCTCAATCGCCTGAACGGCGTATTGCGAGCACGTTGGGTAATAAATGCAGGCGTCAGGTAATAAGGGCGAAACAACCTGTTGATATATGCGAATAGGAGCGATGGCAACACGTCGCAAAACGTGATTGCTCATCGCTCCTCCCCGGCAACGCCGGCGCGTTTCATAAGCGAACGCAACGCCTTGTCCATCTCCTCCGGCGAGGAAACCCTCGTCTTGGGAGTCGCGAACAAGATGATGTCATAACCCGCAACGGGAAATCCACAGCTGCGGGCGGCCTCGCGCATCACACGCTTAGATCGGTTGCGCACCACAGCACAACCGAGTCGTTTAGCACCAACGAAGGCGACCCTTCCGGAGTCGCCTTCGCCAACCGATTCACATATGGTCATTCGAATCAGAGGGTGATTGAAACGACGCCCCTGACTGAACACATGCTCGAAATCTTGCCGAGACTTAATAGTCTTCATGCGAGATGTGTGTATCGCTGCTAGACAGTGAGACGCTTGCGGCCCTTGGCGCGACGACGGGCGAGCACGGCACGACCACCCTTAGTGGCCATACGGGCACGGAAGCCATGGGTCTTGGCACGCTTACGCTTATTAGGCTGATACGTACGCTTCATCTTAAGTTCCTCCTGCTGCATTTCGAGTGTCCGCGGGGCGCGGACGCAGATATAGACACGTGAGCTTGAAGATTGTAGGGAAATCAATGTTCAAATGTCAAGAAATCAAAGGTAAAAGGTTGCAAAGAGTACACGGTTCCCCCATAAGCAGAATCGGCACTTGATGCAGCAGGCAACTTTTCACGAAATTTCATCGAGTTTTCAACAGGTCGTGTTGGAAATGTTGAGAACTTTTCGCCCGTTTTCCAAAGTTTTCAACAGGTTTTGAAAACTTGTCGAAAGATGAGAAACATTGCGCGGTGAGCTACTATTTGTTCAAAACCTTTTGAAAGATTGCGAGCGGCATGTCTGACGACTTCTACACCATGGTCGATTCCGGTGATCCGGCACCCGACAACGAGCACATCACCGGCGTGCGCGAAAAACGCAACGAGAGCGAGCAGGTCACCGCACAAGCACCGAAGGCCATGTATGCAGCGCGCATCGCGGTCTACGACGACATGCTGTCGACACCGCGTGTCATCGTCATCGAACCGCAAGACGTCCGTACCTACCTGGAAGAGACAACCAACACCGTCTACCAGTGCATGAAGGAGCAGGGAGGACGCATCTCGTTGATGGTTATCCGCGAGATTGTCGAAAACTTTATCCACGCGCACTTTGCCGAGCCCATCATCTCGATTCTGGACGGCGGAGACACCATCCGCTTTGCTGATCAAGGACCCGGCATCGACGACAAGGAACGCGCTTTCGACTTTGGCGTTACCAGCGCAAACAGCAAGATGAAACGGTATATCCGCGGCACCGGCGCCGGGTTTCCCATGGTACAGGAGTACTTGGAAAACGCCGGCGGCGCCGTCTCCATCGAGGACAACATGGGCAATGGCACCGTCGTGACGGTAAGCCTGAACCCCAAGCGCGTTCAGGAAATCGAGCGTGCTGGCGG
>ENA-ORUX01001880-ORUX01001880.1-human-gut-metagenome-genome-assembly--contig:-NODE-1880-length-14945-cov-2.660443_pt1 | contig 14945 bp, 8 predicted proteins | sample MGYA00242087_ERZ509225 | MGnify/ENA primary metagenome ERZ509225 (study PRJEB26280, sample SAMEA2338864) | human gut metagenome | biome: human gut; feature: human-associated habitat; material: faeces... | reverse complement strand
GGGCCAGCCGATCGTCCGTATCCCCGGCGTTGCGCTCATGGGCGCGGGTGGACAGCGAGACGCGCTGGAGCATGTCCCCGTAGAGGCAGCCCAGGATGAGCCGGTGCAGCAGGCGCGCGGAGATGGCGAATCCGGGCTGTCTGTTCAGGGAACCCCCGCTCAGGGTCAGGACGGGCACATCCCCGAACCCGGCCTCGCACAGGGCCTTGCGGAGCAGCGCCGGGTAGTTGGTCGCCCGGCAGGGGCCGCAGGTCTGCGCCAGCATGAGGGCCGTGCGCTTGGGATCGCACCGTCCGCTTTGCAGGGCGTCGATAAGCTGCCCGATGACCACGATGGCGGGGTAGCAGGCGTCGTTGTGCACGTAGTTGAGCCCGGTTTCGATGGCCTCGCGGCTGACCGTGGGCAGGATTTCCAGATTGTAGCCCGCGCTGGAAATGGCCTTGCCGATGATGTCGAAGTGCAGGGGGGACATCTGCGGGGCAAGGATGGTGTGCGTCTGGCGCATCGGCCTGGTGAACACCGGACGGAAGGCGGAAGCGGCGGGCCGGGGAGTGGGCGGCGTCTCGCGCCGCTCCTCCACGGCGGCGAGCAGGGAGCGGATACGGATGCGGGCCGCGCCGAGGGACGCGCCCTCATCGATTTTGATGAGCGTATGCAGCTTTCCGGCGCTGGTGAGGAGTTGCGACACCTGATCGGCGGTGATGGCGTCGAGGCCGCATCCGAACGAGGTCAGCTGCACCAGTTCGAGGTTGGGGCGCGTGCACACCAGCGCCGTGGCCCGGTACAGACGGGAATGATAGGTCCACTGGTCCACGACCCGGAGCGGTTCGGCGGGATGCCCGAGGTGCGCCACACTGTCCTCGCTGAGCACGGCGGCGCCGAGGGAGGCGACGAGTTCGGGCAGACCGTGATGGACCGCCGGATCGGCATGGTAAGGCCGCCCGGACAGCACGATGCCGAGCTTGCCGGTGCGTTCCAGTTCGGCAAGCACCCGTTCGCCTTCGGCCCGGAGCTCGGTGCGGTAGGCTTCCTGTTCGAGGGCGGCGACGCGTACGGCTGCGCGGAGCTCCTTTTTCGGAATGCCGAACAGGTCATGCAGCGCGGCAACGAGCGTGTCGGGATGTTCCAGCGACACGAACGGCGTGTACAGGGTGCAGTCCTGTTCCAGCAGTTCGTCCGTATTCAGGCGGATGACTTCCGGGTACCCGGCCACCACCGGACAGTTGTAGCCGTCCGCGGCGTCTTTGCTCTCCCGGCGCTCGCGCGGCAGGCAGGGGAAAAAGATGCGCTTGAGCCCCTTGCGCAGGAGCGAGGCGATGTGCCCGTGAGCGAGCTTGGCGGGGTAGCAGACCGTTTGCGAGGGCATGGACGACAGGCCGAGATCGAAAAGCTCCTTGCCCGACGGCGGGGACAGCTCCACGCGGTAGCCCAATTCCGTGAACAGCGTGAACCAGAACGGGTAATGCTCGTACATATTGAGCACGCGGGGGATGCCGATGCGCCCGCGCGGGGCGTCGTCCTGCGGGAGCGGTTCGTATCCGAACAGGCGGCGTTCCTTCCATGCGTACAGGTTGGGCATGGACGGGCGGGCCGCTTCGCCGCCGGAAGCGCCGCGTTCGCAGCGGTTGCCGGACACGAGTTTCCGGCCGTTGGAAAAGCGGTTGACCGTGAGCAGGCAGTGGTTGCCGCATCCCTTGCAGCGCAGGGTTTTGGCGGAAATATCGAGGGAGCGCAGGGAAGCCGACGTCAGGGGCGTGGGGACCGCGCCGTCGGGCGTGCGGCTGCGGGCGAGCAGGGCCGCGCCGTAGGCCCCCATGAGCCCGGCGATGTCGGGGCGGCACACATGATGGTCAAGGAGCCGTTCCATGACCCGCAGCAGGGCATCGTTCAAAAACGAGCCCCCCTGCACCAGCACGCGGTCCCCAAGTTCGGCGGGCGTGCGCAGGCGCAGGACTTTGTACAGCGCGTTGCGGGCCACGGCGTAGCACAGCCCGGCGGCGATGTCGCCGATGTCCGCGCCTTCCTTCTGCGCCTGTTTGACCTTGGAATTCATGAACACGGTACAGCGCGATCCCAGATCCACGGGATGCCGGGCGAACAGGGCGGCGCGCACGAACGCCTCCATGCTCAGGTTGAGGCTGCGGGCGAACGTTTCGAGGAAGGCCCCGCATCCGGCGGAGCAGGCTTCGTTGAGGGTCACGCCCGCGATGAGGCCGTCCCGCGCCTTGAGGCACTTCATATCTTGGCCGCCGATGTCGATGACGTACGTCGCATCGGGCACGAGGCGGCAGGCGGCCTTCAGGTGTGCCACCGTTTCCACGTCGGCGGACAGCGAGCCGAGGGCGGCCTGCGCGAGCTGCGCGCCGTAGCCCGTGGCTACGCTGGACTGGATCCACGCGCCTTCGGGCAGGCTGTCGATGAGATCGGCAAGGTAAGGCAGGAGCCCCGCCAGCGGATCGCCCTGATTGCGTTCATACCATGAAGTCAGGACAGCGCCGTCGGCATCGGCAAGCACGGCCTTGACCGTCGTTGAGCCGAGGTCCACGCCGAGGAAGAGCGGGCCGGACGCGGATTCCAGCGGCTTGCGCGGGGCGGCGTCCCGGTTGTGGCGTTCGCGGAACAGATCGTAGTCGGCTTCGTTGTCGAACAGCGGAGGGAGGGAGGCCGTCCGATCCCCGGCATCGCACCGCACGCGGGCGCGTTCGGCCAGCGTGCCCAGCGTGACGGGCTCCATGTCGGCCATGCGGGCCGCGCCGGGCAGATCCACAAGGCTCAGGGCCGTGCCGAGCGCGACCATATATTGGGCGTTCGGGAACGGTACCACCTCTTCGGGCGCGAGCTTGAGCGTGGCGATGAAGCGTTTGCGGAGTTCGGGCAGGAAGTGCAGCGGCCCGCCGAGGAAGGCGACCTTGCCCCGGATGGGATTCCCGCAGGCCAGCCCGCCGATGGTCTGTTCGACCACGGCCTGAAAGATGGAGGCGGCGAGGTCTTCCCGTGCGGCCCCCTCGTTGAGCAGAGGGACCACGTCGGTCTTGGCGAATACCCCGCAGCGGGAAGCGATGGGGTACAGGGTCGTGTAGTTCGCGGCAAGCTCGTTCAGCCCGGAGGCGTCGGTGTGGAGCAGCGCCGCCATCTGATCGATGAACGCCCCGGTGCCGCCCGCGCAGGCTTCGTTCATGCGCAGATCCATGCCTTGGCTGAGGTAGAGGATCTTGGCGTCTTCGCCGCCGAGTTCCACAGCCACATCGGTTTGCGGGGCAAGCACGGCGATGGCCCGGGAGGCGGCCACGACTTCCTGCACGAACGGCAGCCCGAGGGGTTCCGAGAGCCCAAGGGACGCGGAGCCGGTGATCGCCGCCGAAACCGCCATGCCGGGATACTTGAGGGCCAGCTGGTCGAGCATGGTGGAAAGCGTCTGCCGGACGGCCGCTCCATGACGCAGGTATTGCGCCTCGAGCAGTTTGCCGTCCGCGGCGACGAGCGCGAGTTTGGCCGTGGTTGAACCAATGTCCAGCCCCAGAAATACGCTTCTTTCCATCATGGATCTCCTTGCCTTGCGGGGGAGCCGGCCGCCGACAGCGGAAACCTCCATAAGCGACTGCATCGCTTCTTTACTGCCATCGGAAAACGGCTCAGAAAAAGGAACGGCGCCTTTATCTCTGTGTATAACATCGTGTCTTTTTTTAACCAGATACCCAATGATAATAAAAAAGTATAGAGTATCAACGTATTGTATTCTAATGTCGACAATGCGCAACGAGCGTGTTCTGCTCAGATGTCTGATGCCGCCATTTCACATGGTTTTGGTTCCGATGGCAAGCGGGAAACGGGTGAATAACCGAACAACAAGAACGCAATAGATCGGCAGTACAGAAAGCGAACGTGTAAAAACTCTTCGCAACAGCTTCTGAGGCGGCACGAGAGGCGGTGCGGGCGCAGCTTTGCCGCTTTATGCGGAATGCCCGAGCCATTCTTGGCAGGCTCGCCCTTGATGACAGGCTCTCCAGAACCGAGGGAATGCCGACGCCATGATCATGCAAACGCATCCTTGCCGTGAGCCCCAAGAGGCCCTTTTCGCCTTGATCCGCAAGGACGAAAGCCGGACCGTATCCTATGAACAGCCGCAGGAGGAGTATTTTTCACGGTAAAGGCTAGCGCGCTCCCGCTTCGCCGCACAACCGGAAGCACTTTCACTCATTGTCCAACCAGTCCGTATTTCTTTCTTTAGAAGAAGTTAGACATTAATTCAAATTAAAATTTCAATTTTAAATTAGTATTCTCCGATGGACTGAAGGCCGACAGCAATCGCCCTCCTGCCCACAACTCATTGCACTTTCTTGCAAAGCGGATCAGAGAGGCGCGTTCATGAGGCTTGCCGCAGGAATGGGGGGATGAAACGTGTTGAGGTAAGGCAGAGGTCTGAGCTTTTTTCTATGGATTGGCCGTTTCCAGAGCAACCGGAAAGGGGACCTGTTTCGCTCTCCCCTTAAAAACTTCAGATTGGAACGAACTCCCGTTGCGTGGCCTCCCCACCCGTCAAAAGTCTTTGGGAGAGGAGGGATGGGGGTGTGGGGGAAGGGAGGGGAAACCTTTCTCCAGAAAGGTTTTCCCTCCCTTCCCCCAGTTTTCTACGTTAGGAGCAACCACCATGCTGGACAGGCAACAAACGGGTATCGTGTTCAATGTGCAGAAATTCAGCGTCCACGACGGCGAAGGCATCCGTACGCTGGTGTTCTTGAAGGGATGCCCGCTGCATTGCCCGTGGTGCAGCAATCCGGAGTCGCAGCGCCGCGAGCCGGAGCGCGCCTACAACCCCACGCGCTGCCTGCCCGCCGCCGTATGCGGGCGGTGCGCCAAAGCTTGTCCGACCGGGGCCGTGAGCATTGTCGGCGGGCTGGTTTGCTTTGACCGCTCGAAGTGTACGGGCTGCAACGCTTGCGTGCGCGCCTGCCCGAGCGGGGCGCAGACGGTGTATGGCGAAACGCAGAGCGTGGATCAAATCCTGAGCCGCGTGGAAGAGGACGGCGTGTTCTATACGCGATCGGGCGGCGGGCTCACCCTGTCCGGGGGCGAGGCGCTGGCGCAGCCGGATTTCGCGCTGGCCCTGCTGCGCGAGGCGAAGAAACGCCATATCCATACGACCATCGAAACCTGTGGGCACTACCCGACCGACGTTCTGGATCAGGCCTGCCGGGTGCTTGATGCCCTGATTTTTGACATCAAGTGCCTCGATTCAGCCCGCCACAAGAAGGCCACGGGGGTGGGCAGCGAACTGATCCTCAAGAACATCGGGCACGTATTCGAGCACTTCCCGGAGCTTCCGGTGCTGATCCGCACGCCGGTCATCCCCGGTTTCAACGATACGGAAGAGGATATTCTCGGTATTCGTGAAATGATTCCCAGGAAGGCCAATATCCGCTATGAAGCGCTGACCTACCACCGCATGGGGCAGCCCAAATACGGCTACCTTGGGCGGCGCTATGAGCTGGAGGGCGTGAAGGCCGATGAAGCCTTCATGAAACGGTTGAACATTATGTTGAAATCCTACGAGAAATAAGAACTTTCATTTTTCTTTAGGCCGTATTGAAGCGTCTGTACCGTTGCCCCTGACCCCTGATTGTACTGGGTTCAGGGGCTTTTTGTACCTCGGGGAACTGCAGGAGAGAAGGAAAAAGGGGCTGGAAGCTGTGTTTTTTTGCATTCATGGAATGATGAACTGTGCAAAAATGCACATATTGATGGTTTCAAACCTTTGATTTGCTGTAATATGGCTGTATTAGGAAGGAAAAGAGGAGTGTGTTTTTTTGCAATGCGGAAGGTGCGTATTCGCATCATGGATTTGAAGCGCTTCCTGTGATGAAAAAAGAACATGTTATTTAAGTGTATTATAAGCCTCAAAAGAATGGATGGAGGACAATATTCCTGCGGACGGGAACGGAAGGACGGTTATTCGCATGGCAGAGGCTGAAAAACAGCAAGACGGAAGCCGAACCTACGGAAAAGATGAAAATAAAAAAGATGAAAAAAGAGTCTGTTAGGTGATTTTATCCGTTTCATAGCAGTAAGGAGTCTTGTTAAATGTTTTTTGTTTCACAAATGGTCCGCCTCTTGCTTTAGGGAAAGCAAAGATCGTCGTCAAGGCGTCACGCCAGACATTCATGCAAAGGGGACCATCGTGAAGATCATCGACTTTCGTTTCCGTCCGAACATCCCTTCCACCGTACAGGGGATGATCGACCATCCCGTCTTCGGCGAGATGCACGCGCTGTTCAAATTCCATGAGCGCGCCCGCTCCCAGCCCATTGAAGACATCGTGCGCGACATGGAAGCGCAGAACGTGGTCAAGGGCGTCATCACCAGCCGCGACGCGGAAACCACCTACGGCATCGCTTCCGGCAACAAGGGGGTTATCCCCTTCCTCGAACAGTATCCCGACCGTTTCATCGGCATGGCCGGGCTTGACCCGCACAAGGGAATGGACGCCATCGACGAGCTGGGGCTCATGGTCGAAACCCACGGTTTCCGTGGCGCGGCCATCGACCCGTTTCTCGCCAAGATTCCGGCCAACCACGCAAAATATTATCCGATCTATGCCAAGTGCTGTGAATTCGACATTCCCGTCGTGATCAGTACGGGCATGGCGACCCTGGTGGACGGGGCTGACCCCGAGCATTGCCACCCCCGGTATATCGACGCGGTGGCCCGGGACTTCCCCAAGCTCAAGATCGTAGTGAGCCACGGGTGCTACCCGTGGGTGAACGAGATCATCATGGTCGTTCAGCGCAACCGCAACGTCTATCTGGAGCTTTCCGAGTACGAGCAGTCGCCGTTCTCCGAAGGCTACATTCAGGCCGCGAACACCATGATCGGCGACAAGGTGATCTTCGCCAGCGCCCATCCGTTTCTCGACTTCAAGGGGCAGATCGCGCTGTACAGGAAACTGCCTTTCAGCCCGCAGGCGCTTGAAAACATTTTTTACAACAACGCCGCCAAGCTGCTTGGCCTTTGACGGTGGCCAGCGGGCAGGTTCCCTCGTATCTTGAGAACCGTTGAACCGTCTTCCCGTTCTGCCGGGGAAGAGCCCGTCACGGTGCTGGCCAACGCCGCATTGGAAAGCTGATTTTGGGAGAGGGGGCGGTACAGGGCCGCCCCCGTGCCGGAAGGTCGGGGGCCGTCCGGCGCGGGAATGAAACAGAGGAATCTCCCACAGGGGGAGACGGGCTTTGTCCCGGTTTGCAGCATCATCTCCATTTCGGGGGAAAAAAGAGGAGGAATTGCATGAGACGTTTTCTTACGGCCTTCGCCGCGGCTGTCCTGATGCTTTCGCTTGGCACCGCCAACGCGGCGGAATACAAGAAGATGACCATCCGTGCCGCTACCGCGAACCCGCAGGGCAGCCTGCATGTGGTCGCCATCGACAAGTTCAAGGAGATCGTCGAGAAGGAATCCAACGGCGCGATCACCGTACAGACCTTCTATGGCGGCTCGCTCGGCGACGAACAGGCCAACGTCAAACAGCTCCGCAACGCCGAGATCCATCTCGCGGTGCTGGCGGACGGGAACCTGACGCCCTTCGCGCCGCAGGCCGGGGTGTTCATCCTGCCGTACATGTTCCCGAAGATTTCCGACGCCGAAAAGCTGTTCGGCAATGAAGCGTTCATGAACAAGACCGCCGACGCCATCGCCAAGCAGAGCCGTACCCGGCCCCTGTCGTGGCTTGTGGGCGGCTACCGCATCATCACCAACTCCAAGAAGCCCATCAACACGATGGCCGACCTCAAGGGCCTGAAGATCCGCGTTCCCGCCGTGGAGCTCCAGCTTGCCGCCTTCCGCTCGTGGGGCGTCGAACCCCATCCGCTGGCGTGGTCCGAAACCTTCAACGGGCTTCAGCAGGGCGTGGTCGACGGGCAGGAAAACCCCCACGCCATCAACCGCGACCAGAAGTTCTGGGAAGTCCAGAAGTACATCACCAACATCCATTATATGCTCTGGGTCGGCCCGATGCTCGTGAGCGACCCGTGGTTCCGCAAGCTCGACCCGCAGACCAAGGCCCTTGTGGAAAAGGCCGCCAAGGAAGCCGCCGCCTACGAATGGAAGTGGTCCGCGGAACAGGATGAAATCGCCCTCAAGGAATGCCTTGCTCGCGGCATGGTCATCAATGACGTGTCCGACGAACCCGCCTGGACGGAGGCCGCCCGCTCCGTGTGGCCGCAGTTCTACGACAAGGTCGGCGGCAAGGCCGTGGTGGATGAAGCCCTCGCCATCATGCAGCAGTAAACGGACGCCCGGCGCGCGGGTTTCGGCTCCGCGCGCCGTCTTCATTCCTTGGAGGACGTATGTCTTTTTTCAAGCAGCTCTACGACAACTTCGAAGAGGGGGCCTGTGCTCTGTTCGTCGCGGTCATGGTTCTCTGCCTCTTCCTTCAGGTGGCCATGCGCATCGCCGTGGGGTCGTCGCTGGCGTGGACGGAGGAGCTTTCCCGCTACAGTTTCCTCTGGGCCGTGTATGTCGGGGCCGCCCTTGCCGTGAAGCGCGGCGGGCATGTCCGCATCACCGCACAGTTCATGTTCCTTCCGACCCGCTGGCGGCTCGTGTTCCGCGCCGTCGGGGACATCATCTGGATCGGCTTCTCCCTTTATGTGGCGTGGATCGGGCTCGCCTGCATCGAAGAGGGCCTGTATTACCCCGAAGTGTCGCCTACCCTCGGCGTTGTGAAGGCGTGGGTGGAATGCATTATCCCGTTCAGCTTCGTGCTGGTGAGCTGGCGCATCGTTGAGGAATACGTCGTGCGCTGGCGGAACGGCACCCTCGGAGAACTGGTTCGTTACGAGGAGGCAGCCTGATGACGCCCCTAGCCATTGCCCTCATTGTCCTTGTCGCCATGTTCCTGCTGGGGCTGCCGATCTTCATGTCCCTGATCATCTCTTCCGTGGTGGCGATCCTCGCGGGCGGGGATATCCTGCCCCTGTCGGTCATCCACAACTCGCTTTTTGACGGCCTGAACCTGTTCCCACTGCTCGCCATCCCCTGTTTTGTGGTCGCGGGCACGCTCATGGAGTTCGGGAACATCACGCAGCAGATCGTCGACGTGGTGAAGCAGCTTGTGGGCCGCGTCTACGGCGGCCTCGGCATCACCACCATCCTCGCCTGCACGTTCTTCGCGGCCATTTCCGGCTCCGGGCCGGGGACCGTCGCCGCCGTGGGCACCATCCTCGTCCCGGCGATGGTCCGCAACGGCTATTCCAAGGATTACGCTTCGGCGGCGGCTTCTTCCGGAGGCACCATCGGCATCCTGATCCCGCCGTCCAACCCGATGATCATCTATGCGATCCTCGGGAACCTGTCGGTGACCGCCATGTTCACCGCAGGGTTCATCCCCGGGTTCATCGTGGCCTTCGCGATGATCATGACCGCCTACCTGCTGGCGAAGAGGAACGGCTTCAAGGGCGACGAGAACGCCGCGCCCTTCAACATGAAGTTTTTCCTCAGGAGCTGCGGCAACGCCGGGTTCGCGCTGGCGACGCCGTTCATCATCCTCGGCTCGATCTATACCGGCTGGGCGACGCCCGTGGAAGCGTCCGTGGTCGCCATCGTGTGGGCGCTGTTCGTGGGCATCGTGATCAACCGGGTACTCAGGCCACGGCACATCTACCGGGCCCTGCTGGAAGGCGCGATGACCTGCGGCGCGGTGCTGCTCATCGTGGGCGCGTCCACCCTGTTCGGCAAGATCCTTACCTTTGAGGAGGCCCCGCAGCGCCTTGCGTCCATCGTGCTCGGCATTTCCGACGATCCCCATCTCGTGCTGCTCATGATCATCGGCGTGCTGTATATCCTCGGCATGTTCATGGAAACGCTGGCGACCATCATCATCCTCGTACCGGTGCTCCTGCCCATGATCCTCCAGCTCGGCATCGACCCGATCCATTTCGGCATAGTCCTTGTGGTGACCAACAACGTCGCCATGCTGACGCCGCCGCTTGGAGTCAACCTTTTCGTGGCGTCGCGGATAGCGGGCATCTCGGTGGAGCGCATCTCCGTCGCGGTCATCCCCTACCTGATCGCGCTGACCCTGTGTATCCTGCTGTTCACCTACGTCCCGGCGATCAGCACATGGCTGCCCAGCCTTATGGGGTACGGGCAGTAGCTCCGGCGGAGGCGCTTCTTTACGGTTCCGCCCGGCTTCTCCGCCGGGCGGATTCTTTTCCATTATAGTAACAACTTATGATTTCTTGCTTTTCGGCATGTGATGGGGCATAAGGAGAAGATGCTTCGAGAAACGATTCACAAACTAAGAACGGACATGTAATGTTGCAAGAGTATCTTGATCAGCTTTTTGACGCCTTCAAAGAGGGGATCTGCATCTCCGACGTGGAAGGGACCGTCGTGCATTTGAACAGGCGCCATGCCGAAATCACGGGCATCCCCCGCGAAGAGATGCTGGGGCATTCCGTGATGGAGTTCGTCAAGCGCGGCAGGCTCGACGTGGTGCTGAACCCGGAGGTCATGCGGACGGGGCAGCCCGCCACGCGCGTGCAGACCGTTTCCGACGGGCGGAAGCTGATCCTCGAAGCCAATCCGGTTTTCGACGCGCAGGGCAAGCTGGTGCTGTGCATCACCTTCCTCCGCGACGTGACCATGCTCTCCGAGATGCGGGAGCAGATGAGCGTCCAGAAGGAGCTGCTCGAAGCGTTCCAGCAGCTCAGTACCGCCGGGGACGCACAGGAGCTTTCCCGCAAGACGCCGAAGCTGTTCACCAGCAGTGCCATGATCAAGCTCTACGGCGAGGTGAACACTATTGCGGAGACGGACGCCACGGTCCTGCTGCTCGGTGAGACGGGCGTGGGCAAGGACGTCATTGCCCGCCGTATCCACGCCCTGAGCCTGCGCAAGAACAAGACCTTCATCAAGGTGGACTGCGGAAGCATCCCCGAAAATCTTATTGAAACCGAGCTGTTCGGTTATGCGGCGGGCACGTTTTCCGGCGCGAGCAAGACGGGCAAGATCGGCCTCATCGAAGCGGCGGCGGGCGGCACGCTGTTCCTCGACGAAATCGGGGAGCTGCCCATGCCCATGCAGACGCGGCTGCCCCGGGTCCTTCCGGACTGGGAGATCATGCGCGTGGGTTCCACCACGCCGAAGCAGATCGACGTCCGCATCGTCGCCGCCACCAACAAGAATCTCGAACGCGCCATCGCGCGCGGGGAATTCCGCAGTGATCTCTATTCCCGGCTCAAGGTGGCGGTGATCGCCATTCCGCCGTTGCGCGACCGCCAGGCGGACATTCTGCCCCTCGCACGCATGTTCCTGCGGTTTTACGGCAGCAAGTACCATCGACAGCTGACGTTTTCCGAAGAAGCCGAATCGCTGCTCCTCGACTACAAGTGGCCGGGCAATATCCGCGAGCTGGAAAACCTTGTGCAGGGGCTGGCCGTGACCAGCAAGGACAGCGTGATCCGGGCCTCGGATGTCCCCATTTCGGGCGTGGCGAAGCCTGCCGCATCGGCGCGCAGGGACGGCCTCGATTTTGAACTCGACGGCAAGACATACAAGGAGATCATGAAGGACCTTGAGAACAAGGTCCTTTCAGCCGCGATGGAACGTTACGGCAGCATCACCGAGGTCGCCAGGCACTTTCAGGTCGACCGCAGTACGATTTTCAGAAAAGTGAAGGAATTGGAGAAAGAAGGGAAGATGCGGTGACGCTTGGGGCTGGGGAGGTGGCCGCTGTACATCGGGAATACATCGGGTGGGGCGGCGATGTTGGCTGTTCGGCGTCTTCAGCCCGTTTTATCACCAGATAGGGAAAGGGCGGGGTATGGATTGCCTTCGGGGAGTGCCGTTCCCGAACTTGAAGCCACCCGTGAGGGAGCGCGTCAAGACGGAAAAGGGAGGATGCCCGGCGTTGTTCGGGGGCCTCTTTACGTTCGCCAGAAGTTTTTTGAGCCCCCGGTGCTGTTTCGAAGGCTCGCCAAGCCTCCGTTTTATGGATACGGCGCGTACCGCGGACGTAACCAAGAATGGAATACAGTCAATAGGATGGGAGGGGAAGCATGGATTCGGCCCTACCGCCGCATGAAGGCAGCCCGCTGAACTCCAGCGGGCTTTCCTTTTTCTGGCTATCCCATCATCCCCGCTAGATACTTTTCAGGGATACGGTCTGGAACCCGTCGGCGCTCCGCCCGTTGGGGTATTTCCTCTCCGCCGTATCCGTTCGGAATGCGTCACACGGTTGCCCATCTTTTCCGTCCGTAATCTACCGCATCTGTTGGAATAGCATTCGCGCCCCCCAGTCTTTTCCACGCTCGAAGGGGCGGCGTGCTATCCCACACGGAGGCGCTTGTCCCCCTCTCCTGTTTCGCCGGAAAAACAGGCGGGTGAGCAGAGACTTCCGTTGTCCTTCCCCCTCGGCATTTTTTCCGGCTTTTTCTTTCGCCTTTCACAGCGCGCCATCCTGTCAATCTTCCTTTTTCCGTTCCGCATCCGTTTCCTTGCGCGGGCAGGTTGCGGTCCCATCTTGGGATCCTGGCGGTGTGTTTTCGTGCCCTGAATGCCTGTCGGCAAAGGAGTCCGGAAACTGCGCTGCCGTAACTGTGCGGCATACCTGACTGAAAATAAAGAGAACGGCATAAAGGGCACTGTATTTTCATGTGGTGAGAATTTTTTCTCAATGAGATGCGAAAAGAGAATTTCAGGATGAGAATAATGTGCCTGCAATGATAAAAAATCTGTAACAATAGTGAGATGCGGAGTATGCGCCGTATGGCACAAAAATCGCATTAGAAAAAATGTCCGGTTACACGGAGAAGATGTGAAACCTTTTATGATAACAGGAGAAGTTTCATGGAATGGAATCCCGAAGTTGTACGCCGTGTTCGTGGGGCCATGCAGGACAGGGCCCGCTCTCAGGCCTGTCTGTTCAAGGCGTTTTCCTCAGTAATGACCCGCGAACAGGCCGAAGCCCTCGCCCGTGAGGGGATTGCCGAATACGGCCGCATCCGTGCCGAGCGCGACGGGCGCAAGCTGGCTCCCGAAGACTGGATGAACGAACACTACACCATGATGGGCGGCGTATTCGAGACGGAAATTTCCGACACCGAAGAATACTGCGAAATGAAGATGCACTACTGCCCCCTCCTCGAAGAATGGAAAAAGATGGGGCTTTCTCCTGAAGATCAGGATCTTTTCTGTGACGTGGCTATGGAACTGGATCGCAACCGCGCCAAGGAGCACGGCATCCCGTGCGATATCGTGGAACGCCTCGGCAAGGGCGACCCCTTCTGCCGCGTCGTGCTGTGGAAAAAGAAGAAGGATTGACCGGGACGGCGGGCTTTTTCGCCTGATCGCCCGACTCCCCGGAAAACGGAGGGCATACGCTCCCGCTTTCCGGGGGGCGGGGCCTCAACAACACAAAGGAATTCCATGAAAAACCTCAACGATATTTTTTCCGGCGCGGTTCTTCTATGCCTTTGCGCGGTGGGGGCTTACGAAGTGTCGGCCTCCATCGCCCCGTCCGATGGGGAGGTTGTCGGGGCGGATGCGCTGCCCACGCTGGCCCTCGGCGGCATGGCGCTGTGCGGGGTTTTCCTCATCCTCCAAGGGCTGCTGAGGAACCGGCCCGGCCGTAGTTGGGGAAACCGATCCGCCGTCATCAAGACCCTTCTCTTTTTCGGTTTCTTCGTCATGTACCTGTCCGGCATGATCTGGCTCGGCGACCGGCTCGTGGAGCAGAGCTGGTTCCCGTGGCCGCACAACGGCGGGTTTACGATCTCCACGTTCCTGTTCCTGCTGTTCTCCCTGCCCCTTCTGGGACGCCGGAATCCCGTTGAAATCATAGGAGTGGCGGCGCTGACCACGGGAGCGCTGCTGTATGCCTTCGGATACTTCTTTCAGATCATGTTGCCGTAGGAGGACACGATGTCCGAGGTTTTTGCTGGGATAGAGGCGGCCTTGAGTTTCGGTTCGCTGATAGCCAACGTCACCGGGGTTTCTTTGGGCATCCTGTTCGGGGCCATGCCGGGCCTGACGGCGGCGATGGGCGTAGCCCTGCTCATCCCGCTTTCCTTCGGGATGCCGCCCGTGGAGGCTTTTTCCATGCTGCTCGGCATGTACGCCGGGGCCATTTACGGGGGATCGATCACGGCCATCCTCGTCGGCACGCCGGGCACGGTGGCCGCCGCCGCGACCCTGCTCGAGGGCCCGAAGCTGACCGCCAAGGGGCAATCGCGCAAGGCGCTGGAAATGGCCACGTTCGCCTCGTTTTTCGGGGGCATCTTCAGCGCGGTCGCTCTGGTGACCTGCGCGCCGCTGCTGGCGACCGCCGCCATGTCGTTCGGCCCGGCCGAATATTTCGCACTGGCCGTTTTCGCGCTCACGGTGGTGGCGACCCTGTCTTCAGGGGCCATGTGCAAGGGGCTTGCCGCCGCATTCGTGGGCCTTTTCCTTTCCACGGTGGGGATCGATCCGGTTTCCGGCGATTTCCGCAACACGTTCGATGTGCCGGAACTGTTCAACGGCATCTCGCTGGTGCCCGCGCTCGTCGGGCTTTTCGCGGTATCGCAGGTGCTCCTGTCCCTTGAGGATGTCTTCCTCGGCAAGAGCGGGATCGTCAAGGAGGGCAAGCTGTCCAATCAGGGGCTGACGCTCAGGGAAATCTGGACGAACAAGTTCAACCTGCTGCGTTCCTCGCTCCTCGGCACGCTCATCGGCATCATCCCGGCTACGGGGGCCAGCGCCGCGACTTTCATAGCCTACGGCGAAGCCAAGCGCTTCTCGAAGCATCCCGAAGCGTTCGGCAAGGGGACGCTGGAAGGCGTGGTCGCGACGGAAAGTTCCAACAACGGCGTGACCGGCGGGGCGCTCATCCCCCTGATGACGCTGGGCGTCCCCGGCGACGTGCTCACCGCCATCCTGCTCGGCGCGCTGATGATCCAAGGCCTGACGCCCGG
>ENA-ORUX01001874-ORUX01001874.1-human-gut-metagenome-genome-assembly--contig:-NODE-1874-length-14997-cov-6.476978_pt1 | contig 14997 bp, 10 predicted proteins | sample MGYA00242087_ERZ509225 | MGnify/ENA primary metagenome ERZ509225 (study PRJEB26280, sample SAMEA2338864) | human gut metagenome | biome: human gut; feature: human-associated habitat; material: faeces... | reverse complement strand
GTACATCATCTCGACGATGCCGCATTTGGCCGCTAGAAGCTCCGGGTCCGTCACAGAGATCACCAGGTCCCGGCCGTCTGCTGCATTCTCTACAACCTGTAAAATTTCCACATCATATTCCTGAACGGCATCACCCTCCACATTAGAGAGGATGGTGGCAGGACCGGCGTGGACTTCCCCGGCGGCCGCAACCGGCATGGGATCGCCCAGCCGCTCGGTGAATTCGCCGGGGTCCAGCGTGCCGAAGACGCCGCTGGTGGTGTTGGCGTACAGATCACCCAAATCTGTGGCCAGGTCGAAATCCCCCCGCAGCTCACCGGCCTCTCCGATGGCACCCTTCTTCACCGCTTTCACGGTGGAGGGCAGAATGGATCCGGAGGCAAAGGGCATCAGGAGCGCCGTGTCGGCGTCCGTGATCCCGTGACCCAGAGCGCCGAAGGCGCCGCTTTCCGGGTCGTAATACGTCATGGTGCCGATGCCGGCCATGCTGTCCCGAATCCAGGCCCCAATGCAGTAGGCGCCCTTCTCGTTCTGTTCCGGGGAAACAGAGAGCGTCACGCTCCCGCCTTCCCGGCGGACCTGCAGGTCGGTGGCCGTCTCCCCATTCTCCTGGAGCAGGGATTGGAACTGCTCTGAGGAGGTTACGGAGACGCCGCCGCATTTGACGATGATGTCGCCGGTCTGCAGGCCGCAGTCATCCGCGGGCGTGCCGCTCTCCGGCGCCTTCACCACCATCACCCCGCGGGCAAAGAGCTTGATGCCCACCGTGTGGCCCACGGGGACCAGCATCCGGGCGGAGGTGTCCTGGTCCGCGCCGCCGGCCGTCACACCGGCAGCGCGCGCCGGCATGGCCGCGCACAACAGCAATGCCAAGACCAGCGCCGCTCCGCCCCGCAGCACGTGTCTCGCTTTTTGAAATGGTCCATACATGAAATCACCCCTTTCCGAAACGCGGCCGGCAAATCCGCTGATCTGCCGGCGAGATTATCATCTGCCGCAGACGGAAAAACACGCCTTGCAAAATGCGGAAGCAGCCCCATGGCAGGCTTTGACTGTGCCGCCGCGGCGGCAAAAAAACAGGACCCGCAGGCAAATACCCGCAGGTCCTGGAAAAAATCGTTCAATCCCGCTTATTGAAAATTTTGAAAATATCCTCGAAAGGGTCATCCTCCGGCTCCTCCGGCTTGGGCACGTCCTCTTCCTTCAGGGGCATGGGCTCCGCCGCGGCGCTCTGCTGGCCCGCGGCCCCCGCCTGGATGGGCGGCACCTTGGGCAGCTGCTCCGGCACCTTGTCAAAGCCGGTGGCGATGACGGTGACGCGGATCTCGTCGTCGAGCGTCTCGTCGAACGTCGCGCCGAAGATCGTGAGCGCATCGGGATGCACAGCCTCCTGCACGAGGGACGCTGCCTGCTCGACCTCGTCGAGGCCGATGTCCATCGAGCCCGTGACGTTGATGAGCACGCCGTGCGCACCGTTGATGGAGGTCTCCAGCAGCGGGGACGAAATGGCCATGCGCGCGGCCTCCTCGGCCTTGTTCTTGCCGGCGGCGCGGCCGACGCCCATGTGGGCAAGGCCTGCATCCTTCATAATGGCGGTCACGTCGGCAAAATCGAGGTTGATGAAGCCCGTGTCGCGGATCAGGTCGGAGATGCTCTGCACCGCCTGACGCAGCACGTCGTCCGCGATCTCGAACGCGTTGGCAAAGGTGATCTTCTGGTCGGTCGCGTGCTTGAGGCGCTCGTTCGGGATGATGACGAGCGAGTCGACCTTTGTCTTGAGCTCTTCGATGCCCGCTTCCGCCTGCGTCATGCGGCGGCGGCCTTCAAAACCGAAGGGCTTCGTCACGACGCCGACGGTCAGGATGCCCGCCTCGCGCGCGATCTCGGCAACAATGGGCGCGCCGCCCGTGCCGGTGCCGCCGCCCATGCCAGCGGTGATGAAGACCATATCGGTGTCCTCGAGCGCCTTGGCGATCTGGTTGCGGCTCTCCTCGGCGCTCTTGCGGCCGACCTCAGGGTCGGAGCCAGCGCCCTGACCGTGCGTCAGCTTTTCGCCGATCTGGATTTTATAAGTGGCGGCAGACACGTTGAGCGCCTGCTTATCTGTATTCACTGCGACAAAGTCGACGCCGCGCGCACCGGTGCGCACCATGCGGTTGACCACGTTGTTGCCGCCGCCGCCAACGCCGATGACCTTGATCTTAACTACGTTTTCAGGACCGGTCTCCAATCCGAATGCCATGTCGGTTCCTCCTGCAATCTGTTGTATGGGCAAGGCACTTGCCGCTGCAAGCGCCACAATATCAGGTATTTGCTATCTTAATCATTGTATTACGGTTTTCCCGCGGGGTCAATAGCAATCGGCCATTTCGGGGAAACTTTTTTACGTCAACTTCCGCCTTTATTCCGGGATGAAGTCAGCCCTGCCGTCGTTCATCAGGTTGATCGTGCCGGTCTGGTTGGCTTCAAGCTGCTCCACCACCGTGCGCACATTCCCGAGCTTGTAGGCAATGTCCGCATCCCAGGGCATTTTGACCGTAAAGCGGTCCAAATAGGTAAAGGTGATGGCCGTGCCGTCGCTCAGGTCGATCTCGCCGATCATGGAGAGAAGCTGCTTATCCTCCGCCGTGCGCAGCAGCGTGAGCAGGCGCTCGAATTTATACGAATCCTCGTCCGCAAACGCCGCCATCGCGCCGACCGCGGGCTCGATGAGCGTGCAGCCGGTCACGCGCGCGCAGCCCTCGGGGATCTGCGATGCGCGCTCCAGAATTTTGCCCTCGTCGCTCATGAGCCATGTGCCGTTTTCGCCCGTCAGCGCAGCGGAGGCCGAGCACTCCGTCACGGTCAGAATGAGCGCGTCGGGGTATTTGCGGTTGATGACAACGGTCTCCACATACGGAAGCGTGTCGAAAATGGATTGTTTGACCTTATATTTGTTCAGCAGCACAAGGTTCTGCTCCTTCTGCACGCCCGCAGCCTCGATAATCTGCTCCTCGGTATAGCGCTCGTTGCCCTCCACCACGATCATATCGATGCGGAAAAACATCGTCAGCGCGCCGAGAAACGCGGCGATCACGACCGCGAGGCACAAAAGCCTCAGCGGGAAAGAGGCTCTTCCCCGCCTGCGCCGTCTGTTTCTTCGCTTTGACGCCATAGTTTTCCTGCCTTTTTTCTTCGTTTGCTTATGTACCCGTCTCCCGCCGCACATGCGCGCCCAGCATGCCAAGGTCGCGCTCGATGCTCTCATAGCCGCGGTCGATGTGCTCGATGCGCGAAATGCGCGTGAGTCCGTCGGCCTGCAGACCTGCAATCACAAGCGCCGCGCCCGCGCGAAGGTCGGTGCACTTGACGCGCGCGCCGTGCAGGTGCTCGCGTCCCGTGACGACGGCCACGCGCCCCGCGACGCGCACCTCCGCGCCCATGCGCGCCAGCTCGTCGACATGGCGGTAACGGTTTTCAAAAATATTCTCTACAAAAACGGTGCTGCCCGCGCTTTTCAAAAGCGCCGCCATCAGCACCGGCTGCGCGTCCGTCGGAAAGCCCGGATAGGGCGCCGTGCGCACAGGGCGGATGGATCTGAGACTGCCATCACTTTGGAGGAAAACATCGTCCTCCCCGCTTTTGACCGTGCAGCCCGCCTCGCTCAGCGCGCCGGACACAGTCGAAAGCGGCCGCGGGTCGACACCGCGAAGGCGCACCTCTCCCCCACAGCAGGCCGCGGCGCAGAGATACGTCGCGCCCACGATGCGGTCGGCGATGATGCGGTATTTCCCGCCGTGCAGCGCGCGCCTTCCCTCGACTGTGATGATTGAACCGCCCGCGCCGCGGACGTTGCCGCCCATCGCGTTGATAAAGTTCTGTAAATCGACGATCTCCGGCTCGCGCGCGGCGTTGTAGATCGTCGTCACGCCGTCTGCGCCGCAGGCGCAGAGGAGCGCGTTTTCCGTCGCGCCCACGCTCGGCATGGGTAAGTACACATCGCTCCCGAGAAGCGTTCCGCCGCGGCACTTGAGCTCGCCGCCCGTCTCCCTGATCTCTGCCCCCAAGGCGCTCAGGGCGCTTAAGTGCAGGTCAATGGGACGCGGCCCCAGCTCGCAGCCGCCGGGATAACAGATCGTCGCTTCCTTGCAGCGCGCCAGAATCGCGCCGAGAAAGATGACCGACGAGCGCATCTCTCGCATCAGTGCGTCGGGCACGACCGCGCGGTCCATGCGCGCTGTATCGACCACGAGCGCACTGTCCTCCCAGTGCGTGCAGCAGCCCAAGTGCCGCAAAATGGCAACGGACGCATCCACGTCCCGCAGCTTCGGACAATTTTCGATCACGCAGGTGTCCGCGCACAAAAGCGTCGCCGCCAAAATCGGCAGCACACTGTTTTTTGAGCCTTGTATCGTGAGTTCTCCGTACAGGCGCTCCCCGCCCTCTACCAACAGCTCACACATCATGTTCCCTCCCGCAAGCACATTACTTTTCCATCGTATGGCTTTTGCGGAAAATGGGTGACTGCCGGTTTTCACAGGGCAATAGTTAGGCATTTTCAGTATAGCCATTTTACCGCGGCGCGTCAACTTCTTTTTGCCTTGCTTTCCCGCCCGCTTTGTGGCAAAATGAGACTACTGTATTTCTCCCCGAAAGGAGTCTTTTTTCATGAAAAAAACGCTCAAAGTCGCGCTCTATATTCTGTTGGCGCTCGTTTTGATCGTGCTGGCTTACGTCATCTATGTCTTTGCCGCGTACTACCGCGTGGAGGACTGGCAGACGCTCAGCGTGGTGCACTGCGACGCCGCATCTGCCGCACCGATGGAGGGCGCGCCGCAGACCGGCGTCACCTATCGCGTTTCGTCGGCCAACGTGGGCTTCGGCGCGTACAGCGCCGATTACAGCTTCTTCATGGACGGCGGCAAGGAGAGCCGCGCCCGCAGCAGGCAAGCCGTTGATGAGAATATGCGCGGCGAGGTCTCGCTCGTCAAGGACCTTTCGCCCGACTTTGCGCTCTTTCAGGAGGTCGATATCTACGGCACGCGCAGCTGGCACATCGCAGAGGACGCTTATCTCGACGATGTGATGGAAAACAGCGAATTTAACAAGGTATTCGCGCAGAATTACGACAGCCCGTACCTCTTTTATCCTCTTATTAACCCCCACGGCGCAAACCAGTCCGGTATCCTGACGCTCTCACGCCACCCGATCTCTTCCGCCGTGCGCCGCTCGCTGCCGATCGAGACGGGCATCATGAAGCTTGTCGACCTCGATCGCTGCTACTCCGTCAGCCGCATCCCGATGGAAAACGGCAGGGAGCTGGTGCTCTATAACCTGCATCTTTCGGCCTACACGTCCGACGGCACGATCGCGACCGCGCAGCTTGAAATGCTCTGCGCCGATATGCTGGCGGAATATGAAAACGGCAACTACTGCGTCGCGGGCGGCGACTTTAACAAGGACCTGCTCGGCAATTCTGCCGAGATCTTCGGCGTTGCGGGCGGCGAGAACGACACCTGGGCGCAGCCCATCCCCGAGGGGACGATCCCCGACGGGCTCTCCCTCGTCGTGCCGTTTGACGTCAGCCATCCCGTCGCCACCTGCCGCACGGCCAACGAACCCTACAACGAGGAGACGACCTTCCGCGTGACGGTCGACGGCTTCCTCGTCTCCGACAACGTCGAAGCCGTCTCCGCCGACGTCGTTGACGCGGGCTACCGCTACTCCGACCACAATCCCATCTATATGGACTTCATTTTGAAGGCGGAATAAAGCGTCAAAAGTAAAGGAAGCGAGCCTCACGGCTCGCTTCCTTTTTATTCTCTTTCACTTGAGCAGCGTCATCACTGTGTCGTAGATGCGCTTGGTCGCGTCGGGGATGCCGAGCGCCGCCATGTTTTGAGACATCGTCTCCATCCGCTGCGGATCGTTCAGGATGCCCGCCGCGGCGGCAAAGAGCTTCTTGCCGTCAAGGCCCTCTTCCGGCAGCACGAGCGCCGCGCCGTGGTCGCCGAGCAGCGCCGCGTTCTTCTCCTGATGGTGGTTCGTCACGTTGGGCGACGGCACAAGTATCGCCGGAACGCCGAGCGCCGTCAGCTCGCTGAGCGTAGACGCGCCCGCGCGGCAGATAACGAGGTCGGCGGCGCGCATGACAGTCGCCATGTCGTAGATGTACTCGCGCACGTCGAGCGCGGGATGCTCGGTGATCTCCAGCCCGTCATCGTGCATCCACTGCTGCATCGGCTTCCAGCAGATCTCGCCGACGCCGTGGATATGGTAAAAGGGCTCCTTCGCGCTCTCAAGCGCCAGAAACTCCGCCATCGCGCGGTTCATTGCGTTCGACCCGAGGCTGCCCCAGAACGAGACGATGAGCTTGCGCCCGTCGTTCATGCCGAGCTTTTCCTTCGCCTGCTGCTTGCTGATCGTGAAGAAGTCACCGCGCACGGGCGTACCGGTCACGACCACCTTTTCGGGGTGCTTGTAGTGCGCGCGGCAGTCCTCAAAGCCAACCATGATGCGGTCGCAGTGGGGCTCTAACTGCCGCGTCGTCAGCCCCGGCACAATGTTTGACTCATGCACCGCCGTGGGGATGCCCGCCTTTGCGCCGTAGCGCACGAGCGGATAGCTCGCGTAGCCGCCGGTGCCGACGATCAGGTCGGGGTGAAAATCATTTAAGATCGCGTTCGCCTCACGCTCGGCGTGGGCGAGATTTTTGAGCGAGACAAGGTTGTGCTTGATCTCCGCGGGCTTGAACGAGCGGTGGAACGATGAAATGTTCACCGTATGGAACGGATAGTCCGTGTGCGCGATCAAATCGCGCTCCAGTCCGCGCTCCGCGCCGACGAATAAGATCTGCGTGCCCGCGTCCTTTTCCCGCATATAGCCCGCGAGCGCGAGCGCGGGGTTGACGTGTCCTGCCGTGCCGCCGCAGGTAAAGATGACCTTCATAGCCGTTTTCTCCTTCCCGCGTCAGCGCATCTGGCGCGAAACGCTCAGTACGATGCCGACCTCGGCCAGCTGCACGGCAAGCGCCGTGCCGCCGTAGCTGAAAAACGGCAGCGAAATACCCGTGTTCGGGATCAGATTCGTTACGACCGCGATGTTCAGGAATACCTGCAAGGCGATCTGCGTCGTCACGCCGACGGCAAGAAGGCTTCCGAAGCGGTCGCGCGCGTGCAGGGCGATCCAGTAGCCGCGGATGATGAGCAGCGCGAACATGACCATGATGATCGTCGCGCCGACAAGGCCGAGCTCCTCGCAGATGATGGCGAAAATAAAGTCGTTGTGCTCTTCGGGCAGGAACAGAAACTTCTGCCGGCTCTTGCCAAGGCCCAGTCCGAACAACCCGCCCGAACCGATGGAGAGCAAGCTCTGCCGGATCTGATAGCCCTTATCGCGCATCCACTCTTCGTTGAACGGGTCGAGCCAGATGTCGATTCGGCTCGAGTTGTAGGTGATGATGCCGGTCGCAAAGGCGTAGATCACCAGCAGCACCAGCGCAAAGCCGAGACCGACCCAGTAGTTGCGGATACCGCCGACGTACATCATCACCGCGCCGACGCCGAGCAGCAGCACCATACCGGAAAAGTGCGGCTCCTTCGCCATCAGCGCCGCAATCACGCCGAGGATAGCGGCATACGGTACGATACCTTCACGAAATGTGGCCATTTTGTCTTTTTTCTTTGAAATGCTATCGGCAAAATAGAGGATAATGCCGACCTTGGCAATCTCGGAGGGCTGGAACTGGAACGAGCCGATGCGGATCCAGCGCTGCGCGCCGTGCGTCAGTCGGCCCGTGCCGATGCCCGGGATCAGAACGAGCACCAGCAGGATGATGGAAAAGATCAGCAGCATCTTCGCCACCGCGCGATAGCGCTCGTAATTGATCTTGCCGACAATAAACATCGCCGTGATACCGAGGATCGCAAAAATGCCCTGACGGATGAGGTAGTACGCGGGGTTACCCTCTTCATAGTAGGCCGAGGGGAAACTGGCGGAAAACAGCATGATCAGGCCCGCGCCCACGAGCGTAAGCACCAGCAGAAGATACGGAAGGTCCAGCGGTCCGCGGCCCGCTTCGCGCGCCGCCGCCTCGATGGCCTTCGCCCGCTCGCGCTGCTCTTGCCGCAGCAAGCGTTCTTCCTTGGTCATGCAGTCTTCCCCCTTTCATACTGATTGCAAACTCGCGCTCTGCGCGAGTTTGCCTCCATTTTGCAACCAAGCGTCGCAGACTTTCGCGCCCGCAGGCGCGAAATATTTTTAATCATTTTTCGCCGCGACCGGTGCGTGGCAAAAAATACTTCTCGCAGAGTGAGTGTCGAGCCGCCAAGGGCGGCGAGGCACAGAGCGCCGCGCATCCCCTCTCATTTTTGAGAAACGGCTTGCCGTTTCTCAAAAATGAAATCTGTTGAGTACTCCGAACAGCGCCGCCAGACAGCACAGCGCACTCACGCTGGTGAACACAGCGACAAGCTTCACCTCGCTCCAGCCGCAGAGCTCAAAGTGGTGGTGCAGCGGCGCCATTTTGAAAAGGCGCTTGCCGTGCGTGGCTTTGAAGTAGATGACCTGCAAAATGTCGGACAGCGTCTCGCAGATGTAGACAAAGCCGACGGGGATCAGCACAAGCGGCATATCGTAGGCAAAGGCCAGCGCCGCCACCGTGCCGCCGAGGAACAGCGAGCCTGTGTCGCCCATGAAGACCTTAGCGGGGTGGAAATTATAGATGAGGAAGCCGAGAATTCCCCCGACGAGCGCCGCAGCATAAATGCCGAGCTGCTCATAGCCCTGCCACCAGATGGCGAGCACGGTGAAAAACAGGCCGACCGGCACCGTCACGCTGCCGGCCAAGCCGTCGATGCCGTCCGTGATGTTGACGGCGTTGACCGTGCCGACGATGACAAACGCCGCAAACACCATGTACACCCACCAGCTCATGACGATCTGCGTGTTGAAAAACGGCACGTAGAGGTTCGGCGTCAGCATGCCCTCAAAGCGCATCAGGCAGAGGAACGCGACCGCCGCGGCGAGCTGGAGCAGGAACTTCTGGATGGCCGTGAGGCCGAGGTTCTGCTTGTGCTTCACCTTTTCAAAGTCGTCTAAAAAGCCGATGCCGCCGAAGATCAGCGCAAAAAAGAAGATGTAGAGGTGCTTAAAGTCCCCCGCCATCATGCCCTTCCAGCCGCAGATCAGGATAGAGACGAAGATGCCGAGGATGAACATTAAGCCGCCCATCGTCGGCGTGCCGGCCTTTCCGGCGTGCCAGGTGGGGCCGTCCTCGCGGATGCTCTGTCCGGCCTTGAGCTTTCTCAGCTCAGGGACCAGAAATTTTCCCGTGATCGCGGAGACCGCGAAGCTCAGTATGCAGGCAATGATGATCTTCATGTTCGTTTTCCTTCGCCGCGTCGGCGGCGTCCTTCCTTTGTACTTGCGCGAACCTCTCGCGCACGACCTCCCTCTCGTCGAGGTGGTATTTTATCGTTCCGATCTCCTGATAGGTCTCGTGCCCCTTGCCGCAGAGGACGACGACGTCGCGCGCTTTCGCCTCGCGCAGAGCAAAGCCGATGGCCTCGCGCCGGTTTTCGATGACGGCGAACGGCGTTCTGCTCTCCAAAATGGCGGGGAGCACATCGCGCAGGATGGTGTAAGGGTCTTCGGTGCGGGGATTGTCGCTCGTGAGGACAACGAAGTCCGAGAGCGCCGCGGCAATGCGGCCCATGCGGGGTCGCTTCGTCTTATCGCGGTCTCCCCCGCAGCCAAAGAGCGCGATGACGCGCCCGTCGGCAAAGCCGCAGACCGTAGAGAGAATATTTTTGAGCCCGTCGGGCGTATGCGCATAGTCAATGATGACGGTGAACGGTGCATCAAGCGGTACGACCTCGCACCGCCCCTTAACGCCGACACATTCCGTCAGCGCTTTTGCCGCGTCGGAAAGCGGCACGCCGAGCGCCTGCACGGCGCAGAGCGCCGCGAGCGCGTTATAGAGCGAAAAGCCGCCGGGGATGCCGATCTTCGTCTCCTCGTGGTCGAGGTCGGTGCAGGCGGTAAAGCGCACACAGTCGTTTTCGTAGCGGGCACGCCAGCCGACAAGGTCATTCGTCATGCCCTGCCCGAATGTAATCCGCTCGCTCGTAAAGCGGGCGAGCAAGCGCTCCGTCCACGCATCGTCACCGTTGACGCAGGCGATGTCACACTGGTCGAAAAGCCGCGACTTTGCATCACAGTAGGCCTCCATCGTGCCGTGGTAGTCAAGATGATCCTGCGTCAGGTTCGTGAAAACACCGACGCGGAATCGGATTCCTTCTACCCTGCTCTGCATCAGCGCGTGGGACGAGACCTCCATCACGGCATAGGTGCAGCCCGCATCGACCATCTGGGCGAGCAGGCGCTGCACGGTCAGCGCGTCGGGCGTTGTGCGGTCGGTCGGGATGGTCTTGTCACTGATCAAATTCTGATTTGTGCCGATCAGGCCGACCTTCGCGCCCTTTGTGCGCTCCAAGAGCTGTTTGATAAGATACGTCGTGGTCGTTTTGCCGTTTGTGCCGGTCACGCCGACCACGGTGAGTTTTCCCGCCGGAGTACCATACCATACCGCCGCGCAAAGCGCAAGCGCTTTGTGCGCATCCGGCACTAAGATATAGGGAATTTCCGTCTCCGGCGGATGCTCGCACACGGCGCAGGCCGCGCCGCGCGCTTTGGCTTCGGCGATAAACTCGCCGCCGTCCTCCTTCTCCCCCGGCAGGGCGAAGAAGAGGAATCCCTCTTCTACCTTGCGGGAATCGAGCGCAAGGCCGCTGACTATCAGGTCAGGCGGCGCATGCACCGTTTTGTCTTCTAATGCGGAAATAAGCTCAGATAACTGCGTTTGAAAAATTCCTTTCGGAATTGGGTCTTGCTGTCTTTAGTCGCGCACCGAGCTGTCGCTGAACTGGACGCGCACGACCGTACCGGCCTCGACTTCCGTGCCCGCGGCGATGCTCTGCGAGATGGCGCGCACCGTGGACGAGCTTGCGTTCGTCGCGCCGGAAACGCCCATGATGAGCCCCGCGTTCACGATCTTCTGGTTCGCGGTCGCGGCGCTGTCGCCCACGACGTTCGGGACGATGCACTTGTCAGTCGACTTCTCCGCGCCGAGGTAGAGGATGATCTCCGCGCTGTTCGGTACGATCGCGCCGCCTGCGGGCGTCTGGTCGGTGACGGTATCGCCGCTGCCGACGGTGCGGAAGCTGAAGCCGTTCGCGCTCAGGCGCTCGGCCGCCGCGTCCTTACTGAGGCCGACGACGTTCGGCACAGTCTTATCCGCGCCGACGAGCTCTTCAGCGGTGTAGCTCGGCTCAATGCCGAGATACGGCAGGATCTCGCCCATGACGGAACTCGCCACGGGGGCGACCATGTTACCGCCGGAAACGTAGGTACCGGTCCACTTGCTCGGCTCGTCGAGCGTCAGGAGCATCATCACCTGCGGGTCATCCGCGGGGGCGAAGCACACGAACGAGACGATGACGCCGCCGCCGACCTTATCGGCTGTGCCGGTCTTGCCGCCGATGCGGTAGCCCGCGACCTGACCGTTCTTGCCCGTGCCGCTTGTGACCTCGTACTCCATAATGTCGCGCACAAGCGCGGACGTCTCCTCGGAGACGACCTGACGGATGGGCGTGGAGTCGTGCTTGGAGACGACGTTGCCGTCCTGGTCGGTGATCTCTTCGGCAAGATAGGGCGTATAGAGGTAGCCGCCGTTGATGCAGGCGGCCTGTGCGGCGATGAGGGAGATGGGGGTCACGTTGAAGTTCTGGCCGAAGGCGTAGCACGCCAGCGCCAGCGTCGAATATTTAATTTCGCTGTTGACGAAGCCGCTGGCCTCACCCGTGGTGTCGATGCCGGTCTTCTCCGTCAGGCCAAAGTCCAGCATGTACTGGTAAAACTTGTCGTTGCCGATGCGAAGGCCGATGTTGATGAACGCGGGGTTGCAGGAGTTGGCGAACGCCTGCGTCAGGTTTTGCTGGCCGTGACCGGGCGCGCGCTTGGAGCAGTTGATGGTCTCGCCCTCAATCTTCACGCTGCCGCTGCAATAAAAGCCCGTGTTCAGGTCGACAACGTTTTCCTCAAGCGCCATCGCAAGCGTCAGTGTTTTGAACGTGGAGCCCGGCTCGTAGGTGTCGTTGATGGCCTTGCTGCGCCACTGCTTGTTGAGAAGGTCTCTCATGTTTTCGAGGACCTGCTCCTCCGTCATGCCGGAGGTCAGAAAGTCGTTGTAGACCGTGCCGGGGGAATTCAAGTCGTAGGTCGGCAGCGACGCCATCGCCAGCACCGCGCCGGTGTTGACATCCATGACGATGCCCTCGGCGCCCTTGCCAGTGCCGAAGCGCGCCTCAAGCTCCTGCACACCTTTCTCAAGGTAATACTGGATGGTCGTGTCGAGCGTCGTGGGCAGGTCGCAGCCGTTTTCCGCGTCGAAATACTGGTCGTACTGGTAGAGCACGGAGCGGCCGTCGCGGTCGCGCGCGGTGACGACCATACCGTTCTCGCCGGTCAGCTCGTCGTTGTACGCCGCCTCAAGGCCCATCGCACCGCCGAGGTCATTGGTAAAGCCGATGACCTGAGAGGCGAGCGTCCCCTTGGGATAGGTCCTCTTGCTCGTCGGACGAATGAAAACGCCCTTGAGGTCGTTCTCATTGATGAATTCGCGCACCTTGTCGGCAAGCTCATCGTCCGCCTTTTTCTTGAGCTCTTCGTACTGCGAGTTCGTTTTCTCCATCTTTTTGAGGATGTCAGCGGGGTCAAGGTCCAGAATTTCAGCAAGGCCGTTGGCGATCAGGTTTTGATCCTGATCGTTTTCGATGATCTCCTTCGGAGAGATGAAAATATCCTCCGCCGAGGCGGACATCGCGAGGATCGTGCCGTTTCGATCGTAGATCGTGCCGCGGCTCGCCTCCACCGTGGTGCGCAGCGTTTGCTGGCGCACAGCGACGGACTGGAGCTCGTCATGCTCGGTGATCTGCCAGTGATAGAGTTGGGTGAAGAGCAGCACAAACGTCAGCACGCCGAACGCGCCCAGAAGCAGCAGCGTTCTTGTCTGAATGATGCGGTTTGCGCGGCGCGCGGATTCGGGCCGTCTTTTCTGGTTCTGGGGGCGTGGTGCCACAGTCGTTCATCCTCCTTAAAAATGGAAAAGGAGTAAGGAAGCTCCTTACTCCTTATGTATAGCTTCGCTCATTTGAAATATTCCACCACTGCGCATACGCCGTTGCCAAGCGACGTGAGCACCCGCGACAAAACGTTCTGGCTCTTCTGCTGGTAGACGACCACGCTGTCGGGCTCCGACAGGTCGATGTAGTAGACCTGCGAGGCGCTGGGCTTGGCCATACCGGCCGCGGCCGCCGCCTCCTTGATGGTGGTGAGGTCAAAGGTTTTTTCGTAGCGCGTGAGCAGCGCGACATGCTCGTCCTCGAGCGCGGAGATCTCCTTCTGCACGGAGACGACCTGCGCGGAGATTTCCGTCAGCTGTGCGCGGCACATGATCATCAGCGCGACCATTGCGGCCAGCGCCATAAAGCCGCACAGCGTGCCGAGCGAGACCTTTTCGCGTTGACGGCGGACGGGCGCAGCCTTTTTCTGCACCTTCCGCTGCGGGGGACGCATGAATTCCTCGCGCTGACGCTCGTGCTCGCGCTCATATTCACGCTCGCGGCGCAGCCTGCGCTGGCGCTCTTCGTAGGCGGGATCGTAAGCGAGATTGCCATTGACTCGTCCGCTGTAGCGGCGGTATTTCATGTTCTGCTCTCTGCGGCTGGCCATGGCGATCTCCTTTCTTTTGCGTATTTTCGGCTGTTGTCAGCACTTTTCCGCGACGCGCAGCTTGGCGCTGCGGGCACGGGGATTCTCTGCGAGTTCTTCTTCGCCCGAAACGATGGGCTTTCTTGTGATGAGCTTGACCTTTGGCTTTCGTCCGCACACGCACACCGGAAATTCCGGCGGGCAGATGCAGCCCTGTGCAAGCTCCTGTAATTTCTTCTTGACGATGCGGTCTTCGAGCGAGTGGAACGTGATGACCGCGAGCCGTCCGCCCGGTTTCAGATTTTTCTCCGCCGCGTCGAGCATCGGCGGAAGCTCGCCCAGCTCGTCGTTCACGGCAATGCGGATGGCCTGAAAGCTGCGCTTGGCAGGGTGCTGCTTTTCGCGCAGCGCGCTCGCGGGCATGGCCGAACGGATGATATCGGCGAGCTCAAGCGTCGTTTCGATGGGCTTTTGCTCGCGGTGCTGGCAAATTCTCTTCGCGATGGCGGGCGCATAGCGCTCCTCGCCGTATTCAAAGAGGATGCGGCGCAGCTCTTCATAAGAATAGGTATTCACGACCTCGCGCGCGGTCAGTGCGGCGGATTCGTCCATGCGCATATCGAGCGGCGCGTCCTGCTTGTAGGAAAACCCGCGCTGCGCTTCGTCGAGCTGCGGGGAGGAAACGCCGAGGTCAAAAAGCATCCCGTCCACGCCGTGGACGCCCAGCTCGTACAAAACGGAGTCGAGCGCGCTGAAATTGCTGTGGACGAGCGTGACCCTGTCCAAATAATCGCCGAGGCGGCGGTTCGCCGCTTCGATCGCGGTCTCGTCACGGTCAAGTGCAATGAGACGGCCCGTCGTCAGGCGGCGCACGATCTCGAGCGAATGTCCGGCGCGACCGAGCGTGCCGTCCACATAGATGCCGTCGGGCTTGATGGCGAGCGCGCCGAGGCACTCGTGCAGCAGTACCGGCTTATGGCCGTAGTTCTCTTCCATATCAGAATCCCAGCTCTTCCATCACGGCGGCCAGATTCTCGGGATTGAGCTCCTCGGCCTCGATCTCTGCCCACTTCTCCGCATTCCAGATCTCGGCGCGGTTCGAAACACCGATCACGACCACGTCTTTTTCAAGGTGGGCGTAGGCTCTGAGCTTCTGCGGCAGCACGATGCGCCCCTGCGCGTCGGGCTCGCACTTGGCGGCGTTGGCGAACAGCGGCCGCATGGCCTTGGACTGGCTCATTGGCAGGG
>ENA-ORUX01001862-ORUX01001862.1-human-gut-metagenome-genome-assembly--contig:-NODE-1862-length-15034-cov-2.369918_pt1 | contig 15034 bp, 12 predicted proteins | sample MGYA00242087_ERZ509225 | MGnify/ENA primary metagenome ERZ509225 (study PRJEB26280, sample SAMEA2338864) | human gut metagenome | biome: human gut; feature: human-associated habitat; material: faeces... | reverse complement strand
CTTTTTTTGTGTTCTTCGGAAACTACCCCCTCTAACTCCCCCTATTCTTATGATTTATGCAAATATTTCATGAATAAACAGGGGTATAAAATTGATCTTTTTTGATGACAGCAAACATTCTCGCGATCAGCTTTGCCCTGATCGCGTTAATGACCGTCATCTTGTTCTTTCCTTCCTTAACCTTTCTCTCGTAATACGCCTTTAACTCACCAGACTTCCTTCCCGTGATCGACAAGGCAGCCATGTGTAACAACGTCTTGATTTGCTTGTTCGCCCGCTGGGATACCTTGTTCCTGGAATGTTGACTGCTTCCCGAGGTGTAACGGAAAGGTGCTACCCCGGCATGACAGGCGAACTTGCGGGGATCATCGAAGCGCGTGAACGCTTCTGTCTCGATGATCAAGCAAAGGGCGACACTCGGCCCAACCCCCTCGACTGATAGCAACAACTCCCGCTGACGCCAGAGAACACGGCAGGAACGGATAATTGTCTCGACGAGTAGATCGATATCTTTGATCAATTTTTCCAGCTCTTCTATCAACCGTTCCAGTCTTTGAGCCTTCTCTTGATAGACTCGATCAAGCATGAACTCTCGTTGTTCGGAGAGTTGCCCCTTGTACTTGGCCAAGTCCGACTTGTAAAGGTCTTGCTCGTTCCTTAACTGCTTGAGGCGCTCGATCTCTTCCCGCGGACGCTGGTAATAACGAGCGTTGTCACTGAAACGAGAGGCGTAGCGAGCGATTCGGTGAGCATCGACCTTGTCATTCTTCCCACGTGAGAAGCCCGAAGAATACTTGATCCGCGCTGGATTTTCAAGCCATAAACCACAAGAGAGAGACTGGCAAGCGATTGACAGGGGGAAGGTGTACTGCCCCGTGTGCTCGGCACAGACTAGCAGGTTATCGATCGAGGTTTTAAAATCAACCAAGAACGTTTCCAGGAAACGACGTATCGACGGGATGTTATTGTTTACTACTTCTTCAAGAACTATCGTGCCGTTTAGCAACACGCAAAAATCAAGTTTCTTTTTACTAACGTCTACCCCGATAAAATAAAAGTTTTCCATATCTTTGTGTTTAGCAATTTGAAGAGGGAAAGGATATTGAACGTCACCTAAAAACCTTAACAACAAGAAAGTTAATTTCTTATACAGGTCCCCGTTCAAGAAAGCCAAGGTGTCCAAATAGGGGGATGAATCTGTTTTCAAACACAGCTCACGGTTCACACCTCGGTTTCCTTTCTTTCAAATTAGTTCATACTTTACAAATATAAATATTACTTTTTTATTCCATTTACTTTTCATGATACAAAGCTAAGGTTACACAGGGGGAGTTAGAGGGGGTAGTTTCTTTTTATATTTACTCCGAATTTCATCAGAACAAAAAAATCATGATTTTTTTACAGAAAGGTGTAACCTATCCCGGTAATTCCCGTTATACTCTATGTATTCACCATCAAGGAATGCTTCTTGATGATTGAAAACAGAAGAGTTAGTTTGAATAATTGAAAAATAAAATTTCTCGATTTTTTTTCGAGAAAAACGAAACCTTTCTTTAGCAGTAACGTTAAAGAGGTAGAATAGATGATGAACTTATGATTTATTTTTAGCTGTTATTAGATTGAATCATCTAGCATAAAGAGAGGGGATAGCTTTGACTGAGGTTTAAGCTGATTTTCTGACAGAGTTCTTAAAAGTACTGGAATATATCCTACGGGACACCACGCACACACACCACACACACAGACGCACGCACACACACACACACATACATACAACATCTTTTCGTCAGTCCCAGAATATTCCATTTAAGACGCTACAGGGAATCCCTCCTTTTTTTATTTTTGATTTTCGATTCTTGATTCTGACCACACGTTTTACCATATATTTATTAGATTTCTTCTGTATCAGGTTTACACTTTTTTATTCGTAATTTGTAAATCATAAATTATAAATTTTTCTTTCATTCGAAATAGTTTCTCTATCTTTGTAAGTTGATTTTTAAGGAATAGGAATTCATGGAGAACAGAGAAGAAGATAACAATATAGCCATATTTGGTGCCAGAGAGCATAACCTGAAAAACATAGATCTGACGATTCCACGCGATAAGTTGACTGTAATTACCGGGTTAAGCGGGAGTGGAAAATCATCCTTGGCTTTTGATACGATATATGCCGAGGGGCAGCGTCGGTATCTGGAAACTTTTTCCGCTTATGCCCGTCGTTTCTTGGGAGGAATGGAACGTCCGGATGTGGATAAGATTACGGGGTTAAGTCCCGTGATTTCAATAGAACAGAAGACCACGAATAAAAATCCTCGTTCTACAGTCGGTACGACCACCGAGATTTATGACTTTTTGCGTTTGCTTTACGCTCGAGCAGGGGTGGCTTATTCTTATGCCACGGGTAGTAAGATGGTAAAGTACACGGATGAACAGATATTGGAATTGTTGCAGCGTGATTTTGCCGGACGACGTATCTTGTTGTTGGCACCCGTGGTAAAAGGGCGTAAGGGGCATTACCGGGAGTTATTCGAAAATTTGCGAAAGAATGGTTTTATCTCGGTACGGGTAGACGGTGAGTTGCGGGAAATGAAGATCGGGATGAGTGTTGATCGTTACAAGATGCATGATATTGAAATCGTGGTGGATAAGATTGTTATGGATCAGATCGATCTGAAACGCTTGAAAAATTCCGTGGCTACTGCCATGAAGCACGGTAAGGGGGTGATGATGGTAAAAGATTATGCGTCTGACGAGATTAAATATTATAGCCGCCATTTGATGTGTCCGGATACCGGGCTTTCCTATAAAGATCCGGCCCCGCATACTTTTTCTTTCAATTCACCTCACGGGGCTTGTAAGAAATGTAAGGGGTTGGGGTATGTCAACGAGGTGGCAATGGAAAAGATTATCCCGGATAATTCTTTATCGATTTATGCCGGGGGAATCCTACCTCTGGGAAAATATAAGGCTTCTCTTATTTTCTACCAGATCGAAACGATTTTAAGAAAACATGGTGCCGATATTAAACAACCGATCCGGGATTTGCCCGAAGAGGCCTTGACGGATGTCCTGTACGGTTATCCGGGGCAATTTCGTTTGGAGAACGCGGAGATCGGGGTGTCATCCAACTTTCTCACGACGTACGAGGGGATATTGAAGTATGTCACCATGCAGGAGGAAAATTCGACTTCCAAGAAAGCGAATAAATGGGCGGAACAATTTATTTCCGTGTCAACTTGCGACGCGTGTAACGGTCAACGCTTGAATCAAGAGGCTCTACATTTCTATATTAACGGGAAGAATATTTCCGAGTTGGCTAATATGGAATTGTCTGATTTGTACGAGTGGATCAGTAACGTGGAGGAGCATTTGGAGGATAAGCAGAAACAGATTGCCGGGGAGATTTTGATGGAGATCCGGACGCGTCTGACGTTTATGCTGGATGTGGGTTTGGAGTATCTATCCTTGAATCGACAGTCCATGACGTTATCGGGCGGGGAATCCCAGCGTATTCGCTTGGCGACACAGATCGGGTCGCAGTTGGTTAACGTGCTTTATATATTGGATGAACCGAGTATCGGGTTGCACCAGAAGGATAACCGGAAGTTGATTCATTCTTTACAGGAATTACGGGATAACGGTAATTCGGTGATCGTGGTGGAGCATGATAAGGAGATGATGGAGAATGCCGATTACATCGTGGATTTGGGGCCCAAGGCGGGAAGGAAAGGCGGGGAGATCATGGCTATCGGGAAATATTCCGATATTCTGAAAAGTGATAGTCTGACGGCACAATACTTGACAGGGAAGAAGATGATCGCTATTCCGGCAGAACGTCGTGTGGGGAACGGAAAGAAGATTTCTTTGAAAGGATGTACGGGGAATAATCTTAAAAATGTGGATGTCGATTTTCCTTTGGGAAAATTGATCTGCGTGACAGGAGTGAGTGGGAGTGGAAAATCTTCTTTGATCAACGGTACTTTACATCCGATATTGAGTGCTTATTTTAATAATGCTTTGGCCGTACCGTTACCTTATAAATCGATAGAAGGGATGACTGAAATTGATAAGGTCGTGGTGGTGGATCAAAGCCCGTTAGGTAAAAGCCCTCGTTCCAATCCGGCAACTTACACGGGATTGTTTACCGATATTCGGAAGATATTTGAAAAGTTACCGGAATCACAAATCCGGGGATACACGGCCGGACGTTTTTCTTTTAACGTGAGTGGGGGACGTTGTGAGGTATGTAAAGGTGCGGGTGTGAAGACGATTGAGATGAATTTTCTCCCGGATGTTTACGTGCATTGCGAGGCGTGTGATGGTAAGCGTTACAATAAAGAGACCTTGGAGGTTCGCTATAAAGGAAAATCCATCGGGGACGTGCTGAACCTGACGATTAATCAAGCGGTAGAGTTCTTTGAAAATTTACCTCACCTGCAATCTAAATTGAAGATGTTGCAGGATGTGGGGTTAGGGTATATCAAAATCGGACAACCTTGTACCACGTTAAGCGGTGGTGAGTCCCAGCGTATTAAATTGGCTACCGAACTTTCGAAGAAAGATACCGGAAGTACGCTGTATATACTGGATGAGCCTACAACTGGGCTACATTTTGAGGATATAAATATATTGTTGGGCGTGTTACAAAAACTGGTTGATAAAGGAAATACCGTGATTGTTATCGAGCATAATTTGGATGTGATTAAAGTTGCCGATTATCTTATCGATATGGGACCCGGGGGAGGTAAAATGGGAGGTACCGTTGTTTGCACCGGAACTCCGGAAGAAGTTGTCCGAAATAAAAAATCCGTGACGGCACCTTTTTTACGGGAGGAGTTGGGGATGAAATGAAGATCTTTATAATGTTTTTGTTGTATAAATAAAAACAAGCTGGCTGATATGAAGAATTTATTACGGGATAATTTGGAAGGTAATGTCGTTTTTAAGAAAATCTTTGCGACTTATTATGCCAGAATCGTTTATTTTGCCTTCCAAATTATAGGTGATCGGGCTGAGGCGGAGGATATTGCTCAAGATACTTTCGTGAATTTCTGGAATCAAAAAGAGCATGTGAGTCAACATGAAAGCGCAATAAAGAATTACTTGTATCTGACGGCTAAAAATCTTTGCCTTAATCAAATCAGACATAATAATATCGTCAAGGAGTATCAGACTAAAAATCAATTCCCCGTATTTGATGATACGGATATCGTGAATGCTATTGTTTCATCTGAAATTTCTTCCCGGATTTATCAAGCCATAGAAACTTTACCGGGGCAATGTCGGGAAGTTACTCGTATGGCCTACATTCTTGGATTGAAAAATCAAGAGATTGCAGATTGTTTACAAATTTCTATTAATAGTGTAAGAGCTCATAAACAACGTGCTATTCAGTTACTTCGGGATAAGTTGGATAAAAAAGATTTGTTGTTAATGATAATTTTTGAAAAAAAGTTGAATTTTTTTTAGTCGTTTTTTCTTTTCATGTGTCTTTATTATAAAACGAGATAGATTTCATGGATCGGAAAACGTATCATATTATACAATTGCTTTTTAAGTATTATCGGGAAACACTGGGTGTTTCCGAGAAGGCTGAGTTAGAGGCTTGGCTGGCAGAGGACGAGCGTAATCGAGAACTATTGAAAAGTTACGAGCATTTTTCCCGCTTTGTTCAAGATATGCACTTTTATGGAGAGACCGATGTGGAGAAGGGGTATGATCGTGTTTTCCAGAAAATCGAAACACAACGAAAGAAGAGGGTTTACCGGATGCGTTGGATTGCATGGGGACGTGTGGCGGCTTGTTTGATGGTCGTGGGTACATTTATGATATTGTGGCAGCAGGGGGCTAATGAAAGGGAACAGTATCCCATGATAGCTCTTGCCACCCCTGATCGTTCTGATGTGCAGTTGCAGCTTTCTGATGGGAAGACTATTTCTTTGGCTCATGTGTCAGAAGTAAAAGAGACCGATGGGAGAAATGTGGCAACAAATGACACGGCGGGAATTATTTATCAAAGCGAGCAGGGGAATGTATTGCGAGAGGAAGAGGTAATATATAACACGGTGATTACTCCTCGGGGGACGGAGTACATGTTGACGTTATCCGACGGTTCAAGAGTTTGGTTAAATTCCGATTCTCGTTTGAAGTTTCCGGTGAAGTTTTCTAAGGGAACGAGACGGGTTGAACTTGTTGGGGAAGGCTATTTTGAGGTAGCGAAGGATTCTTCATCACCTTTTATCGTGAATAGTGGAAAGTTAGAAATAAAGGTCACGGGAACTTCTTTCAATGTTACGGCTTATCCGGATGAAAAAATGGTGCAAACCACGCTGGTATCCGGTTCCGTTGACGTGAGTTGTCCGGAGTGTTCGAATTCTGAAAGTGTGTCGTTGGTTCCGAATGAGATGGCCGTTTTTGAAGCGGGGAGGCAAAAGATAGAAAAGAAGAGAGTTGATATCACTCCTTACGTGGCTTGGCATGAAGGCTTTTTGACGTTCCATGATGAGAGTTTAGGTTCCATCGCAAAAAAATTAGAACGTTGGTATGATCTTACTTTTGAATTTGATCAGCCGGAAACGAAAGAACTTGTTTTTTACGGGAGTATCAAACGACATGAAAATATCTCGCAGGTTTTGGATATGCTGAGATGCACAAATTTGATCAGTTTTACAATTATAGATTCGAAAACAGTACGCGTAACTCGATTATAAAAAACCATTATTTATTAAAATTAGACTATATGAATGAATTGAACGATTGGCGGCTACAATCGTGTAGCCCGAGGTATATCTTTTTACGAAAGTGTTTTTTTATACTTATCGTGATGTTTTTCAGCATGGTGACAAGCTTTACTTCTTTCGGACAGACGAAGGAGCGGATTACTCTCAAGTTGGAGAATATGACATTGGAACAGGTATTAAAAAGGATAGAGTTAGAGTCCGGCTATCGGATGTTGTACAACAAGGAGCTTGTGGCTCCGGTAAAAGGAATTACTATTCAGGTGAATAATGAATTGTTGGCTACCGTGATGGATAAATGTTTAGATGGAACGAATCTATCATACACGATTAAAGAGAATACAATTATTATTGCTAAAAAAGGTGCGGAAAATAGAATGAAGATGCCCACGACAATCGTTAAGGGGGTGGTGAAGGATAAGAAAGGAGAACCGTTAATTGGTGTTTCCGTCGTGATTGCCGGAACTGCAATGGGTACGGCGACAGATGGAAATGGTAATTTTTCTTTGCCGGTGAAGGATTCGACTGGAACTTTGTTGTTCACGTATATTGGTTTCAAAATGCAGCGGGTGGTATTTCACCGGGGCAAAGAGTTGCTGGTTGTAATGGAAGAGGATTTATCAGAATTGGATGCCGTGACCGTGATTGCTTATGGTTCTCGTAAAAATAGGGAATTAATTGGTGCTGTATCTTCAGTAAAGGCAGATGATATGAAGGAGTTACCGACTGCAGGTTTTGAAAATTTGTTGCAAGGGCGTATGGCTGGAGTGGAAGTTGTGAATCAGTCCGGGGCTCCGGGAGGAGGAGGAACATTGGTTGTTGTTCGGGGGTATAATACGTTTAATTCGCAGTTTGATGAACCTCTTAGTAATAGTGCTCCTCTTTACGTGATTGACGGTGTTCCCATGTATTCATTCACTTCTCCCATTTCGGGGTTGAACACGCTGTCTGAAATCGATCCGAAAGACATCGAGACGGTACAAGTGCTTAAAGATGCCGCCTCGGCTGCCATCTACGGTTCGCGTGCCGCCAACGGGGTAATCCTGATTACCACGAAGAAAGGACGATTAAACCAGAAAGCAAAAGTCAGCCTGAATGTTTCGCAAACATTCATTTTTCAACCGAATCTTCCCGATCTCACGGGTGGAAACCGGGAAAGGTATCACAGGATGGAGGCCCTTAAGAACCAACAAGAGGCGTATCTCGATTACGAGAATAACGTCTACAAGTACCCGGAAAGCTACCGGGAATCCTACGAGAACGGGGTAAAGTACAATTATTTCTGGAACATGGGCGATGGGGCGACCATTCCGCTCTATCAAGATAGTCTGAATCCGTTCTACAATAACTCGACAGACCTGTTCGACTATTATTTCAGAACAGCCAAGGTTACGGATGTCAATATTCAGGTTTCCGGTGGTGGCACAAATATCGCCTACAACATCGGTCTGGGATATTACGATGAGAAAGGCGTGCTGAGAGGCACGGGGTTCAGTAGGGTGAAACTGATCTCCAACCTCTTCGTGAGTCCGGTTGAGAAGATGAACATGAATTTGCGGTTCTATCTTGCCCGCACGGATCGGAGCCGTTCGTCAAGAGACCAAAACGGGTACGACTTTTCAACCGGTAGCGACTTGGAAACAATTCCTTCCGAGTTACTGACCACCTCAACCCTATGGCCGGGAAAAGGAACGCCCGCCTTCGAGGAAATGATTAACCGATTCAAGGGGACGATCGAGAAAAACGACTCGTACAGGGTGAGGGCCAGTTTTGACGCGAGCTACGAGTTCGTGAAGGGATTGACGTTCAAAACCTCTGTTGCCGCGGACTACTCGCAACAGAACCAAAACCTGTTCCGACCCTCGTATCTTGACGAGTACAACGAATCATATTCCGGAGGACAAATTGCGAGAGCGATGATGTTGTTGAACGAAAACCTGCTAACCTACAAGCACACTTTCAAAAATGATCATAACGTGGACATTTTACTAGGCCATTCGGTGCAAGTCAACGAGAATCATCTTGTCGGTGGTTACGGGAAAAAGGCTCCCAGCGATCTGATTCACTACGTGTCGTGGTACGAGAATGTCTACGATGTTAACGCGAACCGTGTTCTGAAAGATTTTCACTCGGACAAGGAGAGAAGTACCATGGTCGGGTTGTTCGGGCGACTGAACTACAACTACCGACAGAAGTATTTCGTTTCCGTCACCGTGAGACGGGATGCCTCGTCCAAATTCGGCGAGGATGTCAGGTGGGCCACCTTCCCGTCGTATGCCATAGGATACGCGTTCTCGGAAGAGCCGTTCATGGAATGGGCCGGAGGGATTCTGGATTTCGGGAAGATCAGGGCAAGCTACGGGAAGTCGGGCAAGCAATTCGACCAACCTTACATCGCTTACGGTCTGCTTACCCCGTCAAAGTCCTTTCTCGGACATCCCGGTGTGCAGCCGGAGTGGTTTGACGGGTTGACCAACAAGAACCTGACATGGGAAGAAACGAAACAGTATGATCTCGGTATTGATCTCGATTTTTTCGATCACCGCGTAAGTCTCACGATGGATTATTACTATCGGTTGACGGATAAATTGTTGTACAACATTACTTTGCCGGGTAACTATTCCGGTTATGACCGTCAGTGGCAAAACGCTTACGCCATCATGAACGAGGGACTTGAGATTCAAGTGAAATGGGATATTTTTCGGGAAGAGAAGTTGTCATGGAACATGACGTTCAATATTGCACGGAACTGGAACCGTTTGAAGAAAAGTACGAACGGGATGGATTTCCAAAACCGGAACGGGAGTAACAATTTCTCGGACAACTTGAGCGTGATCGGGAAGCCGTTGAACGGGATTTACACCTATAAGGATAACGGGTTTTACGATGACGATAATGAAGTGCCGTATTATTTTCTGAACGGGAGAAAAACGTATCTTTTCGGGAATAATGTTCAACGATTTTATCGGGCAGGCGATCGGATCATTTACGATGCCGACGGTAACGGGCAGATTAACACGCTCCAACCCTTGCAAGACGACCGGGTGTATTCCGGTTCTCCCCTTCCTATTGCCAGCGGGGGGATCACGAGTTCATTGGAATGGAAGAATTTCGATTTGAATATGCTGTTCAGTTACGTGATCGGACGACATATTCTGAATGCCGGGAAAGGGGCCTCCGTGGGAACCCGCCTGGGCATGACCATCGAAGAGACGGCTACCCCCATTTTTGCCAACCTTGATAAGATCAGTTTTTGGCAAAGACCGGGAGACCGGACGGATTTTCCAGCTAACAGGTTAGAAAACGGTTTATCCAATTTTGCCACGAATCTGTATTCCAACGTGGAAGACGTGAGTTATATAAAATTGAAGACCATCACGCTGGGTTACACTCTTCCCTCGACCATCGCATCCAGAATTGGCGTCGGGGCAAGGATTTTCATCTCGGCGGAAAACGTGTTCACGATAACCAATTATAGCGGACCGGATCCGGAGTCTGTTGATCTCGTGACGGGAATTGATTATTTCGGGAACTATCCCCTTAGCAAACGGGTTACTTTGGGTTTAACTGTAAATTTTTAAACGATGAAAAAGATTATATACACCTTACTCGTTCTTCCGTTTTTCATGCTCGGTATCTCGTGTGACGATTTCCTGACCGAAGAACCGGAAAACTCCGTCACGAACGGGAATTTCTGGAAGACAGAACAGGATGCAGAATCAGCAATTTACGGACTGCACAGGTTATTCCGAACCACATTCGGCTCGATCAATTACGTGTACCGGGATCGGGGATTTCCTTTTGATTTTATGAATCCCTCCATCTGGGGAGCCTCTTCGAACGGGACGCCGGTGTGGACCAACTCGTCGGCACAACTCACGTGGGAAGGAGAATACGAGGTCATCGCACAATGCAATCTCCTCATTGACAACCTGCAGAAGGTGGATATGCCCGTGGATCGATACAATTTCTATATGGGACAGGCATTGTGCATCAGGGCATACGTCTATTTCTATATTCTCAAGACTTGGGGTGACGCACCCTTGATCAAAGAGTCTGTGGATATCGGGGAAAAAGCGAGAATCCCGTGGCAGGAATTGGCAGATTTCGCCATTGCCGATTTGCTGAGAGCCAAAGCAATGTTACCCGCGGCCGTGGAACTCGTCGGGGCTGACGGTCAACCGATCCAGCAAGCAAATCCCCTCGAAAGGGGCGGCGTGGGCCACGTTGGCTCACCTGTACGCGTGGAAAGCATCCTTGAATGAAGAACCGGAGTTGAACAAACTGGCTTTGCAGGCCTGCGACTCGGTCATCGCGGATAGGTCCTATCGATTGGCAGATAACGTGGAAGACGTGTGCGAGAAAGTAATTCGGGGAAACAGCCCGGAGGGGATTTTCGAACTGGATTACCAGGACGATTTGAAACCATCAGGTTCTTACGCGGCAGGGGGATTCCAGAAATGGCCCGTGGAGCCGCTGACAACTCCATCGACGAGACGTAGCCTGCTACGATTGAATAACTCCACGGCTATGGCCATGTTCCCTGATCTCTCGGATGAAAGAAGGCAGGAGTATTTCTATCAGCTGGATGAGATGGCACAAGAGCCCGTGTCAATCACGCAAGGGGCCGCTTATATCCGGAAATGGCGGGGGGTGATCACCTACACGGATGGTCCGGATGCGGGAAGAATAAAGGCCTACGAGGATAACGAGATTCTGTTCCGGCTGGCTGATATTATTCTGCTCCGGGCAGAATTGAAAGAATTGACGGGTGACACGCAAGGGGCCATCGAGGATCTGAATTCTGTACGCGATAGGGCAAAGGCCCATACTTACACGACCGACGAGGGGGAACTGAAGAAGGTGATCGCGCTGGAAAGGGAAAAGGAGTTGTTCCTCGAATACGGGGCTCGTTATTATGACATCGTGCGTAACGGGACATTCCGGGAGAAACTACGAGGCAAGTACAAGACCCTGACAGACCAAGACGTGAAGGACGGTGCCTTGTATTTACCCGTGGGAAGTAAGGCTTTCAATGATAATACTCTTATGAAGCAAACTCCTTACTGGTTCAGAAACGGGTATGCTTATTAACTCATTAAACGATAAGAATATGAAGAAATGTGCGTTATTTATAATAGGATTCATGATTATTTTCTGCGGTTGCGAGAAGGATTATTTTCACGATACCGGGCTGGCTAACGGTAAACACGATTGTACGATTTGGGAATATATGCAACAGGATCGGGAAAACTGGGACTCAACAATACTCGTTATCAAACGGGCCGGTCTCCAATCCTTGTTTGACGGGACAGATGGCGAGAATAAAGAGATCACGTTTTTCGGACCAACAAACATGTCGATCATGCAGTTTCTTTTTAAAACGGTGGATGAGGAGTATGAAATGATGTATTCATTCATTGATGACATTCCCGTGGAGATCTGCAGGCAATTTATTCTTTCCCACGTGATTCGGGAGAAATGGCTGAGTACCGATTTCGAGTTTGAAAACAAGGGGACCTTGACCGGAGGGTCGGAGGAGACGAATTTGGTGGGGAACCCGTTGCGCGTTTATCGGACAAAAGGAGAGTACATGGGGATTCCCGACATCGGGGCGGAAGCCTTGTACGTTCATTCCCTGACATTCGGACACATTGTCTTGATCGCTTCGTCAAACATTGAAATGACGAACGGAACGGTTCATTCACTAAGTAATTCGTATCAATTTACCGAACTATAAATCAAATTCCATGAAAATATTTTGCAAGTACATGATTCCAATTTTGTTGCTTCTAGCGGCAATCAGTTGTGATAAGACTACCGTGGGGTATTTGTTTGCCGACAACCTGACCTACACGCCCGATTCGATCGTCGTGAAAGCCGTGCTTGACCCGGTGGAGGATGAAGAACAAATCGACAAGGAAATACCGTGGCAATCCGTGGCGTTGGAGGGAGTGCAAGGCACATCGCCGATCAATTATGCCATTGAAAATGTAGTAACCCCGGATGGGGATCCCGCATCCGTTTTCCAATTTCAAATGGTTCGGAAAGGGGTGATCGAGCTACCGTGGAACCACACCGTACCTCCCGGTCGCTACGTGATCAGTATTCGGGTATCCAATGAAGGACGATCCGTCGTGAAAGATTCGGTATACACCGTGATTGTCAAGTAGTCGTCTCTTAAAAAGTATTTCAGCGAAACATCTCTTTCCATGGGTGTTTCGCTGATTTTATAATTATTCATTATAATGGTGTTATTAATACTTGTTGAAATGAAACTTTGCAGCCTTATCACATCCCAATTACCTTTCTAACCGTATTTGCCGTTCTGATTGTCAGTTTACCGCTAATGTTTGCACTCGCCGTTTTCGACCACCAATTTGTCTTTTGATAATTCTTTCGGTTGAAAGACCAGAATATGGCATTCTTGTAGCTCTTTATCTTTTCAAATTCTTCTTTAGGTTCACCTATTTCACGACAAACCTCGACAGGAGTTGTCGGTGGCATGATAAAGATCAGATTATCGTACGTTTCCTTGTTGTCATCTCCCCACCAGTCGGGAGCGTTATTCAATATATCTTCCAGTTCTTCTTTTGATATAACAAAAATCGGTATCTCCAAATTGAACCTTTCGTTTATCATTGCTTCAAGCCGACCGGAAAAACCTTCTTCGTCATTCCCGTCACGAGAAAAGATTACATTCCCGCTGTTTAGGCATGTTTTAACTTCTGTCAATCCCATGTCTTCAAAGCTTGCCTTTAAACAACTCATCTGGATTTTATTTTTACCACTAACATTAATGCCCCTTAAAAATGCGATATATCTTTTCATCTTACAGATTTGCATTATTACGAATATCAGATACCTTTTGAAATAAAATCCTTGATCTCTTCCTCGCTAGGCAACTGAACTTTATACTTTTGAACAAAAATATTCGGGTCTAATCCTGCTGTGGCATACCGAACTAAAGTATCTCCTTTTTCAGTACACAATAAAATGCCGATTGGCGGATTATCATCAGGCTGCATTATTTCTGCTTTGAAGTAGTTCAGATACATATTTAGTTGAGATGCATATTCATGGTGAAATTTGTCTATTTTCAATTCCACGATGACATGACATTTCAATATACGGTGATAGAAAATGAGGTCAGCAAAGAAGTAATCTTCATCTATCAGTATGCGTTTTTGACGAGCTTCAAAGCAGAAACCATGCCCCATTTCCAGTAAAAACTTTTGTAAATTATCGAGGATGGCTTGCTCTAAATTGTTTTCTGTAACTAATGCTCGTTCATTCAGACCTAAAAATTCCAAAGTTATAGGTGTATTAATTACGTCTGCAGGCTGTAGTTGTGTCGCTTGTTGTTGTACTAATGCTGAAAGTGCTTCTTTATTTTTGGATAGTCCGCTACGTTCGTAGTATAATGAGTCAATTTGGCGACCTAATTCTTTATATGACCAGCATCCCCGAATTGTTTCCATTTCATAGAAGGCACGCTCGACTGGATTGTCAATCGCTGATAGTAACGATAAATTGGAGTAGGTGAGTTTATTGAATAGTTTATCAGCAGGTATCATCCATTTTTGCATATCTACCAATTCGGCGGACGGCATCCGCCGAATGTTCATTGCAGATTCGGCGGATGGCAACCGCCGAATTGGTTCTATGAATTCGGCACTCAATGTGTGCCGAATTTGGATTTGTGATGCAATGTATTGTGTGATAGGTTCTTTCAGTTGTGGATAAACAAGGTACAGCCGTCTAACCTCTCGGAATCTTCGTTCATTCAGGCTTTTGTTTTCAGTCGTTGTTCCAGCTTCTTCAACAATTGTTCACCGTATGCGGCACGGTCTTCTCCGTTCTGTTCGAACTCCACGATATAGCAACCCATAAGCCAGTTACGGGAAGTAAGGGCAAGGTTTACAGCGTGTGCAGCTTGTGCCTGCAACGTGTTCTGTATCGTGCTGATATGTTTTACTAATGATTCAAAGTTCATAGTTACAAAGATAAGTCTTTTATGGTTAAAACTTTAGTTCCGGCAAGCTGTTTATCGCTTCTTCTTTCAGTTTATCCACCGCACGGGTGTATTTCTCTGTGTGCTTCAATCCACTATGTCCTAAAAGACTGGCTACAGTCTTAATATTCGCACCATTATTCAGAATGTTTACGGCAAACGAATGTCTTGCACAATGCCAGCTTATGTGCTTATCTATTCCGGCTCTTTTTACCCAACGCTTTACTGATTTACAGCAACTCTCGTATGATGGTAAATCGAATATCAGACAATTCTTATC